>Ga0210387_10000152_pt1 | contig 49491 bp, 44 predicted proteins | sample IncBWC7OmetaG_FD_160108 | JGI IMG/M metagenome (GOLD analysis project Ga0210387, IMG submission 160108) | Forest soil microbial communities from Barre Woods Harvard Forest LTER site, Petersham, Massachusetts, United States - Inc-BW-C-7-O ... | reverse complement strand
TGTAGGGCTGAAGGGGTGAAGGGCTGAAGGGCTGAAGGGCTGAAGGGCTGAAGGGCTGAAGGGCTGAAGGGCTGAAGGTTTTCTTCTTATATCGCATTCAAGCCGCGGGGGCGACCCAATGAAGGGGCTCAAGTCATTTTATCGGAGCTTTGCTTTTTCAGCCTTTCAGTTTTTCAGTCCTTCAGCCTTTCCATGAAAAATTCCCTCGCGCACGAAAAGTCGCCCTATCTCCGCCAGCATGCGGACAATCCCGTCGATTGGTTTCCCTGGGGCGAGGCGGCTTTTGCGAAGGCGCGGGCCGAACAGAAGCCGATTTTTCTCAGCATCGGTTATTCGACGTGCCACTGGTGCCATGTGATGGCGCACGAATCGTTTGAGAACGACGGCATTGCCGCGCTGCTCAGGGAAAAATTTATTTCCATCAAGGTGGACCGCGAAGAACGGCCCGACGTCGATCGCGTTTACATGGCCTATGTGCAGGCGCTTACCGGCCATGGAGGCTGGCCGCTCAGCGCGTGGCTTACGCCGGAGCTCAAGCCGTTTTATGGCGGCACCTATTTTCCGCCAGAGGACCGCCATGGGCGACCGGGCTTTGCGAACGTGCTGCGCGCCCTGGCGCGCGGCTGGGCCGAAGAGCGCGAAAAACTCGTCGCCGAAGGTGCACGCGCGGTGGAAATTTTGCGGACGAAAGCCGATCAAACTGCCGCGCAGGCCCATTCGACGGGTTCGACCCGTTCGGCCGGCTCAGGGCAGGCCGGGGAAATGTCCCTCGGCGCGGCGGCGGGCGAAGCTTTCGATGGCGCATTCGGTTATATGGAGGAATCCTTCGACGAGGAGCACGGCGGCTTTGGCCGTGCGCCGAAGTTTCCCCGCGGCAGCATGCTGAATTTTCTTTTTCGCTGCGCCGCCCTGCAAGGCGCCGGCTCTGACGGGGGCCGCGCGGCGGTGCGCATGGCGGCGGCCACCTTGCAGGCCATGGCGCAGGGCGGCCTGCACGATCACGTGGGCGGCGGCTACCATCGTTACTCGGTCGATGCGCGCTGGCTGGTGCCACATTTCGAAAAAATGCTCTACGACCAGGCGCAGATCGCGGTGAACTTCATCGAGGCGCATCAGGCCATGGGCGACCCGCGCCATGCCTGGGCTGCGCGCGACATTTTCGATTATGTGCTCCGCGACCTCGCGCATCCGGACGGCGGCTTTTTCTCGGCTGAGGATGCGGACAGTGCCGTGGACGCAGGCGGCACGGAGCAGGCGGAAGGCGCGTTCTATCTCTGGACCGCGGACGAACTGCGCACCGTGCTCGGCGGCGATTTTGGGCTGGTCGCCGAACATTTCGGTGTGAGTGAGGATGGCAACGTGCCGCCGGGGGATGATCCGCACGGCGAGTTTTCCGGCAAAAACATCCTTGCGCAGCGGCAGCCGCTGGCCGCCACGGCGCGGGCGCTCGGCCTCACGCCCGAGGAGGCCAATGAAAAGCTTGTCACGGTGCTCGCACGGCTGCGCGAAGCGCGGGCGCTCCGTCCCCGTCCGCACCTTGACGACAAGATTCTTACGGCGTGGAACGGCCTGATGATTTCCGCGCTGGCGCGGGGCGCCCAGGTCCTCAATTCCCTGTGTCATTCCGGGCGAAGCGAGGAATCTCAGCCATCATTAGCGTCGGAGCTTCCTCGCTCGGCTCGGAACGACAGTTGGGAAAAGTATGCGGAGGTCTTGCTTGCTTCCGCGGTGCGTGCGGCGGAGTTTTTGCGGCGCGAGCTTTTCGATGAGAAAAGCGGCGTGGTTTTTCGCGCGTGGCGGGAGGGCCGCGGCGCGACCGAAGGGTTTGCCGAGGATTACGCTTTCCTCGTGCAAGGCCTGCTCGATCTTTACGAGGCGTCGTTCGATGTTCGCTGGCTGCAATGGGCCGAGCAGTTGCAGGGGAAAATGGATGAGCTGTTTTTCGACCCGGAACGCGGCGGGTACTTTAATTCGCGCGCGGATGATGTGAATCTCGTGCTGCGGCTGCGGGAGGATTACGACGGGGCGGAGCCCGCGCCGAGCAGCGTGGCGGCGCTGAACCTGCTGCGGCTCGCCGCGATGCTGCACCGCGAAGAATTCCGCGGGCGCGGGGTTCGCACGATTGAGGCGTTTCGCGCGCAATGGCTGGGTGCGCCGTACGCGCTGCCGCAGATGCTCTGCGCGCTGGAGCTCGCGCTCCAGCCGCCGCCGCAGGTCGTGCTTGCGGGCGACCCGCACGCCGACGATTTTCGCGCACTGGCTGCGGTGCTGCACGAACGGCCCGGCCCGCGCCGGGTGTTGCTCTGCGCCCCATCCGGCGGGCCCCTCGACGGGCTCGGGGCCTTGAGCTTGTCGAAACGGTTCAGGGCAGGCGATAGCGGCGCGGGGCAGGCGGATTCGGGAGGCTCACCGCAGGCCTGGCTGGCGGCGCGCGTGCCGGAGTTGGCCGCGATGCGGCCGGCCGATGGGCGGGCGATGGCCTACGTTTGCGAAAATTTTGCCTGCCGGCAACCGGTGGGAGACGTTGCAGCCTTGCGTGCGTTGTTGGGTTGAGCTTAATTTCCCGCCGACGGGCGAAACATCAAATCCAGCATGGGCGCGTCGTGTTCACAGAAGTCCTTCGATCGATTTTGGCTGCCAGGGCTTGCCTTGGCGGATGAAATCCGTCCCGCGATCGTGCCTCGCGACAACTGAATCATGGCCGCCGCCGCCCAGCCAATTCGCGTGTTGTTGGTGGATGACGATGAGCACGACTATCTCGTCACGCGTGGTCATCTCACGGAAATAGCCGGGCAGGCCCATTCGACAAGCTCAGGGCAGGCCTGCGAGATTGATTGGGCGCGCGGTGGTGACGAGGGCCTCCGGCGAATCGCTGAAAACCGGCACGACATCGTTTTGTTGGACCAACAGCTCGGCCGCATGTCCGGTCTCGACGTGCTCCGGCAGGCACTGGCCCACGGTAGTCGGGCGGCATTTATTTTCCTTACGACCCGGGCTGACCGTACCTTCGATGAGCTCGTGCTGCACGCCGGCGCGACCGACCATCTCGTCAAAAGCGAGGCCAATGCCCCGCTGCTGGACCGAGCCATCCGTTATGCCCTGGAACGACGGCGCGTCGATGATGCCTACCGCGAGAGCGAAGAGCGCTTTCACCTCATGGCCAACGCCGTGCCCGCGCTGCTTTACGTGACGGATGCCGACGGCCGGTGCACTTTTGCCAACCAGGGCTGGCTCGACTTCCGCGGCTCCAGCTTCGCGGTGGAGCGTGGCGATGGCTGGCTCGAAGGCTTGCACCCCGAGGACCGCGAACGCGCCCAAGCTTACATGGCAAACGCCATCCATCAACGCAGCAAGCAACAGATAGAATATCGCCTTCGCCGCAGCGACGGGGAATACCGCTGGATGCTGGCCATGGGGGTGCCGCGCTTTCTGCCCGATGGCACTTTTACCGGTTATGTCGGTTCGCTGACCGATATCACCGAGCGCAAGCGCGACGAGGAGAGCGCGGCCGGCACAGGCGACGAGGCCGGGCACAGTTCGCGCCTCAAGGTGCAGTTTCTCGCCAACATGGGCCACGAAATCCGCACGCCGATGAATGGCATCATCGGCATGTCCGGGCTCCTGCTCGATACCGCGCTCACCCCCGAGCAGCGCGAACTGGCCGAGATCCTCCAGAAAAGCGCCGATTCACTCCTCGGCGTCGTCAACGACATCCTCGATCTCTCCAAAATCGAGGCGGGCAACCTGAAAATCGAGGAGGTGGAGTTCGATTTGCGCACGCTCGTCGAGGACACGCTCGCGCTCTTCAGCGAACGCGCGGAAGACAAAGGCCTCGAACTGGTGTGCGAGTTTTCGCCGGGCTGCACCACGCTGTTGCGTGGCGATCCCGGCTGCCTCCGCCAGGTGCTTGGCAATCTCGTCGGCAACGCCATAAAATTTACGGAGCAGGGCGAAGTTTTCGTGCAGGTCACCAGCCTTGGAAAATCAGGCGCTGGGCTGGCGCTCCGGATCGAGGTGCGCGACACCGGCATTGGCATCACACCCGAGGCCCAACGGCAGCTTTTCGAGCCTTTCATGCAGGCGGACAGCGCCACCACGCGGCATTATGGAGGCACTGGCCTGGGCCTGGCCATCGCCCGCCAGTTGATCGAACTCATGGGCGGGCGCATTGGCGTGGAGAGCGAGCCCGGCCATGGCTCGACCTTCTGGTGCGAGTTCTCGCTGCCCGAGTTTTCCACGGGAATGCCGGCGGCACCCATGGGCATCCCGCCGGGCGCGACCGCACTGGTGGTGGATGACAATGCCGCCAGCCGCCAAGTTGTCGCCGCGCAGCTTGCCCAAATGGGAATCTCCGCCGAGACGGCGGCGGACACGGCTGACGCCCTGGCGCGTTTGCAGGCCCGTAACCGGGCCGGCCGGCCATTTCATGTGGTGCTCCTTGACCGCCGGATGCCCGGGGAGGACGGCCTCGCCCTAGCGAAGAAAATCCGTGCCGATTCCACCCTGTGCGACACCAAGCTCATCATGCTCACCTCCACCAGCCAACTTAGCGAAGCGAAGAATCTCCGATCCCTCGCCGTCGAAAGCTTCCTGGTCAAACCGGTGCGGCACGCGCTGCTCCAGCAGACCCTCACCCGTTTGCTCACGGATCTCCCCGCTGGCGGCGCAGTGGCTGGCGCCGGGTCGCGCCCGCAGGCCAAACGTGTCTCCGCACTGCGCGCACTCGTCGTCGAAGACAACTTCGTGAACCAAAAAGTTGCCCAGCGCCAGCTGGAGAAACTCGGCCACAAGGTCGAGGTGGCCAATAATGGCGCCAGGGCCCTTGAGATGCTCGCCCTCCAAAAATACGATGTGGTCATCATGGACTGCCAGATGCCGGTTCTCGACGGCTATGAAGCCACGCGGCAAATCCGCGCCGGCCAAGTGCCCAACCTGGACCGCCATGTGCCGATCATCGCACTTACCGCCTATGCCATGGAAAGCGACCGGCAGAAGTGCCTTGCCGTGGGGATGGACGAATTTGTCAGCAAGCCCATCCGCTATGAAGAACTCAAAGCCGCGATCGAACGCGTGCTGGCCGGGCCGGTGCGCGCAGCGCCATTACCTGCCGGCGGGCCTGCTTCTGCCCAGCCGGTCGTGCTGGATCTCGCGCAGTTCGAGCACCTCACGGGCTTGCAAGACGACGAGCATCCAGGGTTCCTCCCCAATCTCATCGACCTTTTTCTTAAGGAGACACCGAAGCGGTTTCGGAATCTTGCGGCCAGCCTTGCGGCGGGGGACGCCCGGGCTGCCCGGCAACTCGCCCACACGGTCAGAGGTGCCTGCGATAACTTTGGCGGCCGCGCGCTCCAGGCCCTTTGCCTGGAAATCGAGGACTGCGTCGGTGGCGGCAATATGGAAGGCGCGTCTGCCCTCATGGGGAAGCTGGAACCCGAGCTTGCTTGCCTCGCAAAAGAGCTTAACCTGCAGAAAGAAAGGTTCAGCCCCCCTTGAATATTCTCGCTGTTGAAGACGACATCCTCGCCCGGAAAATCATTTGCCGTTCATTGCGCCGCTTGAACCATGAGGTCATCGAAGCGGCGGATGGCGAGGAAGCCTGGACCCGCCTGCAGGCGGGCGGCGTGCGCGTTGTGGTCTGTGACTGGATGATGCCGCGTTTGGACGGCCTCGACCTCTGCCGCCGCATCCGGGCGCGCACGGGGGCCGAATACGTTTATTTCATCCTCCTCACCGGCAACACCGCCAGCGACGAAAACCAGCGGGCCGCGGCCGAGGCCGGCGTGGACGATTTTCTCACCAAGCCGCTTGATCCGCAGGAAATCTGGATGCGCTTGCGCGTGGCCGAACGCATTCTCCGCTACGCCACGCAGGTCAGCCAGCTCGAGACCTTCCTGCCCATTTGCTCCTACTGCAAAAAAATCCGCGACGACAAAAATTACTGGCAGCAGATCGAGTCCTATATCAACAAGCGCACCGGCACCGACTTCAGCCACTCCGTCTGCCCAGACTGCTACCAGCGCGTCATCGTGCCCGAGCTGGAAAAACTCCGCACCGCGACACCCGGGCCTCATGCCGAGCGCACGCATTGACCGCCTGTCTTCGCTAACCCGGATCGATCCCGCAACCTCGTGGGATCGATCCATCCCGCGGCCAACGGAGGCAACATCGGATGAAAACGGGTGATACATCCGGGCTAGAGCTTCGACGGGTAAACCTGGAGGAGCGCCTGGCCTGGCTCGAACGCCACGTCACGGAGCAGGACAAGGCCATGCTGGCTTTGAATGAAGAACTCGCCCGCCTCCGTGCCGAGCTGAAAAAATTTCGCGAACGCCCCGCGGCCGGCTCTGGAAACAGCGACCAGCCGGAACCGGATGACCGACCGCCGCATTATTGAGGGGCTAGAACTTTTTCGATTTAGACAGACCCATGATGGGCGAAATTGTCATTCCGAGCCGTGCGAGGAATCTCTGCTGTTGTTGTCGATTTCAATTCCGGAGATTCCTCGCACGGCTGCCAATGAACTCATCCCAGTTAGGCTCAAATACAGCCTTCCAAGGTGGAGCGTGTCGTCCCGACGCGCTGTTTGATGGTGCCATCAGAAAAGCGCCTTGAGGACAAGTTGCTCCACCCGCGCTGTCGCGCGAATCGGTTCATTGGCCAAGTCTACTCAAGCCGCGCAGCGGCTTGCTCAGGGTCTCGGAATGACAAAATAAAAGATGGGTCGCAGCGGCTTGCTAGCGTCTGGTTCGGCGTGCGATTTATTTAGTATCCGATGGCGATGGTTCTTCGGGTACTAAAGAAATCTGGCAATGGATCGAGGATGTAATCCGAAACCCTGAGCTGATCGAGATCCTTGATGCGACCGCAAAAAGTTTCATTGCCATCCATGACATCGTCGAAGCGAACTATAACGGGCCTATCGCCATCGGTCTTGAGTGCTGTCAAAATCTGACGGCGCAAATCACCGTAGCGCGGACTCTTGATCTCGCGAAGCCCAAGCATGCAATAAAGTGCCCCAGCCGGGGATGCATGATCGAGAGTCTTTAAGAATCTTGTTTCTGGGTCAGCGGAGTGCCTGAGAATTGCGGTAAAGGCCCAAGCCTCCTCTGATTTGCCAGAAAAACCAGTGTGCGCCGTCGCAAAGACGTCAGCATGCTCGAGAATCGCCGCCGCTTTATCTAAGATGGCGGGTGCGAGTTGCCCCGAATGATCATCGGCGTGCGATAAGGCAGGGCAAATCCCGATGAGAAAAACAGCGAGTGCGATTTTCATTATTGCGCCGAACAGCGTTGTTCATCCAATCCGTAGTCAAATTCCACCATCACGGCGGCAGTTGAAAATGTCCCGCGACGATGCCGGGTACGGTGATGTCTTCGTCCAGTCCTTCCCAACGGAGTGCGTGCCCGTCGAGTTCGAGGCTTACTTTTTTCAACTGTGCATCCGTGGCCTGGTGCAAAAGTCGAAATCTGTCTGCAGGAAATCCGATGATGCGACCATCGGTAAGCTCGACAAAAATAGTACGCTTCTCGGTCCACGTGCGCAGCGCGACAGGTTCGACTTCGCTGATGGCGGTCTTATCGGTGGCCGTGGAACTCATGATAGCTGGAAAGTAACATCATTTGGTGCTTAAAAACAAGCCTCTCGATGGTGCGTAAGTCATGGCGTGGGACGCCGCGATTACGGGCCAGGCGGACATCATCGAGCCAAAATTTACACTCCCCGACAGACGTGCGCACATGGATGTGAGGCGGTTCACCCAGCTCGTCGGAATAAAAGTGAAAACGAAACGAGCCAATGCGCAAAACCGTTGGCATGGCATCAAAATGCCGCGGTCACTTCCGCCTGCTGGCCGGGGTCGAGGGTGAGCTTGCCGGGCGTGCTGCACACGACCTCATCGTTTTTGTAGAGCTTGGCGTGAACGGGCACGGTGGCGTCGGCGGTCTCCCAGCGCCATTTGCCGATGGAGACAAACTGAAGCGGCACGCCCTGATCCCAGCTCAGGCCGGGGCCGTCGCCGCGAAGGAAAAGTTTGTTGCCGATGCCGATGTAGGCGGTGACGAGCAGGCGTGTGGCGCCGTCAGCCGAGACCGCGGTGGCGGGCGATGCCTCATCGGGTGAGGCTTGGGAAAATTCATCGCCAACCATGGATGCAGGCGGTGCAGGGACGGCAGATGATGGGGTGGGTGATGAGTCCGTGCCTGCGGTGGAGGCGTCCAAATCGAGCGAAGGTTCGGCGTCTTCGACCTTCGGTTTTTTCGGTGTGCGCTTGCGTGGAGTCTTTGATTTTTCCGCGGGAGTCTCGATGACAATGGGTTCAATGGCCGCAGATTGTTCTGCGACGGCGGACGCAATTGCTGTGGGTCCGCCGGGTGAAGTTTCTGGTTCCTTGGGTGAGGGTGAATGCTTGCGTGTTGCCTTCAACTCTTTGGCGGGAGGGGCGGGAGCAACCGGCTCAACCGATGCGGGCGTGTCGGACGGAGCTTCCGGCTCTTTGCGGGCCGTTGCATGCACGGGTGCGGGTTTTTCCTCGGGCAATGGAGCCGTGCTGGCCCATTCGACGGATTCGACCTGTTCGGCAGGCCCGTTCGATAAACTCAGGATCCCGAGCCTGTCGAGGGACTCACCGCGAGCAGGCTCAGGGCTGGCGGAAAATTTTTCGGCGAGGGCTGAGAGTGCGCCGATCTTGGCCTCGAGTTGCTTGAAAATCTGCGTGGCTTTTGCATCCAGTTTGTCCCCGGCCGCGGCGAGATTTTTTTGCGCAGTGGACTCGAGTTTGGCGAGTTCGGCCATGGCTTGGCGGATGTGATCGGCGGTGGTGGCGAGGCGTTCGCTTTCGGCGGCCTGCCCGGACGCGGAGGACTCTTTTCTGGCGACTGACACTTCCGCGAGGCATTGCCTGATCTCGCCCATTTTTTCCTGGAGACGGGCGGGGAGCTGTTCGGCGAGCGTGAAGTTCTTTGCGGCGGTCTCGGCAATGCCGGACAGGCTCTGGGCGGCGATGCTGATTTGCTCGGCGGACGAAGTGATGGTCTGGGCGAGGGTCTCGAGTCCGCGCTGGCGTTCGTCGAGCATTTCGTTCCGTTTTCGTTCGTAGTCGGCGATGAAGGGCCAGGTGCCGAGCACGGCCCCGAGTGCGACGCAGGCGAAGATCAGGATAAGCGGTTTGCCGGCGAAAGGATTGTGGGCGTAGAAGCCGATGGCCAGGGCAAGGCCGAGAAGCAAGGCATCGCCGGCAAGAAAGGGCCACTTGGGCATCCGGGGAGTGTCGGCTGGGAGCAAAGGCATGGGGCTGGCGTTAGCAGGCTGCTAACAGAGGTTTTTGCGGTGCGCGGCGATTTTCTCAAGGCGAAAGGTGGTCTAAAATAGAGTTGTCTGATGTCCGGCCTCGATTAAGCTAAACAGACAGAGGATGAACTTCTCTCATTACATGCGCATTGAGCGGAAGGAGCGTGGCGGCTCGCGCCACTATGTGGTGCACGTTGGCGAACCAAGGTTCACGATGGAGCTGGAGCTGGACAGAGAGGCGCCGGACAAAATCGGCCGCGGCATCATCCGGCGCGTGTCCCTGCCCAATTCTTGGGCGGGCGATTATGGCCGGTGCGCGCAGGCGTTGTTGATGGCGCAGGAATTTTTCCGCCAGTCGTTTGGCGAGCCCACTTCAAAGAAGAGGGACCCGCGGCGTTTTTGCCGGTGAGGTTTTCCTCCGCGGATTACGCAGATGCTCGCGGATTCGGATCGAATTTTTAATCCCTTTGAAAACCGTTAATGCATTTTACGGAAGGCAACAAAGGAAACAAAGCGATTAAGGTCATCTTACGTCAAATTTCCAAGCGTCACTGTTTTTGCTTTTGGTGGCAGGAACCTAACAACGCTTCGTTACCTTGGTTGCCTTCTGTGAAAATATTCATCCGCGGCAATCCGCGTTCATCCGCGGTTAAAAATAATCAGTGCCTCTCCTTCGCTCTTTGAGCTTCGAAGGGCAGGCAATAAGGGTTCATCCGTGGTTAAAACCAATTATGATCAGCTGAATTTTGCGACGATGGCTGCGTGCAGGCGCCCCCATTCGACGGGGGCGAGATCGTCCTTGCGGCCGGGCGAAACCTGGCGGTGATCGGTCATGCGACCGGCCGTCCAGCCATATTGTGCCCAGCGTGCCGCCAGCCACTCGAGGGCGGAGGCAATCTGCGCCTCCGTGAGCGGCGCGGCGTAGGTGTCGCCGGCGAAGGCAAGGCCGAGCAGGAAGTCGTTGCAGCGCGTGCGCCCGAGAAATGATGAAGCGCCGGCGTGCCAGGCGATTTGTCCGTCAGGCACGAGTGTGCAACGCGTGCCGTCGAGGTCGATGAGCGCGTGGTAGCTGACCTTGCTGGCCGGATCGAGCATGCGGGCGAGGGTGTCGGCGAAAGATGCGCCGCTGTGGTGAAACAGCACGCCCGCGCATTCATGCGGCGGCGCGGGGTCGCCGTTGGGCGAAAGGCGGGTGAGTTCGGCGAAGGGCATCGATAGTTGAAAGTTGAAAGCTGAAAGTTGAGGGTGGAGATCAGACAACGGATTGATTGGCAGGTTGTTTTTCTTTCAACTTTTAACTTTCATCTTTCAAATGCGCGGCGGAACGCCGCGCTACAGCTTTCTCCAGGCCAGGATGCAGAGCGAGCCAAGCACGCCGATGCGCATGGCGCCTTCGAAGGTGAGGATGACGAGGACCCATTTGATGCTGGAGTTGCGGCGCAGCGCGAAACCGATGAGGGTGATCGCGACCAGCGCGGCCGCATAGGCGCGGCCGAAGGGCGGCAGGAGCATCGCCAGCATCCAAAGCCAGTAGAACATGAGGCCCGCGCTCCAAAAAAACGCCGTGACTTCGCGCAGGCCGAGCGCACGCGGATCAGCGCCGCGGGCGATTTGTTTGATGCCGAGATAGCGTTCGCTGATGACGAGCTGCCAGATCTCAAAAAGGATGAAGAGCGGTGCGAGCAGCACAGGCGGCGTCATCGCGCCATTTTGGGTGAAAGGCGCCGCGCGCCAAGGCTTAACGATACTATTGAGAATAGCCAATCTTTCCCCGCGGATTACGCGGATGAACACGGATATGGAGCAGTTTATCCGCGTCTATCAGCGTAATCCGCGGCAAAAAGAATTCATTTGAATGTGCTCAGTGTTCTCTGTGCCTCCGTGGTAAAAGCCTATCAATATCTTATTGGTGGTTCAATTGCAGGGCCAGGGCTTGCCCGCAAAAACGCGTTGCGAGCCACGGTCTTCGCGCAATAATGTGCGCCTCACATGCGCACCTTCGATTCTCTCAGTGAGAAAGAAATTCTCGCGCTGGCCATTTCGCTCGAAGAGGAGGATGGGCGCATTTACGCGGACTTTGCCGACGGCCTGAAAGAAGGCTATCCCGAGCAGGCCAAAAAATTCGAGGCCCTGCGCGCCGACGAAGATGGCCACCGGCACCGCCTGCTCACGCTTTATGGCGAGCGATTTGGCGGCCACATCCCTCTGCTCCGCCGCCAGGACATGAAAGGCTTCGTCAGCCGCCGCCCGGTCTGGCTCACTCGCCCGCTCGGCTTGAATGCCGTGCGCAAGCAGGCCGCGCTGATGGAACTGGAGACGCGACGGTATTATGAACTGGCCGCGCGTAGAACGACCGACACGGGCATCCGCCAGCTGTTGGGCGACCTGGCCGAGGAAGAGCGCAAGCACCAGGACACCGCCGAGAGTATTGCCTCCGCTGAACTCAGCGAAACCGAGCAGACCACGGCCCAACGGCTTTTCGTGCTGCAAGTTGTCCAACCCGGCCTGGCGGGCCTGATGGACGGCTCGGTCTCCACGCTCGCGCCGCTTTTTGCCGCGGCTTTTGCCACCAACAACAGCCATGAGACATTTGCCGTCGGCCTCGCGGCCAGTGTCGGCGCGGGCATCAGCATGGGTTTTGCCGAAGCTTTGTCAGATGACGGCAGCCTCACCGGTCGCGGCCGTCCGTACATCCGTGGCATCGTGTGCGGGCTGATGACTGCGCTGGGTGGCCTGGGCCACACGCTGCCCTACCTGCTGTCGAGCATCCATACGGCGACGACCATCGCCATCGGCGTCGTGATGGTGGAACTCGGCGTCATCGCATGGGTGCGCAAATATTTCATGGATACGCCGCTGCTCGCGGCGATTTTCCAGATCGTGGTCGGCGGCCTGCTCGTCTTCCTGGCTGGCATTCTCATCGGCAGCTCGTGAGCAAACGCGCCGCGTAAGTTTAAATAAAAAGCGCGGACCGGGGGAGTCCGCGCCTTGGGTTATGGTTTGCTCGGAAAATCAGGCCTTGGCGTCCTTTTCCTCGGGGATGCGCATGCAGTAGAACGAGCGGTAGACGAAGACCAGTGCGACGGCGAAGAAGAACACGCCGATGCCGGTTTTCAGGCCCTGGTTGGTCATGGTGACCGCGATTTCAACGGCGAGCAGGCCGAAGAGCGTGGTGAACTTGATGACCGGGTTCATTGCGACGGATGAGGTGTCCTTGAATGGATCGCCCACGGTGTCACCGACGACGGTGGCGGCATGGAGATCGGTGCCTTTCTGGCGGAGCTCAACTTCGACAATTTTCTTGGCATTGTCCCAGGCGCCGCCGGCGTTGGCCATGAAGATGGCCTGGAAGAGGCCGAAGAACGCGATGCCGATGAGGTAACCGATGAAGAAGTACGGGTTGAAGAACGGCAGGGCCAGCGCGAAGCAGAACACAACGATGAAGATGTTCCACATGCCTTTTTGCGCGTAGCGCGTGCAGATGGCGACGACTTCCTTGCTGTCCTTGTCCGAGGCGGTGGTGGCATCGAGATTCATGTTCTCCTTGATATAAACAACCGCGCGGTAGGCGCCGGTGACGACCGCCTGGCAGGAGGCGCCGGTGAACCAGTAGATCACCGCACCGCCCATGATGAGGCCGAGGATGATCTCGGGCTGCACGATGCTCAAGGCGCTCACGACTTCCTTGAACGGACCGGCGAGGCCCGAGGCAACCTGGGCGTCGTAGAGGCCCTGCAGCAGCATGATAATGCCGAAGACCATCGTGGTGGCGCCGACGACCGCGGTGCCGATGAGCACAGGCTTGGCCGTGGCCTTGAAGGTGTTGCCCGCGCCGTCGCCCTTCTCGAGCTGGTACTTGGCATTTTCAAAGTCGGGCTTGAAACCAAACTCTTGCTCGATTTCCGCTGCGATGCCGGGCCGGCCCTCGATCTGGGATAGCTCGTAAACCGATTGGGCGTTGTCGGTGACCGGGCCGTAGCTGTCGACCGCGATGGTGACCGGGCCCATGCCGAGAAAGCCGAATGCCCCGAGGCCAAAGCCGAAGATTGGCGCGGCGAACAGGAATTTGGCGGGCATCAGCCCGAGCAGTGCCGGGTTCTGCGAGAAAAAGTAGGAGACCGCCATCAGCAGCATGATGACGAGGCCCATCCAGAAGGCGGAGAAGTTGCCGGCGACCAGGCCCGAGAGGATGTTGAGGGAGGCGCCACCGTGCTTGGAGCAGTTGGTGACTTCCTTTACGTGGCGGGAATTGGTGCTGACGAATATTTTCGTGAACTCCGGGATCACCGCGCCCGCGATGGTGCCGCAGCTAATGATCACGGAAAGTACCCACCAGAGGTTCGGGTCGATCCCGGCTTGATGCGCGAGGAGGAAGTAAGAGGCGACAAACGTGATCGCGATCGAGACGGCGGAGGTGATCCACACGAGGTGCGTGAGCGGCGCCTCGAAATCGAAATCCTTTTTGTGGCCGTAGATTGCCTGGCTGATCGCCTGGTTGATAAAGTAGGAAACCAGCGAGGTGACGATCATCAGCGCGCGCATCGTGAAGAGCCAGATGATGAGCATGGCGCAGAGGGAAGGGTTCTTGGCGAGTGCCAGGGCGAGAAAAGCGACCAGGGCCACGCCGGTGACGCCGTAAGTCTCAAAACCGTCGGCCGTCGGCCCGACGGAGTCGCCGGCGTTGTCACCCGTGCAGTCGGCGATGACGCCGGGGTTCTTGGGGTCGTCCTCGGGAAGCTTGAAGACGATCTTCATGAGGTCGGAGCCGATGTCGGCGATCTTGGTGAAGATACCGCCGCAGATGCGGAGCACGGAGGCGCCGAGCGATTCACCGATGGCGAAACCAATGAAGCACGGGCCGACGAGCGAGCGTGGCAGGAAAACCAGGATGCAGATCATGAAGAACAGTTCAACGCACACGAGCAGCAGGCCGACGCTCATGCCGGAGCGCAGGGGAATGCCCAGGGTCGCGAACGGGTTGCCCTTCAGCGCGGAAAATGCCGTGCGCGAATTGGAGACGGTGTTGATGCGAATGCCGAACCACGCCACGCCATAGGAACCGAGGATGCCGAGAACCGAGGCGAGAAGCACGACCACCACATGGCTGAGTGAATTGCCTTCCAAGACCTTGAAGTAGTAGAAAATGCAGGAGGCGATCAGCACCCAGAGGATGGCGAGAAACTTTCCCTGGGTGAAAAGGTAGGTTTTGCAGGTCTCCCAAATCGAGTTGGAGACGTTGCCCATCGAGGAATGAACGGGCAGGGCTTTGGTCTGCCGGTATTGGAGGAGGCCAAAGACCGCGCCGACAAAACATACCAGGATGCCCAGATACATCAGCGTGAGGCCGCTCAGGCCACCGAGGCCATCGAATCTGACCTGGGTCAGGTCAGGAATCTTAATGTCGGCCTCGCTCGCATGCAGCGATGGAACGAGGAATGTGGCCAGCGCAACCGCTGCACCTTGGATTCGGAGTTTTTTTGTGGTCATGGGAAAGGGTTGGATCGATCCGGTCGTGAAACGACTTTGGGGGAAACTTTATCAGGTGGATCGCTCGCGGCCTACACGTCAGTTGCCGATTGCTGCGCATTTTTTGGTAAGCTATGCCTGATGCTTATTGCGCAGGCAGGCGTGCGCGAGTTTTTTGGCCTGGGCGGATTACCTCACGAAGCCGCCAGCCGGATGCCATGGCGCTCTGCCAGAATCCGGCGCGCCCGGGCCGTTTCTTCCGCCAGCCGCGCGGCATCCCAGCCGAGGGTGGTGGCGGCCAGCGTGGCCAGGCCGTTGAATCTTTTCTCATCCAGGAATCCGTAAAGTGCGAGCGGCGTGCGGCGCAGCAACAGGTCGTCGAGATGCACGACCGCCTCGGTGGCCAGGATTTCACCCAGCGCGGAGTTGTTTAAATAATCAGGCTCGGGCCCGCGTCCGCCAATGGCGAGGTCGCGTGAATCGGCGCGGCGCGTGCGGCCGAGTTGTGCGATGAGCTTATCCGCCACCTGCTCGGCGAAGGCGCGGAAAGTCGTCCACTTGCCGCCGACCAGCGCGTAAACCGGCCAGGGACGGCCGTCTTTTGACGGCAATATTTCGCAATGGTGGTCGCGGCTGATGGCGCCGGTATAGCTGTCGGGCGTGCGGGGCAGCGGGCGGACGCCGCAGAAATGTGAAACGATGTGTTCGCGGCCGACGCGCAACGAGGGAAAGACGTGGGTGATGGAATCGAGGATATAGTCGATCTCGCGTTCGTCACACCCGGCCTGTCCGGGCTCGTCGATGCGCAAATCGGTCGTGCCGACGAGCACTTTGCCGTGGATCGGGAAAAACAGGCAGATGCGGCCGTCCTCGTTTTCGAAATAAATTTCCTCGCCCTGCGTGGCGGCAAAGAGCTCCGCGTGGTCGAGCACGAGGTGCGACCCCTTGGTGCCGCCGATGAAGGCGGTTTTCTCGCCGAGCGCGCCGTCGGTGAAATCGATCCACGCGCCGGTGGCGTTGACCACGGCGCGCGGCCGCACGCGAAATTCCGCGCCACTCACGGATTCCCTAAGGACGACCTCGCCGCCGTCGGCCCGCACGGCGCCGCAGTAGTTGAGCGCGCCGGCGCCGGGATGCAGGGCGCAGGCGTCGTCGATCAGCTCCAGGCATAGCCGCTCGGGCAGCGAGACCCACGCGTCGTAATAAGTCGCGGTGCAGACAATGCCGGGATGCAGTTGCGGGCGTTTGCGCAGCGCGGCGGCGCGGGAGGAAAATTTGTGCCGCGGCAGCACGCGGTCGCGCCCGGCGAAGATATCGTAGAGGGTGAGGCCGGTTTTGATAAGAGCGGCGCCGCGCTTGGAAGGTTTTTCGCTGGTGGAAAAAAATTTCTTTGCGGCGCTGGCAAAACCAGACCAGCGGGAAAAAATTGGGATCGTCGTCGGCAGCGGCTTGACGGCGTGGGCCGCGTGCTTGAGCAGGCGGTTGCGCTCGTGCAGCGCTTCGCGCACGAGGCGGAACTCGCCGTTCTCAAGGTAGCGCAGCCCGCCGTGGATCATGCGTGACGAGGCCGAGGTCGCACCGGCGGCGAAGTCGGCCTGGTCCACGAGCAGGGCGTCGATGCCGTTGAGCGCAAGCTCGCGCAGGAGGCCGGCGCCGTTGATGCCGCCGCCGAGGACGAGCACGTCGGTGGCGAAGGGTTGGGCGGCGCGCAGGCGGGCGAGGGTGGCGGCGCGGTCGAGTTGCATGGGGGCCTCGCAGGTTGTTGAAAAACTATGCTGGCCGGGGCAATTCCTTGGAGAGCCTTGCCCGGCAGCTCAGTGGAGTTTTTCAGCAGCCTGCGAGGCCAAAGCCGGCCCTATTTCTTCTCGCTTTTGGGGCTGGATTTCTTCCCGCCGCCGCCAAAATTCAGCATGGCACCGGCGATGACGCCGATCGAGAAAATGCCGAAATAAACCAAAGCTGCCGGTTCGGCGACGCCTTTGGCAAACGCCATGGGAAACGAGAATGCAATGGGTTGGGTGTTGTTCATGCCTACGTAGAGCAGGACAAACAGCATCGCGAGGAAAACGACAATTCGGAGGAAAACTTTGAAGCCCATGGGGATTAGTAGTGAGCGAGGGTGACAGGAAAGAAAGGCGGCGAGGCGGTGCGCCCCGTCGTGCCCGATTGTCTGGCCGGTGAGACCCATTCGGTCAATTGGAAAGGGTGGGGTGGCCGGCGACGTAGGCGAATGGCGAATGGCGAATGGCGAATGGCGAATGGCGAATGGCGAATGGCGAATGGCGAATGGCGAATGGCTTTCCGCGGCGACTTGCACCGTGTGTCGTAGTCGTCAAGCTCGACGCATGGTCAAAAAACTTCTCCACACCCGCCTGCGGGTGACCGATCTCGAGCGCACAGTGAAATTTTACCAGGATGCGCTTGGCCTTGAAGTTGCCCGCCGCCATCTTTCACCGCGCGGCGCGCAGCTCGCATTTTTGCGCACACCGAACAGCGACGAAGAGATCGAAATCTGCCAGATGCCGCCGGGCGCGCCACCGGTGCAGGTGCAGCCCGATCTCATGCACCTCGCCTTCGCGGTGGACGATATTGAAAAATTCGCGGATGAGCTGAAGAGAAAAGGCTACGTGGTGAGCGACGGCCCGGTAAAGATCAGCAGCGGTTCAATCATCGCTTTCATCGATGCCCCGGATGGCTACGAGATCGAGCTCATCCAACGCCCAACATCCAACATCGAACTCCCAACGTCCAAGCAATCGTGAATGATAAACTGTGATTGAGCAGCGCACAGCCACGGGTCTTTCAGGCCTTGGATGTTGGGTTTTGGACGTTGGATGTTGGACGTTCGGCGGCGCGGCGCTCGCAGGCGAAAAGATATTGCTGGGCGAGGCCGGCGAGCGGGCCGAAGTGGGTGCGGCCGAAATGCGCCACCTGGGCGGGTTTCCAGTCGTGCAAACCGTAGCGCCCGGCGAGGGTTTTTAGAATCCACACATCAACCGGGAAGGCCTCGAGCCGGCCCGCGCCGAAGAGCAGCACGCAGTCGGCAATTTTTTCGCCGACACCGGGCAGCTCGCACAGCCCGGCCTTCGCTTTGGCGTAAGGCAGCGCGGCGGTGGTTTCGAGCCAGCCGGGGTGCGCGGCGAGAAAGCGCGCGGTCTGATGGATGTAGCGCGCGCGGAAACCGAGCAGGCAGCGGCGCAATTCGACTTCGGAAATCTCGGCGAGCTCGGGCCAGGTTGGAAGGCGGTGAAGGGGAGTTGAGAGCTGATCCTCCTTCGCCCCATTCGACGGGCTCAGGGCTGGCAAGGCTTCCGCCTTCGCTGAAGCTTCGGCGGACAAGTCGGAGGACAGGGAGTCGAGCGTTGAGAGCGGAAGCAGTGGCGCGCCGTGGCGTTCGGCGAGGAGCGCGCTCATCTGCTTGATTTGCACGATTTGTTTCGTGGCGCTGCAGAGAAAATGGAGCAGCGTTTCGCCCAGCGGCTGGTGCAAAATGCGCAGGCCGGGAAAAGCGGCGAGGCAGCGCGCGAGGTGCGCATCGCTGCGCCAGGGCAGGGCATCGGCGAGCGCGGCCCAGTCCCGATCAGCCGAAAAATAATTGTGCAACGCCGCCCCGGTATGCGCGGCGATGATCCGCGGTGCGCGCCACGTTAAACGGTCGTTGGTGAGACGGAGTTCGGCGACGCAATCGGCCCATGCGCCGCGCCAGATCCCCTCGGGGAGTCGGAACCATCTGAACGCTTGTCCGCCGTCGAGGATCTCGGCGAGGGTGCCGGCATTCGGCGGCGGCGAGATGGCGAGCGGTTGCCAGTCGGACCAAAAGGGTGTCATGTCCGTGACGCTGGCGATCGGAAGGAGCATTGGCTCGCCAAAAACGAGTTAATATAAGTGACTTCTTCGATGAGTGATCCACTACTTAAGGTCGCCTCTCCGACCGGTCGCAGCTGCACCTCGCTGTTTGGTCCGACCGTGGTGGTCGGCACATTTGTGATTTGTCTGATTCGTTTGTGCGGATTTGTACAAGACGATGCGGTCAATTTGCCGTTCGATGACCAATGGGAAGCTCTGAATCCGCTTTTTCAGGGTCAAGGGCCTTGGGGAACTTTCTTGGCACAAATCGGTCCGTGCCGTCTGGGCCTTGGGGGCTTGATTGAATGGGCCCTTTACAGGGTCACCGGCTGGAATGTGCGCGCTGAGGTTTGGGCCGAAGTGATCGTGCTGACCGTGGCGACGATGGTTGCACTCGCGCTGGCGGTTCGGTTGCGCGGACATTTGGCCTGGAGTGACGCAGTCTTTCCCCTGCTGCTGCTGAGCCCGATTCATTGGGAAACGATGACTCTCATCACCATGATCGGGCATGGGATTTTGCCCCTGCTGCTGATTCTCCTGCTGGCTTACGCCTGGAGTTCGCCAAACACAACGACGCGGGTCTTTGCGGTCAGCGTTTATGGTGCGATCAACTTTTTTACCGGCTATGGCGTTTGCAGTGTGCCCGTGTCCTTCGGTTTGGCGCTGTTGCTTTGGCTACGGCCGGGCAAGGAACAAGCAGCAGCCGAACGACGGGAAGCAGGGCTGATCCTGCTCTGCTTAAGCGGAGCGCTCATGGTTTTTGCCCACGGATATCGCTGGGTGCCGTCCGTGCCGGGCTGGCATTTTCCCGTGCCGAACTGGTGGGACTATCCGCGTTTTTCGATCTTGATGTTCGCAAATCTCCTTGGTTTTCGCTACATTTCCGCGACAGCCGTGGTCATTGGTGCAGTTTTGCTCGGTCTTACGCTGGGAGCTTTTGTCGAAGCGACGGTCAAGATTTGGCGGCGCGAAGCGACGGCCCGGGCGAAGGCCGTATGGATATTGACTGGAGTCACGTTTGTTTATGCCGCGTTTACGGCCATTGGGCGCCTGCCCGCGGGCATCCAGGTGGTCTTTATGTGGAGATATGTGACCCTGATGACCCCGGGTATCTGCGGGCTTGCCGTCGCCGCAGAAGGATGGTCGAGCTCAATGCCCAGGGCCATGCGATGCAGTGTCGCGATTGGTTGGGTCGCGCTCGCCGGCATGATTTGGGGCAATTTTTTGCCCGAACAATATGGAGCCGCTGTCGCGAAGGGAAAAAGGATTTGGATTGCCAGCTACCTGAGGACGCACGACCTGCGCGCGGCCAATAAGGACACGGGTTGCGGCATTTATTTTCCGGCTCCGGAGTCGCCGATCATTGCCGACCGACTCCGCTGGCTGGAACAACGTCATTTGTCATTCTTTCGCGACTTGGACCACAGCCGCCCGGAAGAAAGCCCGCCGGTCTCCGGCCGGTGAAGACCGCCTAGCACTTGTGGGCGCCGGCGGTTGGGTAGGTGATGAAGACGGCCTGCACGGCGGCGTGGATTTCACCGATTTTGCCTTGGATATCGTCGAGATATTCGTGCAGGCCGGAGGTGATGATGTTGGGCACGATGGTTTGTTCGAGTTCGGCGCGAAGATTGGTGAGGAGGGTGGTCGCGGCATTCTCGGTGATGTGCGGCGCGTCGGCGGTGAGTTGCGCGAGCGCATGCTCGGCTTCGCGCACGGAATAATAGATGCTGCGCGGGAAAGCGTCGTCGAGTATCAGGTAATCCACGACGTGATCGAGGTCGAGCTGGCCGCGGCGGCTTTTGCGAAAGGCCTCGAAGCCGGAGCACGAGCGCAACACGGCGGCCCATTGGATGAGGTCGAGCGCGGAACCGACGGCGTTGAGCGTGGGCAAAAGGGTGAAGTATTTCACGTCGAGGATGCGCGAGACGTTGTCGGCGCGTTCAAGGTAGCGACCGAGTTCGAAGAACCACCAGGCCTGGTTGCGCGGAAGCATGGACTCGGCGATGCCGTAAAAGAGCTGGATCTGGGTCTTGATCCGGTTGAGGTATTCGAACGAGCCAATCTGGGCGTAGCGCGCGTAATCGTCCTCGCGCAGCCGGAGGTAGAAGGTGTTGATCTGCTCCCACGCTTCGCTGGCAAGCTGGTCGCGGATGCAGCGGGCGTTTTCGCGCGCCAGGCTGATGCAGGAAAAAATCGAACTTGGGTTGCGCTGGTCGAAAAGCATGAACTCGACGACGGAGCGATCGGAAATGTCCTTGCCGTAGAGCTTGCGAAACAGCTCGTCGCCGCGGGAGACGCTCACGAGGGACTCCCATGATTTGGGGTCATCGGCGGCCTGGCGCGCGTCGAGGTCGAGGACGAGCGCGGCGTTGACGTCCACGATGCGCGCGGTGTTTTCCGCGCGCTCGAGGTGGCGGGCGAGCCAGTAAACGAGGTTAGCGACGCGGCTCAGCATGGTTTTGGAGAATGAGGAAATCCGAATGACGAATGACGAATGAAAAGCTCATAAAGCGGCGGTGCGTAGGTTCTGATCGGTGGTTCGAACAATCCGTGAGAAAATAAGGTTAAGCTCTTTGGCTTCCTGCCAAAGCGTTCGTGCGACAAGTTTTTCAGCGGGAACTGCCTTGGCGATCATGCGGCACCAGTATTTGGTTTCACGTGACTCTTTGCGACAAAGGGCGATCTTATGGCGGAAGTCTTTTTTGGACTCGGCATCGTCGGCTTCGCAGTAGTTGGCTCCTATGCTTGTGCCAGCTCGCACCAATTGGGATATGACGGGTGCCGCGGCAGGATTATTTGGAAGCCCCAGGCAGAATTCAATCACTGCCTCGCCGAGTGCCGCGGTCCTTTCTTCGAGATCAAAACCAGTGTGTTTCATTCGGCATAGTAGCAGCATTTTCGGGCAGGGGCATTCGTCATTCGCCATTCGTGATTCGGGTTTTCTCATACAATGAGCGTCTCCGGTTCGGCTGCGGTCACAGGCAGGGCTTGGTCGTCCGCGGCGATCACCCAGGTGTCTTTCGAGCCGCCGCCTTGCGAGGAGTTGACGACGAGCGACCCTTTGCGGAGCGCGACGCGCGTGAGGCCGCCGGGCATGATTTTCACGGTCTCGCCATTGAGGATATAGGGGCGCAGGTCGATGTGGCGGCCCTCGATGATGTCATCGCACACGGCGGGGCAGCGCGAAAGGCCGAGGGTGGGTTGGGCGACGAAATTGCGCGGTTGGGCGATGATTTTCCCGCGGAACTCCTCGATTTGCGCACGGGCGGCGTGCGGGCCGACGAGCATGCCGTAGCCGCCGGCTTCGTTGACGCTTTTGACCACAAGTTTAGGGAGGTTTTCCAAAATGAAAGAAAGGTCCTTTGGGTCGGATGACAGGTAGGTTTCCACGTTCGGCAGGATGGGCTCCTGGCCGAGGTAGAATTTGATCATGCGCGGCACGTAGTAATACATCGCCTTGTCGTCGGCGACGCCGGTGCCGATGGGGTTGCAAAGGGCGACGTTGCCGGCGCGGTAGGCGTGCACGAGGCCGGGCACGCCGAGCAGCGAGTCGGGGCGGAAGACGGTGGGGTCGAGGAAATCGTCATCGATGCGGCGGTAGATGACGTGCACGGGCGCGAGGCCGTCGGTGCGGCGCATGTAGACGCGGTCGTTTTCAACGACGAGGTCGGAACCCTCGACGATCTCGATGCCCATCTGGCGGGCAAGGAAGGCATGCTCGAAATAGGCGGAATTGTGGATGCCGGGCGTGAGCAGGACGACGGTGGGCTCGGGCACGTGCTCGGGCGCGAGGTGAAGCAGAAGCGCAAGGAGATCGTTGGGGTAGAGCTCGACGGGCCGCACGCGGTAGTTGCGGACGAGATTGGGAAAAACGCGTTTCATGATCTGGCGGTTTTCCAGCACGTAGCTGACGCCGCTGGGCGTGCGCAGGTTGTCCTCGAGCACGCGATAGTCGCCATGTTCGTCGCGCACGAGGTCGGTGCCGTTGATATGCACAAACAGGCCGCGGGGCACGGCGAGGCCGACCATCTCGGGGCGAAAATGCTTTGACGACTCCACCATCCCGCGCGGCACGATGTTCTCGCGCAGGATGCGCTGCGGGCCGTAGATGTCGGCCAGGAACAGGTTGAGCGCGGTCATGCGCTGCGCGAGGCCGGCCTCGAGTCGCGCCCATTCGTGCGCGGGCACGATGCGGGGGATCAGGTCGAAGGGAAAAATTTTCTCCGTGCCTCGTTCGTCGCTGTAAACGGTGAACGTCACCCCGCGGCTGAGGAAGGTCTGGTCGGCGCGTTGCTGGCGCTCGAGCAGCTCGACCATGTTTTCCATCTGTGCAAACCGGTCGAAGAGCCGCTGATAATGTGGGCGCGGCCGGCCGGGCGCGGCAAACATCTCGTCATAAAAACCATCGAGGCTGTAATTTTGGAAGAGCTCGGGCATGGTTAGGTGGAATGACGAATGACGAATGATGAATGACCAATGCCGGCCGGCCATGGGCGAGCCTGGCGGGGGTCGTTGTCTTCTTCATTCCTCATTCGGATTTCGTTATTTCGCCGCGGGAGCGGCGTCGGGTTTGCTCCAAAGAAAGCTTTGCGTGCTGGCGAGCTCGGCGCCACCGGGTGCGTGCAGGACGATCTTCCACGCGACGGGGTGCGCGGTGGCGTCAGGCCAGTCGGCGCCGGTGAGTCCGCACTCGAAGACGTGCTGGCCCGCAGGCAGGTCGGTCGCAAAGGTGACCGTGCGCGGTGTGGCCGACGCGGGCGTGATGACGCTCAGCTCGAAGCTGGCTCCGGCGATCGCGGCACTGGCGGTTTTCAGCCGCACGAGAAAGTAAAACCCGTCACGCTGGGCCGGCTGCGAGCGCAACACGGTCTGGCCACCGGTGTTTTCCTGGCCGGTCAGGTATTCGGAAATGCGTTCAAATGACTCGGCGGTGCGATAGCCGGGCCAGACGCGCACGAAAGCCACGTCCGCAGCGCGCGCGGAAGCGCCGCAGGAAAGGGCCAGGACAAAAACAAGGGCGGGGAGGTGGTTAAGGAAGCGCATGCCGATGCGATACGGCATTCCCTAGCATGGGACAAGCCAGCTTAAGGCTATTTTTCAAGTTCGATGAACTGGTAGCGGTGGTAGCCGAGGAGTGCGGGCACCCAGCCTTTTACGTTGGGCTGGATCAGGTAGGTGCGCGTGCCGTAATAGACGGGTGCGATGGGGGCCTCGCCGAGCAGGAGCGCCTCGGCTTGTTGCAGGAGCGCGTTGCGCGTGGCGGGGTCGGTTGCATGGTCGGCTTCGTTGTTCAGGCGGTCGTAATCGGCATTGGCCCAGCCCGTGTTGTTGTTGCCGCTGCCGCTTTTGAAAAGGTAGAGAAACGTGCTCGGGTCGTTGTAGTCACCGATCCAGCGGTAGAGGTTGATCTGATAGCCCAGGGCTTGTGAGTTTGAGAGCCAAGTCTTCTGTTCAAATGACGCGATTTGCACATGAATGCCGAGCTCGCGCTTCCACATTTCCTGGATCGCTTCGGCCACGGCGCGCCAGATGTTGTCATTCTTGGTTTGGATTTCGAGGAGCGGGAAGTTTTTTCCGCCGGGATAGCCGGCCTCGGCTAGGAGCTTGCGCGCCGCTTCGAAATCCGTCGGGATTTTTGCCTCCGGCGTGTAGCCGGCGGTATCGGGCGGCGTGAGCGCGTTCGCGGGCTGGCAGCTATCATGGAGAATGTTGCGGGCGATGGCGACGCGATCGATGGCGCGGGCCAGCGCCTGGCGGACGCGCGGGTCGTTCAGCGGAGGCCTGGTCACGTTGAACTGCAAATATTCCGTTTCGATAAACGGGTCGATCCGCAGGAACTGCGGTGCCTCGTTGCGATAATGGGCGATGCGGTCGGGCAGGAGTTGGTAGGTGAGGTGGACCTGGTCGGCCCGGAAGGCACTCTCATCGGTGGCGATATTGTCGGTGGGGAAAAAAATCACGGCGTTGAGATGATTGTGCGCCGCATCCCAGTAACTGGGGCTTTTGGCCACGATGATGCGCGAATTTGGCGACCATTCCTTGAACGTGAACGGGCCATTGCCGACAAAGTTTTCCGGGCGGGTCCAAAGCGTGCCGCGCTGGTCCATCTGGCCAAATTTTTCGATGGTGGCGCGGTGCACGGGGAACCACGACTGGTGCGCCGCGACCGCGGGCAGGAACGGGCACGCATGGTCGAGGGAGACTTGCAAGGTGCGCGCGTCGAGCGCCTTCGCCCCGACCTGCGCGAAGTCGGAAACCTTTCCATTGTTGAAGGCCTCGGCGTTCTTGATGAAATAAAGCATGTAGGAGTATTCGCTCGCGAGGCCGGGCGAAAGGATGCGGTGAAAGGAATAAACAAAATCGTCCGCGGTCACGGGGTCGCCGTTCGACCACTTGGCCTCGGCGCGCAGGTGGAAAGTATAAACCAGCCCGTCGGTCGAGACGTCCCAGCGCTCGGCCACTCCGGGCACGGCCTGCGAAGTTTTTTCGTCGATGCAGGTGAGGCCCTCGAAAAGCGCCATGAGAATGTTGCCGTCGGTGTAAAGCGTGCAGGTCTGGGGATCGAGATCCTGCGGCTCGGCCCCGTTGCCCAGCAGCAGCGTCTTGGTGCGGATGCCCTCGGCGGCGGGCGATTCGCGTTTGGCGCAGCCGGTGGCGAGAAAAACCACCAGCAGGGCGGCGCCGATGCAAACATCAGCGAACGTCGAACGCCCAACGCCGAACATCCAACTTCGAAGGACAGGCATAGGCCGAAGTAACAGGCATTAAATGCAAAGTATCAAGTAACAGGTAGCAAGTGACAAGGGTGCGGTGGAGATCGACATGGGGCTGGTTAATGGATGATTTTCTCGATGCTTTCTCACGATTCAAAACAGGCCTATTCTCAATTTCGAGAAAGTTTCTAATAAAGCGCGGACGAGCCCGTTTAACCCAGCGAACACCTGCGTGAAACCCACATCCGACCAACCGGAGGAATCACATGCCGACGACACGCACTGGGTCGAAACCACGGTTGCGCGCTACCAGGCGCCGCTTACGCGCTACGCCACCCGCCTGCTCGGCGACACCGAGCGGGCCCGCGACGTCGTGCAGGATTCGTTCGCGCGCCTCCTGGCCCAGCCACGCGACGCGGTGGACGGCCATGCGGTGGAATGGCTTTTCACGGTTTGCCGTCATCGGGCGCTCGACGTATTGCGCAAGGAGGGCCGCATAATGCGCTTCGAGGAAGGCGCCGTGGAACGCGTGGCCGATGCCGCGCCGCGCCCCGGCCGCGAGCTCGAGCGCGAAGAGACGCACACCGCATTGTTGCGGCTCATCGGCCTTTTGCCGGCCAACCAGCAGGAGGTCGTCCGCCTGAAATTCCAAAACGGTTTCAGCTACAAGGAAATCAGCCGCATCACGAAGCTTTCGGTCACCAACGTGGGCTTCCTGATTCACACCGCGGTGGCGCGACTGCGGCGCGAGTGGGCGGCGCAGTCGGAATGACCAATGACCAGTAACCAATAACCAATGACGAACTTGTCACGCCGTAGTCCCGAGTCGGTCGAGGGACAAAGGCGGATGGCGAATGAGGAATGACGATGAACGAAACAAAACTTTCTCCTGATGATCCCCGGCTCACGGCTTACGCGCTCGGCGAGCTCGAGGGCGATGAGCGGATGGCGGTCGAGGCCGTGCTGAAAACCAATGCGGCCGCGCGGGCCGCGGTCGATGAAATCCGCGCCACCGCGAGGCAGCTCGAGGCTGCGCTGGCGGCCGAACCCATGCCGGAGTTCAAAACGATAACCGCACCACTGGCCCAAAAAGTCGCGATCATTCCCGGCCGCGATCCGGCGAAATTCGATGGCGGCCCATGGCCATGGCGCAACCTGATCAAATTTCCCCAGGCCTACTACCTCGTGGGCGGACTGGCCGCAGTCTGCTTCGCGGTGATGGTGACGTTGCACGAATCGCAGGTTATGCGCATGGAGGAGCAACGAAGGGCCGCGATCGCGGCGAATAACGAGGCCGCGCAAGAGAAGGCAGCGCGCGAAATGGAGTTCAAGAAATCAGCTGCGTTGGCCACTGCAGCGAAACCAACGTCCTATGCCGAGGTGACGTTTCCTGTGCCGTCAATTCCTGCGGGCAGGGTTGAGCTCCAACCGCAGCTGCAGGCAGTCACGGCGGATAAGACAGCAGCGCTTGGAGCATCGATTGCAGCGAATCAGCTGGCGGATGCGGAAACGGTCGGACGGCAGGCTTTTGATGCGGCGGCGGCGCCAGCCCGCGGTTATTCAGCAGCGGAAACAATGGCCGCCACCCGCGTGAACACAGCGACCAGGGATTTGCCCTTCGCGGTCAGTGCCACCGCGGGAGGATTCGAGAAAAGATCTGCGGCGCTGCCGCCACGCACTTCGTCCGGCAATTTCAACACCGAAACCGATGCCGACCACCATGCGGGCAGCGATTTTCTACCCGCCGCGCAGAGTCCGCTTTCGACGTTCGCGCTCGACGTGGACACGGCGAGCTATGCCAACGTGCGGCGATTTTTGCAGGCGGGCGAGAGACCGCCGGCCGATGCGGTGCACATCGAGGAGCTGGTGAATTCTTTTCCCTACGCTTATGCGGCTCCGTGCGACCCCGCGCCGCTGGCCGCGACGCTCGAGGTTGCGGCTGCGCCGTGGGCACCGGCGCACCGGCTGGTGCGCATCGGACTCAAGGCGCGCGAGATCGCGGACGGCGGCACGCCCGTGGCTGTGGCGAAGGACGTGACGGTGCAGGTGGAGTTCAATCCAGCGCGCGTGCAGGCGTATCGATTGATCGGATATGATCACCGGGTTCTAAAAAAAGAGGATTTCAACAACGACGCCATCACCGCCGGCGACGTGGGCGCGGGGCACACGGTGACGGCGCTCTACGAGATCGTGCCCGCGGGGGTGAAGCCGCCGGCGATGCCGGGCGTCGAGGTGCTGAAATACCGGAAGCCAGAAGCCGGAAGCCAGAGGGCAGATACCAGAGAGCGGAAGACAGGGAATTCAAAACCTGAACTGCTGACGGTAAAGGTGCGCTACACGCCAATCGAGGGCGGGGCGGGCCAGCAGCTGGAATTTCCCCTGACGGATCATGGTGCGGCCTTTGCGGAGGCGAGCACGGACTTCAAGTTTGCCGCGGCCGTGGCGGGCTTTGGCCTGATCCTGCGCGAATCACCGCTCAAGGGGAATGCCACGCTGGCCGCGGTGGAGCAATGGGCCGGGCAGGGACGGGGCGCGGATGCGGGCGGTTATCGCGCGGAATTCATCGGGCTCGTGCACCAGGCGGAGAAATTGAAGGAATGACCGGCAGTTCTTTTATATTTTGCACCAAGATCTCAAAGGTCGCCAAGCCGGGTTTTCGGAAAAGTTTCTTGTCATTCCGAGACCCTCAGCAAACCGCGGTGCGGCTTATGTAGAACAGGTCAATGACTTTTGGCAGGTAGGGCGAGGCGTCCTCGACGAGCCGCGGCTCGCCCGGAGGTCTCGCCCTACCGGCGCTGCCGCGCCAAAACCTAAAATTAAACGACAACTGGCATGCGTTCATTGGCAGCGGAGCGAAGCGCCGAGGCCAAAGGACGACAGTCTGGCATCCCTGGGATACGGCCTCTCATCTTGTGCTGCTGCTTCGCGACCTTTGCGATCTTGGGGTAAAAATGGTTTTGGAAAAACTGCGGCGCGGCCTGCCTCAAAACCTGAATTCAAAAAGTAATTGATCTACGCCTGTCTACGCGACGATCGCGGCCGGGGCGCGGGCTAGGCTGGCGGCGAGCTCGGCGGTGCGGACGGGCTTGCTGACGTAGTCGTCCATGCCCGCGGCGAGGCAGGCCTCGCGGTCGCCTTGCATGGCATTGGCGGTCATGGCGACGATATGCAGAGGCGTGAATTTTTCGCCGTTGGCGTGGCGCTCGGATTCGCGCGCGCGCAACCGGCGGGTGGTTTCGTAGCCGTCGAGTTCCGGCATGTGACAGTCCATGAAGATGACGTTGTAACGCACGGTTTCGATGGCGGAGAGAACTTCGAGGCCGTTGGCGGCAACGTCGGCGCGGTGCCCGAGGCGTTCGAGCTGGAGCAACGCGACCCGCTGGTTCACGATGTTGTCCTCGGCGACGAGGATGCGGAGTTTGCCGGATGCGACGACGGGCGTCGCCGTGGGACGCTTGGCGCGCACAGGGGTGGGGGCCCGGTCGGCGAGGATGCCGGTGAGCGCCTCATGAAGCTGGGTTTGCTTGACCGGTTTCATGAGCGTGAGGGCAACGCCGGCCTCGGCGAGTTCAGCCGGCGGGATGGAGCGGCCCATCGAGGAGAGGATGAGCATTTTCATGTGGGTGAGCGCCGGGTCGGCATGGATGTGGCGAGCCAGGGTGAGGCCGTCCATGTTTGGCATCTGCATGTCGAGCAGGGCGGCGTCGAAATGCTTGCTGCCGGCCGCGCGAAGTTTTTCGAGCGCTTCCTGGCCGGAGCAGGCCGAGGTGTGCTTGACGTGCCAGTTGGCGAGCTGGCGCTGGAAAATTTCGCGGTTGGTGGCGTTGTCGTCCACGATGAGGACGTGGCTGCCGGCGATGTCGGTGCGCGGGTGGACGACCTTGGCGGTCTCGGGCTGGAGCGAGATTCGCGTGGTGAACCAGAAGATGGAGCCGTGGCCGGGGTTGCTTTCGACGCCAATCTCGCCGCGCATGAGGTTGACCAGCTGCTTGCAGATGGCGAGGCCGAGGCCGGTGCCACCGTATTTGCGTGTCGTGGAACCGTCGGCCTGGGTAAAGGGCTGGAACAGTTTTGCCTGTGCCTCCTGCGGGATGCCGATGCCGGTGTCGGTGATGGTGAAGCGCAGCGTGGCGACGCGGTCGGCCTCGGCAACCTTGGAGACGCGCACGACGACTTCGCCATGCTCGGTAAACTTGATGGCATTGTTGACGAGGTTGAGCAGAACCTGGCGCAGGCGGCCGGGGTCGCCGCAGAGTTGGGTCGGGGTGTTTTCCTCGATGAGGTAAGCGAGTTCGAGGCCCTGGCCGTAGGCCTTTTCGGCGAGCAGTTCGAGGGTGCCCTCGACGGGGTCGTGAAGATCGAAGTTGATCGTCTCGATGGAGAGCTGGCCGGCCTCGATTTTGGAAAAATCGAGGATGTCGTTGATGACCGTGAGCAGGGCCTCGCTGCTGGTGCGCACGGTCTCGGTGAAGCTGCGCTGGTCAGTGGTGAGGTCGGTGTCGAGGAGCAGGCCGGTCATGCCGATGATGGCATTGAGGGGCGTGCGGATCTCGTGCGACATGTTGGCGAGAAATTCGGACTTGAGGCGCACGGATTCCTGCGCGGCAGCAGCGGCATGGCGCAGGGCTTGGTCGGCTTTTTTTCGGTCGGAGATATTGCTGGCCACGCTGAAGTAGCCGGTGATGTGGCCGCGTTTGTTGCGCAGGGCCGTGAGGGAAAGCCAGACGGGAAAGCGTGACCCGTCCTTGCGGACATAGGACCACTCGCGCTCGTCCACGGTGCTGAGGCCGGCGCGGACTTTTTCCACGAACACATCGAAGCCGGGCTTGATTTTCAGGCCGAGCGCAGCGGAGAGCTCGCGGGCGTAGGCTTCGATCTCGGCGGGATCGTGGAAACAGACGAATGTTTTGAGGCCGACGAGCTCGTCGGCGGGCCAGCCCAACCAGCGTTCGGCCGCCGGGTTGATGGAACGGATGATGCCGGCGGAATCAGTGGAGATGACGGCGACATTGGCGCTTTGCAGGATGCCGGTTTGCAGGGCGGTTATTTCATGCAGGCGCGCCTGGGCGCGGCGGTGAGCATGGAAAAGCCAGCCGATGACCACGACCAGCCCGAGGCTGATCACGCTAATAACCAGCAAACTTGTGCGCTGGCTGGCAGCCTCCAAATTATAAAGCGCGATGCAGGTGCTCAAGAGGGCCAGTCCGATCACCAGGAAAAATATAAAGGCGGGAACAGGGGGCTTCGGGGGGGAGCGCATCAGGAGAGTTAGGCGACAAAGACTTGCGTTTAAGTTCTCACAGAGCAATGCAAGTTTTAAGGTGTATTTCCAACTTGTGGCCAAGAGCTTGTTGGCAAAACGCTTCGCCTTAATCGTCGGTTGGCCCGCATCGAGTGCGAAGACGCACCCAGGGTGCCGTGCGGCCTTTGACGGTGATTTTCAATTTCAAAATAGCCTCTTGGCCTTTGGTCATTCCTGATTAGAAGTCATTGCTTTAACCATGCCACGAAACGTCGTCACCTTTCATTTCAACCTGCGTGACCCGCAAGGCCGCCTGCTTGATACATCGAGCGGGGGCGAGCCGGTGGTTTACCTCGAAGGCGCGGGTCAGATTATCGACGGGTTGGACGAGCAATTGCGCGGCGAACCGGCCGGGAAAAAAAAGACCGTGGGTGTGCCCGCGGCCAAGGCCTATGGTTTGCGCGACGATGCGTTGGTGCAAAAAGTGCCGCGCCGGCAGTTGCCGGTCGAAGGCGAGCTGCGCGCAGGCGACCAGTTCCGGGCGGGCGATGATGACCACGCCCCGGTGGTGACGGTTGCGGCCGTCGAGGGCGACGAAGTGCTGCTTGATGCAAACCATCCGCTGGCGGGCGTGGACTTGAGGTTCGAGGTCGAAATCGTTGCCGTGCGGCCGGCCACGGCGGACGAACTGCGCCATGGCCACGCGCATGTAGCGGGGGGGTGCCAATGACGAATGATTCGCCTTCGCTAAGGCTACGGCGGACAGGCCAGCGAGATTGACCCGCACCCAATGAGCAATAACAAACGACCCATGACGAATAAAATTCTTGGCATCGACATCGGTGGCTCGGCCATCAAGGGCGCGCCGGTCGAAACGCAGACGGGACTTCTGCTGGCGGAGCGTCATCGCATCAAGACGCCCGAACCGGTAACGCCCGCCAAAATGGCGAAACTGGTGGCGGAGATTGTCGGCCATTTCCACTGGCGTGGGCCGATCGGCATCGGGTTTCCGGGCGTCGTCCAGGGGGCGCGCATCCTCACCTCGGCCAATATGCACAAAGGCTTCATCGGGCTCGACGCGGGAAAACTTTTTTCGAGTTCCACCGGTTGCCGCGTGGCGCTGATCAACGACGCAGCGGCGGCGGGCCTGGCGGAAATGACGTTTGGCGCGGGGCGCAATGTCGGCGGCAAGGTGCTTATGCTCACGCTTGGCACCGGCGTGGGCTCGGTATTGTTCCATCGCGGGGCGGTCTTTCCCTGCGAGCTGGGCCACCTGCCGTTCAAGGGCAAGGATGCGGAAAAGATTGTCGCCGCCTCGGTGCGCAAAAAGAAGGACCTGTCCTGGCGTGAGTGGAGTCGCGAGCTGAACAGTTATCTTTCCCTGCTGGAAAACATCCTCTGGCCGGAGCTCGTCATCATCGGCGGGGGGGTGAGCGCGAAACACGAGAAATTTTTCCACTATCTCAAGCTGCGCACCAAGGTCGTGCCCGCGGAGTTTTTCAACCAAGCGGGCATTGTCGGCGCAGCGCGGTGGGCGGGGCAAAAGAAAAGCTGAAAGGACTGAAGGGCTGAAAAGCTGAAGGTGTCTGCAAGCAGGATTTGAGAGCCATCCGTGCTATGCCTGGCAGTTCGCCTGCGCGGGACCAGTTGGGGATAAACTCCAAGCTGGACTTTTGGCCCAAGCCTTCAGCCTTTGAGCATGCGGGCGTCTGCACCGCATGCTCATCCCCGCCGGATTTCCGAGCCTGGGAACCGGATTTGCAGGCGGAAGACTTTTTTCACGCGGCAATGGATGAGGCCGGTGGCGAGGTCGACTTTCTCGGGGACTTCGATGCGATGAAGATCGACGATGGCGTGATAGCCGCGCTCGGAAAAGACATCGATCAGCATGGCGAGCGCCAGCGGGTCATCGAGCAGGAGGTCCTCGGTATTGACCAGCGCGAGGCCGGAAATGGCGTGGCGCAGCACGATGGGCATCAGTTTTTTGTCGATAAAGGTAACTACTCTTTGAAAAAGCTCGGTGTGGTCCAGTTCGTAGGCATCCAGCCGCTTGACCAATTCCTGCCGCGCATGGACGACGATTTCGCTGGCCACGGGCACGACGCGCAGGCGGTCGTGCGTCTGCGGGTCGAGCTCGAGGGTGCTTTGATACTGTGATTCCTGCAGGATGTTTTGCTCAACTTCCTCGATGGAGCCTTGTGCGTTGATGAAATGGTAGTGGAAGATTTCCTTCAGCGACTGGAGCGCGCCCCAGGTTTCTTCCTTGAAAACGCGGTAGCGGCGGCGCGCGAGTTCCTCATCGTAGTCGGTCGTGCGCTCTTCCCGCAGTTCGCCCATGCCGCTGCGGCGGACTTCCTCGTTGTGGGCGCGCACTTCGCGGCCGCGGTTGAGCTGGCGGGCGATGCTCGTTTTTTCATCCACGAAGAGCACCATGATGTGCACGGTGGGCTGGCGGAAATGAATGCCCACCGGCGTGCGGTAGTATTCGTGGCGAAGCCGGTGCATGCGGTCGATGAGCAGCTTGAGGCACTCGACCTGCACTTTCGTGCGGGGAAAGCCGTCGAGGATGACGCCGTCGCGAAACTCCGGTCGCAGCAGGCGGCGCAAAAGCAGTCCGACGACTTCGCGGTCGCCGACCATGCCGCCGGCATCCTTGATGCGCTTGGCTTCGGGGGTGTCGAGCAGGGCGCTGATGACGATGGGCGGGCAGGTGAGGCCGCGGGCCCGGGCGATGAAGGCGGTGTTGGTGCCTTTGCCGGCGCCGGGCGCACCGCCGAGCAGGATGATTTCCTTGGGGAAACGCAGGTTTTCCCGGCCAACGTCCGCTTCAAGTTCCTGCCAGACGGCCTGGAAGATGAGCTGGGCGTCCTTGATCTCAAGGTCTGGCAGGCGGGCGCTGTTGGCGGGCGCCGGAGCGGGCGCGGCTGGCTTGGTGGAGGCGGGTGGTGTCATGCGCGTCGGGGAAACGACGGCCAACATGACGGATTTTCCGGGAGATTCGATCAAAGAAATGAGAACCTTTTGACTGCCCCTGGCGACGGTTGAGCCGTCTCGACCGTTGCCTATTTTTCCGGCACGGGCGGCCCGGCGAGCTTGTTGATGATGGGCGCGAGGCGGTTCAGGCCGAGGCTGGGCGGCGGGGTGGAATCGATGAGGGCCAGGAACCTTTCGCGGCGTTCAAGCAGCAGTTGGCGCACCGCGGCCCTTTGCCGGTCGTCGAGCTGCAGCGCGGTGGCCAGATGGTCGAGCGTGAGCGGCACGACGATGGCCGAGGTCATGCCCTCGATGGGCTCGGCAAAAAAGGGAAGCTTGAGCACACTGCCGCCCGAGGGCGACGACTCGACGGTTGGCAGCAAGGAATTGGCGCGCTCGGCCCGGCGTTGTTCATAGTGCCGGTGCATTTTTTCAAATTCCTTGCGCTGGGCGGGCGTGAGCTCGGCGTCGATCTTCTGGTGGAGGTCGTGGTTGATCGCATCGAGTTTTTTGTGGAAGGCGTCGATCTCGGGCTTGATGCGCTCGATCTCGGCGTTGATTTGCGCAAGGGTGGAAGCGTCGTTGAGCGGCAGCCGGACATCCACGTTGCGATCCCTGATTTCGCCCAGCAGGCTGACGGGCGGTGCGAGCAGGGGACAGTGCTGCTGCGTCCAGACGCTCGCCCCAAAGCCGGCGGCAAAAACGAGAACCGTGAGTGTGGCGATGAGGAGGCGCAGTTTCATGGGATGGCCGCATACGAGTCGGCTTGGGCGGAAACTTGGCGCCAGTCCGCCAGGGCGACCTGGTTGATCTGCCGGGTTTTGTGGGAATGGACGAGCACGACAAGCAGGACACACGCGGCGGCGGTGCCGGCGGCAATGATAAACCGGTCGGCAACATCGCGGACGGAAAAGTTTTGCAGGCGCAGGGTGCGGAGCACGCGGTCGGCGAAATCGGGCGGCAGTTGTTCGCTGGCGCGGGAGCGGAGCGCGGGCCAGGCCTCGGAAAAATCAGGTGTCGTGTTCATAAATTTGGCGGAGTTGTTCGCGGGCGCGGTGCAGGCGGGCTTTGATGGCGGAGACAGTGGTGTGGGTGATGGCGGCCATCTCGACCTGGCTGCGGCCTTCCTGGGCGAGCGCGATGAGCACGCGGTCTTTGGGTTTCAATTGTTGCAGGGCGTGGCGGAGCGCATCGAGCTCGGCCGAGTCGACGGGAGCGTTGGTTTCGGCGATGGTTTCTTCGTGTTCAGTTTCGATGGGCGTGAAAAAGCGGCGCCATTTCTCCCGGCGCAGGTGGTCGATGCAACTGTTGCGGGCCAGGCGGAAGAGCCAGGCTTCGAAGCGCTCGGGATCATCGAGCCGGTTGAGGGCGCGAAACATTTTGATGAAAATGATCTGGGTGAGATCCTCGACGGTGTCGCTGCGGCCCGTGATCGCATAGGCAAAACCCGCCATCCGCTGCTGGTAGCGGCCGATGAGCTCGCGCTGGGCGGCATCGCGGCCTCGTTGTGCCTCGCGCACGAGATCGGCCAACGCCGTCGAGTCGGTAATGTCCATACTTTAAGCATTGCTTGTGATTGGCCTGACGCGAATTGTCGCGCGAAAGTTGCGGGAAATCGGCAATTTCCATGACGGCGGCAAGGCGTGCAAAGTGCCGTGCCGGGCGTGGGCAGCGGCTGCAAGTTGCAGGATCGTTACCCGATGAAAATCCTCGTAGTAGGCTCTAACTCATTGCAGACAAATGGCTTGTTTGGCAGTCAGCAGGGTTGGCATGGCATGGGCAGTAAAAAGGGCAGAACTCCTTTCATGATTACCTGGGTCATCACCTTTTTACTGCTCGCGGTTGTTTTCAGCGTGGTGGGATTTTTCGGAACTGACCCGGGGTTTGTGGGTCAGTCGGCATGTATCCTTGCAGCCGGCTTTTTTGTTTTTGCGCTGATAATTTTATTTCGAAACCACAAACATCACCGAATCCATTGAGTGCGAGTCCTTGTTTTCAGGGCGATTTTTTTTGAATTCCCGGGGCGAGAGCTTCGGGATTGTTAGTTGAAGCTGGACCTGGCGGGGCTGCCTTAGGTGGCCCCGCCTCGGCTTTTCTAGTTGGCCTGCATTGAACAAGAGTTAGCTTAGACGAACATTATGCGTGTCCTCATCGTCGATGACGAACTGGGTATTCGCAAAACCACCGCCATCGCTGTTGAAACGATGGGTTACGAGGTGGTGAGCGTACCGGGGGGCGTCCGTGCGTTGAAAACGCTCGAGACGGAGTCCTTCGATGTTTGCTTTCTGGATCTCAACCTCGGCGCCGAGGATGGCCTCGAAGTGCTCGATAAGCTGCTCAAGGCCGCGCCCGACATGGCGGTCGTGATGTTCACCGCCTACGCCACCATCAGCGCGGCGGTCGAGGCGATGCGCAAAGGTGCGTTCGATTTCATCCCCAAGCCTTTCACGCCCGACCAAATCCGCCAGGTGCTCGGAAAAATTGCCAAGACCCGCTCGCTCGAGCGACGGGTGAAGCAGCTCGAAACCCAGCTCGCCGACGAATCGCCCGAGATCGACCTCAGCTCGGCTGAAGTCGCGCTGCAGAAGACGCTCTCCATCGCCTTCAAGGCCGCGGAAACACCCGCCACCATTCTCATCCTCGGCCCGAGCGGCACCGGCAAAAGCATCCTCGCGCGTGAAATCCACCGCCGCGGCGCGCAGCGCGACGCACCCTTTGTCACGGTTAATTGCCCCTCGCTCTCTCGCGAACTGCTCGAAAGTGAACTCTTCGGCCACGTCAAAGGTTCGTTTACCGGCGCCGTCGTCGATACCGTCGGGAAAGTCGCCGCCGCCGAGGGCGGCACGCTCTTCCTTGATGAAATCGGCGAAATGCCGCTGGAGATCCAACCCAAACTCCTGCGTCTCTTGCAGGAGCGCGAATACGAGCGCGTCGGTGAAGCCAGGCCCCGCAAGGCCACCGTGCGCGTCATTGCCGCCACCAACCGCAACCTGGCGGAGGAAGTCAAGGCGGCCCATTTTCGCGAAGACCTTTTCTATCGGCTCAATGTCATCAACGTGGCGTTGCCCGGCCTCAAGGACCGTCCGGCCGATTTGCTGCGGCTGGCCGACAATTACTTGAAGTTTTTTGCCGGCCGCATGGGCAAGAAAACCACCGGCTTTTCGCCGCAAGTGCGCGACGCCTTCGCCGCCTACGGCTGGCCCGGCAACCTGCGCGAGCTGCGCAACGTTGTCGAGCGGGCGGTCATCCTCGCGGGCGGCACCACGATCGAGCTGGCCGATCTCCCGGATGATTTCATGCGCACCTCGCCCGACTCCGCCATCGCCGTTGGGGCAAGGGTGACGGTCAGCGAGCTGGAGGCCGAGCATGTCCGCCGCGTCATCGGCCTGGCCAAAAACCTCGACGAGGCTGCGCGGATCCTCGGCATCGACCCGGCCACACTTTATCGCAAGCGGCAAAAACTCGGGTTGCTGTGATGCTCCATGCTTCGCACCCGCCTTTACCTCGGCCTGCTGCCACTCCTGCTCCTCTCCATCGCGGTCGGCTTCTGCGCAATTTACACCTGCAACGAGCTCGCGCGCGCCATTGAGCACGAGTTGTTTCCCAGCTATGACGCCCTGCGCGCGTGCTATGACATGCGCGAGGCCGCCACCCTGATGGACGGCGCCCTCGCCACCGCCCAGCACGGCGATGCCCTCGCCGCGCGCGGCGCTTATACCAAGCAGCGCGAACGTTTTGAAAAGTCCTTTCACGAACAAGAGCTCGCTTCCGCCGGCACATCGCGCGTCCCGCTTATTCAGAAACTCGATGCGGCCTACGGCAAATTTGCCGCGCAGGGCAACAAGCTCCTGACCGAAGGCACCGTCTCGCCGCTCGCCAGCTTTCGCGAAACTGAAGCGGCGCTTTTTGACACGCTCCAGGCCCTTGAGGCGATCACCCAGCGCGACTTTGCCGAGCTTCAGCGGGCCGAGGGCCAGGCTGCGCGTCTGGCGCAATACAGCAGGGATTTTCTCTACGCCGCCATGGTCGGGGCGATCCTGCTTTCGGTGTTTTTGTCCTACCGCCTCGCGCGCTCGTTCTTGCTTCCGATCCAGGCCCTCAAGGATTCTGCGGTCGCACTCGGCGAAGGCCGGCTCGACCACGATGTGCCCGTGAGTTCCGACGACGAACTCGGGGAACTGGCCGGCGCCTTCAACGCCATGGTCGCCAAGCTTCGCCTCTACCGCCAGGCCACCACGGAAAAAATGCTCCTCACCCAGCGTACGATGGAAGCCACGCTCATCTCCGTGCCCGATCCGGTTTTCGTCGTCTCGCGCATGGGCGGGCATGAGCTGCGCAATCCCGCGGCGGACGCACTCGCCCAGTCGCCCGATTTTGGCGCCGGGTTTCCTTCCGCGCTGGCTGAGCCGCTCCAGCGGGTGCTCGCCACCGGCATCCACTACCTGCCCACGGGCTATGAGCATACCGTCATGCTTCGCGTGGGCCGTGAGACCAAACATTTTCTTCCGCGCATTCTCGCCATCGGCGATGCCCTGACGGGGTTTGGCGGCGCGGCACTCCTGTTGCACGACGTCACCAAGTTTCGCCTGCTCGATGATGCCAAGAGCAACCTCGTCGGCACGGTCAGCCACGAGTTGAAAACACCGCTCACCAGCCTGCGCCTGGCCATCTATCTGCTCCTCGAGAAAAATGAAAACCTGGGCCAGCTCACCGCCGCGCAACGCGAACTGGTCGAGACCGCGCGGGACGATTCCGATCGCCTGCTCCAAATCCTCAACGACCTGCTCGACCTCAACCGCCTGGAAAGCGGTGTCGCGCAGCTTCACCTCGCCCGCCGGCCGGTTGCGGCCCTGCTCGCCGACGCCGCCCGCGAGATGCGTGCCATCGTCGATGCCGCCAGTCAGGCGATCGACGTGAATATTGCGCCCAAGATCGATTCGGTGGACGTCGATTCCGACCGCATCCGCCACGTCTTCATAAATCTTCTGAGCAACGCCTCAAAACATTCGCCCGCCGGCGGGGTCATCACGCTCTACGCCGAGCCGGCCCCCGACAATTTCGTGCGCTTCGGCGTGCGCGATCGCGGTCCGGGCATCTCGGCTGAAAACCTGCCTTTCATCTTCGAAAAATTCTATCGCGTATCCGGCCAGGCAAAAAAGGGCGCCGGCCTGGGCCTGACCATTGCCCGCGAAATCGTGCTGACCCATGGCGGTTCCATCGCCTGCACCAGCCGCCCCAATGAAGGCAGCGATTTTTATTTCTTGCTGCCAAAGGACGCCGCCCAAGCCCACCCGGCGACGGTCGATAGCGCACAGTAAAAAATACCATGAATAAAATCATTGCCCTGATCCTCATCATTGTCGGTGCCGGCCTCATCTGGCACGGCTTGCAAGTTCGCGATTCGCTCAAAGGCAAGGCCCAACAGGTTAGCTCCGATGTCCAGAAGACCTGGAACGGTGAGGTAAAAATCACCGATGCCACTTGGCTTATGATTGGCGGTGGCGTGCTCGTCGTCGCCGGCGCAGCCAGGGCGTTAAAAAAGTAATGCTCATTACGGTCTGGGTTCAGGTTTTTAGGGCGCGACCGCCGAGGTTTTCCAAAAATATTGTGGCGAAGCCGCGCTCAACCGACGCGGCTCGGCAGCGAGGCGAGGGTTTCGCGCAGGATGGCGAGAAATTGCTCGGCGCCCCGGCTTTGGTAACGCTGGAGGTGGCGCAGCACGCCGATCTCTCGCTTGGGTGCATGGCCGGCGAGATCCCGGTAGGTGAGCGATTCCGCGTCTTCGGGCGAGCGAGCCATCAGCGGCAGGATCGAAATGCCTGCGCCGAGCGCGACGATCGCCTTGACCGTGGCGATTTGGGCGCACCGGTGGCCGATGTGGGGTTCGAAATCATTGTCGCCGCAAAAACGCTGGATTTGTTGTGCGAGGCTGCTGCCGTCTCCCGGCAGGACGAAAATTTCGTCCACCAGGTCCATTGGCGTGACGCGCGGTTTGGTGGCGAGCCGATGGTCTTTTCCGACGACCAGCAACAGTGGCTCGCTGAACATCGGTTCGATGTGAAGGCGCCGGTCGCTCATCGGCATCGACATGATTACCAGGTCGAGCTCGCCCTCCACGACCGCACGCGCAAGTGGGTTGCGAAAATTCTCCTGGGTCTGCACTTGCAGGTTGGGATGCGCCTCCCGGCAGCGGGCGAGCAGCCGCGGAAGAAGGTAGGGCGCGATGGTCGGCGTCGCCCCCACTGTGATGCGTCGCAGGGCATGGGGATCATCGCGCAGTTCGCGCAGCGTGCCGTCCACCTCGCTAAGAATGCGGCGCGCGCGCTCCAAGAAGACCGCACCCACTTCCGTGGGCACCGCTCGCCGGCCAAGCCGGTGGAATAGCTTGTGGCCAAGTTCGCGCTCAAGTTTTATAATTTGCTGGCTTAGAGATGGTTGGCTTATGTGATTGCGTTCAGATGCACGAGTAAAGCTGCCCGTTTCGGCCACGGCCACAAGGTAGCGTAGTTGATGCAGTTCCATAGGTTAAAACTATGACAACGATAGTAACAAATAATTTTAATAATAGCAAATCGGGGCTATCATGATGTCGGCCGGATTTTCCGGCCATTAAACTGAACCAGAAAATAAACATGAAATACACAACCCTCGTTGGGTTCCAACTCGCGGCGGTACTCGCCGGAGTGGCCTTGATGCTCCTTGGCATCGTGGCGCGTGCTCATGCCGATGCATTCATCGGCAGCGGCTCCGTGCTCGCGTTGCTGGCGCTTGTGGCCTCCGACTACCGGACGGGTTGGCGTCGGGCTTTAGGCAAATAACAGCCTAAGGAACGAACTGCGAGAGGCCGGGGCGCAAGCCCCGGCCTCTTTCATTTTCAGCAGTTGGTAGTTAGTAATTAGTAGTTGGTCGTTCGTCGTTCAGTGCTCACTTGGACGTTGGATGTTCGACGTTGGGAGTTGGGCGTTCGCGGAGCGCCACGAGCGTCGCTCCCCAGCTGCCGCTGGTTTCGTCGCCAAGGTGGAAGCTATGCACGAGGGGTGAGCGCCGCAGGAGGGCGTGCACCGTTTCGCGCAGCGCGCCGGTGCCTTTACCGTGCACGATGCGGACGGAAAAAATTCCGCGCATCTGGCACTCGGCGAGATAGGCGGGGATCAGCGTGCCGACGTCGCCGGGGCGAAAGGTGTGCAGGTCGAGTTCGCCGGTGATGGGCAGCGGAACGGGCGGTTCATCGGCGCTCATCGATTTTTCTAGTCCAAGTCCATCATTCTCGATCCATCGATAGAATATGAGAACGAGGATGATTACGAGAATGTGGTCAATTTTCGCCGTGTTCGAAGTCGGCATGCTCCGCCGGCGCGGCCGTTTTCGTCAAGGGTGGATTCGTCGGTCCCTGGACGGGGCCGGTTTTCATCGCGGGTTTGGGCGGTTCTTCCATGGCGCGCTTGAACTCTTCCTCGATGCCGGCGGTGGCTTTCTTGAATTCGCGGATCGCTTTGCCGAGGCCGCGGGCGAAAACGGGCAATTTTTCCCCGCCAAAAAAAATCAGCACCACGACCATGATCACCAAAATTTCAGTGCCGCCGAAGTCGAAAAGGCCGGCGAGGTATAATGCTGGGGAGGTCATGGCGGAAATAGATTCTCCATCACGCGAGCCTTGGCAACTCGGGAGTGCAGTTCGGCCAAAAACTGCAGATGCTCCGTATAGCCGCGGAGGAGGAGAATTTTTCCGCGGATGGCGCGGATATCGCAGATGTGACAGCCAATCCGGAACCTAGCCGAAAACAATCCATGAGGATTTCTTTCCCCTGCGGGGTATCAATGCCTGAGGTCGTGAACTTATGCGCGTAAATCCGCGATATCCGCGGGAAAAATGATCACTGGACGCGCACTTCGACGAGGAAGGTTTGCGTGCCGCCGGGCGGGACATGGTGCAGGCCAACCTTGTGCCCGGGGGCATTGGCCGGCCCCATCCACGGCTCGACGCAGTAGAACGGCGAGGCGTCTTCAGCCGTCCAGGTTACGATCGGGGCATCGGGCGCGGGCACGCGATCGACGCCGTGGCGGATGGTGATGCGGATGGGGCCCTTTTTCTCGCCGAAAACGACTTCGTTGCTGCGCAGGCCGGTGTGGATGCAGTCGACCAGGTCTTTATTGGCAAAACTTTCCTCGGCGGCGAGGCGCGGGCCGGGCCCGAGCTGCCCGTTGGTGAAATCCTGGCGATAGGTCTTTGTCGCGGGGATGCGGATGGAGTAGTCGCTGCGCGCAAGGCCTTCGCTCCACGGCAGGGTGAAATAAAAATGGTGCCCCGCGCTCCATGGCAACGGCACGGTGCCGAGATTCTTCAGGGTGAGCTCGCAAAAAAGGCCAAGCGGCTCAAAGCGGTAGGCCACGGTGAACTCATAGTCGAACGGGTAGCACTCGCGGGCCTCCGCGCCGGGCACAAAGAGCGCGGTGAAACCGCGTTCGTTGGCATGGGTGACCTTGAACTCGCCCTGCCGCGCGATGCCGTGCAGCGGCATTGGCCGGCGGACGCCATCGGCTCCGCGCCAGAAAAGCATCTCGCCGTTGTCGAAACAGCGGCCATTAAAGGGAAACAGGATCGGGTTGCCGCCGCGCACGGTGTGGAATCCGTCGAGCGTGGCGAGCTCGGGCCAGTAGATCACGTCGCGCACGGAACCGTCGCCGAGGGCGATGTTCCAGTTCATCAGTCGCGCGCCAAGTTCGGGCCGCACCAGGAAGGTCGAAGGGCCGACCTGCCAGCGCGTGAGCTTGGTGCCAAGGTATGAAATTTTTTCCATGAGCTTTCTAAAAAACAGGACAAAGTGCGTTGCGCAAAGACTTTTGCAATGCGGCATGAAAATTAATGTTTGGAAACAAAGGCCGGCATTGTAATGCCCGCGGGTTGGTCGGCGCTTGCTAGTGGCGGGGCTGGCTCTAAGAATGTCCTTTGCATGCCCCGGTCATTTTCCAGATTTCGCCTCGCGGCTTTTGCCGCAATCCTGGTGGCCATGGCTGCGCGGGCCGGCGCCGCGGCCGATGCCCATGCGGATACCCCGGCGGCCGCAACCCCGGCCAAAGTGGCCGTGGTGTTTGTGATTCCGGTGAAGGGCGAAATTGCCGACCCGATCCTCTACATTCTGCGCCGAGGATTGAAGGATGCCATCGCGCAAAAAGCCGACCTCGTCGTGCTCGACATCGATACGCTGGGCGGATCGGCCGCCACGGCGCTCGACATGATGGACGCGCTGGACAAATACCCGGGTGCCACTTTGACCTATGTGAATAACAAAGCGATGTCGGCGGGTGCCTTCATCTCGGCGGCGACGCAGGAAATATGGTTTGTGCCCAAGGGCGTGATCGGTGCGGCGGCGGTGGTGTCGGGAACGGGGGAGGACATCCAGGAAACCATGCGGTTGAAATGGACCAGTTTTTTGCGTGGGAAAACCCGGGCGGCCTCGGAAGGCAAGGGTTACCGCGGCGATGTGCTGGCGGCAATGATCGACAAGGATTTTGAACTGAAAATTGGCGACAAGGTGATCAAGCCGGCGGGCGGGCTGCTCACGCTTACGGATGAGGATGCAATGAAGACATACGGCTCTCCGCCGCAGCCACTGCTGGGCGCAGGGATCGCAAAAAACCTCGATGACTTGCTCGCAAAAAAATTCGGTGCGGGTGGTTGCGTCGTGACCCGGCTGGAAGTCACCTGGTCGGAGCAACTCGCCGTGTGGCTCAACGCACTCTCGCCCGTGCTCATCGGGCTGGGGTTGCTGGCGTTTTTTCTCGAGGTCAAGCTGCCGAGTCATGGGGCATTAGCCTTCGCGGGCGCGGTATTGCTCGGCCTGGTTTTCCTCGGGCACTACGTGGCCGGATTTTCCGGGCATGAGCCGATCCTGGTGTTTGCCCTCGGATTAATCCTGGTGGCGCTGGAACTGGCCTTTTTTCACAGCGCGGGATTTCTCGGCCTGGTCGGCCTTTTTATGATGCTGGGTTCGCTCGTGTGGGCGTTGGCGGATATCTGGCCGGGTGGGCCGGCGCATTGGGGCGCGGCGCTGGCCAAGCCGCTGGATCAAGTTGGTCTCGGCGTGCTCATCGCGATGGTGCTGGGCGTGGCGCTGGCGAAGTTTCTGCCGGACAGCTGGTTTTTCGACAAACTCACCGTGCGCTCGACCGTCAGCTCGACGAGCCAGCCCCTGCCGGCCGAAGCCGCCGCCGTGGTCGGCAAGCCCGCCGAGGCCGCGACTGCGCTCGCGCCGAGCGGCTATGTCATGGTTGAAGGCCGCCGCTACGAGGCGTTTTGCGAAACCGGCTTCGTCGAAAAAGGCGTGGCGCTGCGCGTCGTGGGCGTCGATAATTTTCGTCTGATCGTCACCAAACCCTAAATCCTTATGCCCACCTCCGACATTATCGTCTATGTTGTCTATGCTGTAATCGGCCTCGCGGTCCTTATTTTCGGGAGCATTTTCCTCATGTTTATCAGCACATGGGTGAAAGCGCGGCTCAATGGCGCGCCGGTCAGCCTGCTCAATCTTCTCGGGATGCGCCTTGGCGGCGTGCCTTACGACCTCGTGGTCCAAGCCCGGATCAATTCGGTCAAAGCGGGCATTCCGCTGACGACAGACCAGATCTCAGCGCATTATCTGGCCGGCGGCAATGTCGTGCCGACGATCCAGGCGCTCATTGCGGCGCAAAAGGCCGGCCTCAAGCTCGATTGGGACCATGCCTGTGCCATCGACCTGGCGACAAAAGGCTCCGAAAAATCCGTCATCGAGGCCGTGCGCACTTCCGTCGACCCGAAGGTGATCGATTGTCCGAATCCGGCCAGCGGGCGCACGACGATCGACGGCGTGGCCAAGGACGGCATCCAGGTGAAGGTGAAGGCGCGCGTGACCGTGCGCACGCACCTCGAGCGCTTTGTCGGCGGAGCGAAAGAGGAGACGATCATCGCGCGCGTGGGCGAGGGCATTGTCTCCACCATTGGCTCGGCGGAGAGCTACAAGAAAGTGCTCGAGTCGCCGGACAGCATTTCCAAGACGGTGCTCGCGCGCGGCCTCGATGTCGGCTCGGCCTTCGAGATTTTGTCCATCGACATTGCCGACGTGGACGTGGGTGAAAATGTCGGCGCCAAATTGCAGCAAGCGCAGGCCGAGGCGAACAAGAGCATCGCGCAGGCGCAGGCCGAGATCCGCCGCGCAGCGGCGGTGGCGGTCGAGCAGGAGATGAAGGCGCGCGTGCAGGAGATGCAGGCCAAGGTTGTCGAGGCGCAGGCCCAGGTGCCGCTCGCCATGGCCGAGGCCTTCCGCAGCGGCCGGCTTGGCGTGATGGACTATTATAAAATGCAAAACATCCAGGCCGACACGTCCATGCGGTCGAGCATCGCCAATCCCGAAGAGAAAAAGTGAGGCGTTATGATCTGGCTGCTCAACCATCCGCTGATCCTGTTCGTTGTCGCCGTTGCGGTGGCAAATTTCGTGCAGAAAATAAAAAAGGCGGGCACGCAGCAGGAGGCGCGCCGAGTCCTTGACTCCGACTCGGCGGAGCGTGAGCGCACCCGCCGCGTGCAGGAAGAAATCCGCCGCAAGATCGCCGAGCGTGCAGGCCGCCTGCCGGCGAGCCCGCCGCCCGTTTCCCCGTCGCCGGCGGCTGGGCCGGCGGCAGAGCCGCCCGCCAGGAATATTTTCCAGGAGCTGGCGCGGCAGATGGCGGAAGCCAAAAAGATGGCTGAGATGCAGGAACGTGCGCGGGCCGCATCCGAGGCCCAGGTGCAGCAGCGGATGGAAGACGAACAGAAATCCAGGGAGCGGGCCGAGGCCCAACATTTGCTGGATGTCCAGCGCACACTGCAGGGACAGCAGCGGACGGAGGCGAAGGCGGTGGCTTATCGCGGTGGGGCCGATCCAAAAACGACGGTCGTAACCGCGCGCGATAAACTACTGGCGGATCTGCGCGAGCCGGACAGCCTGCGCCGCGCATGGATGTTGCGCGAAATCCTCGGCGAGCCGGTCGGGCTGCGGTGAAGGGGAGCTGTGGTGGAGGGCGTCGTCTATACAGTCCCTGACGCGCTCCACCTTTCCCGATTATCCCTTACTCGATGCGGGCGCGGTCGTAGCCGGTCGAGGGCATGCCGTAGATCCGGCCATTAATTTCGATCTGCAAATTTTTGCCCGCGGTGTAGGTGATGAAAATTGCCCCTCGCTTGGTGATGGGGATGCGATCGCCGGTCGCGAGGGTTCCGCGGTAAATAATTTTGCCGTCGATTTCCTGCTTCACCTGCACATCGACCGGCCCGAGCGCGGTGAGCATGATGGTTTGTTCGGGGATCGCCTGTGGCGCGGCGGTGATCTCGCCGGTCACAACGGTGGCCTGGCTTTTTTTTGCACTGGTGAAGAAAAACTCTTTCACGCCCCAACCGAGAAACATGAGAAGGAACGCGGCAACGATGATGATGACGGCAAATTTTAGAATGACATCGAGCGGTATGCTGGTGCTCGGCATGTTGTTGCGAAAAGGCTGGGGCATGCGGCGCAGCGGCTGCAGCTGCGGCTGCTCGGGCGCGGCGGCTTCCTCGGCCGATGCCGGCTTCCCCTCGCTCGCAGTGGCCGAGGGACCGGAGGCGACCGACAAATCCATGCGTCCGTAGATTTCGCGGCTGGGCATGCGGGGCCCGGAGCGCGCGGCAGGATGGCCAAGCGCCGTGAAATCGGCGGTAATTTTGTCCACCGAAAGCTTCAGGAAACCTGCGTAGGTGCGGAGAAAGCCGCGCACATAGATTTCGGGCAGGTTGATGTCGTACTGGTTGCCCTCGAATTTAAGCAGATAGTCGCCGCGGATTTTGGTGGCCTCCGCGGCTTCGCGCAGGGAGATGCCTTTGCGCTTGCGCGCTTCCTCGAGGCGTTCGCCAATGGTCTGCATGACAGTTCAGTTAGGGTATTTGGTGATGGAGTGGAAGCAGGAACTGCACGAAAGGTTCAAGGTTCCATGTTCAACGTTCAGAGTTTTGTCTGCTCAACCTTGAACTTTGAACGTTGAACATGGAACCTCAAATCTTGTCCAAATCGGCCAAAATTTCGCGGGGGTTGGAGCCGTTTTCGGGGCCGACGATGCCTTTTTCTTCCATGATTTCCATGATGCGGGCGGCACGGTTGTAGCCGATGCGCAGGCGGCGCTGCAGCATGGAGGTGGAGGCGCGGCGGGTGGTCTTGAGGACGTCGACGGCCTGTTTGAAGAGTTCGTCGTCGTTGCCAAGGTCGCCATCGGCAACGTCGGCCTCGGCTTCCTCGGCCTCGGGGTCGCGGTCGATCTCGACCTGCACGGCCTGGGCGTATTGCGGCGGGCCGTTTTTCTTCATGAATTCGACGATGCTGGTGATTTCCTCGTCGGAAACATAGGCTCCCTGCGCGCGGACCAGGCGCGAAGAGCCGGGTGGCGAGAAGAGCATGTCGCCGCGGCCGATGAGGGTGTCGGCGCCCTTGGTGTCAATGATGGTGCGCGAATCCACTTGCGAGGCGACTTGGAAGGCGATGCGCGAGGGGAGGTTGGCCTTGATGATGCCGGTGATGACGTTGACCGAGGGGCGCTGGGTGGCGATGATGATGTGGATGCCGGCGGCGCGGGCGAGCTGGGCGAGGCGGGCGATACTCGACTCGATCTCGGCGGGTGCGGTCGCCATGAGGTCAGCGAGTTCGTCCACGATTGCGATGATATAGGGCAGCCGGTCGGGGATTTCGATGTCGTCTGGGGTGACGCCGGCAAGCTGTTGTTGGGTGTCGGCCGATGGCGTGGCGGGCCCGGCGGTTTTTTTGCGCGAGTTGAAGCTGCTGACGTTGCGCACGCCGACCTTGGCAAAAATCTGGTAGCGCTGTTCCATCTCACGCAGGAGCCACTTGAGCGCAGCCGGGACTTTCTTCGTCGCAGTGACGACCGGGATGAGCATGTGCGGGAGCGTGTTGAAAATTTGCAGCTCGACGATTTTTGGATCCACCATGAGCAGGCGCACGTCCTTGGGTGTCTTGCTGTAGAGGATGGAGGAGATGATGGCGTTGAGGCAGACGCTTTTGCCCGAGCCGGTGGCACCGGCGATGAGCAGATGCGGCATTTTTGTGAGATCGGAGACGAGCGGCTTGCCGGAGACGTCGCGGCCGAGGGCGATGGGCAACTCGGCCTTGGCGTTGACCCAGTCTTCGCTTTCAAGGATTTCGCGCAGGCCGACCGGGGTGGGCGTCTGGTTCGGGACTTCGACGCCGACGGCGGCCTTGCCGGGGATGGGAGCGAGGATGCGCACGGACTGCGCGCGCATGCCGAGGGCGATGTTTTTATCGAGGCTGGCAATTTTTTCGACGCGCACGCCGGCGGCGGGAACCAATTCGTAGCGGGTAATGACGGGGCCGACGTGAATTTCCCCGAGGGTAACGTCGACGCCAAACTCGGCGAGGATGCGCAGGAGGTTCTCGGCATTGCGGGTGTGTTCCTCCTCGCTGTTGGCGGCGGTGGGCTTGGCCTCTTCCTTGAGGAGGGAAAGCGGCGGAAACCGGTAATTGTCGTCCGCCCGCAGGGGAATGGTGGACTTGGCTTTTTTGGGCTCCTCGGGTTTGACAATGTTGAGGGCGATCTTGCCGCCGGGTGTGACCGGCTTGGTTTTTTCTTCTTTTTCAGGGGGCGCTTCGGCCGGCTTGGGAGCTTCGAGCTTGGCCGTGGGTTTTGCCTCTGGCGCGGGCGGCTCGGCGGGCTTGGTTTCCGCGGCGGGCGGGGGTGTCGGAAGAGGTGGATTGCTCGGGCCGGTGCGGGGAGCGAAAGGCGGGTTGGTCTGGCCGGTGCGCGGAAGGGTGAGCTTTTTCGGCATGGGTGCCGCCGCCGCCGCGGGTTTGACCTCGAGGCCGAGGCTTTTTTCCTTGGCGCGGGCTTCCTTGGCGATGCGTTTGGCTTCCGCGCGTTCGGCGCGATGCTTGGAATGATCTTCCCGCCATTCATTAAAAGAGGCGACGGTGCGTTCGATTTCTCCCGCGACGTCGCGGGTGAAGATAAACAGCATGCAAAGCCCGTAAATGGTCGCGAGCAGCAGGCCCGATCCGAAGACGCCCCAGAATCCTTCTAGCATGTCATAAACGGTCCGGCCAATCCTGCCTCCGGGGCCATAGGTGAAATATCTGGGATTGGCGAGAAAGGAGGTCTGCATCGAGGCAAGTCCCGAGAGCGTCACAATGCACAAGATCATGGCGAAAATACGCGAGACGACCAGCCGCCGCGAAGAGCGAAGCGAAAGGTAAGCTGCCCAGAAAAAAAACACCGGGATCAAAAACGTGCTTACGCCGATGATATGCAGCGACAACCAGCTGAACTCGGCCCCAAACCTGCCGACGAGATTTGTGTTGGTCGGGTTGGTGGTCGCATGTGAGCTCTGGTTTGGACGGAAATCCAGCAGTGCGACGGTGAGCAGCACGGCGAATAAAAAACAAGCCGCACCGAGCAGCCAGCGGGGCCGGTGGCGCGGCCCGGCGAAGGCTGAGACATTCTTTGGGTTTGAACTTGCGGGCTTGCGCATTTGAAATGGCCCGAGAAAGGCCATCTAGATTCCAAGCCAACGATTTCTACGGTCAAACGTAATCGGCCCTGAGAAAATTTTCACAAATCTCTGAGATTTCAAATATGCACGAACTGCTTCGTTTTCAACCGGTTTACTTCGATCGTGTCTGGGGTGGGCGCGTGCTCGAGACCGTCTTGGGCCGCACACTCCCGTCAAACCGGCCCATCGGCGAGAGTTGGGACTTGGTTGACCGGCCCGAGGCCCAGTCGGTCATCATGACCGGATCGTTGGCCGGCCAGACATTGCGGGCTTTGCTTGAAAAATATCCGGCTGATATCATGGGGCCGGGCTGGCCCGCAGCGCGACCGTTCCCCTTGCTGGTAAAATGGCTCGACTGCCGCGAACGGCTCAGCCTGCAAGTGCATCCGCCGGCAAAAATCGCGGCGGAG
>Ga0210387_10000147_pt1 | contig 50092 bp, 38 predicted proteins | sample IncBWC7OmetaG_FD_160108 | JGI IMG/M metagenome (GOLD analysis project Ga0210387, IMG submission 160108) | Forest soil microbial communities from Barre Woods Harvard Forest LTER site, Petersham, Massachusetts, United States - Inc-BW-C-7-O ... | reverse complement strand
ATCGCACCCTCCCCCCCGCCCGCCTCCTCGCCGAATGGCACCTGGACTCCCCCCGCGTAATCGCCGCCATCAACGATCTAGCCCCAGGCCCCACCAATGCCCCCGCCACAATCCACATCCCCAAGCTCGACGCCACACCCTCCGAATCCTTTACCTCATTAACCTCCTCTGCCTCCTTTACTTCCGCTCAACAATCCCAAATCCGCGCCGAATTCCTTCGTCTGTTCTCCAAAAAATACGCCGCCACCGCCCTCCGCTTCACTCCCACCGGCGCCGACTACCTCCTCCAACCCTGGTCCGACTTCTAACCCTCCCCAAATCATGGGTGCCGCACCCTCCGGTTTTGAGGGTGCGGGTTTTCTCCGATCTCTGCATCCAATCTCAGCGTACTCTGCGTTAAGTCCCTTCTTCTATTTGCTTCCTGCTATCTGATCGCTGTGATCTGCTCTCCCTGAAAATTCAAACCCCATCGCGCACCAGACTTGCGTCATAATAATTCCCTCATGCAAATCCGCTCCCTCACTCTCCGCGAAATCCATCTCAAACTCCTCACTCCGTTTGAAACCAGCATGGACCGCGTCACCGAGCGCCGCATCCTCCTCGCCGAACTCAATCTCGACTCCGCCTCCGGCTGGGGCGAATGCACCGCCGGCGAAAATCCCTTCTACTCTCCTGAAGACACCCAGACCTGCTGGCACATCCTCACCACCTATCTCTGGCCCATGCTGAAAGGGAAGCACATCGAATCCGCCGCCGACATCTGGCCTCTCCTCGCACAAGTCCGCGGCCACAACATGGCCAAGGGCACGCTCGAAACCGCCGCGTGGGACGCCGAAGCCAAACTCAAAAATCTTCCCCTCTGGAAATTGCTCGGTGGCACCCGCGAAGAAATTCCCTGCGGCGTTTCCATCGGCATCAAAGAAACGGTGGAAGAACTCAGCGCAGCCGTAAAAAAAGAACTCGATGCCGGCTACCAGCGCATCAAACTAAAAATCAAGCCGGGAAAAGATCTCGTCCCCGTCCAGCACATCCGTAATCTCTACCCGCGCATCAAGCTCTCCGTCGACGCCAACTCCGCCTATCGCGCCGACAATCTCCCGCTCCTCCAACAGCTCGACGCCTTCTACCTCATGATGATCGAGCAGCCTCTCGGCTGGGACGACCTCTTCGGCCACGTCGCCATCCAGAAAAATCTGCAAACCCCCATCTGCCTCGACGAGTGCATCCATACTTACGAACAAGCCGAAGCCGGTATCTCCCTCGGCGCCTGCAAAATCATCAACATCAAGCTCGGCCGCGTCGGCGGCCACCTCCAGGCAAAACGCATCCACGATCTCTGCGCCAAAAATTCCATCCCGGTCTGGTGCGGCGGCATGCTCGAATCCGGCGTCGGCCGCGCCCACAACATCGCCATGTCCACCCAATCCAATTTCTCGTTACCCGGCGACGTCTCCGCCAGCGCCCGCTACTGGGAGCGCGACATCATCACCCCCGAAGTAACCGTAGGCCCGCAGGGCACCATAACCGTACCCACCACGCCCGGCATCGGCTTCCTCCCCAACCTAAAACGCATCGACACCCTAACCACCCGCAAACTCCACCTCACCTAACTCCGAAAACCGTGGGTGCCGCACCCTCCGCCTTTGAGGGTGCGGGTTTTTCGAACCTGTCTCCCAAACATGGATTCGGGCTTTCCCCACCGTCTCGAAAACCGTGGGTGCCGCACCCTCCGCCTTTGAGGGTGCGGGTTTTTCGAACCTGTTTCCCAAACGTGGATTCGGGCTTTCCCCACCGTCTCGAAAACCGTGGGTGCCGCACCCTCCGCCTTTGAGGGTGCGGGTTTTTCGAACCTGTCTCCCAAACATGGATTCGGGCTTTCCTCACCGTCTCGAAAACCGTGGGTGCCGCACCACGCCTGCCCTCAGCGAATCCGAAGGGCGCCTTTCATGGTGCGAGTTTTCACTCCCCATCACCAATTCCATCCTCAGTCAGCTTGCTTCCCATTCGATGCAAACAAGCAAACGAGTCGATCGAAATTAACCCGTCGTCTCTCATCGCATAGTGCGCCCAACTACTCCACGGCCACTCCTCGGGGTGCGTCACTAATCCGCGCCTGATTGGGTTTTCGTGCATATACACAAGTTTTTCTTTTATCTTCCCTCTACTCCAAGTGTTGAAATCGTAGAACCGCCTCTGCCAGAACGGAATTACTACTCCCTTTCCGAGACTGCTGGAAACTTTTTGTTTCACGACCTGGATTACCTTCGAGGGGTTGAGTGCTCCGGCCTCATCGAGTAGCAGGTGTACGTGCTCGGGCATCACCACATACCCAAACAGGTGAAATCCATGGCGAGAGCGAATATCCTTCAGGGTTTCGACGAAGGCTGTCCGGGCGGAGGGGTTCATTAGATAGGGCCGGCGCCGAAAGCAGCTAAAGGTGACGAAATGCAGATCACCTCTACCGTAAATTCGTTGCAGCGGTTGCCTCATTTGCGAAATCCCGCACCCTGAAAACCGCAGGGTGCGGCACCCACATATATATATACTATAACTACTTATACGTTACGTAACTATCGCAAGTCGGAATCTCGCCGTAGTGGGGATTTACGGGATTCTTCTCTAAGCACTCTGTGCTCTTCCTCTGTGTCCTCTGTGTTAAATCTTTTTTCCCCCTCTCTTCCGCTATAATTCTAAAAATGTCCCCGCTCCCATGCACATAAATCCCTCCGACGGCCACCGTCCCTCTCGCTCCATCCTCGTCTCCTGCATCACCATCATCATGGCCATCTGGGCCATCAACTACCTCACCGTCAAATTCGCGCTCCGTTATCTCGAGCCGCTCACCCTCGCCTCCTTCCGCGTAGTCGGTGCCTCCGCCTTCATGCTCGCCATCTATCCCATCGCCGCGCGCCTCCCCGCCTTCTCCGCGGATCTAAAAGCGCACAAACAAAAGCGCACGCTCCGCGACCTCTTCACCTTCGCCTATCTCGGTTTTTTCTGTATCAGCCTGAATCAGATGTGCTTCACGGTAGGCCTTCGTCACACCAGCGTGGCCCATTCTTCCATCATCCTCGGCATGGGGCCGATCTACGCGCTCATCCTCGCCGTCCTCTTCCGCCTCGAAAAACTCACGCTAGGCAAAACCCTCGGCATGACGGTTTCGTTCATCGGCGTCGCGATCCTCGCCTCCGGCTCTGGCGGTGTCTCCCGCCACTCTCCCACGCTCCTCGGCGACTTCATCACTCTCTGCGGCTCGCTCGCCTTTGCCCTCTACGTCGTCCTCGGCAAGCGCGTGGCAGGGAAGTACGACGCCCTCACTATGACCACCTGGAACTACCTCTTCGGCGGCCTCATCATTCTTCCCATCGCCATCAACCGCGCCATCGCTCTCGGCCCGCTCGCCAACTGGCAAGCCATCCCCTGGACCGCATGGGCCTGCCTCGCCTTCACCGCCATCTTCAGCTCCACCCTCGCTTACCTCTTCTACTTCTGGCTCCTCCGCTACCTCGAAGCCTCCCAACTCAGCGCCTTCTCCTACCTTCTCCCCGTCTCCGCCACCATCCTAGGCATCCTCTTCCTAAACGAACGCGGCTCCTGGTCCGAACTCCTAGGCGCAGCATTGGCCCTAGTCGGCCTCTCCCTAACCGAATCCGCCCGCTCCTAAATGTAGGGGCGGCTTTACGCCGCCCTCTTGGGGTTCTCTTCTCTGTGCCCTCTGTGTTAAAACTCTTCTCTTCACTCGCCGCCAGTCGCTGGCCACTCCTCCACCACTCACTCCTTAATCTTCTGCACCTTAATCACCACGCGATCTTCCGACGGCCGCATCACGATCCCCTTCACCGTGATCCGCAAATTCTCCAGTTTCTGAAACTTGTGCGGGTCTCCATCCACCTCCACCGACTTCGTCATCTTCCCTCCAATGTTCATCTCATTCGGCAGATGCATTTCCCAACCAGTAGTGTTCGCCCCAATCCCCGACACTTTCACCAGAATCCCCGTCACTTCCACCACCTCCGGCTTATCCTGCCCCGCCGCCCAAATCCCAACGCTCAACATCACCACGGCCACGAACAGTCCCATCGACGCGATCTTTCTCATGGTCCCCTCCTCGGTACGCGTGAGCCTATTCAACTCTTCCCTAGGAGTCAATCCACTCCTGCGCGCAATGCCGCCTGCGCCGCGATTCTCCCCGCCGCCCTCGATTCACCCACCTCAATAGCTGCTACGCCTCTCCGCCTGCGGCGCCTGCCACTCTTTAATCTTCTGCACCACAAACACCATCCGGTCCTTCGTATCCACTCCCGACCGGTGCACCACCGTCCCCTTCACCGTCACCTTTTTGTTCTCCAGTTTCTCAAATTTCTTCGCGTCGCCTTCCGCCTCAATCGAATGCGTCCCCTTCCCGCCGAAACTTACCTCGTCCTCAAACTGAATCGCCCATCCCGTCGTCTCCGCTCCCACCGCCATCACCTTCACCAATTTCCCCGTCGCCTCCACGGTCCCTTCCACTGGAGTTCCCGATCCCTTCGCGCTCCCTTGCGCCCCGGTCCGCGCACAAACGCACAGCATCACCAAGCCCATCAATGCCACCACTTTGGGAATTTTTATCATCGTCGTTCCTCCTGCAAAAATCTCCACTGTCCGCTACTACTCGAAACCGACTCCATTTCTCCCCATTCTATTCCCGCGCAAAGTATATCCTCGCCTCTAGCCTCCTGTTATCTGCTCGCTGCTCTCCGCTCTCCTCTTACTGATTACCGATTACTGATTACTGATTACTGATTACTGATTACGCCCCACCACCTGTGCTAACTTACCCTTTCACCATCTCAATGGAGCAACACGTGCCCAACATCCCCCTCCGCAACGGCGGTCCCAACGCCCGCATCGCCGTCATCCCCGGCGACGGCATCGGCAAGGAAGTCACGCCCGTAGCCGTCAAAGCCATCCAGGCCGCCGCCGCAAAGCATCACCGGCCGATTGAGTTCGTCCACTTCGACTGGGGCGCCGACAAATTCCTCCGCGAAAATATCACTCTCCCTCCCGGTGCCGTGGAAATGCTGCGCGACGAATTCGACGCCATCCTCTTCGGCGCCCTCGGCGATCCTCGCGTCCCCTCCAATCAGCATGCCGCCGACATCCTCCTCGGCCTCCGCTTCAAGCTCGATCTCTTCGTCAACGCCCGCCCCACCGAACTCCTCCACCCGCGCTACACTCCACTCCGCGACATCACGCCCAGCGACATCCAACTCATCGTCTTCCGCGAAAACACCGAGGGCCTCTACGTCGGCATGGGCGGCTTCTTCAAGAAAGACACGCCCGACGAAATCGCCATTCAGGAAGACGTCAACTCCCGCAAAGGCGTCGAGCGCATCATTCGCCACGCCTTCGAATTCGCTCGCGCCCACTCCGCAGGTAGTGCCGGCTTCCAGCCGGCCCGCGGCTCTTCGTCCAAGCCTTTGCGCCTCTGCATGTCCGACAAATCCAACGCCATGACCTACGCCGGCGATCTCTGGCAGCGCGTCTTCAAATCCGTCCGCGCCGAATATCCCGACGTCGAATCCCGCCACCTCTACATCGACACGCTCGCCATGGAACTCGTCCGCGACCCCCGCCAGTTCGACGTCATCGTCACCAACAATCTCTTCGGCGACATCATCAGCGATCTCGCCGCGCAACTCGCCGGCGGACTCGGCCTCGCGCCCTCCGCCAACATCCACCCCGGCCACACCTCTCTCTTCGAGCCCGTCCACGGCTCCGCCCCCAACATTGCCGGGAAGGGAATTGCCAACCCCTTCGGCTCCGTTCTAACCGCGGGTCTGTTAATGGAATTTCTAGGCTGGAACGACGAAGCTCACGCCCTAAAACAATCCGTAAAATCCGCCCTCAACGACGGCATCACCACCCCCGACCTCGGCGGCTCCAAAACAACAAGTGAAGTCTCCGACTACCTAGCCAACCACATCTCCAAGCACCTGTAGCTCACCCCTTCAGGGGTGACGGCTTCCAAAGCCTAGGCACGGTCCGCTCGCTTGCTCGCAATGAATACCCTCAGGCCTGAAGGCCTGAGCTACAGACCTTCAAGTAACACTTGAACCTTAAGTCCCTCGCCCAAACTCTGCGCCCTCTGCTTCTCCTCTGTGAACTCTGCGTTAAATCTTGCCTTTCTGATTCCTATCTTTTCTTGACGACCCACGCAATCACCACTCCCATCAAAAATCCCCCAATATGCGCCCACCAGGCCACTCCCCCCGCCGTCGCCATCCCCAACCCATTAATCCCCGCCACAAACTGCAACGCAAACCAATAGCCCAAAATCAAAATCGCCGGCACCGGTATCAGAAAAATAAAAAAGAAAGTCAGTATCTGGTGCCTCGGGAACATTACCGCGTAAGCCCCCATCACCCCGCTGATCGCTCCGCTAGCCCCCAGCGCCGGTATCCCCGAACCCCAGTTGAACAGCACATGGATCAGCCCCGACCCAATCCCGCACAAAAGATAAAAGAACAAATACCCGATGTGCCCGAACGTATCCTCCACGTTGTCCCCGAAGATATAGAGGAACAGCATGTTCCCCAGCAGGTGCATCAACCCGCCATGCAGAAACATGCTGCTGAACAAAGGAAACAGCGCCACGCTCGCGGGAGCATGCCCCGCCAGAAACGCCGGTATCCGTGCCGGCACGGTCGCATTGGCCAGCACAAATGCTTTTGCAGCGACCGGCGGCAACGTGAGCTGGTAAATGAACACCAGCACGTTCGCCGAAATCAGCATCAAATTTACAAGAGGAAAACTTCGTGTCGGATTAATATCCTTCAACGGAATCATTCAGCCAGTGTATCGTGCCTCTCCCCGTTTGGAGTGCGGTAGCTCAGCTGCCGCTTTTACAGCGCAACAGGTCGAGCCCAAATCAAAATTGGAACTCGGTGCAAAGTCTACAAAAGCGAACGCTCCGCCTCCGCACTCAAAACTACCATTCCCATCCTCCAGCAAAGTGGCAAGTCCTCTACACCACTCCCTAACCAGCGCCGGAGGCGCGAAAGATATTAGCCCAGCGCGTGAGCGCTGGGTCCGAAAAAGGGTAGAAGAACAAGCCCCGGAGGGGCGACACTCGTTTCCCGCGTCAACGCATGAATCGATACGTCACCCTCTCAAGCGCTGGAGTCTGGCAAGGCGCCCGCACGACGCTGCACCAAACCTTCAAGTATTACCTTCAATGTCGGCGCGCCGACATTTCCTCCTCTACCGGTAATCCTCGCAGAACCGCGGTCCATCCCGTCCCAGCAACTGGCACCCACGCCGGATCTCATCCGTAATCACCCGGCATGAGTTCTTATCGTCGCACGCTGCTCGGTACCCCGGCGCAACCTTCCTGCATTGCTGCTCCAGTTCGTCCGCTCGCTCTTGTCCAATCGAACGATTGCACGCCCTCGCATGCCCATGCTCGTCTCCATGCCCTTCCCCTCGGCCCCTCGCCACAAAGTCCGCCCGGCATCCGTGGTCCACCCAAATCCCATGCTCGTCGGCGCCCCACGAATATCCCTCCTGGCACGCCGCCCCGCTCCGCTGCTTCACCAGTTGCACTCCGCCCCGTGCGTCCACCTGACAGTAATTCTTCCTTCCGTCATCCGAAGCGCAGTACAGCGATTGCGCGGGTCCTCCCTGACCTCCCGGATGTTCTGGCCGCTCGTTCGGCTGCGCCACAAACTCTGCCCGGCACCCGTGATCAACCCAAATTCCACGCCGATCGAAACCCCACGAAACGCCCTCCTCGCAAGGGGCATCGCTGTGCTGCCGGATCAGATCCACATCCCCCCGCGTATCGGCCTCGCAGTAGTGCCGCCCTCCGTCATCCGACGAGCAGCGCACGATCGATTCGCCTCCCCGGTTTTCCCCCTGGCGTTCAAACTCCACCCGGAAGTAAGCGCGGCATCCATGGTCCACCCAGATTCCATTATCGTCATATCCCCACGAATATCCCTGGCGGCACTCCGCACCGCTCGTCTGTTTTTCCAGCGCCACGCCCGCTCGCGTGTTCGCGGGACAATACCGCCGCCGCCCGTCATCTGAAGAGCAGGGAACCTGCCTCCCGCCCCCGGATTGGTCCTGCCCCTTCGCTGTTCCTGCCAACGCACACACCACTGCACACAGCACAACTAGCATTCTCAAATTTCGCATGTTGATCTCCGTCTCCCACTTCGCTAAAAACCTGGACTGCCCGTCTTCGCCCACCGTACTCCCCGCCCCTGCCAACCTCAATCCATTTATTCCCCGCGTGTAGCCGACAAGTCATGCGCCCATTCGGAGCACTACCCGCCGCACCCGGGAAGGGAAGCGGCCCATCTGTGCGTCCTATAATTTCTCCAGTGAAAATCCCTGGTTAACAGAATCTATCCATCTGGGTTTTCCTTGCCATTTTCCATGCGATTTTCGGGCACGCACCCTTTTTTGAGTGCGACAGCGAAGCTGCCGCTTTTACGGTTGCCTCCGGCACGCTCCCTCATCCACTCTTCCGCCGAAAGTCTTTGCGCCAACTCTGTAGCTCACCCCTTCTGGGGTAAGGTCTTCCGTAGGGTAGGCAAGATCGCCCCGTGGTATTGAAACTCCGTAGGCCCGAAGGGCCTGGGCTACAAGAGGCAATAGCACACACTTCCTCCCCATCCACCGCACCTCGCAATCAGCCCCCGAGGGGCGGCACTCTTCTCCCGGCGAACCCACATTCGATTTCACAGCAAGAATGTCAGCGTCCGGATCCTGTAGCTCTCCCCTTTAGGGGTGAGGCTTTCCCCGGTGCAGGCAAGATTGTGCCGTCGCAGCGAAGACCCTCAGGCCTGGAAGGCCTGAGCTACAGGCCCGGGCATGTGCCAAATCAACAAGGCCTCGCCCCCAAAATGTCGGCGCGCCGACATTTAAAGTAATACTTGAAGGTTTTCCCATTCTGAAAATTGCGTTCGAATCTTCCACCGCCTCCCTCTTTCCTTCCATTTCTTCCACAACTTCCCCACGCCAACGTTGCGATGCATTCCCACCTGTGGTATTTAATTTAGTCCTGCATGTGCGTCCCGCTTGCCCAGACACTTTCCGTACTCGTCTCTCCAAGCGATCGCGCCGACATTTCATGCCTGCCCGCGAAACGGAAGCCATCATCTTGAAGACCTTCGCGCTGGGCGAGGCCGACCGCCTGGTCAGTTTTCTGGGCCGCTCTTCGGGTCGCATGCGGGGCGTAGCCGCTGGCGCGCGCCGCATTAAGAACCGCTACGGCTCCACGCTGGAACTGCTTGCGCATGTCCAGCTTTGGTATGTCGAACGCGAAACGCGCGACCTGGTCCGCATCCAGCAGGCCGAGTTGCTCGAGTCCTTCAACAAGTCTCAGAGCGACTACGAGCTTTCGACCAGCCTCGCGCTTGTCAGCGAAACCGTCGAACTCGTTCTTCCGGAGCATGAGCCGTCCGAGCCGATGTTCCGGCTCATCCTGCTCACGGTGCGCGAGGTCGAACGCCGCGGGAATGGCATCCTCCCGCTCAGCTACTTCGCTTTCTGGACCGTGCGCCTGGCGGGATGGCTGCCGCGCTTCGATGTTTGCGCCGAGTGCGGCAGGCCGTTTGGGACCAAGCCGGCGTATCAGTCGGCGTCGTTCCCCGGCCTGTACTGCGAGGAGCATCGCCGCTCCGGCATGAAGCCGGTTTCCAGCGATGCGCGGCACTTGGCCGAGATATTTACGAAGGAAGGGTTGGCCAAGCTGGACGTTGCGCTCGAGTCGCAACCCTGGGCCAGGGAATTGCGCGAAGCGGCGTTAAACTGGATCGAGCATCACACCGAGCGAAAGCTCGCAACGCGCGAGCTCCTGGAGACGCCGTGATGCACGCAACGAATTTCCTGTAGCTCACCCCTTCAGGGGTGAGGCTTTCCATAGCGCAGGCACGAACGCGCCGAAGCAGCGAAAATCCTCAGGCCTGAAGGCCTGAGCTACAGGGCAGGGAATGGAAAGGTTTTGGAGATCCCGTGACCGCAAAAGTAAAACTTGAAAATAAGCCGAAGCCCAAAGGCCTCACGTTTCAAGAACTCATCCTCAAGCTCATGCACTTCTGGGACGCCCAGGGTTGCGTCCTCCAGCAACCCTACGACACCGAAGTCGGCGCCGGCACCATGCACCCGGAGACATTCCTCCGCGTCCTCGGCAAGGATCCCTATCGCGTCGCCTTCGTGCAGCCCTCCCGCCGCCCCGCCGACGGCCGCTACGGTGAAAATCCTAACCGCCTCTACAAGCACTTCCAGTATCAGGTGATTCTCAAGCCCTCTCCCGCCAACGTCCAGGATCTCTATCTGAAGAGCCTTGGCGCCATCGGCATCGATCTTCGCGCCCACGACATTCGCTTCGAGGAAGACAACTGGGAATCGCCAACACTCGGCGCCTGGGGCATCGGCTGGCAGGTCCTTCTCGACGGCCTGGAGATCACCCAGTTCACCTATTTCCAGCAAAGCGGCGGCATCGACCTCGACCCCATCTCCGTCGAGATCACCTTCGGCCTCGAGCGCATCTGCGCCTTCCTGCAGGACGTCGAGAGCGTCTACCAGATCCGCTGGACCGCCGACAAATCCTACGGCGACATCCGCCTCGCCGAAGAGCAGCAACTCTCCGAGTACAGCTTCGACCGCAGCGACGCCAAGGCCCTCCGCTCTGAATTCGAACTCCACGAAAAGGAAGCCAAGGAACTCCTCGACGCCTGGAAGAACCGCAACGAAACCGTAGGCGCTTCCCCCGCGGCCCTGAAGCGATTCCCAATCCTCGCCGCCTACGACCACTGTCTCAAGTGCTCGCACCTCTTCAACCTGATGGACGCCCGCGGCGTAATCTCCGCCACCGAGCGCGCCGCCCTGATGCAGCGAGTCCGCACCCTCTCCTGCCGCGCCGCAGCCGCCTACCTCGAACAAGCCACGGGCGCCGCCCCCAAGGCCGGGGTGCGCGCATGAACAAACCTTCAAGTATTACCTTCAATGTCGGCGCGCCGACATTGAAGCCTGTGGCTCACCCCCTCAGGGGTGACGTTTTTCACGACGCAGTCAAGCCTATACAAGCAGCACCATTCCCATTTTGGAACGACTCCTCGTCCGATTCCCCAATGCCCGTGAAATTAAACTCTTTGCCAAAACCTTCAAGTAATACTTTAAATGTCGGCGCGCCGACATTGCAGCCTGTAGCTCACCCCTTCAGGGGTGAGGTTTCCCATAACGCTGGCGAGACTGTGCCGACGCATCGAACCCCCTCAGGCCTAAAAGGCCTGAGCTACAATCCCCGGCATTGCTTACGCGAGGCGGTGTCCCAATGACCTCCGCCAAGAAGGGAATCAAGCGCTCCGCTCCTATGCCCAACTCCGCCAAAGCTTCCGCCAAGCTCGACCACCGCGTCGAACTCCTCTTCGAAATCGGCGCTGAAGAAATTCCCGCCGGCATGCTGCCTCGCGCCGTCAGCGAACTCCAGGCCATCCTCGAACGCCACCTGGCGGCCGAAAATTACCAGCAGGGCGTCACCGTCGAAACCTTCGGCGGCCCGCGCCGCCTCACCGGATGGGTCCGCGGACTCATCGCCAAGCAAGCCGACGTCGAAAACGAAGTCACCGGCCCGCCCAAATCCGTCGCCTACGATGCCACCGGCGCCGCCACCCGCGCCGCCGTCAGCTTCGCCGAACGTCAGGGCGTTCCGCTCCACCACGTCTACCTCGTGCAAACTCCCAAGGGCGAATACATCGCCGCGAAGGTCACCAAGCGCGGCCGCAGCGCGCACGAACTCCTGATAGAAATCCTGCCCCGTGTCATCCACGACCTTCCCTGGCCGCGCACCATGACCTGGACCGGCCTCGAAGGCGCGCGCTTCATCCGGCCCATTCGCTGGCTCGTCGGCGTCCTCGACGGCAAGCCGCTGAAGTTCTCCTTCGCCGGAATCACTGCGGGAGATACGACGGTAGGCCACCGCTTCCTCGGCAAGCCCCAAATCCGTGTCACGAATTTCGTCGACTACGAGAAGAAGCTCCGCGCCAACGGCGTCATCGTGCGCCCCGCCGAGCGCCGCGAAAGGATCGAGCGCGAACTCGCCAGCTACGTCAAGCGCACCGGCTTCCACGTCCACCCGGACTCCGACCTGCTGCAGTTGGTGACGTACCTCAACGAGTTCCCGCACGTTATAGAAGGCAGCTTCGACCCTGCCTTCCTCGAACTCCCCGACGAAATCCTCATCACCGTGATGCGCGGCCACCAGAAATATTTCGCCGTCGAAAAGCGCAGCGGGGAACTGGCGCCGCATTTTCTTGCGGTCATCAATCTTGCCAAGGATTCGCAGGGCCTCGTCCGCGCCGGCCACGAACGCGTCCTCCGCGCGCGCTTCGCCGACGCCCGCTTCTTCTGGGAGTCGGATCAAAAGATGCGCCTCGCGGACATCCTTCCGAAGCTCGAGAAGATCACCTACGAATCGCGACTCGGCAGTTACCATGCCAAGGTTGAACGCATACGCGCCATTGCCCGCTGGCTCGCCGAACAGTGGTACAACCTCGGCATGATCCAGGCGCACGTTGCGGACGCCGACCGTGCTGGGGAACTCGCCAAGTGCGACCTGGCCACGGAAATGGTTCGCGAGTTCACAGAGTTGCAGGGCGTGGTCGGCGGCCTCTATGCCCGCGCACAGGGCGAGCCGGAAGTCGTTGCGGACGCCGTCTACGATCACTATCGTCCCGTGGGCCTCGACGATCCCATCCCGCGCAATCTCACAGGCTGCGCCGTGGCACTCGCCGACAAGCTCGACTCCGTCGTCGGTTGCTTCAGCGTTGGAGTAATCCCCACAGGCTCGAGCGATCCCTATGCGCTTCGCCGCGCCGCCCTCGGCATCGTAAAAATTATTCTCGACCAGAAGCTTCCCGTGTCGCTCTCACTCGCGGTGGGCGCAGCTTCAAAGGCTTTGCTCAACAACCCGCCCAAGAAAACGGTCACCCCGGCGCAGGAGCAGCAGGTGCTCGACTTCCTCCTCGACCGCGCGAAGTTTGTGCTCAAAGAGAAGTCCGGCTACGCTTACGACGAAGTCAGCGCCGTCTTCCGCGCCGGCTCCGACGATCTGGTGGATGTGGAGAAGCGACTCAAGGCGTTGAAGGCCATCCGCAAGACGCGCAACTTCGAGCCGCTGGCCGTCTCCTTCAAGCGCATCCGCAAAATTCTGGAGAAGGCGAACCTCCCGGCAGGCGAAGTGCAGCCCGTCAACACACAACTCTTTGAGAAAGACGCCGAGCGAAGTCTTTACGCCGCGGTCCGTAAAGCCGCAGCCAGCGTCGCCGTAGACAAACGAATGGGGAAGTATCAGGAAGCGCTCGAAGAGATCGCTGGCCTGCGCAAAGCAGTCGACGGCTTCTTCGAAGAAGTGATGGTGATGGCCGAGGACGAAGCAGTCCGCAAGAACCGCCTGGCTATGCTCGCGGAAATCCTGCGCGAGTTCACCACCATCGCCGACTTCTCCGAACTCGGTGGCGAATTGTAGCTCACCCCTTTAGGGGTGAGGGTTCCCATAGCGTCGGCACAATCGCGCCCACGCCTCGAAAACCCTCAGACCTGAAGGCCTGAGCTACGCCAAAACCTTCAAGTAATACTTTAAATGTCGGCGCGCCGACATTTTGAAGAATGTAGGGGCGGGTTTAGCCCGCCTCTTTGAATGGGGAGACTGATGAGCCGACGGAAGGCGGCGTAAAGCCGCCCCTACACGGATTGCGGCAGGCTAAACCCTGCCGCCACCAAAAGCTTCTTTCGGCGAATCGAGCGCCGCGCTCCAATCTCAATCGGGCGCTGCCTCACTCGCCAGTACAGGCAAGCAAAACTCAAGCGAGGCACAAAGTGAAAAAGTGGGTCTATTTTTTTGGTGCAGGCAAATCAGAAGGCGACGGCGAATGGCGGGATCTCCTGGGCGGCAAAGGCGCGGGACTCGCGGAGATGACGCGCATCGGCCTTCCCGTCCCCGCGGGTTTCACCATCTCGACCGAAACCTGCGACTACTTCTATAAGAACGGCAAGAAGTATCCGAGCGAACTGAAAAAGCAGGTCGTGGATAACGTCAAGAAGCTCGAGAAAGTCACCGGCAAAAAACTCGGCGATCCGAAGAGCCCGCTGCTCGTCAGCGTGCGCTCCGGCTCCGCGCGCTCCATGCCCGGCATGATGGAAACCATTCTCAATCTTGGACTTAACGACAAGTCTGTAGCCGGTCTGGCCGGCGCCACGGGCAACGAACGCTTCGCCTACGACGGCTACCGCCGGTTCGTCCAGATGTATTCGACGGTTGTGATGGGCATGTCCAAGGAAGACCTGGAGCACCGTCTCCGCGCCATGAAGCAGCGTATCGGCGTGAAGGAAGACACCGCCGTTCCCGCCAGCGGCTGGAAAGAACTGGTCGCCGAGTACAAACAATACTTCAAGGAAAAGTCCGGCGAGGCGTTTCCCGACGATCCCATGGAGCAACTATGGGGCGCGATCGGCGCCGTGTTCGGCTCGTGGATGGCGGAGAAGGCCGTCACCTATCGCCGCGTCGAAAAAATTACCGGACTGCTCGGTACAGCCGTCAACGTCGTGCAGATGGTCTTCGGCAACACCGGCGACAACTCCGGCACTGGCGTCTGCTTCACGCGCGACCCGAGCTCCGGCGAAAAGATTTTCTACGGCGACTACCTGACCAACGCGCAAGGCGAAGACGTTGTGGCCGGAATCCGCACTCCCGTCCGCCTCGCCGAGCTGCAAAAGATTATGCCGAAGGCTTACGCGCAACTTGAAAAGGTTCGAGTAAAACTTGAAGGTCACTTCAAAGACATGCAGGACATGGAGTTCACCATCGAAGAGGGCAAGCTCTACATGCTCCAGACGCGCACCGGCAAGCGCACGCCTTCTGCGGCCTTCAAAATCGCCATGGACATGGCCAACGAAAAACTCATCACCAAGGAAGAAGCGATTCTGCGCATCAAGCCGGAAGATATCGACCGGCTCTTTTATCCCGTGATCGATTCCAAGGTGGACAAGAAGACGCTCAGCAGCAAAATCGTCGCGCATGGTATTGACGCCGTCCCCGGTGCTGCGGTCGGCAAGGTCTGCTTCTCCGCAAACGAAGCCGAAGAGTGGGCCGCAAAGGGCGAGAAGGTGATTCTCGTTCGCCGCGAAACCAGTCCCGAAGACGTCGGAGGCATGGCCGTGGCGCAGGGCATCCTCACCGCAACCGGCGGCAAGACTTCCCACGCCGCCGTGGTCGCGCGGGGTTGGGGCAAGTGTTGCATCGTGGGCGCGGAAACGCTCGACATCGATTACAAATCGAAAACCATGAAGGACGGGAAGAGCGGCAAGGTCGTCAAGGAAGGCGAATGGCTGACGCTGGATGGCAGCGAGGGCGTCGTCTACGCCGATCAACTCCCGCTGGTCACTCCGCAATTCCCGAAGGCCTACGACACCATAATGAAGTGGGCCGACAGCATCCGCAAAATCGGCGTGCGCACCAATGCGGATACCCCGCAGGACGCGCGCAAGGCCGTCGAATTCGGCGCCGAAGGCATCGGCCTGACGCGCACCGAACACATGTTCTTCACCGACTTCGAGTTCCCGGAGAAGGGAGTCGAGCGGCAGCGCGCGATTCAGGAGATGATCCTCGCGGATAACCGCGAGGCCCGTGTGAAGGCGCTCGACAAGTTGCTGCCGTTCCAGCGGCGCGACTTCATCGGCATCTTCAAGGCCATGGACGGCATGCCGGTCACAATTCGCCTGATCGATCCGCCGCTGCACGAGTTCGTCCCGCACGAACTCGAGAAACAGGCGGAACTTGCCAAGGACCTGGGCATTCCCGTGGAAGTCGTGACGCGCCGAGTGGAGCAATTGCACGAAGCCAACCCCATGCTCGGCCATCGTGGCTGCCGCCTGGCGATCACCTATCCCGAAATTCTGGAGATGCAGGTACGCGCCATCATCGAAGCGGCCATCGATTGCGTAAAGCAAAAGGTTAAAGTAATACCTGAGATCATGATTCCACTGACTCTCGACAAAAAAGAGATGTGGATTCTCGAACAGGCCACGCGCAAAGTTGCCGACGGTCTGATCAAAGCCGCCGGCGTGAAGATTCCGTACACGGTTGGCACGATGATCGAGTTGCCGCGAGCCGTTTTGCTTGCCGACGAAATCGCGGAGGTCGCCGAATTCTTCAGCTTTGGCACCAACGACCTGACGCAGACCGTGATGGGCCTCTCTCGCGACGATGCGGGACGCTTCCTGCCCGACTACGTGGACGAAAAGAAGGCCGGCATCTTCCCCGGCGATCCGTTCCAGACGCTCGATATCAAGGGCGTGGGAATGATGGTTCGCATGGGCATCGAAAAGGGCCGCAAAACGCGTCCAAATTTGAAGATTGGAATCTGCGGCGAGCACGGCGGCGACGCGGAAAGCGTGAAGTTCTGCCATCAAGTCGGCATGGACTACGTAAGCGCCTCGCCGTTCCGCGTGCCGATCGCGCGATTGGCGGCGGCTCAAGCTGTAGTGGAAGAGAAGAAGGCCGCGAAGAGCAAGCGCAAGTAGCACTTTTGAGTGCGGGAGCGGAGCTCCCGCTTTTACGGTTTATATTTGTAGTCCAAGTGTTAAGTTAGTTTCGCACTCTAAACCGTAAAAGCGGATGCTTCGCCTCCGCACTCAAAAAGGGTTCCTCGTGTTCCATGGTCTGCGAGTTGCGGCTGCAGCGGTGGCGCTCCTGCTCGCGGGGAGCTTCGGTGCAGCTGACACTCCGCTTACCTTGCGCGGGCGGGTGACGGACGAAAACGGACTGCCCGTTGCCGGGGTTCAAGTAAAACTTGAAGGTTTGGGAAGGTCGAAAATTTCCGCGTTGACCGACGACGCGGGCTACTTTTCCGTCCCCAACCTCACACCGGGCGGATATTCCGTGCGAATGGAGAAGGTGGACTTCTTCGTCTTGCAGGGACAAACCATTCAGCTTGCCCCCGGGGCCACCGAATTTTCCTTCACCCTGAACCACATCCAGGAAGTGCGCGAAAAAGTAGACGTGGTGGCGGACCCCAACCGCATCGAGCCCACGGAGACGCCGCAATCCGCCACGCTCACTTCCACCGAATTTTTCTACATTCCCGTTCCCAGCTCCCACGATTACCAGCAAAGCCTGGTCGCGCTGCCGCAAGTGGTGCGCGACAATCAAGCACTGCTGCACATTGCCGGCGCACGCGCCACGCAATCGCAATACCTCATGGACGGTTTCGAGGTCGGCGATCCAGTCAGCGGCGCGCTGACAATACCTATCATCGTGGATGCGTTGCGCACCGCCGAAGTGGAAACCGGGCGATTCGGGGCGGAGTATGCCCACCCCGGCGCGTCGATCCTCAAGTTCGAAACGCCCGAAGGCGACGATCACTGGCGTTTTAACGCCACGGATTTTATCCCCGGACTCAATGTGCAGCAGGGCGTGCGCCTCGGGAACTTTTATCCGCGCATCACGTTTTCCGGGCCGTTGGTGGCGGGGAAGCTCTGGTTCCTGCAATCGTTCAGCGTGGACCACACGCTGGACGTCCAACGCGACATCTCCACCGGTACCGATACCAGCGAACAGTGGAGCGGCGATTCTTTTTCGCGTTTGTTGTGGCACGTGGCGCCCAACGACAGCCTGCATTTCACCGTGCTCTACAACAACGAAAGCGACACGAACATCGGGCTCGATTCGCTGAACCCTCAATCGACCACGCTGGACGTGGCCAGCAATCGGGTGTTCGCTTCGATAAAAAACCAGCTGTGGTGGAACCACACGCTGTTTGAAGTGGGTTTCGCCGAAGACCGCACCAACCGCGATTTCGATCCGCAGGGAAGCATGCCGTATCTTTTGCAGGTGAACGGTGCGCGAGGAAATTTCTTTCAGCGAACGGATCAGTTGAGCAAGCGCCACCAGTTTTTCGCCGATGCCATCCGGCCGGGCGGTCACTGGCACGGACTGCACACGTTTTCCGCCGGCTCCAATATATCGGTGGTAACGCTGAATCAATCGAGCCAGCGCGGCGAAATCCAGGCGTTCAACGCGGCGAATCAACTGGTGCGGCTTACGACCTTCACCGGAAACGCGATTCTCGATGTGGACAACACGCTGGCGGGCGCCTTCGTGCAAGACAACTGGAGCCTGAGCTCCCACTGGGTGGCGCAGTTGGGTCTGCGCGGCGACTGGGACCAGTTTGTGCACATGACGTTGGTGCAGCCGCGCGCCGCCGTGAACTATCTGCCGTTCGCCGATGGCCGCGGAAAATTTTCCATCGGCTGGGGGATTTACAACATCCCCTTGAATCTTTCCGTTCTCGGGCAGACGCAAGACCAGCAGCAGGTGGATACGCTCTACAATCCCGGAACGGGTGCGGTAATCGCGGTCCCCGCCACCAGCACCTTCACGATGCCGGCGCACGGTTTGCAGCAACCGTTTTTCGATATCACCAGCGCTGGTTGGCAAGAGCGCATCTGGAAAAAGACCATCCTGTCCGTGGAGCTCCTGGCCCGAAACGGGCACCGCGAACTCGCCTTCGAGACAACCAACCCTGGACAGATCGGCGGCACGTTTCTCCTGCAATCCACCCGGCGCGACAAATATCGCGGCGCGACGATTTCCGCCCGCCACACCTTTGAAAACGGCGCTGTGCTCTTCGGCAGCTTCACGCGCTCCCGGGCAAACACCGATCAGGCGCTGGATCCGATTCTCGGGTTGCTCTATTTTGCGCCGCAACAGGGCGCGCCGCTTGCGTGGGACGCCCCGAATCGCGCGCTCTCCTGGGGCACGGTACCGACGCCGTTCTGGGGCATCGACTTCGCGTACTTTTTTGAATACCGCACCGGCTATCCCTTCAGCGTGGTGAACCAGCAGCAATTCCTGATCGGCGCGCCAAATAGCCTGCGGTTTCCGGATTACGCCAGCCTGAACATCAGCCTGGAAAAGAAATTTCGCTTCGGCAAATATCTCTTTGCCATCCGCGGTTCGGTGATCAACATCGCCGACCGCCAGAATCCAACTGTTGTGGTGAACAACATTGACGCCATCGGCGTTACGCCCGCGTTTCTGAATTTTTCCGGCGGCCAGGGTCGCGCCTTCACGGGACGATTACGTTTTCTTGGGAAGCTTTAGCACTTGTAGTGGCCGGTCTTAAGACCGGCCACTGCGAACGGCAGCTTGGCCACCTGAAGGTGGCCGCTACATCAGCGGGGAGCGGATGCGATGCCGCTGGTGACGAGGAACCAAGTTACCGAGAGCAGTAAGGAAACGACCACGGAAAGTCCAGCGACAATTTTCGTGTTGCGCGAAACGCCTTCACGCCTCATCAGCAAGACTTGCCCGACCATGAGCACCACGCAGACGATGCCGATTGCGGCGAAGGTGATGATCCAAAATGCACTCGGAGGTTGCGGCGCAAGCGAGGGAAAGTCCGGAAAGCGGCTACGGAGCCAGGGATCGAGCCAGATGTTTTCCACCGTGACCGCGAACAAAGCCGCAGTGAGCAGCCAGGTGAGGCTGAGCGTGAGAGACTTCCTCATGGGGGGCTGAAAGCTTTGGGAAGTCATGTGTTCCCTCGCGCGACGGGGGACGCACAAACTCTAATTCAAAATGGGACAATGCTCCAGCTAAAAACCATCTGTAGGGAATATTACTCCAGACAGGACAGGAAGAGGGGCAAATGAGAACTTCGGAGAAGAGCGTGCGGATGGTGGGGACTGGACTGGGGCTGGCGGTGGTTGCGTGTGCGCTCGAGCCATGAAAACTTTCGACGAAGTTTTCATGGCCCATTTTGCCGATGGCTGAAAGACTAGTCGGAGATTGCCTTTTTCAGCCTAGCCTCTTGCTGGGCCTTGTCTGCCTCTGCTTTTTCAGCAACCCCCATTGGTTTCACATCAACGACAACCTTGAGAATCTTACCGGTGAACGAGTTATCGCCTTCTTTGTAGTCAGCTGATACGGGTGTGGCGCCGTCCAGGCCTACATCGGCAGTTTCGTCGGCAGAGAATACCATTCCCTGCGTGCGCTCGATTCGACCAGAGGCTACCTTCGCTCCATTGACCAGGATCGTGGCCGTGCCACCCTTGCCGAGGCCACCGCCGTCATAGTCGAAATTCATCCGTATGGTGGCCTTGCCGGCAGCCAGCGCTTGGGTCGCCGAAACCTTGAATTGCTGCAGACCCAGGAAGTTGTAGCAATACGTTGGTTTGCCGTCCTTGAAATAAAGGCTCCATCCGCCGAACCTGCCACCCTGAGCCAGAATCACACCATTAGCTCCGCCTTGCGGAATCTGTACATCCGCGGTAACAGAGAGCGACCGGTTCTTGACGTTGATGAAAACATTTTCGCTCATCCCCGCCATGCCCTCGGATAGCGTGAGAGTCGTGCGGCCTGCCATCAGGTCAGGTCGACCCGCCGTCGCCGCGTTGACGCGTTCGAGGACGCGGTCATCGAGGGGAAGCACCCGGTTCTTGATTGCCTCTTCGATGAACAGGGCTTGCATCTCTTTAAGTTTCGCCGGATTCGCGGCGGCTAAATCGTTCACCAGGCTAAAGTCCGTGCGCGTGTCGTAAAGCTCCCAAATGTCATCCTGCAGCTTCCTTCGGGGCTGCTGCTCCCAAGGTGCCCGGTGGATTGTGCCTGCAAACCATCCGTCATGGTATATGCCGCGGTTGCCCATGATCTCAAAATACTGAGTCTTATGCGGACTCACCGCTTTAGGATTTTCAAAGCTGTACAGCATGCTGACACCTTCGATCGGCGATTGGACCGTCCCGTTTACGCTTGTCGGCTCCGGCAGGTGGGCCGCTTCGAGCACAGTGGGAGCAATGTCGATGACGTGATGCCACTGAGTGCGCACCTCGTTGATGGCTGTTATGTGTTTGGGCCACGAGACGATTACTGGGTTTCGGGTGCCACCATAGTTGGAAGGAATCTGCTTGGTCCACATGAAAGGCGTATCACCAGCGACGGCCCATCCGGCGGCCATGTGTGGATAGGTAGTGGGACCACCCCACTCATCATAATGTTTGAGCTGTTCCTGCACAGTCTCGTTGACACCGTTGAAATAGGTCATTTCGTTGAACATGCCCACCATGCCGCCTTCGGCGCTGGTGCCGTTGTCACCGATGATGTAGAAAATCAAAGTGTTGTCGAACTGGCCGGTTTCTTTAAGGCCGGCAAAGAGGCGCCCGATCTCGTCGTCACAGTATTCGCCGAAGCCAGCGTAGACCTCCATCTGGTGGGCAAAGAGTTTTTTCTCGTCAGCGGTCAGCTTGTCCCAGTCTTTGATAGCCTCTGGTTTGGGAGCTAACTTGGTGCCCGCCGGAACCACGCCGAGCGCGATCTGGCGCGCCAACGTCTCTTCGCGCATCTTGTCCCATCCACCGTCGAACTTTCCCTTGTATTTGGCGATCCATTCCGCCGGCACATGATGCGGCGCGTGCGTGGCGCCCGGTGCGAAGTACATGAAAAAAGGTTTGTCCGGGGTGAGTGATTTCTGAAACTTCATCCATGCGATGGCGTGGTTGGTCATGTCGGTCATGAAGTTGTAACCGGGATAATGCGGAGTTCCGATCCGGTTCAACCCCTCATAGAGGCTCGGGGACCACTGGTCCGTCTCGCCGCCGATGAAGCCGTAGAACTCATCGAAGCCTGAGCGCGTCGGCCAACGATTGGTTGGACCGGAAGGGCTAACCTCCCAAGCCGCCGTCTCGTGGTTCTTCCCAAACATGGCGGTGCTATAGCCGTTCAAGCGCAACATCTCTGCTAGAGGCGCGACGTTGTCCGGACGCTGCCCCGTGTTGCCAGGAAAGGCCGTGGCAATCTCCGTGATCCCCCCCATGTTGTTCATGTGGTGGTTTCGGCCAGAGAGGAGCGCGGTTCGCGTGGGCGAGCATAGCGCCGTGGTGTGAAACTGGGTGTACCGCAGCCCCTGCATGGCAAGACTCTCTGCCGTTGGCATATGAACCGGGCCGCCAAAGGAGCTCGACATTCCAAAACCCATGTCGTCAATCAACACGATCATCACGTTTGGAGCGCCTTCCGGCGCGGTGATCTGGAAGCGCGGCGGCGGGGTGGCATCGCGAGCGTCGAGTACAGTGCTATGGGGGTAGTTTGGTTCCGGGATGGGAAGGACGGTGCGATCCAGTTTTGTTTGCGCCTGGACCGTTCCGACAAAAGCCATTGATAGCGCGAGTCCGTTCCGTGCAAATCGGAGAGTTGCGTTCAAGAGTTTTCTCCTCTAGCTCAAAAGAAGTTGTGCCGTTCTTGGGACAATGGGGGGAAATCCGGCAAATCGGAGCACTGCGCCCATGCACGCCGGTGATACTTTCACCGGTGGTTGCGGGGCGGAATTGTCAAAAGTGACAGGATGTCTCTACTTCTCTGGATAAGTGCTGACAACCCGCGATATGTGCGGTTCATGCGAGATTTGCCAGCTAATGGGGCCCAACACCTGATTAGAGCGCCCACTGTACAAGCGAATTCCCGGGAGCAACAGTCAGAACACTCAGCACCTCTTAACGGATACTTTAAGGTGGGCGGGCGGGATTTGGCAGCGCTTGCGTGCTACCCTTCTGGGGGAACTGACATTTCAGTGGCCATGGGTGTGCGTCGCGCCGCATTCCGGCTTATCCAGACAGGACAGGAAGAGGGACAAATGAAAATTTCGTGGAATAACGTGCGGTTCGTGAGGGCCGGGGCGTGGCTGGCATCGGTGGCATGCGTGCTGGGGCTGGGCGGGCAGCCCGCGAGTGGGCAACAGGCGGCCGAGGAGTCGCACGGCGTGGTGGTGGCGAACATGGACCCGGCGGTGAAGCCGGGGGACGATTTTTTTCGGTACTGCAATGGCGCATGGCTAAAGAGAACAGAGATTCCGGCGGACCGGCCGAGCGTCAGCGTGTTTGCGACGCTGGTGGACAAGAGCAGCCAGCGGGTGCGGGGATTGATTGACGAAGCGGTGGCGGCGAATGCGCCCGCGGAAACGAACACGCGGAAGATGGCGGACCTCTATAAATCGTTCATGGACGAGGTGGGAATCGAGGCGAAGGGGCTGGCGCCATTGCAGCCTCACTTGCAGGATATTGCCGCGATCAAGGACAAGAAGGCGCTGGCGTTCGCGCTGGGAAAAACTTTGCGCGCGGATGTGGACGCCCTGAATAACACGAATTTTCACACCGCGAATCTCTTCGGGCTGTGGGTAGCGCCGGGCTTCAACGATTCAGAACACTACGCCGCGTACCTGATGCAGGGCGGGTTGCAATTGCCGGATCGCGAATACTACACGGGGCAGAGCGAGCGAATGAAAAATTTGCGCACGGCGTATGAGGCCCACGTGGCCGCCATGCTGAAGCTGGCGGGATTTTCGGATGCGGAAGCGCGCGCGGCCAAAATTGTGGCGCTGGAGCACGCGATCGCCGAGAAGCACCGGACGCTGGCGGAAAACGAAAACGTGCATGACGCAAACAATCCTTGGACGCGGACGGAGTTTGCGGCGAAGGCGCCCGGGCTCGATTGGGACGAATATTTCCGCGGCGCGGGGCTGGAGAAGCAGGAGAACTTTTTTGTGTGGCAGCCGGGTGCGTTCGCGGGCGAATCGGCGCTGGTGGCTTCGGAACCTCTCGACACTTGGAAAGATCTGCTGGCGTATCACATGGTCGAAGCATACGGCAGTGTGCTGCCAAAGGCGTTCGCCGACGAGCGCTTCGCGTTTTTCGGCAAGGCGCTGCAGGGCACGACGGAGCAGCGGCCTCGCTGGCAGCGGGCGGTGGCGACGGTGAACTTGTGGCTCGGCGATGCGGTGGGGCAGATGTATGCGAAGGAATATTTCCCGCCGGAATCGAAAGCGCGTGTGGAAAAGATGGTGGCGAACATCGAGGCGGCGTTCCGCAAGCGGATCGACGGGCTGACCTGGATGGATCCCGCGACGAAGGCAGAGGCAAAAGAGAAGTTGAAGACGCTGTACGTCGGCATCGGCTATACGGAACACTGGCAGGATTATTCCGCGTACGAGATCAAGCCCGACGACATTTTCGGGAATCTCTGGCGCGGGAGCCTGTTCGTGTATCACCGCGAAGTGGCACGCCTGGGAAAGCCGGTGGATCGCCAGGAATGGACGATGACGCCGCAGACGGTGAACGCTGTGAATCTGCCGCTGCAGAACGCGCTCAGTTTTCCCGCGGCGATTCTGGAGCCGCCGTTTTTCGACGCGAAGGCGTCGGACGCGTTCAATTATGGTGCGATCGGCTCGGTGATCGGGCATGAGGTCAGCCACACGTTTGATACCGAGGGATCGGCGTTCGACTCGAAGGGGAGGGTGCGGAACTGGTGGACGCCCGCGGACCTGGCGCATTTTGAAGCTTCGACGCAGAAACTGGCGGAACAGTACGACACCTATAAACCGTTTCCGGATCTGGCGGTGAATGGCAAACAGACGCTTGCGGAAAATATCGCGGACGTGGCGGGAATTGCCGCGTCGTATGACGCGTATCACGCCGCGCTGGCGGGAAGGACGCCACCGGAGCAGGCGGGCTTCAACGGGGATCAACAGTTTTTCCTGGCATATGGGCAGACGCGCGCGAACAAGCCGCGGGAGGGCGCGCTGCGGCAGCAGGTGATGACGGATCCCCACGCGCCGTCGGAATACCGGACGGACACCGTGCGGAACATTGACGCGTGGTATCCGGCGTTCCAGGTGAAGGAGGGGGAGACGCTGTATCTCTCGCCGGCGGAGCGCGTGCGGATTTGGTAGCGAGGCGCAAAATGAAAACCAAAGAATTCACGCAGCGGCCGCGGAGGAAGCGCGCAGAGTTCAATGAAAAGAGAAACCAACGAAAAACCCGCACCCTTAAAGGCGAAGGGAGCAGCACCCGGCTGCGTATGAAAGCCATAACAGGTTTAGTTGTGCTGTTCACGATGTCTGCCGCAATTTGGCTCAAAGCACAGAATCCTCCCATTGAGAATGAGAAAAGCACGAAAAATGCGGCTGTGAAATACCTCCGGGCGGAGGCCTCGCTAAGACAGTCATACGCACTACCTCCAAATGCAGCAGCGAATTTGCAAAAAGCATTGGAATCGCCGTTGGATGCAGAGGACGAGAAATTGGTCGCGGCTGCGGATGAGGCCCTTGTTGAATTCCATCATGGAGCTTCTCTCAAGCGGTGCGACTGGGTAATGAGCGCTGAGGACGGTCCGCTAGCTAATACAGCACATCGTGGAGCGGTTAAAGAGTTAGTGGCTGTTGCGGGAATTAGGGCACGGCTGCGCTTTCGGGACGGGAATATACCGGGAGCAATGGATGATGTTCTGGCGGCGATGGCTGCGGCACGGCACCTGTCCGTCGACGGCAGCCTCGCTTCGGTTCTTTTCGATTACAAACTGGAGAACTCGGTCACTGGAGTTCTTGCCCGGAACCTGCTTCAACTTTCTCCAGCGCAATTGCGTGAACTCGCAAGCGGGCTTAACGACTTGCCAAGCGGTTCTAACCTTGGTACCGCGCTTGTGTCAGAGAAATTGGGCCGAAACGAGCTCCTGGCCATCGCTCAAAACGCGAAGACCCCCGACGAACTCGTCGAGCAACTCCTACACAATGTTCCAGCGTTGCAGTCGAATAGGGAACTAGCAGTGCAAATCGTCGATGGCTGTGGCGGCTCGCTGAAGGGGTTTGTAAACTGTGTCGACCAGCAGCATTTCTTTTACGAATCATGGGGTCCTCGATTTGCCCTCCCACCGGAGCAGTTCGAAAAAACCTATAAAATCGAATTCGACGAACTCTCGAAAACGAACCCAGTGGTCCGACAATTTACTCCCGCTTTGCCGCGTTTTCGTTGGGCTGAAGCGGATGAGCAAACTCGTCGCGCCTTGCTGCAGGCGGCGGTTGCCACTCGGCTAGAGGGTTCACAGGCTTTGAATCAGCATTTTGACCCGTACGACAAGAAGCCGTTCACTTACACTGCGGTGGACGGGGGTTTTCGTCTGGAATCGCGGTTAACTGACGGTGGAATTCCAATTTCGCTGCTGATCGTGCCGAGTTCTGAAGAACGAAAAACAATTGCGAAATAATTGGGCGACGCAGGACCACTCAGTAGCGGTTAACGGGGGCTTCCAGGCTGCGGGCGGCGAAGTCGAGGACGGCAGCAACTTGTTCCCGGGTAACGTCGAACTGTTCGATGATCTCGTCGATGGTCATGCCGTCTTCAAGGTTCTCGAAAACGGTGGCTACGGGCATGCGCGTGCCGCGGAACACCCATGCGCCACTCAGTTTGCCGGGGACGCTTTCGACGGCGGGGCATTGGGACCAATCGAGTGCCATAGTTACTCCCTTCCAGGCCATTTTACCCTTTTGAGAATCATCGTAGCTAAGAAATCGCAAGAATAGCCACTGATCGAAACCGGGCAAAAGGAATAGACTTAACACATAGGACGCAGAGGAAGTGCGGCACCCGGCGGGAAACTCATTGGAAAAGGCGTCATCATTGGCCCCAAATGTTTGTACCTGAGAGGAACCCATAATGAAATTGCTGAAATCCATGCTCGTTGTTGGTTTGATTGGCGCGCTGCTCGTTTTCCTGACTGCAAGGGTGCGGGCGCAGAACGCGACGGGTAGTCCTCAACAGGGGGTCTCCGGCAAACGAGATGGGCAACACGACTTTGACTTCCTCGTCGGCACTTGGAAATTCCACCTGAAACGATTGAATCGGCGGTTAGTCGGCTCCACGGAATGGGTGGAATTCGACGGGACCACGGTCTGCCGGAAGGTCTTGGATGGCCGCGCGGAGGTGGAAGAAATGAATGTTGAAAGCGCGGACAAGCACACACGGATCCAGGGAATGGCGTTGCGTCTTTACAACCCGGAAGCCCATCAATGGAGCATTTACTGGGTCAACGGAGCCGACGGAGTCATGGAGCAAAATCCCATGGTCGGTGAGTTTAACAACGGACGCGGGGAATTCTATAACCAACAAGTTTATGAGGGCAGAGCGATCTATGCCCGATTCATTTGGTCAGGCGTCAACACAAATTCGCCGCACTTCGAACAGGCATTTTCTACCGACGGCGGAAAAACATGGGAAACGAACTGGATCACCGACCAGACTCGAGAGAAGCCGTAGATGCCGAACGCCGATAACGCTCCGCCAGATCAATTCTGGAACTTTGTGAAGAGGTTGTTGAGGGATTCGGCCAGGGTGAACTGCGTCGTATTTGTGCGGCGCGAGCGATATTCGCGCGTCTAACGTTTTACTACCGGGTGCGCGGCTCACGAGGCACTTCCGCGACGAATCGCCGGAGCGCTTCAGGGTTACGAAACACGTGGAGGCTTGTATTGGCGCCATGCTTTGCAATCGCTTCCATGAGGATCGGACGGCTTTGCCAACGATAAGCCAAGAGCCAGCGCCAGAAATCAGCACGCTCCCGGGAGCGTCGTGTTGCTCGCCAAGCGCAGCGGATGAATGAGAAATCCAAGAAAATAATCGTGTCCGCTGCGCGCAGCCGGACCTCAACCGCGTCATGCTGCCCCAGGTCGCCATCCATGATCCATCCCTCTTCCGCGGCAAGCTTCTGTTGGACGACCACCCAATGATCGCGGGGAGTTGCGAGATGTCCTCGTTGCCAGAAAATCTTGTCAAGCTCTATCACAGGAAGCCCTGTGATCTCACCTAAGCGCGCCGCGAGAGTAGATTTGCCGGACGCCCCACGACCTAGGATGACCACGCGTTTCATATTCTCAATCGATCCGGCATCATTCCGAGCTGTGGATTAATCCTGGAATTTGGTGAAGAGGTTGTTTAGGGATTCGGCGAGGGTGGGGTGTGCGAACGTGGCGTCGCGGAGGGTGGTGTAAGGGAGCTGGCCCATCATGGCGATCTGGAGTTGAGCCATGATCTCGCCGCCCTCGATGCCCAGGACAGTGGCGCCGAGGATCTGGTTGGTGTTGGCGTCGACAACGGCCTTTAGGAAGCCGCGGGATTCGTCGACTTCGAGCGCGCGCGCGACGTTATTCATTGGCATTTTGGCGACGCGGATGACGCGATTTTGCGCGCGGGCTTCCGCTTCGGTAAAGCCGATGCGGCCGAGTTGCGGGTCGATGAAGACCGTGTACGGCACAAGGCGATTGGCGGTGCTGGCGCTGCCATTTTCGAGCAGGTTGGTGCGCAGGATGCGGAAATCGTCGTAGGAAATGTGCGTGAACGCCGGCCCGCCCTTGATGTCGCCGAGGGCGAAGATGTCTTTCGCGGAGGTTTCGAGCTTTTCATTGACACGAATGAAGCCACGGGCATCGGTCGCGATCGCGGCGGCGGGAAGATTCAGTGTGTCGGAGTTGGGGACTCGTCCGGTTGCGACGAGCAGATGCGTCCCCTCGACTTTGCGCGACTTTCCCGCGACGCGAAATCTCAGGGTGACGCGATTGCGGGCGCAAGAGACGCTTTCGACCTTCGAATTGAGCTGGATCTGGAGGCCGTCTTCCCGGAGAATTTTGGCCACTTCATCAGCGACATCCTGGTCTTCGTGGCCGAGAAGTTGCGCGCCGCTTTGCAGGATGGTGACCTTGCTGCCGAGCCGGCGAAAGAGTTGCGCGAATTCGAGGCCCACGTAGCCGCCACCGAGCACGAGGAGATGCAGAGGAACTTTGGCGAGTTCCATAATCGAGGTGCTGTCGAGGAAGGGAACTTCGGCGATGCCCGGAATATCCGGGACCGCCGGGCGGCATCCGGCATTGATAAAGAAGCGATCGGCGGTGAACTGGAGTTCGCCGCGCTTTTGCGTACGGACGACGATGGACTTGGGGCCGGTGAAAGAAGCCACACCATGGAGGAGATCGAGGTTTTTGGTTTGGGCGATGCGGCGCTCGTTGCCGGAGCGAAACAAATTGACGATGTCGCGCTTGCGTTTCCGTACGCGTTCCATCGAGATGCGCGAGGAGCCGGTGTGGACTCCGTAATCTGGGCCGCGGCGGGTAAGATAAGCGACGCGGCCGCTGGCGACCATGGTTTTGGTAGGCGTGCAGCCCTCGTTGATGCAGGTGCCGCCGACGTGAGTCTTTTCGATTAGTGCGGTGCGCAAGCCGGCGCTGGCGAGCGCCTGGCACAGCGGATTGCCGCCCTGGCCGGAGCCGATGACAATGGCGTCGTAATGCTGCGGGGGAGGCATAAGGGGACGCGGAAAAGTTAGGACAACGGGCTACGAGTGTCAATCATTAGAAAATAGAAAATGGCAATTAGAAAATTGTGGAGAACGCGCCGGCCGGAGGGCATCCCTCGACCTCCCTGTGGGTCAGGAAAGCGGCGAGCGACCACGGCCGGGGCAAAACGAGAGCAGTGCAAATCGATCAGGCTACGGCGCGTTAGCCCAGGCCCGGATCTCTTCGAAGGTCTGTTCGCTTTGCCAAATATCATCGTCCATCTTGCTCACCGAGGCGAATGCCTGCTGGGCTAAAGGTTTGTCCAGGCGAACGCTGGCCATAAAGGCGAAGCGATTCGCATTCAGGTTCGACAGGCCGTAGTATTTATTGATGTTGGCGTAGCCCTGACGCAGCTTTGGATAATCCGCATGGCCGAGGGTTCGCATACCTTCCTGGCAATAGCAAACCTCGGAACTGAAGATCCAGAAATAGAGCATGGAGCCATCGGGCTCCGGAACGCGGCGGAGGGTTTCGTCGGCGAAAGCTTGAATGTCGCCGGGTTCGCCATACCACTGGGGCAAAAGAAAACGCGATTGCTCTATGTAGTAGTGGTAGAAGCCGGGTTCGAAGGCAACGGCCTGATCGAATAGTTCGCGGGCGGCGGCCTTGTCCCAGCCTTCATTGCGCGCAATTAACTGCATCAAGTCGTACCAGAAGGGATCTTTCTCTTTAAGAGTTGCAGCCTCCAGCAGAATGCTTTTGGCCCGGGCGTTCCGCTCATTGAAAAGATTCCACTGATCTTCTTCAACCGTGTTGGCCAGACCCGTTCCGCGAGCGCTCCAGGCATAATTCACGTAGAAATAGGCGAGGGAAAGGCGGACCGTCGCGGAATCAGGAGCGGCAGCCTGCCATTTTTGCAGCTGGGCGAGGAGTTTTTTCCAATCCGAATCGGACGGCCCACCCTCGCCGCTCGGGGCGCCCGTCCCGTCGTAAAATCCTTTGATCTTCCACACCCCTCCGATGAGGCGGCCCTTCTCGACGCGATTTTGTTGGGCGATTTTCTCGAGTTGTGCAAAGTCCTCCTGGAGTAACAAGCTCCGGATGTGTGCGCTGTAGGAAATATTGGTCTGGTCCGGCTTTGTCGTGTCGGCCTGGCTGAGCAGGGACTGGTGGCCGCGGCCATAGTCGCGGATCGCCTGCATAACCGCGTCTGGCTGGTCATTAGGACGCGAAGCTTCCGTTTGCGCGCAGGAAGAGGTGGAGAGCGCCAGAGCGACGAGACCAAGCAGAGCGATAAAGCCAAGGGACTTGCAAAAGGGCTGTTTGGACATGCGGAGAGCATAGGAGAGTCGCTACTGGCGGGCTACTGTACTAAAGGGCTACTGGCGCGAAGTGCGAAAGGGGTGGGAAGGTGCTGGTAGAAAAGTACTAGAAACAGGCTGTGGAAATGGTACCGGCTCGCTATTCGCATCGGTGAGACGAATGGCTAGAATTCAGGCAGATGGAAAGTGGTTCGTGCCAGTGGTGTCGACTCCGGGTCCTGCGCGGCGGCAGGAAGTTGAGGGTACGAATCCGAACGACAGCCAGAGGAAAAACGGATGGCAATCATGCACTGCCGGAGCATTGAACGACGCAGGACGGCGCGCGCCGTGGTCAGCATCCAGATGGAAGTCACCGGTGTGACCGAAGGCAATGTGCCGTTCAAGTTTTCGACGCGGACGATTGCCGTGAGCCAGCATGGCGGAGTGATCCTGCTGGAAGCGCCGCTGCCGGTGGGTCACAGATTCGAGCTATTGAATGAGTTCAACAACCGCAAGGCTACGTGCCGTGTCGTGTCTGTGCGGCTAAACAAAGATGGGAAACTCCATGGAGCATTTGAACTGCACTGCCCGGAGGGGAATTTCTGGAGCATGTCGTTTCCGGCGGCGGGCGCGAGGCCGATGAAGAGGGTGTTTGTGGCGAAGAGCGTGGTGCGGTAGGGGCAGAAGGTTATCAGTAATCAGTAATCAGTAAGAGGAGAACAGATAGCAGCAAGCAGATAACAGGAAACGCGGTCGAGTGCGTTGGCGGTTTGCGGTGAAGGCCGGGTCGGTAGATTCCACTGAAAAATTAGGCGGGGAATTCGTTAGGGGCTGAGGCTGGCCCTTTGGGGACTGGTCTTTGCTCGAATCGCATTTGATCTGCTGAGTGGCGCGAGCAAAAGCGGGAGCTTCGCGCCCGCACTTAAAAGGGGCGGCGCTTGTGGTGTTGGTGGCGTGGATGGCTTAGAGTGGGGAGCCGTGAGCGGGGAACTGAAAAATTTGTGCGTGGTGCTGGTGGGGACTCGGAACCCGCTGAATGTGGGGGCGGTGGCGCGGGCGATGAGTAATTTCGGGGCGATGGAATTGCGCGCGGTGCGGCCGTACGAGAAGGCCTGGAGAGAGGCGCGGTCGGCGGTTGGCGCGGGCGAGTTGCTGGCGCGGGCGAAGGAGTTCGCGGATTTGGCGGAGGCGGTGGCGGATTGCTCGCTGGTGGTGGGGACTACCGCGGTGGGGAACCGGGAGATGAAGCATCCTCTGCGCGGGTTGGACGAGGGGGCGCGGTTGATCGGGAAGCGAAGGGAGACCGGGCGCGTGGCGGTTTTGTTTGGGTCGGAGAAGTGGGGATTGTCGAATGAGGATTTGAGCTATTGCCACTGGTTGATGCGGATACCGACGCGGGTGGAGCACCGGTCAATGAATCTGGGACAGGCGGCGGCTGTGGTGATGTATGAGTTGGGGAGAAGAAGGCGGACTAACGCTGAGGGCGCTGAGGGGCCGCAGAGTGCGCTGAGAAGAGGGGAAAAAACCGCACCCTTAAAACCCAAAGGTGCGGCACCCAAGAACGGAAAATATGCGGAGATGGAGACGGTGGAGCGGATCGGGGAGGCTCTGCTGGAGGCGTTGCGGAAGAGCGGGTACATTGCGGGACGGGGAGAGGCGACGGCGGAGGAGAAACTGCGGCGGATGCTGCGGCGGTTTTCGATGGAGGCGGCGGACGCGGAAGTGCTTCTTGGGATGGTGAGGAAGATTCTTTGGAAGCTGGAGCAGTAGTAGCAGCGGATGGCTTATCGTTTGTGGCTGATGGCCGGCAAGTGAAATCAGAAAATAGAAAAGTGAAAAACGAAACGGTCCGCAGCTAAAACTTAGAACTAACGACTCCAAACTGATCACCGCTTGACCTCACTCCACCGGCCACAGAAATGAGAGGGAAGGGGTGGCGGTGGGTTATATGGGAGAGACGGCGGAATGGCTCGTAGAAGTGCCCTGCAGGCTGAGAAACTGCTCGAACTGAATGCCGTAGCCGGTGTCGCCGTTGGGAAGATGGCGTTCGTAGACGACGCGGCCAGTGCAATTGATGTCGGGCCGCGCGCTGCCCGAGAGATACGTGGGCACACGCAGGGTCATGGCCAGCGGCGCGCCGACCCGCAGCGGCAGCGGACTGCGCATGAAGAGGCCGGAGCGTGAGATGTTGGAGGTTTCCGAAGCGAGTTCCGGCTCGGTTGAGCCAACTTCCGCAACGCGGAATCGGAGTGGAATCTGCAGCGACTGACGGGGACTGGTGCGTTTTTCAAGATTCTGCATGGTACTCTCCTGTCGCGAACGGAGAGGACGACGCGAAGAATTTAGATTGTTGGGCGGGAGTAGAGCATAGAACCAGTAATGGGGAAGTCAAGTACCAATCGGATTAGTTGATTTTAATGGGGAATGAAGGTGGGGATTGTGAGCAGAGGAAGGAACTGTAGTGGCCGATCTTAAGATCGGCCACCACAATGCGCGTCCACCTGAAGGTGGACGCTACGTGGGCATTTTCAGGAAGAAGTAGGTGCCGAGGAAGAAGAAGACGAGGTCTGGGGACCAGGCGGCGAGCATGGGGGGAAGCTGGCCAATGCCGCCCATGGCTTCGAGGAGAGCGGCGATGGCCCAGTAGCAGATGCCGATGCCAATGCCGAGCGCGATGCCGCCAATGGCTCCGCGGCTGCCGACGAGGATGGCGAAGGGAATCGCCAGCAGCATGCTGACGGGGGCGATGAGCGGGTAAGCGATTTTCTTGTGCCACTGGACGGTGAGGGAAGAGACGTCGAACCCGGCGGTTTGCAGGCCGGAAATGTAGCGGCGCAGATCCCTCCAGCTCATTTGGAACGCCTGAATCACTTCGCGATTGAAATAGGAGGGAGGCTCGACGAGTTCGGGCAGAGAAGTGACGTTGAAGGGCGTGTATTTTTCTACGGTGCCGCCGGCGAAGTCGCGGACCCAGCCTGACTCGAGGGCCCAGGTTCTTTCGTTGTCGAGCCATTGGGCGCGGTTGGCGAAGATGCGGCGCTTCATCTGAAACGTGACGGGATCGAGTTCGATCACGCTGAGGCCGCCGAAAATTTTCTGCGTGGGATCGAAGATGTCGTAATTGTAGACCTTTGAATTCTCACCGAAAATCCAGCGCTGCGGGCGGGTGTAGGTCTGCGCGGGCTTGCCCTTGATCTGGTTGCGCAGCGCGTCCTGGCGCTGGTTGGCGTAGGGGAGATAGGTGTCATCGAGAACCAGGAGAGCGCCGGCAAGGAGAACGCCGGAGAGAAGCAACGGCAGCGCCAGGCGGTAGAGGCTGATGCCGCTGGCCTTGAAGGCGACGATTTCGTTGTTCTTGCTGAGCACGCCGAGAGTGACCAGGGTGGCGACGAGAGCGGCAAGAGGCGAGAGCTGGTAGACGAGGTAGGGAATCAGGAAACGGAAATAGTCGACGACGACGAGAAAGGGAATGCGGTGGCGCGCGATGTCGTCAAGAAGCTCAAAGAATGTGAAGGTTTCAAAGAGCAGGATGAAGGCGCCGAGGACCAGGAGGAAATAGTAGGAGAAGCGGCGGAGCATGTAGATGTCAATAATGGTTGGAAAATTTGAGGAAGTGAGAGGAAACGCCTCGTGCGCGGCGTCGCCATTTTCCTTGCGAACCGCCTGGCGCGCCTTGACGCGGTTGCGCCGCTGGCGGACCAGCCGGCGCCATGCGAGGAAGCGCGCGACGAAGGAAAGGGGCGAGGGCTCGCTCCAATAGCGTTCCATGCGGGGAAGGAGCGCGAGGCCGGTGAGAACCAGAATCACGTTGGCGGCCCACATGCCGACGGCGGGCGGAACGATGCCCTGACGCGCCAGGCCGGCGCCCATGATGAACAGCAGGTAGTAGCCGGCAATGATGAGGACGGAGAGTAGCGTGCCTGCGGCGCGTCCGCCGCGGCGGGGTTGCGAGCCGAGAGGCACGGCGATCAGGGCGAAGGCGAAACAGGCGAAGGGGAAAGCGAAGCGCTGGTAGAGTTCGACGCGGGCATCGCGCCAGCGGGGGCCGCGATCGTGCCAAAGATCGGAGAGCGAGCGCTCGGGATTGCTGAGGGCGCGGGCCTTTTCGTTATCGAGAGAGTTGAATTCGATGGGCCAGTCGCTGCGTTCAAACGCGGTGACGGAATATTGATCGGGATCCTCGCGCTGAAATTCGTGGGTGGTGCCGCTGTTGAGATGGAGTTCGAGCTTGCCTAGCTCGGGTTCGGCGATGACGATGGCATCCTCGGCAAGCGTGATGCGCGAGCCTGATTCCGCGCCGGTTTCAAAGAGGAAGACGCCGTGCCAGTGGGTGCCGCTGGCGGAGACGTCGTTGATATAGAGAATCATGTGGGGGAAGCGCTCGTCGAAGACGCGTGGCTGCACCTGGAAGGAAATTTGAGAGGCGATGAGGTTGGTTTCGATGTCGCGGAAAGCGCGCAAGCTGCGCGGGGCAAGGACGACGGTCATAAGGAGTGTGAGAACCGCGCCGACGACAGCGAGAACGCCCACGGGGAGGAGAATGCGCTTGCGGCTAACGCCGAGGGCTGTGAGGGCGATGATTTCGCTATCCATGGACATGCGGCCGAGGCCGAGCAGGACGCCGATGAGGACGGCCATCGGGAGGGTGAAGACAAGAATGCCGGGGATGATGCAGAGGAAAAGCAGGAGGATCTGCGAGCCGGAACCCGAGTGGCGCACGAAAAGTTCCATGAGGCGGACCAGCTTGGGGACGAACAGCACGAAGGTGAAGATGAGGAGGCCCAGGAAGGCGTGGCGAACGATTTCGCGAACAATGTAGCGATCGAGGATGCGCATGACGAGAAGGGGCAGTGTAACATGGGGAGAGAGTGGGGAGTTCAGAGTCGACAGTCTACAGTCGACAGCCAACAGCCTGGAGCTCTGGACTGTAGACTGTCGGCTGTAGACTGTCGGCTCTGAGTGAAGAGCGGCCCGCCACGGTCGGCGGCCGCTACAAAAGCAGGAGTGCTGAGGGGATGAATCGGATTCATTTGGTGGTGCTGTGGCACATGCACCAGCCGCAATATCGCGATCCGGAAACGGGGTGCTACGTGCTGCCCTGGACGCGGCTGCACGCGACAAAGGATTATTACGGCATGGTGAAGCTGATGGAGGAGGTGCCGGGCTTCCATGCCACGTTCAATATGGTGCCGTCGCTGTGCATGCAACTGGAAGAGTATGCCAGCGGAGATTTCAAGGAGCCGTGGTTTCATCTGGCGTTCAAGCATGCGGACGAACTGACGCGGGAAGACAAGCTGGAGATTCTGGCGAGGGCGTTTCAGGTGAATCATGAGCGGCTGCTGACGAGGTGGCCGAGATTCCTGGAACTGTTCGAGTGGTCGCGGGCGGCGGGCGGCGCGCAGGCGCTGATCACTTTCCGCGCGCGGGACTGGCGCGATTTACAGCTGCTGTCGCAGTTAGTCTGGATGGATGAAGAGTGGTTCACGAAAGATCCGGTGGTGTGCCGCCTGGCGAACCGCGGAAAAGATTTCACGGAAAAAGACAAAACGGAATTGCAGGGCAAACAACTGGAATTGCTGGGATTGGTGTTGCCGGCCTATCGGGAAGCGGCGGGGCGCGGCCAGATCGAGCTGAGCACCACGCCGTATTACCACCCAATCCTGCCGCTGGTGTGCGATTCGGACATCGCGCGCGTGGCCAATCCGGGCACCCCGCTGCCGAGGCGAGCGTACCGGCATCCGGAAGATGCCCGGGAACAATTGAGGCGAGCGAAGGAATACCACGAGCGCGTATTCGGAGCGAAGCCCGTGGGATTGTGGCCGAGCGAAGGTTCGGTGTCCGACCAGTCGATGGCGATTGCCGCGGAGGAAGGCTTTCAGTGGTTCGGCACCGATGAGGGAGTGCTGGGGCGGACACTGAACGTGGGATTTTTCCGGGATTCGTCGGGGATTGCAGCGAGCGCGGACCGGTTGTACCAGCCGTGGCGGCTGCAAATGGCGAACACGGGAATCACCGGACTTTTCCGTGACCACCACATTTCCGACCTGGTGGGATTCGTCTACAGCCGGATGGACAGCAAAGTCGCGGCGGCGGACCTGCACGGCAGGCTGCGCTACATCGGCGAAAATGTGAAGAGCGAAAAACCGCTGACGGTGTGCATTTTCCTGGACGGCGAAAATGCCTGGGAATATTACCCGGGAAACGGGCGTGAATTCCTGCGCGACTTTTACCAGCGTATTGCCGGCGACGGGGACTTTCGCGCGCTGACGGCGAGCGAGGCAATTGCCGCGGCTGGTGACATTTCTGTGACCAGCACGATTTTTCCGGCTTCGTGGATCAACGCGAATTTCGACGTGTGGATCGGGCACCAGGAAGACGTTGCGGCGTGGGATCTGCTGTGGGACGCACGCGAAATATACGGAAAGGCCGCGAATGCCTTGGAAAAGGGGAGGGAGAACGCGCCTACGAAAGAAGCGCTCAAGGAGGCGCAGGAGTCGTTGTTGACGGCGGAAGGCAGCGACTGGTGCTGGTGGTATGGGCCGGAACACAGCACGGCGAACGACGCAGAGTTCGACGCTCTCTACCGGAAACACCTGACGGGGGTTTACCTTGCGCTGGGGCAAGTGGCGCCGGAGGAGCTGGCGAAGCCGATCAAGCGAATGCCGGAGCGGGCATACCAGTTGTATCCTTCCACGCTCCTGAAAGTGAAGGTCGACGGAGTCGATTCGAGCTATTTTGAGTGGTTGGGCGCGGGAGTTTATTCGCCGGAGCGGCGCGGCGGCTCGATGCACGGGCGGATATTTTTCCTGAAAGAGCTGCGGTACGGATTCGAGGAAAATCGTTTCGTGTTGCGCGTGGATTGTTTCCCGGAAAGCCTTGCGGAACTGGAAGGCGCGGAATTCCGGATCGTGTTCGGGGCGAAAGAGGAAGTGGCGCTGGTGGTGCATACGGATCGCGGGCGCGTGAAGGAGTATGCGGTGGAGAAGGGCAAAGTGTGTCTGTTGAATCCGAAGGAACTGGCGGAGGCGGCATACCAGAGGCATCTGGAAATGGCGGTGAACCGGGACTTGCTGGAATTGAAAGGGTTGACGAAGTTCACCGTGGGGGTGGCTTTGTGGCACGGCGGTCTGCCGGTGGACGTGTTGCCGGCGGAGGGTTTTTTCGACGTGCAGCTTGGCGAAGAGCACTCAGCGTGGCCAGTGGAACTGTAAGGCCGCCGCGGGAGAGAAGGAAAGTGCCGCGAGCGAGACGCTACTGATTGGGCACCAACCGGGGGGCGGGTACTATGGTGGAAGGCAGGAACTCCTGAAAAAATAGAGAGGCGTGGAACCATGCGCAGGCGGAGGGGTCCGTCCCGCGCGGGGGCAGAAATGACGTGTGCGCAGAGCGCGCGCCTGTGGGGCCCAACAAGACTTGAGGGAAGCGGGAGCAGGGGATCATCGAGTGTCATCCGCGACGGACGTTAACGCAAAAGAGGGGAAAACGGCGAACGGAGAAGTGCCGCAGAGGAAAATGCGGCCGAATCCCGTTGCGCTGGAGGTGCCGGTGAGCGTGGCCGGGGCGCGGCCGGTTTCGTCGAAGGACAAGCGCGAACTTTTCACGGAAGAAACCACCACGGTGCTGGTGTTTAAAGATGGGGCAGTGATTCAACTATCCGCGGCGGTAGCCCTCGGCCAACTACTGTTCCTCACGGAAAAACGAACGAAAAAAGAAGTGGTTTGCCAGGTGGTGCACAAGCGCAGCCACCGGCCAACCTCGTGTTTTGTGGAGCTGGAATTCACGGAGCCGGAAGAGAATTTCTGGGGCGTCTCGTTCCCCACGCAGGTGGATAGCGCGCAAGTGCCTCTCGCGGCCGAAGCGGTGGAAGCAGAAGAGACGACGGAAGACGATCGAAGCGAACCGGTGGCTGCGCCGAAGAGCGAGGACGTGGCCCAGTTGAAAGATGAAGTGGCGACGCTGAAGGCACAGCTGGAGGAATTGCGGGTAAAGCAATCGTCGGAAGACAAGGAATCGCAGGCGCGGAAACTGGCGGAAGCGGAAGCGGCCGCACGAGCGGCGGCGGAAGCCGAGGCGCGGCAAAAAGCGGAAGAAGCCGCGCGGAAGAAGGCGGAGCGCGCAAAGACGGATGGAAGTGGCGCGCCGTCGACCATAGGAATGAGGCTGCCGAGCGCAGGGGTGGAGACGCCGACACTAGCGCCATTACCGCTGGCCGCGAGCACCGAAGCTCCTCCCGAATACAAGGAAGTGATCGATCCGCTGGAGGATCTGCTGCCGAAGCCGGCGCTGGATTTTTCGCACGTGCCGAAGCATGTGGACCCGAACGATCCATTCAATATTTACCGGCCGGAAGGAAAGGGACCTGCCAAGCGTGAACTGATTGTTGGCGGCGCGGTATTGGCGTTCTTGCTGGTTGCGGGGGTTGGCGCGTGGTATATGAATTTTCTGCCGTTTCTGCATCGGGCTCCTAAACCGGGCATTGCTGCCGAAGCGGGAGAAACTGCGAAGCCTGCTGACAAACCGGACGCCGCAAGCGCCAGCGCATCGAATACGCCAGCGACAGGGAATTCCGCGCCGAGTGCATCAAGCGCGACGCCTCCGCCAGCTCAGCCCGCGGCGGCGAAGCCCACACCCGCTCCGGCAGTGATTTCGCCGGTTGTGCCACCCCCGGTCGAATCGCCTGCGGAGAGAGCGGCGTTGGCGGAAAAGGGCGCGATGCGGGTGGTTCCTCCAGCGAAAAGCGGTTCGAAAAAAGCGACGGCGCAACCGGTGAAGAATCACGGGAAGGCGCAGACCAGCGGGGAGTCGGCGCCGGTGCCGATTCCGCCGGTGGTTTCCGTTTCGGACCAGTCGATCGTGCCGGCGAAATTGCTGAGCGCGGTGCAGCCGATCTACCCTCCGGATGCGATGCGGAATTACATTACGGGCGACGTGCGAATCGAAGCGGAAGTGGATAAGCAGGGGCACGTCGGGGCGATGAAGATTTTGTTGGGGCCGAAGCAGTTCCGGCAGGTGGCGATGGACGCGCTGAGGCAGTATGAGTATGCGCCGGCGACGCAGGGCGGGAAGCCGGTGGCGTCCAAGGTGACGGTGACGATCAAGTTCTGGTTCGATCCGTGAGGCGGGAGAGTAATCAGTAATCGGTTATCAGTAATCAGTAAGTGTCCGACTCAAGTCGCAGTGTGACCTCCCTAAGAAGTAAGTTAGATTTTGTTCGACTGCAATTTCCTGTATCGAGCCAGACAAACAGCGTGATGTCATTGTGAGCCTATCCGACGAGGTCCGGTGTTCGGACTCCGGTGGCGTTTACCGGAGATAGGCGAAGAATCTCAACATTTGAATTGCGCATGGACTTTGCGTTGAGGTCCTTCGGTCCGCAAACTGCGCGGGCCTCCCTCCTGCGGCAGGCAGGCAAACTTTTTTCTAGGTGCTTGAGGTGACGGGCTACTTTGCGGGCGCGATTTTTACTTCGAGCTGGACTTGCTGAAAGTGGTGGAAGCGTTGTGTTCGGCGGTTTGGAGTGTTCCAGTTGGGGAAGGGGCGGAGAGACCCTTTCGGCGACCACCTGAGCGTCCCGGCCAAGTGTACCAAATTGAACTGCACGGATGACGTAACGCGTGTGTACTAGTATCTGCCCAGCAATCCTAAGCGGAAATTCTGGTGTAGAAACTATGAACACCTCGTTTGCTGCCCGTTCCACGAAGTCCTCCACAAATTTCTCTCCGAACAACTTCTCCGGGGTTGTGTTGTCCTCCTGCGCGGAAATTCGCCGATTACGGGATCTGGGAGGACAGTGGTCTCCGGGAAACGAGGCAATGGTCGACCCCGAGTTCTTTCTCCCCACGATGTCCAAAGGGTGGCGGCCCCGGGTCGTGGCCGTTTACTGTGCGGGTGACCTCGTCGGAGTCCTGTATACAAAAGAAAGAGTCATCGCCGGCTTTCCCACCGGAATTGTATATGGCGATGGAAGTCTGGGCGGCATGCTGGTCTCGAATCCCGCGCATCAGCAAGAGGCATTCGGGCTTGCGATGGAGGTGCTTCTTGCAGCGCCAGGAATACAGGGCGCGCGGCTGAGAATTCTGCGATTCAGCGGCGAACTTGACGCCGTCCAGCAGTTGATCGCTTCCCGGTCCCTTGATGGCCAGTTTTCCCCAATTGAACGCAACGCTTCCCCCGTTTGGAAATATCACGCCCATTTGCAGTTAGCGGACACGTATGAACAGTTTCTGGGGGGCTTGGGGAGCACAACGCGGCACAATTTCCGTTATTACCGGCGGCGTTTCGAGGCAGCGGGGCATAAGTTTGTGGAGCACCTGTCGATGGACGAATTACGTTCCGCGGCACTCGAGCTGCGCCCCAAATCCAAATTCACCGCACAGTCGAATCTGGCTGGTTTCGAAAGAACTTTGGACATGGTGGCCGCAACACAGCAGCCGCTTGCGATTGGACTGAAGCATCGCGACGGCCAATGGCTGAGCGTTATTGGAGGATGGTATCGGCCCGGCGGGGCCGTGCTGTGCTTCCAATGCAATTACGATTGCGAGTTCGATGCCGACTCGCTTTCGACGGTGCTTCGCGCGTACCTGATCGAACTGCTGATCGGGCAGAGCCTGAAGGAGTTGGTGATCTGGGGTGACACGGGGCCGCCATTGTCGCGGTATGCATTCTACCCGGCCACGGTCGGGGTACGGCTGGATGTTCCGACAGTCGCGTGGCGCGCAGCGCGGTTTTTTATGGCGAAGTTTGGGCCGCACCTGCCCAGGCGGTTAGCCTCCGTCGTGCAGTGGATGTGCTGATCGGCGGCAGGCTAGTTTGTGGGGACTACTCTTGCCACGGGGGGCTTTAGTTCGATTTGGACTTGCTGGAAGTCGGTGGAGCCGATGTTTTCGGCGGCGTGGGTGGTGGCGTCGCTCCAGCCCGCGGTGCCGGCTTTGGGACTGCGTTCGACCACTTTGCCGTCCGGCAGGGTGATCTTCAACTTTCCATCGGTCAAATAGTAAGAGACGTTCGCGGGATGCGAGTGCATTGGCGCGACCTGCCCGGGCTTGAAGTGAACGGCGAGCACTCGAACCTGGTCATTTTCGAAGATGACCGTGTGGCTGTCGCCGGCGACTTTGATGACGTCCTGGGAGGGAGCGGGGCGCGTGGCGGCGTAAACCGCGGAGGCGGTGAGCAGCGTTGCGCCGAGAATTGCTCGCGAAATTTTCATGGTGTCTCCTGTCGGGATGCTAGAGCAGCGTTTTGCTGCAGGGGAGATCATACACCCGAGATTTTTGTCCGGACAAAGCGAAATGTTCCCAGGCAGGTATCGAGAAGGCAGTTTACCTGTGCTATAAGATATGACGCGTCATCTCTGAAAACGCGGAGAATGGAGGCTAAAATCAATACCATTGGGAGCTTCTTCCTTCGCGCGAAACACTGGCAGATTTTTCTCGTTGTCTTCGGTCTGTATCTACTTGGGCAGATTCTAGTGATGAGCTATTTCATTTCGTCGAGCGGCCGGGTGGATATTTCCGGCAAGTACGGGATCCTGTTTGGCATTGTCATGGGGCTCAGCGCCAGCGGTTTAATTTTCTGGTTATGGTGTCTGGGGGCCTTCTGCAATGCAATTGTCGACGGGGCGCTTAGGTTGCGATCCAAATTCCACGGAGTCGCGGCCATATATCCCCCTTTCTACTTCGTATTTTTCGTTGCGAGACTTGAAAGTTTTGGCGGAAATACACTGGGAATTATTGTGCCGCTGCACTTGTTCGCAATGTTCTGCATGTTCTATCTGCTGTATTTCGCATCGAAGAGCATCGTACTGGCAGAGAAACACAAGCCTGTGTCCTTTTACGACTATGCGGGACCCTTTTTTCTGCTGTGGTTCTTTCCTGTCGGCATCTGGTTGGTGCAGCCCAGGATCAACCGGCTGTACGCTGAGCACACGTCCAACCGGCAATCTGCGACGATGCCAGCCAGCTGACGAATAAAATTTCAATTAAATGCAGTTACCGGCGGAGTTGGACCATTCGAGCTGAATGGTGAAGCTGCCGAGCTGTTTGGTTTTCCAGGCGCAGATGTCGCCGATCTCACCGTTGTTGTCGTCGTACCAGCCCTGGCCCGGGATCGGATCGGTGATGGCTTCGCAAAGTTCGTGCGAAGAAGTGGAAGTGAGCGCGGGAAGGAGCGCGAGGCCGCCAAGGCAGCCGCTGCAGCCGGGGAAAGGCATCGCGGCGTAGAAGATGTCCTCTGGCGTGGCGTCATGATAGCCACAGAAATCCTTGCAGCTTGCGGATCCGCCCTGCTGCACCTGCGTGCCGGGAGGAAGAAAGACGAAGTAGAGCGAGTTGGCGTTCGCTGGAGGAAGGGTGCCGTTGGCAAGTTCGGATTGCAGCATCGATTGAATGGCAGAATCCTGCACCGATTTGCCGGGTTCGGTGGCGGTGAGAATTTTTGTGCCGATGCGTTTGCCGTGGCCGATGGATTTTCCGGGGACGCTATATTCGGCGAGTTGGTCGAGCAGCGGGCTGGTGAGAATGAAATCGAAGAAGGAGTTCATCTGCTGGCTGAGCTGAGTGTTGGCCGCGTCCTGCCAGGCGGCGCCCCAGAACAAGGTGAAGACTTCCACGTTGGTGAGGAGCGGGCCGTTGCGATAGGTCAGGTGGGGCGCGGGGGCGGCGGCATCGCGAACGTGAGGATGCAGCGGAACGATGCGAATGGGCGACTTCGTTTGCGATTTCGCGGACGAATGACTGGTCTTGCGGGCGGCACGCGTGGACATGGTTGGCTCCTTGCCGGCAGGTTGCACCGGGCTGGGTAGGAGTTCGCCGGAGGAGGAGAGGTTAGCGGAGGGAAATGAGGAAGTAAATAGGACTGATGGGCAACCCAAAGGCAAGAAAGGTTAACGCAGAGCCGCTGAGTACGCAGAGGAAGAGCAGAGAAGAGGGAAAATGGAAAATGGAAAAGAAAGAGTGGCCCGCCTTGGAAGGACGGGCCCTACAAGCGCGTCCACCTGAAGGTGGACGCTACGCTAGGGGTTCCAGCTTGCGCTGGAGGCCGATGGTGGGGTCGTGTTCGTTGTTGACGATTACCAGATCGTTTCGGAATTGCTGGCCGCCGGTTCCACCTTTGAATTTGGAGGCGGGGATCCACTGGCCGCCAACTAACGGGGTTTTTGTGACATTTTTTACGGGCTGGCCGTGCCAGGCGATGGGGCCAACGATGGAGTTGTAGTTGGTGGCGAGAATGGAATCGCGAATGGCGGCGGGGGAGTTGACGTCCTTTGTGCGTTTCAAAACGTCCAGCGCGACTTCAAACAAGGCGTGGAGATAGCCGAGCGGTTGGGTCCATTGCTTTTTGGTTTCGTCTTCGTAGGCGGCGCAAAGTTCGGCGGAATTTTTTCCGGTGAGGCCGGAGGCGAAGGGGAAACTTGGCGACCACCAGATCTCCGTGGTCAAGCCCGCCCCGCGATCGCCGAGCGCTTCGACGGCCGTGGGGAAGAGAATCCCCTTGGCGACGCTGGCGATTTTCGGCTTGAAGCCTTGCTCCCCCGCTTGCTTCCAGAATGCGGCAAACGCCGGCGGAGGAAGCACGCCGGAAAGAATTTCGACGTTGGCCTTTTTGAAGGCCGCGATGTGCGCGGAATAGTCGGCGGCGGAAGTTTCGAAGCGGCCGGGATCGACGAGTTTGAAGCCTTTCGCTGCCAGCGCCGGGGGGAAGCCGAACTTGGCGTCGGAATAGGCAATGCCTTCGGGATCGCTGGGCCAGAGCGCGCCGACGACTTTATTTGTGGCGATGGAGCCCCACATGGCGGTGAAAACGGCGATGAGGTCTTCGAGACCCCAGAAAAAGTGATAGGTCCAGTCAAAGCCTTTTTGGGGAGTGCCGCCACGCCCGAAGAACCAGGATTGCCAAGGGGCATCGGTGGTGATGCAGGGCACGCCGTTTTTCTCGCACTGGTCGCTGACGGGATTTACGGTGGCGCCGGTGCTGGAAGCGACCATCAGGTCGACGTGCTCGGACTTGATCAGTTCGGCGGCGATGTCGGAGGCGTGTTTCTGATCGGACTGGGAGTCTCTCTCGAGAATTTCGATGGGATAGTTCGCGCCGTTGATCGTCAGGCCACCGGCAACGGCTTTGCGGATTCCGGTTAGGACGAAATCGTTGCCTTCGCCGAAGCGGGCCAGGGCGCCGGTGCGCGGGCCGATGAAACCGATCTTGAGCGTGCGGCTGGCGGCACGCGCGGATTTTCCGAACAGAAAATGCGGCGCGGCGGTGGCGATCACGGCTGTGGCCGCGGAGTCTTGCAGGAAACGCCGGCGGCTGGATGCGGCGCGGTTCCTCTTGTGCGACTTGGGCCCGGGATTCGACTGGTCGGTCATTCGCATTCTCCTGTCAAGAATGTTTCGCGCTTCCCCAGAGCGCAGGCGTGCCGATGCTTTTCGAGAAATTGACGGAAGCAGGGAATTGCTGGGATTGAGTATCCCCCTGGGGCGTGAAGAGGACAAAGGGAAAGTCGGACAAGTGCGCCGTAAAGTTACTAAGCGTTAAGTAGCAGAATAGGCGACGACACGGGCGGGTTAGAAGAGTTTTACGGCGAGGCGCTGGGGGGTGCTGCCTACGGGGATTAAGGTGATTAGGGAATCGGTGCGGAGGCGGAGGACGGCGAGGTCGCCGGAGGATTCGTTGACGACGAGGAGCATGGTGGGCTTGGCGACGGACTGCGGGAGTTCGAAGCGTATGGCGTTGGGAGCGGCGCCGACGTTGATGGGCTTGCCAATGCGGCGATTGAAGATGTCGACGGGGAAAACCCAGCCCGCGGCGCGATCGGCGACATACATTTCGGAAGCGTCTTCGGTAAGGATAGCGCTGGCGGGCGCGGAGCCGATAAGCATGGTGTCGCCGACTTCGTGCGTCCAGGTGTTGATGACTTCGAGGACGTGGGCTTCGGGGGAGATGACGTAGAGTTCGCCGCCGTCGGGTTTCATAAGCATTTGCGTGGGGCGGCCGGCGAGTTGGAGATTGGTGAGCAGGACGCCGCGGCGGAGATCGACAACGGAAAGACGGCTCTGCGAGCGGCTCATGACGAAGGCGATGGAGCTGTCGGGAACGATGGCGACTTCGTCGGGCTGGGGGATGACTTCGACGACGATGCGGGGCTGGAGCGTCGCGGCGTCGTGGATGGTGAGGGAAGAGGAGCGGCGGTTGACTACGAGGATGGTTCTCTGGTCGGGCGTGATGCGGGCTTGGACAGGCTCGGAGCCGGTGCGGGCGCGGCCGAGGATGGAGCGCGAAGCGGTGTCAATGGCGATGAGTTGGTCGGAGCCGGAGGAGGTGGTGTAGACGCGATTGCCGGTGGCGGAGAAGTCGAGTGAGAGCGGCCCGGGGCCGACGGAAATTTTGGCGATGAGCTGTGAAGTGCGCGTGTTGAGGACGAATACGTAGCCGCCGGCGCTGCTGACGCCCCAGATTTCGGGGCGCTTGGCGTGTTCGCGCAGGTCAGAGATGGCGGGGCCGACGGGAATTTTGTTGATGACGCGCAGCGAGGCGAGGTCGACGACGGTGAGGGAGCCGTCGGAAGTGGAGACATAGGCGTTGAGATGGAGATCGGGGCGAAGAATGGAGGGGCGATGCTCGCGGAGCAAGATGACGAGAGCGAAGACGAGCAGGAGAGTGAGCAGGAAGTAGACACGGAAGTTTTTGCGATGGGGCATGAGGAGAGTTAATAGTCTACAGTTTTTAGTTTGAAGTGTGAAAGAGGATAACAGGTCGCGGCGAACAGATAGCAGGAGGCGAAGAGTAACCCAAGACCCACACGCAACAACGGCGTGTGGGGCACTCGGCTCTGCTCGGGGCTAAATGTGTGGCACGCGGCAGTTACTGAGGGGGTTTTACGTCGGGGCCGGATTGTTCGATGCTGCCCTTCACGAGTTCGGTTTTCACTTCGGACTTTTGACCCTGGAGGAGGTTGACCTCTGTTTCAAAGGTCCGGTAACCCGGCAGCTCGATCTTGATGCGATGTTTTCCCGGGCTCACCAAAAGGGAATGAACCGAACCTCCCAACTCGCTCGCATGTCCAATATATTGACCGTCAAGAAAAACAGCGGCGCGCCCGGGTTGGACTGTCACTTTTAAGATCGCCGTAACATCAGGAGCGTGCGCTCCAGCCAACAGGTGCATGGCAACATCCACGGTTTGAACCTGGTCCGGCTCAACGACAATTTTGCGCGTAAATGTCTCGTATCCGGACTGGCGCACTTCCAGTTGGTGCTCGCCCGGGAGCAGGAGCACTTTTTTGTTCCCCTTTAATTCTTTTAGAAAGCCGACGTATTCGCCATCGATCCAAACACCCGAATCTCTTTCCACTTTCGATTTGCCTTCAAACTTCACCTCTCCCATGACCTTGTTGCTCTGCGCAACGGCCGGCCAGAGCGTGCCGAAAAAGCAAAAGCTCGTTAGCAAGAGTTTTGTCAGATTGGGCTTTGAACTTGCGAGCATTCCTCACCTCATCGAAATTCAATTAATTAAGTGGGCTGTGGCGGCAGTATAACACCACTCCAGTTCGAGCTTCGACACCGTGGCGCGAACACTTCGGGGCTGGGATCGAAAAATTTCAGGGACGATGCGGCCGAAGTCGGAGTCTTGGGCTTTGTTGACAACGCCCGTGCCGCCGGACCGGGCCAGAGGGAAACAAGAAGATCTACGGTTTTGTCCGCGCGCGGATCGCCCAGGCGCGCGCGGGCAGTTCAATTGCTCCCTGGGGGTTCGTCGGCAGTACTGCTCTCAGTCGCTCGCGAATCGCCGTTTGGGTTTGTTGATCACGCTTGGCGAGATAACCCGGTGCCGAGCCCTGCCCTGTCAGCAGAGGCGCCCAATAATCGTCAAAGCTGGTGAAGCGCGTTACCACGTTGAGTGCTTGCGAGGTCAAGCCTTCCAGCTTTGCTTGTTCGAAGAGGCTGCGGAGTCCTTCTGGCGTGCACATCGGGAAACGGTAGGCCTGGTCGAAGGTGGCCGCTTCGCTATCGACTGCAATGGCGGCATCCCAGAACTCACGCAAAAAACTTGCTCCATCGGCGTAGTCCCAAACGTAAACCGCGATGGTGCCGCCCGGCCTGGTGACACGGCGGAACTCCTCCAGCGCTCTGGGGGGATTCGGAAGGAAGTTCAGCCCCAGGCCGCAGACCACAACATCGAAACTGGAGTCCGGGAAGCGGAGTGCCATCGCGTCCGCGGTCTCGAAGCTGACGTTGCTGAGCGGGCACCGCTGGCGAGCGAAACTGAGCTGGTCGGCGGAAGCATCCACTCCCACGACGGAGGCAGGCGCATTGCGTTCAACAATTGCTTCGGTTATCACGCCGCTGCCGCAGCACACATCGAGCCATCGCAAACCTGCGGGAAGCTCCAGCCACTTCAGAAATTCCTGAGCGACCAAGCGGCTCCACCGCCCCATCCATTGGTCGTAGTGGGCTCCTGAAGTCCATTTATCCATGTTTGTGGATGTACATTATTTACGGGATAGCTGCCAGAGAAAAGACTGGGTAGAGGCTGTAGTGGCCAGTCTTAAGACTGGCCACTACAATTTCCAAGGAGCGGACCATTTTGGAGGACTTTGGCTGACCTTCATCCAAGGAATTGTTTGGGAGCCGGAGAAGGGATATTCGACGGGCTGCTCGCACAGGCCTTTTCTGACGGGGTTCCACCAGATATAGCATGCGACGTCCTCGATCTCGCGAGGTTTGCGCAAGATGTGGTCGTGATAGCTGAGTTCCCAAAGTTTCTTCTTGCTCTCCCTCTTGAACTGAAAAGCCGTACAAAGCTTGAAAACCCTTATGAATTCAAGGGCGTTTGAAGTTGGGTGTGCGCCTTGGGCCAGCACGTGGAAGTGGTCCGGCATGACGCAGTAAGCATGGATCAGAAAACTTCGGGAAGCGGCGGATTGGAGCAGGATGCGCAAGATAGCTTGTGCTGTATCAGGATCGCCCAGGTAGGGATGCCGGTGATCACAACATACGGTTATGAAATAGGCGCGTTCGCCGAGATAGTTCTCTTTAGGAAGGCGCGTGGATTTGCGATTGATCGGCACAGGCTCCCCCGGGTGAAGTAAACTAGAGATAAATATTAGCATAGAGTTAAGAATGGCCGATCTAAAGATCGGCCACTACATAGGGGATGGAGCTAGTTGACGTGGCGGTGGAGGACGGCGGCGATTTGTTGGATTTCGGATTGGAGTTCGGCGAATTCGGAGGGGAGGATGGATTGCATGCCGTCGGAGAGGGCTTTTTCGGGCTGGTGATGGACTTCGACGAGGAGGCCGTCGCAGCCGACGGCTACTGCGGCGCGGGAGAGCGGAAGAACTTTGTGGCGCTTGCCGGTACCGTGGCTGGGATCGACAAGGATGGGAAGGTGGCTGCGTTTTTTTACTGCCGGCACGACGGCGAGATCGAGCGTGTTGCGGGAAAAATCGGAGAAGGTGCGGACGCCGCGTTCGCAGAGCATCACGTTGTAGTTGCCTTCGCTCATCACATATTCAGCGGCCATCAGGAATTCGTCGAGCGTGGCGGACATGCCGCGCTTGAGGAGCACGGGCTTTTTGGCGCGTCCTGCGCGCTTGAGCAGGGAAAAATTCTGCATGTTGCGGGCGCCGATCTGGATGACGTCGGCCCACTCTTCCACTAAATCGAGTGACTCGTTGTCGATGGCTTCGGTGACGATGCCGAAGCCGTAGTGTTTGCGGACCTGCGCGAGAATTTTCAGGCCGGGGAGGCCGAGTCCCTGAAAGCTGTAGGGCGAAGTGCGCGGCTTGTAGGCGCCGCCGCGGAAGAGGCGCACGCCGCTGGGCTTGAGCTGTTCGGCGATGGCGAGGCATTGCTCTTCGGTTTCGACGGCGCAGGGGCCGGCGACCATGGCGAGATGCGGTCCGCCGACGAGGACGTCACCCGAGGGAGTGGGGATGCGGACGATCGTGGGATCGGATTTCACGTCGAGCGAGACGAGTTTGTAGGGCTTGGTGACGGGGATGCATTCGACTACACCGGGCATGGATTCGAGGACGCCGAGGTCGATGGCGCCGTTGTTGCCGGTGATGCCGATGGCGGTGCGGCCGGCGCCGGGGATGGGATGGGCTTTCAGGCCGAGCGATTCGATTTTGTCGCAGACGGAGCGGACTTGTTCGTCCGTAGCGTGGGATTGCATGACTACCAGCATGAGTGTGTCCTTTTGTGAGCGCGGAATGATCAGTGTACTAGAGGGAAATGTAGGCGAGCAAATTGGAGCGGAGGGATAACAGCGATCAGATAGCAGCGATCAGGGGGCGGGGGGCGGGTGGGGACGGGTAATCGGTAATCAGTAATCAGTAATCAGTGAGAGGGCTTCCTGGCTTGGTTGGGAGATTGGGCTGGCGTTGAGGTCCTTCGCGTCCCGATCGGAATCGGGACGCTCAGGATGACAAGTTTTTGTTTGGGAGGAGATTCGCGCTCAGGGTTGTTGGCGTGTTGCGATAGAATGCTTGGCGTGTTGTGGTGCGAACTAATTTGAAAAACTGGTGGGGAGGATCATTGTGGGTGTGAATCGGATTATCGTGGGCGCGGCGTTGGTGACGATCGGCGTGAGCGGTTTGTGCGCGGGAGCGTGGGGGCAGGCGACGCCTAGTCCGGCGCTGCTGGTGTTGAATAAGGAGGA
>Ga0210387_10000146_pt1 | contig 50111 bp, 49 predicted proteins | sample IncBWC7OmetaG_FD_160108 | JGI IMG/M metagenome (GOLD analysis project Ga0210387, IMG submission 160108) | Forest soil microbial communities from Barre Woods Harvard Forest LTER site, Petersham, Massachusetts, United States - Inc-BW-C-7-O ... | reverse complement strand
GCGGAAGCACGAAACTGCCCTCAACCGATTCGCTCACTTCAAAACCGACGTGGACGATATCGGCCTGCATTTCATTTACGAGCGCGGAAAAGGATCGAGTCCGTTTCCGATCATTCTGACCCATGGCTATCCTGATTCGTTTTATCGCTTCGCCAAAATAATTCCCATGCTCACGGACCCTGTGTCTTTCGGCGGACGACCCGAAGACTCTTTCGATGTCGTTGTTCCCGACCTGCCCGGTTACGGTTTTTCTGATAAACCGTCGAGAGCTGGAACGCTCTTTCGCGTCAACGACCTCTGGGCGCGCTTGATGAAAGACAGACTAGGCTACGGACGATTCGGGGCGCATGGCGGAGACTGGGGCAGCACCATCACAGAACAGCTCGCGCGCAGTCACTCCGATTCCGTCGTGGCCATTCATCTCACCGACGTTCCGTTCGGGCACATTTTCCAGAAGCCCGACGATCCCTCCTCGGCTGAAATGAAATACTTTAGGAACAATGAGAAGTGGATGCAAAGTGAAGGGGCTTACGCGGCGATTCAATCCACCAAACCGCAGAGCTTAGCTCACGCATTAAACGACTCACCGGCGGGATTGGCGGGGTGGATCGTTGAAAAATTCCGCAGCTGGAGCGATTGCAACGGCAATATCGAATCGCGGTTCACCAGGGACGAACTCCTGACTCACATCATGATTTATTGGGCAACCGAATCGATTGGATCCTCGTTTCTGCCTTACTACGATTACGCGAACGCCAACGCCTTGGATTGGATAAAAGAGGGGATGAAGAAGTGGACCGGCTCTTCCAGCGTTCCAACGGCCTTCGCACTCTTTCCGAAGGATATCAGCCAGCCGCCGCGCGAATGGGCTGAGCGATTCTTCAATGTGCAGCGTTGGACCGAGATGGCTCGTGGCGGGCATTTCGCGGCTATGGAAGAGCCAGAATTGCTCACCGAGGATATCCGTGCATGGTTCCGGCCCTTTCGAGACGGGAACTGAGAAATTCCTCTTTTGGACCGTTAGAGCGCTGAAACACTGAAAAAGCCATTTTCGGTCTGCTCATTTTTCGACAACTGGCGCATTTCAACCACGCGGAAGCGATCCGACGGACGTGTTAAGAGAAAGCGTCACTCCTATTTCTCGCCCCAGAGCTAAGTGTGGCACGAGGCTTGCTGTAAAACCCCTGCGGTAAAATCCTCTAAATCGCCCAACCCAAAGCAACCGAAAGCGTCAAGCGGACGTGCGTAACACCAACGAAATAAGAAATGACTGATAATCACCATGGCAAAATATAAACTGGAATACATCTGGCTCGACGGCTACGAACCGATCCCCAATATCCGCGGCAAGACGTTGGTTAAGGACTTCGAAAGCTTTCCCACTCTGGAACAACTCCCAAAATGGGGATTCGATGGCAGCTCGACCAGGCAAGCGGAGGGACATAGTTCCGACTGCGTACTGAAGCCGGTTGCCGTTTATACTGACATCACCAAAGAGAATGCGGCAATCGTGATGAGCGAGGTTCTGCATGCCGATGGCAGCCCTCACTCCAGCAATGCTCGAGCGACGATTCTAGATGATCCGGATACTTGGTTCGGCTTCGAGCAGGAGTATTTCTTGTGGAAAGATGGCCGTCCTCTCGGTTTCCCGGCCGATGGCTTTCCCGATCCGCAGGGTGAATACTACACCGGTGTCGGCTACAGAAACGTGGGGAAGATTGCCCGCGAAATCGTCGACACGCACCTCGATCTTTGTCTCGCTGCCGGAATCAACCACGAAGGCATCAATGCCGAGGTGGCCAAAGGCCAATGGGAATACCAGATCTTCGGCAAAGGCTCGAAGACTGCCGCGGATCAAGTGTGGGTCGCCCGTTTTCTGTTGGCCCGTCTCTGTGAACGCTATGAAGTTGACGTCCAGTTGCATTGCAAACCCGTTCTGGGCGACTGGAACGGTTCCGGGTTCCATTGCAACTTTTCGACCAAATACATGCGCGAAGTAGGCGGCAAGGAATATTTCGAAGCGCTCATGGCAGCGTTCGACAAGTACAAGAACGAACATATCGCGGTGTATGGGCCGGACAATCATCTGCGTCTGACCGGTCTGCACGAGACCCAGTCGATTGACAAATTCAATTACGGCCTGGCCAATCGCGGGGCTTCCGTCCGTCTGCCCCTTAATTTCATCAAAAACGGCTACAAAGGTTACCTCGAAGATCGGCGTCCAAACTCGGCCGGCGATCCCTACAAGATTGCCAGCCGCATTCTTCAGACGATCGAATCGGTGCCTAAGCCGTAAGCTGCACCGAAGCGGAGGCTGAATTGAGCTACGACGGGCCATGCCATACCTCGGCATGGCCTGTCCGGTTGGTAATGGTCCTGGCAATCCCGGCCAGGAAGGGTGTCGTAGCTTGTGTACTGGCCCGGAACAGCTCATGTTGCCCGGTCTTTATGGAACAAGTAAAAGACACTTTACGGGCCACGGTCCGCGTCAGTTACGATGGTCGGGTCTATAAGACTTTTCGTGGTCCCGATGCCCAGGAGCGTTTTGCGAACGAAGTAAGAGTTCTTCGTCATCTCGAAAAGAAAAAATGTAACTTCGTACCAAAGTTACTGGAAGCGAATGCCGAGCAGCTCCGGATTGTCACGACGAATTGCGGCGTCCGGGTCGAACATCTGGATAAAGAACGCGCCGCTGAAGTTTTTGCGGAATTGGAGCCCTATGGTGTGCGCCATGAGGACGCCGAGGTGCGCAACATTACCTATCGTCAGACGGACGGGCGCTTTTGTGTGATCGATTTTGAATTCTCCACGATTCTTCCGGGCCATGAAGAACCTACAAATGCATCATCCAAATAACGAATCCCTCTGGCATCGTTTGCAATGGTGGGGAGCGACAGATCGTGGAACTCGCCCGAACAACGAGGATTCTTTTCTGGGTTTGCAGCTCGATCCCAAAGAAGTTCACCATTTGGGAAGACACGGCGAAGGATCAACCGAAACCACTGATTTCGCCTTCGCGGTAAGCGATGGGATGGGCGGAGCAACCGGCGGAGAATTTGCCAGCCGGATCACCGTGGATCACCTCACCCATCTCCTCCAACGATCGTTTAAACAGTCCGCACTCGGAATTGAAATTTATTTTGCCGACATCTTCACCACCTTGTTCGACCAAATTCATCGATCGTTAATGTTAATTGGGGGGAGTTACGCGGAATGCTCCGGCATGGGAGCAACCCTGACCGTTTGCTGGTTCACTCGAGGCTGGATGTATTTCGGGCATATCGGCGACAGCCGCCTTTACTATTTGCCGGCTCAGGAAGGGGCTATAAAGCAGATCAGCCACGATGATACCCACGTTGGCTGGCTTCACCGAAATGGGAAGATCAACGAACGCCAGGCACGGACTCATCCGCGTCGCAATGTGCTGCAGAAAGCGCTAGGCGCCGGCAACCAATTTGTTAATCCCCAGGTCGGCGCCGTCGGCTACGAGAGCGGCGATCTTTTTCTCCTCTGCTCCGATGGTTTGGTGGATGGACTTTACAACCACCAGATTTTAGAAATTTTACGTTCTCCCAAAGCTCCGCCGACGAACCATAGCTTCGCGCAACGCCTGGTGCAAGCTTCATTGGAGACGGCCGGCGGCGACAACACGACCGCGCTGGTGATTAGGGTATCTTGAAAAGGCACGCTCTCCAACCCAATCGAGCTTCGATGGGCGGATGGCTTTTGTCCCGGCACGAACTGCCTGGTTACCTGGCAACTGCGAGACGCTCACACTGAAAGCGCCATAACCCTGTGGCCAGCTAAAGTTGTCCGGTTGTCGACCCGTCACCGCTCCGCTACTTCATCGTCCGAAAGGAAGACGCCGCTAACTTTAGCAAACCGGCTAAGGGCAATCATTAGCGTTAGCGCAATAGGTGAACACCAAAACCTACAAAGGCAGCGATGGATAATGCCACTATTGTAACGAACGCTACTAGCAGCGGGACGATCCATTTATTAAGCCATCCACTCATTTCAGCATCCTGGTTACTCACGGTTATTCCACATTGCACCCAGAGAGTTGCCTCCTGTCCGACTGATTAATATCTCATCGGAAAGATCCGTAATCACAAGGTCCCCAGAGCATAAAGCGCCATTGAGAGCTCCTCTCTGAGGTGTTGGGCAACGGAATTGATGTCGCCGTCGGTGATCACGTTGCCCGCCAGGAATTTTAAACTCCTCACTGACGGATCACTTGGAAGAACAAGAAATTGTCGACTTTGCGAAAAAGAGCGGAGCGGAGCCCCAGGAATGCAAAAAGGCCACCGTGCTCTGAAGGGGAGACAGATGCCTCGCACCTGGGGTCCGTTTCCAACACCCAACAAACGCTCTGCCGTTCCATTAGAGCAACGACTGACCCGAATGGCGCTAAGTTAAGGGTGTTTTGGGGTGTTTCTCGGCCCCGAAGTGTAGAAAGGCTAAGGCAGTAACTAGCGTTTAACGCAATAGGTGAACGCCAAAACCTACAAAGGCAGCGATGGATAATGCCACTATTGTAACGAAGGCAACCAGCAGCGTGACGATCCATTTATTAAGCCATCCACTCATTTTAGCATCCTGGTTACTCACGGTTATTCCACATTGCACCCAGAGAGTTGCCTCCTGTCCGATTGATTAATATCTCATCGGAAATATCCGTAATCACAAGGTCTCCAGAGTATAAAGCGCCATTGAGAGCTCCTTGGTGAGGTGTTGAGCGACGGAATTGATGTCGCCATCGGTGATCACGTTGCCCGCCAGGAATTTTAAATTCCTCACTGAAGGATCACTTGGAAGAACGAGAAATTGTCGACTTTGCGAAAAAGAGCGGAGCGGATTGAACGACGGTATTGATGTCGCCATCGGGTGGCTGTTTAGCGCTGGTTTTACGGCCCGAAGGGCCAAGGTAGCTTAGCCCGGGCTTTAGCCTGGATTTTTCGTTTTATCGCGCGAGGCCCTGAAGGGCAACCGCTAGAGGCCCAGGAACCAAATAGCGAAGCGAATTCTTCGTTCCAGGCAAGAGGATCGTTCATCCATACCACGGCCGGTGAGGCATCCATCCCTCCCAGCAACCGGTGAACTCCTCAACTCGACCCCACGCAACGAAACCCGAGCGCCCCTTCAGGCCCGACCGCCTGGGAAAAGAAATTCTGGCGATTCGGCGAAAGCGAGCAGCCGCGAAATTGGCGCGTTCTCAGCCAAAGAATTCGAGAACGTGAACGACGACGAGGAGGGGACGATTAAAGAGGCCCTAGAGCTCCACCCGGGCAGCAACGAGGGATCACGGAATCCGCATCGCAGATCCGGAGGCGCGGGATTTCGAACTGGCGTTGAGCGAAGCGGAGCCCGCGGGCAATGCACAAGCCAATCATGCACTGAGAGAGCGGCAGATGCGTTGCGTTTGGTGTCCATTTTACACGCCGAAATGCCGCCGCACTTTTAGTCCTATCCCACGGTACTGGCCGGATCATCTTACCCCGCTCCAGCCCTCTTTATCCTTGGCGCGCGGGGCCGTTCGCGGTTACCGTCAGTCCCCAGTAACCCTACCGAACCTTGAGCCGTATGAACCGCAAATACTTACGATGGCTAAATCTTTGGGGGCATTCAATGAGAAGCCGGGAAAATTTTATGAAACAGGTGCTGTAATCTAGAGACCTTGGGCGTGTGTAACGGAGATGGGTCCTGGACCGCCATTCATTTCGATTCCTGCTATGAAAACCAAAGGCTTTACGCTCGTTGAATTAGTCGTCGCTTGCACGCTTCTGCTCATGCTATCGACGATCGCGACAACTTCGACGTTCAATTTCGTTCAAGCTACGGGCAACCTGAAAGCGCAGTACAACAACATACAAAATATCATGGCTTTGCATAGCGTCCTCGTTCAGGCGAAGATGAACTACGCAACGGATCTAGCTTCGGCACGTACTTCGGCATCTGCTACCCCCAACAACCCAGCCGAAGTACCAATAGAAGATGCCATATCGAACTGGAATCTTCTCGCACGACAGAACGACAGCCAGGACTTAATAAGTGTACTGATAAATCCTCCTGCTGGCATCCAGCCGGCTCTCCCGCTTGCTCCTCTGAATCCGGCTAGCAGATCGTATCTCCCGACGTCCCGTAACGTACCAGTAACGACCATGGTCGGTGGATTTCCGGTAACAACTTACGTTTTGGTCCAGATTACAGATATGCCCTCCTTGCTAAAAGCCTATCAACTTACAGACAATGGTACGCCTACCGGCAATATCGTTGCCACAATATCGGTTGGACCGATCCTGGACCTTGGGCCTCCCTTAACCCGCCCAACGCTGCCGATAATAGATTGGAAAAGCGGGACCCCTCAAGAAATTCAATTCTGAAACAAGTTTTTCAATTTTTTCTCTGCCCGGGCGATGGAGTGATGGGCCCGATCGGCGGCTTCTTTATTTGTGCCGCCGGTGGACTCGTATTTCCGATCTGCGGGCTTTGATCTGACGAGGTTAGACGGAATCTCACCGTTCCCTTTTCGCTTCCGTTAGAGATCACCGCTTCGAACAACTTCGGATCCGCGTTGGGGTGAATTTCGACGATCCGGAAATGGTCTTTGTTGGGTTCGGAGGTGACCTTCTGCACGTCATTCGTCTCGGTATTTTGGACAAAGATGACAATCTTTCCGGCGTCATCCAGCCAACTGACTAAAACTAGCTTATCAAGGACGTCGGCTTTGTACTCGCCCACGATGGTGTTTTTGACTGATTTGTCCAAAAACGGGTCGCGAGGAGACCGACCGTAATCATACCGAGTAAAGTTCGGCAGATCCGAAACCTCTCGCGGGTACACCTTTGGATCCGTCGTCTGTTTGGGAGGTTGGGGCGAATGATCCTGGCCGTAGCTCAAACCGGCGCACAAGAGGAGGGTCAGAACAGACGGCGCGGCAGTAATGATCGTCATCATTGGCGTCCTCGCAAGGTTGAAAAAATTCCGGTGAAGGCGATTGGACCGGGGCTCAGCGCAAAAGGCGGGCTTTTAGATTTCAGGTCGATCTCGATAAATCGACCGAGTGGGTGTTGGTTTTCCAGCGCGGAAATCGCCGGCATCAGGCGATGGTACTCGATCGCGGTGCTACTCAGTTTGTAAGTCCAAATCTTGGCGCCTTTATTCGCTGACGCCTCCTGTGGTGAGATTTGAACCCCAAGGGAAAAAAGATCTCCGAAAGTCTCCGGGCCGATGGCGAGCGGTTCCGGGGTATAGCCGCTTAACAGAAGGGCTGCTTTGTTTTCAAGTGCATCCTTATTGAGCTTGAACCTTTGCAGCGCCGTCTCCCGCTGCGCGATGCTCAGGGTCATTTTGCTGTTTTGCACGATCTGGCCCTGGAATTGATCAAAACGGGCAGCCAGGAAGAGCGTTTCCAGAGCGACAATTGTCAGCCCGACCACTAAAAAACATAAGAAAGCGGCAAGTGAATGTCTCATTGGCTCACGTAGTGAATTTTTAGATCGAACCGAGCAAAGGTTTCCGCCCCCTGAACCACTGCGTTTCTAGCAATTTCGACGTTTGCACCCTTGGGCAACTTTTCCTCCAAGGTTTTCGTAAAATCCGTCAGGACAACCGTAGGAATCAGGCTCGTGGCTTTGATTGCACCGGTGATAAAGATGGTGAAATCGTCTTTGCTGTTTGGGTCATTGGGATCGAAATGGTTGGAGAGCTTTAGCTCGATTAATCCCACCCGTTCATTCGCAAAGAATGCCTCCTCAATGTTGCTAATCAGGCGGGCGGCAGGAGTTCGGTTCACAATAAGCGGCTTGAGCGAGGTCAGAATTCCCAGTTTCCGCAAGAGCGGAGTATGTTGTTCCTCCTCGCTCGCCAACCGTGTAAGACGTAATTCAAGAGCCCGCGTCTCCGGGTCTATTCTCCTTTCCGCGATCAATAATGCGCTGGCTGCCGCCACCACGAAAACCTGCGCCACAAAAACAATAACGACAATCGTAAAGGTCCCGCGGTAAAGCTTGTCGTGGCGGTACCGCTGGCGGTTCTGCTCTCTCCGGCTGGTAAATAATCCGTACGCGACCATCGACGTTAGCGGTAAGGATTCGGAGGCACGAGACAAAGAGCTCGGTAAAGAGCAAACGCCTCGATCGGGGCGACCCTGTAGCCCTCAATCATCTCCTGGAGATCCAGAACCTCCGAATCGCCGGTGGATACGACAGGGATTGAGAAGTCCTTGGCCTCGTTCGCGAGTTCCGCGCTGGAGAGATCCGAACTGATAAATCGAGCCGGGTGCTGGGCTATTTCCGGAAATGTATCTCCAAAACTCCCGATGATGGCGTCGATCTGGGTAGCCCCAAGCCTCTGGATTGGGTCGACCCTGGTGATGAGCCTGATCTCACCCTCCTGCGTGAGTGCAATGACAGTATGATTGGTGGTTAAGACGACGTGAAATCCCGTTGGACTCAAGGTGATGGACAGTTCCAGGAGCACCAGCGCAAGAGGGAGAATGGCCGAGACAGTGGACCGGAGGTGGCGAGACCAACCCTCCAAGTCCTTAATGACGCTTTTGGGCAAACCCAAGAGGATGGAAACCGGAGTTGTCTCCTGTTCGATCTGCTCCAACCTCGAATTGACCAACTCCCAAGCCGCCAAGTCCGCATTAAGAACGCTCGGAACCAGCTCCATGACCCTGCGTGCGGTCAACTCTCTCGTACCGCCGTACTTGAGCGAGTCGATCTGGTGAATTTGCACCTCAGGTGTATCAACCACGAAGACCCATTCAAACGAGTGATTGACGTATCGATCGGCCAGGGCTTTCCTGCGGAACTCCGTGCCCGGTCCTGCTCTACTGGAATTGGTTAACGAAGGTGCACCTCTGAGTTCCCTCAGCCCGCTAGAAAACACCAGCTTCCCTCCAACCGGCGAGAGCATGGAAACTCGGTCTTCCTTGACGAGTAAAGCTCCCCTCGCCGTTCGACCCCTCCCGAAAAATGTCTTGAGATAGTAGCGCCATGGATAATTGGACAGAAACTGTAACATTTACGCTGCGCTGAAGTTTTCCGCAAAAGTTTGTTCGTCGATTAAACTGTTGCCGTACAGGGTTTTAAGGGAGCTTGTCAAGTTGATCATTCCCTGTTCCCGGTGAGTCGCTAACACCCCTTCGATTGTTTTTTCCTTGCTCTCGCGGATCAAGTTTGCCGTGGAATCGGTCTGCATCATGATCTCTCGGGCTGCCACTCTGCCTCCTCCCACCCGTTTCAGGAGGAGTTGGCTGATGATCATCAGGAGGTTGTTGGCCAGGGTAGAGCGGATATCTTCCTTTTCTTCCGCCGGTGACATTCCAATCAAACGGCTGATCGTATTATAGACCCGCTTCGTATGGAGCGTGGCAAAAACCAGAAGCCCGGTCTCGGCAGCCTGAAGGACGGCCCTCGCAGTTTCGTAATCTCTAACCTCACCGACCACGATCACATCGGGGTTTGAGCGTACCGCGCTGCGGATTGCAGCCGAGAATGTGTCAAAGTGCTCCCCCATCTCGCGCTGATCGATCGCGCTCCTGGCCGGCGTATAAACGAACTCGATCGGGTCCTCAATCGTCAGGATGTGGTCTCTTCTAGTCTGATTGAGATGGTCGACCAGGCAATTGACCGTGGTGGATTTACCGCAGCCGGATGGCCCGGTCACCAGGATGAGTCCCTGGCGGGAGGCCTTAACTTTGTCCAGGAGGAATGAATCAATGCCTAGTTCAGCGGCCGGAACGACTTTCTCCGGGATGAACCGAAGCGCGGCCGAGAGGCCGGTTCGTTCCTTATAGACCGTGGCTCTGAACCGCTGGCCGGCAATGACCACCGGAAGGTCGGCGGCTCCGCTTTTGTGTTTGAGCGCTTCCTCGAGTCTCGGGACCAGCCGATTCAATTCGGAGATGAAGTCTGGACAAGGCCCTTGAGGCTGCACTTCCCCATCCACGCGAAAGTAAAGCTGCGTATTCTGGCTCAAGAGGATATCGGAGGCGTCCACTGCACCGGCCCCCTGGACTATCTCTTCGATCGGTCTCATGGCGTCAGAATAGTTACCTGCCGGCTTCGGCCCTGATCGCTTCGGAGATGTTAAAGATCGGTAAGAACAGGGCTAATAGAACGCCTCCGAGAATGATCCCGATGACGACAATAATGAGCGACTCGATCACGGGCTTCAGGTCATCAATCAAGACATTGAGCTCGTTATCCAGCTCGTCGGCGAGCGGGGCCAGGATGGCGGAGGTCTGGGCGGTTTCATCCGCGAATTGGAGGAGCCTGACAAAGTCCTTGTTGAAGACATCGGTGTCGGTCATCTGCGGCGACATCTTCCGTCCCTCGTTCACGGCCAGAATGGCCTGGGCGATCATCGCGCGATAGCAGAAATTCGGGGAGACGTCCCTGACCAGGCTCAGAGAGCGAATGAGTGCGACATTGGCATCGATCAGGTTACTGAACGTTCGGGCGAAATTCGCCATAATCACCCGGCGCTGAATGACGCCGATGATGGGGAGTCGTAACGAAAGCCGGTGAAGTTGATGAACTTGCCTGAAAATCCGGGGAAACTGAGCAACGAAATAAAGGAATGCTCCCGCCAGTCCCAGCGTTAGCAGCGGGTGTGCGCTGGCAACCCCGGAGATACTCATCAGGATCTGCGTCGGCAAGGGAAGGCTCATGTGGACGGATTCAAATATCACCGCAAATTTCGGGATCACCTGGGTCGTCAGGATATACAGCGAAACAGTGAGGACCGAACAAACGGTTACCGGGTAGATCATGATGGAGCGGAGTTTTTTCTGCAGCTGCTGGTTGCGCGCCAGCAGGATCTTGATTTGGCGGCACACTTTTTCCATCACGCCGGCTTCTTCTCCTACCGCGACCAGGGCAAGCGTGACGGGATCAAATATTCTCGGATACCTGGCGATTGAGGCGTTGATTTTTCCGCCGCTTTCAATTTCCTCTTTGACCTCGTGAAGGATGGCCTTGAACGTTTTGTTCGCGCAGGCCTCTTGCATGATGTCAAAGGCTTTTGCCAGATGGATCTGCAGCTTGTAGCAGGTGGCCATCTGTTGAAAGAAGTTGATCTTTACCTTAAGAGGGATTCTGACCCGGTTGATCTTTTCTTCTTCTTTCTCCCTTTTCCGCTCGACTTTGAGAACGGCTAAACGCCGGTCTATCGCCTCGTTTTCAAAAGCTTGCAGACTTGGCCGGTCAGCAACCCCTTTCGTGATTTTTTGTTCGCCCGCTCGAATCGCGAGGTAATGGAATTCGGGCATGGCTATTTTTCGTTGACCAGCCGGCTGGTGACAGGCGCCTTTTGAATCGCTTCGTCGGTCCGGAACTGAATGGCCAGTTTGAACGGGATCAGTCCACGTGCGCAGGCTTCGACCGCTTTCTGATAAATGGACTTGCCGCCCTGTGCGATTTGTTCCTCGAGGATGTCCCAGGAGGGACTCTTGTTAGTGATGAGTTGCCTCAGTGAAGGGGTGACGACGAAACTTTCCGCAAGCAATATCCGGCCGCGAAAACTTGTGTGATTGCATTGCGTACATCCATGAGCATCCCGGAAATTGAACCTGGTGCCAAACCACGAATGGGAGATTCCGTTGACCTCCAGATCCTCCGCGGTGGGAGGCGAGGCCGGAAACGAGCAGTTCGGGCAGAGCCTGGGAACGAGCCGCTGGGCGATGACCGAAGAAAGCGTGTCGGCCACCATATAGGGTTGGATGCCGAGGTTGATCAACCGGTGTGGGGCGCTGGCAGCCGTGTTGGTGTGGAGAGTGGTGTAAACGACGTGACCGGTTTCCGCAGCGCGAATAAGCTCAACGGCAGTTTCTTCCGTTCTGGTCTCGCCTACCATGATGTAGTCCGGATCCCGGCGCAGGGCTGCTGCGATAAATTGATCAAACGTCAGGGGCGGACTGACCTCGGTTTGGATGACCATCGGTATTTCTCGCTCAACAGGATCCTCGCCGCTCATCACCGAGTATTTGACCCGGTCGATCCCGAAAAGCGTGGCGTAAAGAGTGGTGCTTTTCCCGGATCCGGTCGGACCACAGACCAGCGTCAGGCCGTGATCGCTGTCAATCGAGCGCTGCAGGATATCGATTTCGTGCTGCTCAAAGCCCAGTTCGCGGATGGTCTTTTGAGCCGCGTTCGCCTCCGCCAGGCGCAAGGAGACGTGGTCGCCGTGAATGGTTGATTGAGAGCACACGCGCACCTCGATCATTTTCGCTCCGATTTCGACCGAGAACCGGCCGTGCTGCGCGATCGACGCGGGCTGGATATCAATTGTCGACATCAACTTGATCCGGTTGCAGATTGCCTGGTAAATCGCCTTGGGGATCGGATCGGGGAAATCGTGCAAAAGGGTGTCTGTCCGGAAACAAACCCGTACACTGTTGCGGAACGGGATCAGATGAATATCCGTCGAGACGGTCTTATCTGCGTGGGTCAGCATCGTGTTGACGAGATCGATGACGGTCGCGTCCTCGCTGAAGATCCGTTCCTGGACCTGGACGGTATTGATGCGGTTGATTTCCTGGGACTCGCTCTTGGCGTAACCCTCGGCTGCTTGGGCCAGGCGCTTGGTCAGCGGCGCCACTTCCATGACAGCGTTGCCCTTGATGGCAACTTCGAGTTGGTCCAAGAGAACCTGGACAAAACGGGCGGTAATTCGGCCGCCAAGTTCTGTGGTGATCCGGCTGATTTGCTCCGAACGCGGCCGATCCCCGGCGATTGCGACCGTCACCTGTTTCTCGTGAAGATACAGCGGCAAGACTTGGCATTCGCTGGTGGTCTTGGCCGAAATTTTCTCGGAAAGCTCCGCAGGTATTTTGAAGCTGCCCAGGTTGAGCAACGGAAGGTGCCGCTTTGTTGGCAGAGCGATCTCCTTGCCGTCGGGCTCGACGAAGTCATAAAACGCTTCTTTCAGGATCTCCTGACTTTTCAGCTTGGTTTGGTAGCGCTTGAAGTTTTCAGGTGTGCAGTAAACCAGGTTCAGGGTATAGCCGCCGAAGAGGCTGGCAAACAATCGCAGATAAACCTGACTGGGGCGCACCAAAGGCAGAGGACAGACCAGGGTCGCAGCCTCCAGTCTCGTGTTAAAAGCCAGCGGGAGGAAGAGGCTCGCCTCCGTCAGCTGCCAATCTCTCTCTAGTTGCGGGCTGGGCAAGGCCAAGGGGTCAACCAGCACGTCACCGCGCGAGTGTCTGAGCGCAATATCGAAGGTCGTTCCCGGGTCCTGCTTGCGAGACAGATCATAGGCCGTATAGAGATCAGCCTGGGCTCCATGGGTAACGAAAAAATCTTTCAAGTCTGACCCCAGCCAAGTGACGATGCTTTTCAGATCGTAAAATGGCCACCCTTTGATCGCTATCGGATTTACGACCGGCGGTCCCTCCGCGGCGACCTTGCCGCGGGAATCGCCCTGGTAGCGTTGCTCGTCTTGTCCCACAAGTTCCGATCTCCAATATTCATTCAAGAGGCTTCCGATGGCGTACGGTCGGCAGGGTAGAACTCGCGCTTCTCCAAGGTGGGGCTCGAGTTAACTCCCCGGCGAAAGAGATACGACTCTTTGTCAGAGATCGATCTGAAATCCAGCCGTCGTTGAACGCGCTGCTCGACGTATTTCACCACCTCCGTGGGAGCGCATCCTCGATAAAGAATCAGTGAACCAAAGTTCGGCAAAAGGTTCCTGACCTCTTCGGGGCCGCCGAGTTTCTTATCAAGCTTCTCCGGATTTCTGACGCCAAGCAGCGGATGAAGCTTCAGACTTTTGGATGCGCTGAAAAAGGCCATGTCCTGCGGGGCCGCAATCTCAGAGTAATCCTCGCAGACAAAGAGAATTTTCTTGGTGAATTCCAGTTGGAACGACCGCACTCGCGTCTTCTCGCGCACCACCGATTCAAACTGCCTCTTGAGGGCCAGAGCGCTCAGAATGTTGTGGTCACCCATTTCGAAGAGGACGTATTTTGATTCGTCAAAGACCAGATTCCAGTCCAATGTCGCGTGTTCGATGCGAGTGATGGGGTCGAGTATTCGCATCAGAGTCTTCTGGTCCTCTTCTTTGTAATTGGGTTTCGGATCCAGCCAGCTTTCACGGACGGCTTTCACTTCTTCCGGAAACTGGCCGCTGGCCGCTTTGGAAGAGAGAAACTTTTCGAGGGAACTATCGCTGTAAATAATCTGGTAAAGTTGGACGATATTCAGCAGATGGAGCTTGGCCAGAAGCTCGAACAGGTTTTCCAGGAACTGGAAACAGTGCAACTCTCGGTCCGGTCGCAGGAAGTTGATATTCTCAATCAGCTCCTGAGCCACCTGCCTCGGCGAGAGGGCCAGGCTGAGCGGGTCGAATCCTTCGATCCGCACGATTGTCTTGCCTTTGAGGGAAAAAACCCTTTCAAAAGGGCCAGGATCAGAAGCAAAAACGAGCCCAAGAGAGTCTTTTGCCGCCAACTGCAGGACGCAATCCTCGAGCAAACGGCTTTCGTCACAGTAGACAAGGACCCCCTGCTCTACTTCAGCCCGGCTAATCGGCGTTAAAATGGTCTCTTGATATGCTTCAGCCCACTGAAACGGCAACATGCGCTGGTCGGCGGGGATTTTTTCGAGCAGTGCCGCCAGAAGAGAAATCTGGCCCAGCTCAATTTCGCCATTCTTGTACTTCGACAATGTGCTCGGCGTAATGCCAAGGTCGCGGGCGATCTCTTTGTCGGTGATCTGACGGCCGTTGAGAGAGCTGTACAGATTGATCGCAGAATTGATGATGAAATTGCCTTTTTTGATGGTCTTCCCGCTATACTTGGTAATCCCGGCCATGTTAAGCTGCTTTTTTTTAGAAACCTTGTCCGCTTTTTGACTCGCCACGGAGTCTGACTCTCCAACTTTTCTTGGCAGTGCCGCCCGCGCAGCTTCAGCTGCTGTCGAAATCCGAATGCTCTATCCGGTCTTCCTGCTTTCGCTCCAGTGATCTGACTGAATCTAAACGCGAGCTCACAAAATCAAAAATATTGCGCAATAATACCAAAGACGGTGCTGAACCGGCCAACAAATGTTCCAATGTGCACCTTTTTTAGCGCAAACGTGGAAATTTCTTCTCGCGCCAAACGATTTCCTCGGACGCATTTAAATTTCCTCTGCGGGCGCAAAAGCCCGTTTCAGGCACGTTGTTTCAATCGCCGGAGGTTGAGCAGGCCTGCCAAAAGCCTCATTTAGGCGCGTAAAGCTTGGAAATAAGACTGACCGGGGTAAAAATTATTCAGGGAACTTAAACGGCTCTCCAAATCAGAACAAAGAGGAGGTCTCAACAGATCAGTCAGAGTCAGATTCAGATCCCAAATACCGGAGTCAACATATGAAGAGGAATCTTAGAGCGCGGGGCAACAGGGGCTTTACAATTGTCGAGTTAATCGTTGTCATAACTGTCATCGGTTTTCTGGCCGCGATCGCGGTCGGCGCTTACAATAAGGTCGTGAACGACGCCAAGACGACAAAGAGCCTAGCTTTGGTCAACACTCTGTCGACAGCCAAGTCGCTCTTCGTTGCCGATCCTGCAACGACGGAGGCGAATATACAGGCATTCAATACAGCTACCGGCGACGGCCAATTTGCCCTGATTGCTCCATATATCAGAGTGAATGGGGCGATCCCCACCGATGAGGCCAATTTGCTGCTTTTATCTGGATTCCCCGCAACTGGCGTTACCATTACGCTTGGGACAGTGGATGACAAAGGTCCTCCTGTCGTTGTAGATTCGGCTCCGACGGTGAGCGGGTACCCCTAGCCTGCATCGATCACAAATCCTTAGAGAGCTTGGAGCATTTTGGCTGCGTCGGGTGCAAGGGGCTGGAGAGTCCACGCTTTATTACACGCTCTTAGAACGTTATCACTACTTAGGCGCCAAGCCGGGCGGCAGCCCTCATCTAGTGCGCTATATTTTCGGGCTGGAAGATCGGCTCTTAGGGGTCATCGGTTTCGGCCCGGCGGCTTTGAAGGTTGGGGTCGGTGATCGTTTTGTTGGCTGGCAGAGACTGAAGAACGCCACCGGCATTTGCGCCTGATCGTCAACAACTTGAGGTTTTTGATTTTACCCTGGGTGCGCTGCGCCAATCTGGCCTCGAAGGTTCTGGCTCGCTGTGGGCGGCAACTGCCAGAGGATTTCGCCGCTCGCTACGGTGATGCTCCAGTGTTCAATACACCATACATTTATGTTACCGTTACTCTCTATCTTGCGCCCTTACAGGGCGCCTCGCCACGGGTGTTCCGTTCCCAGGGTTGAAACCCTGGACTGAATCCTCCTGTCCCTTCGGGACGAAGAACCATCCCAAACTGCCGTTATCTTCGCGCCATTCAACCCTGGGCTATGCTTTTTTGGCCACTTCGGGCCACAGATTGGAAACATATAAACCGGAGAGCCCTTCGGGCCGTATGACCGGGGCTAAACACATACTAGCCGGAGAGTTGCGCTGCTACAGCTTGCTCACGGTGTTGCTGCCCTGGTTTGCCACCCAGATGTTGGCTCCGTCAAAGGCCATGCCAGCCGGCTGGTTCCCCACGCTGAAGTTGCCGAGCTTAGCTCCGTCGCTGGCACGCAGCTTGGTCACGGTGTTGCTGCCCTGATTTGCCACCCAGATATTCGCTCCGTCAAAGGCCACGCCGAACGAGGCGCTGCCGACGTTGAAGTTGCCGATGTTAGCTCCATCGCTTGCACGCAGCTTGGTCACGAAGTTGGCCCCTGCATTGGTGACCCAGATACTGGCTCCGTCAAAGGCGATGCCAAACGGCTGCTCCCCCACACTGAAGTTGCCGAGGTTCGCTCCGTCGCTGGCGCGCAGCTTGGTCACCGTATTGCTGCCCTGATTTGCCACCCAGATACTGGCTCCGTCAAAGGCCACGCCCAACGGGCTGCCTCCCGCCGTGAAATTGCCCAGGTTCGCTCCGTCGCTGGCACGCAGCTTGGTCACGGTGTTGCTGCCCTGATTCGTCACCCAGATATTGGCCCCGTCAGAAGCCACGCCAAACGGGGCGTTCCCCACGCTGAAGATGCCGAGGGCGGCACCGTCGCCGGCACGCAGTTTGGTCACGGTGTTGCTGCCCTGATTCGTCACCCAGATATTGGCTCCGTCATAGGCAACTCCAAACGGGTTGGCTCCCGCCATGAAAATGCCCATGCCAGCGCCGTCGCTGGCGCGCAGCTTGGTCACAGAGTTGCTGCCCTGGTTCGTCACCCAGACATTGGCTCCGTCATAGGCCACGCCAAACGGCCGGCCTTCCACTTGGAATGATACGCCTGAATAGGGAGCCCATTTGAGCAGGCCGACCTGCAAGGGATTGATTGCCGACCCGGCCGGGCGAGCAGGCGCTGGCACTCCCTGCGGCCCCGGCGGACCTTGAGGTCCTTGTTGTCCCGCGGGACCAGCCGGGCCTAACGGGCCTTGCGGACCGGTATCGCCAACCGTTACATCCAGAGAACCAAAGCGCCGGGATACGCCGGCGGCGAAAACCACCAGACGGTAAGAGCCAGTGGGCAGATCTCCCGGCAGCTTTGCCTTGATGGTCGTTGGACTGAACGAGGTGACCTCCAGCGCGGTTGCACCAAGATTGACCACGGGCAGGAGATCGCCAAAGTTCCTGCCTGCGATGGCTATCGTTTTGGCCAAAAGGTCGACCTGTGCGCTGTCGATCACGACAGAATCCGGTGACGGGCGATCGCCATCGGCTTCCAGAAGGGCTGGGAAACAAAACACCAGCATGAGCACTGGCATCGGAACTGAGAGAGTGACCGTTCTCATAGAAAAGTTTCCAGACTACATGCTGCTCTGACATGCGTCGATTCTTTGTCAACTCGGGTCTGTTAACTCCGCTGCTGAAAAAAACTAGCGGGCGGACGCCTGTTTCGCCTCGATACCTCAAAGTTCCGCAGCGGAATTTTAAATTCCTACGGAACCATTCCAATCGCGTCGCAGGCCTGTGCTGGCGACCAGAAAACCGGCGAGATCGGCTCTCAGAGCCAATCTTCGAGACGAAAGCGTTGTGACGAACGGTTTCCCAAACGAGTATTTAATCAGAAAACAACAGAACGCGTGGAACCGGATAAGATCCGACGCACTCGATCTACAGGTCCAGCTAAACCAATCCTTTTTTACCCGATCCGATGATCAATCCGACGACCAAATTCTCTTTAGGTCCTGAGGAGGATAATGCGTTTCAGGATCTTCTTGAAAATCATCTCCCACTGGTTCGATCGATTGTCGAACGGATGAAGCGTAAACTGCCGAGCAACATGGAAACCGAGGACCTCTACAGCATTGGAGTGACTGGCCTTGTTGCTGCCGCTCGGAATTATCGTCGCTCGCAGGAGCGCACTTTTGCAGCCTATGCCGCTATTAGAATCAGCGGAGCGATCCTGGACGAGCTTCGCAGGACAGACTGGATGAGCCGCGCCAACCGATCGAAAGCCAGGCGTCTCAGTTCAGCCATCTCCAAGTTGGAACAAGAACAAGGTGGGAGCATCAGCCAGGACTCTCTCTGTGCCGAAATGCAAATGACTGAAGGCGAATTGACCGAACTCATGGAAGAAGTCCGGCGGGTGACGTTCGTCTCCATGGACGGCACTCCTGAACAGTCTGAGCTCGAGGACCAATCGATGCACGAAATCATACCGGATGATTCCTGTATCTCGGCTCTGGACGTTTTGGATCGCAAAGAAGTTCTCTCGCTGCTGACCCAACGGATGGCAGAACTTCCGGACACGCCAAAGAAGGTGTTGGCCATGTACTATTACGAGAACATGCGCCTCTCCGAAATTGCGGCCTGCTTCCGAGTAAGCGAGTCTCGGATCTGCCAAATCCACACGCAAACGATTGGCTTGCTCCGAAGCTACCTCGGCAGGCACTTGGCCTGAACCATTGACCCTTCGGCTTCGGGGGCTCCGACCGATCTCGGTCCTCCCAGAAAAGGCCTTCCATCGTAAGCGAAATCTTTAGATAGCTTCGGAAAAAACGAAAGAGGAATTCATTGAAAATCTGATCTGCCAAGTCAATGATCAAAACGAAGCCAAACTGAGGCAAAGATAAAGAGACAAATCGCGACCAAAAGAGCCACGAAAACCAGGATGCCCAAAACTCCCATGACAAGCCATGCAGTATCGCGATCGAATCTTCTGCGATGTTCTCGGCTTTGCGCCACAGAGGTATGTAGTGCTCTCACCCGCCCTTTGGCCGGTGGAATTGCTGACTTCAACCTTTGAAAGAAGCAGCCGCTACTCTCGAAAAGCGGCGAACCTTGAAGGCCCCGGTAGAGGACGGCATTACCGGCGTCGCCCAGGCCGTTTACGTGCTTAAACCAGCGCCTGAGCCTACCCTCCCTGTTTATCTTTTCGCCACCGAGCAGTTCGTAGGAGAGCAACGCCGCTTGCTTAACCGCCAATCCACTTGAACTGCCACCCTTCGCTTTCGAGATCGGAAAAGGCCAGTCAATATTCTTCCTGGGCCTGACGAGTTCCCAGACGTCCATCTTGACGAAAAATGGCGGCAATTCGGAGAGCGAGCGCTCCTTGGAATTAACTGCCAACGAGCGCCTCGATTCGGCGAACAGCCAGCGAGCAGAGATAGAATTTGCGCAGCATGCCAAAGAGGCGGCCAGATCAAGAGCGCCTGCTAAAGGAGTTATCAAGGCCAGAACATCTTCCGGATCAAAGCGCGATCGCTCTTTCAGCAGATCTGCGATCGACTGACCCCGGGGGGATTCCGTGATGACAAAGTCGCTCGACTTCTCGGAGACTACGTCGATAACGTTCAAGAAACTGGCATTTCGCACCAAAGCGAGTTGCCGAACTTTCTGGCGCCAAATATCACTGTCGTGCGGAGATGTCGTTAACGCCTTCCTGACAGTTACGGTTTGATCCAGCGCGAGGTCATGGGCCTTATAACTGTCGCCGTCGATCGTTGCCAAGACTTTATAACGACCTGCCAAAATGGTCCCAGCAAGGGAGGACTCAGACGTTTTGACGCGGCGATCCGATCGGAAATTGACCTGATCCTTTCTTGATCCCAGCTCTAGGAGAAGCAACGTTCGCATAGCCGGAAATTTCGGTTATTTGTGTACGGCCGATGCACTCCTTGCTCCTCGGTTTTATAACGGAGTTGAGGCAGGGAATATTCGACGAGATTGCTGAGGCGAAGCGCCAAAACCGAATCGCACCACTTACGATCGGCACTTGTCGCTAGCTATTTAATTCGTTTTCCCTGCTCAACCCCACATCTCGATCAGCATTCTGACACTTCTTGATACACTCCTCTCGAGGGAATTCGATCTCCTGGAAGGTTGGCGATAGACCTTCGGTTGGTTGGTCTCGACATCATAACTAAGTTGCTACGATGTTCCAGAATAACTTTAGCTCTTGCGTCGTGACGCGCCATGGAGGCCAAGGGAAGACTCTTGAGGAGAGGGCCTTTGGTATCAGTTGCTGTTTTTCTGGCCGCTTTTGGCCGATTCGACCCAGCTGACCGCTGCTTGGTGTACTTTTCTGTATTCATGACTTTTATGGCCGGTTTAGAGACTAGCAGTTGAAAAATGAGATTTTTTAGCAGGCTTTGGCCTGGGTTTTTCGTTTTATCGCGCGGATAGTTCATCCAACCACGGCCGGTTAGGCATCCACCCCTCCCAGCAACCGGTGAATTCCTACTCGACATCACGCCCCGAGATTCGGGCGCCCCTTCAAGGCCCGACGCGATAAAACTGCGTTTCCCAGGGTAAACCCTCATAAGCGCTAAGATGATTGTGAGGCGCCTCGATGGGCGAAATGGCTTTTGTCCCGGAGGGACAGCACGATAGTAGCCAGGCACGAAGTGCCTGGGATCATGAGGAAAATAGCCCCGTCCCGGCGGGACGATTGAACCGATCAGCTTAGATCAGACGCAAGCAAAAATACTTAGTAAAACAATGTTTTAGTACTAGAAGTTCCAGAATATAATCCGCCATGGCCAACACCTTTTGCTCTCTCAATATTCATTGTATTTTCAGCCACCAAAGAGCGTGCCCCGATGTTGAACCCTGAGCTGAGGGAACGGCTCTGGCCATTCTTGGGCGGAATTGCCAAACAAAACGGTATCACCCCATTGGAGGTTGCCCCAACCGGGACTGTCTTTACTATCGTGTTGCTCTCTGTTCATGTGTTCACGCTGTGGTCAGTACTCGACGGACTCCTTTGAACCTCATTAGACGGTTTGATTTGATGGCCCTTCGATGGCTTTAGGCATTGTTGTACGATTCGCCGACATTCTCTTCCAACTCCTGCAACTCTGGGCTCCCAATCCGTTTGTACTTAATAGAGACCACTGCTCAGGGTTTCGCGAGAAACCGGTAGTGAGTCAAATCAGAATAGAACTTAAGGAATCCCCGTGAGGGGTCCTTAAGCGGCAAACCGGCCTAGGTCACCCGAGGACCGCCAAAATTTTTAAAGCGTACAAAACGTAAAAACAAGGACCATAAAAAATGAAGACAATCAATCGACGTAGTGCGCTCCCGTTCGCCGCTATGGTGACGCTGATGTTTCTGGGCGTTGCCCTGCAGACGTTCGCCCAGAGCGTCCAAGACCAACTGGTAGGAACTTGGACGCTCACCTCAATCTACATCGAAGGCCCGGATGGCAGCAGATTAGATCCGTTTGGCGCCAATCCGACAGGCATCCTTAATATGGATGGAAACGGCCGCATTTCTGTGCAGTTCATAGGCTCTGATCTTCCGAAATTCGTGTCCAACGGCCGTTTGGATGGCACCCCGGAGGAGAACAAAGCGGTTGTCCAGGGTATCCTCTGCTACTTTGGTACGTACTCGGTCAGCGATGCAGATCGTTCGCTCAACATTCACATTGAGAGCAGTTCGTTCCCGAATTGGAAAGGGGTTGATCAGAAGCGATTTGTGGCCCTTACAGAGGACGAAATGAAATGGATCAACCCTACTGCTTCCAGCGGGCCAGGTTTTACGGGTCATACGGTATGGAAACGAGCCAAGTAAGCGCAGCTTAGGACGCAACCAACAGAGGCGCTAGCCCCCATATGTTGACCGAGACATAGTAGGGATAATCGAACCGTACCGACTCGTCCGCGGTCGTAAGTAAGTAAGGCGTCTCGCCTTACCCTCTTCGTAAGCAAACCGTTCGAGTTTGGCCAAAGAAATAAGAAAAGCGTCTCCCCTTACCCCAGCCTGCATCGTTCTAGGAATGTCCAAACTGCGGGCCCCGCAGGGCCAGAAAGCTTAGCCTAGGGTGCGTTCGCCGCTTTCGGGTTTGGTTATTGCCCGGCACCGCGCGGTGGGCTTCTTGGTTTCTAACGACAATTTGGCCCCTTGGATAGAGCAGCGCTGCAGCAACCGTGCCCAAGGTCAAATAAGGACGCTGGGGCACAAGATGAATTCACCCTTTCCGCAACCTGATTTCGCCCCAACCGTATGGCCAGATCCCTGCTATCGCCCGCAGCAAAGTACTCTTTCCGGCGCCACTGGGCCCGGAAATCAGCACCGCTTGACCACCCGGAGGCAAACGGGCCCCCCAAGAGCGGCGCACCATCAGGAAGATCCAGATCGACTCCATCGACGACGATCCCAGTCCTACGATCCGATCCCTAAAGCGCGCATAATGAAGGCAATCGTAAATAAGGCCACAACCGTTCCCACGACAGTGCTACTACTTGATTCAAGTCTTAGTACATCGTACTTGGCCGCGAACATCGTGGTCATAATTGCTGGGGGCAAAGCACACAGCAAAATCGCTTCTTTTGCCAACGCTCCTGTGATACCAAAAGCAATAACCGCTCCAAACATAATTAAAGGATGCACCACAGTCTTATTAAACACATTCAACAAAACCGGTTTACTAATGCTAACGTTGTCCTGAGACATGATTAGGCCTAAGGCAAACAGCGACACGCCCGAAGTAGTTCCTCCTATTAAATTGAGCGACTCCATCGCCAGCGCCGGCAGGTGAAGACCGAAGCGTGAATAGATAGCTCCGATGATCGGGGCAAGAACTAAGGGCTTCTTAAAGACTTTCAGCACGAGAGGCATGATATTGGTTTTGACTTCCGCCGCCTGGGCGATTTCCAGAATGGAAACGGTCAGCGGGATCATGATCAAACTGGTTATCAAATTTCCGATGACAATCGAAATCAGAGATTCTTCACCAAACAGCACCAGGAATATCGGAATACCCATAAATGCCATATCAGGAAACGAAGAGACAAACGCGGTTTGGCAGCTATGGCTGACGGATATTCGTCGAAGATAGCGATTGAATAAAAAGACCAGCAGATACATCCCGAGCAAGCCAAGACTCAAACCCGCGATAAAGCGGTAATTAATTAAGTTTTGCAGCGATGTGGTTGCAGTTTTGGCAAAAAGAAGACAGGGAAAGCTAAAACTCATTACATAGGTTGCCAGACTGGAGCTGTGCTTAGCGTCAATGATCCTCCGCCAGCCGGCAAACCAGCCCAAAAAGATGACGAACGCCAGCGGAACCAGCGATTGTAAAATCAAATTCATAAATGAGCGTTTAAGCGTTTGAGCGAGTGTAGGCGAGTCGTTTCGCTTTTGCGAGTTGGCTCAAGCTGGTGCCCGAAAAACCCAAAGCGGGGAATAAAGTTGCCTGAGCGGCGAAAGTTTGAATATCCCAGTGGTCTGCTCTGGCAGATCGTGTTGATCCTCATCCTGTTGAGGCTGGGGATATGCCAGCTGGATCTAAGCCAGAAGAGCATTGCAAATGATGTGGCGATAGCGAAGAAGATCACTTACCAATCACGTAACATCCTCCGCTCCGAGTGCCATATGAACCAGATCCCAGACCACATGCACTACTGTAGCGTGCACTTCCTGAATCCGATGGATGCTGTACGACGGGACGACGAAACAATAATCCGCTATTTCCGGAAAGCGACCGCCGTCCTTGCCGGAGAAGGCCACCGTCAATATTTGTTTTTCGCGGGCTGCTTGCAGTGCATAAATCAGGTTGGGCGATTTACCGCTCGTACTGAACACCATCGCAATGTCGCCCGGCACGCTCAAGAGGCGGAGTTGATTGACGAAGACCCGAGTGAAGTCAATGTCGTTCCCGATCGCCGTCATGGTGGCGATGTCGGTCATCAGTGGAATTACCGGAAAGGCAGGTCGCTTTTCGATGATTGGATGATTAAACTCCACACACATGTGGAGCGCATCGCACAAGCTGCCGCCGTTTCCCATTACGAAAAGTCGGGCGCCGTGCTGAAAACGTTCCGCCATCGCGCGTGACACCGTTTCGAGCGACTCGGCGTATTTTGTGAAAAACTTCTGCTTCATTTCCACGCTCTCGCCGCATTTACGAATGACTTTGTCCCGAAAACTTTCAGGCGTCTCGTCGACGGATGCACTGATTTGATGTGTTGTGCTCATTTGACTTCTGATGATTCATTAACTTTTAGGCCCGCCCCGACGGCGCTCGGCTGCGGATGCCCCTCCAAGTGCCGCCCATAGGCATAGTAGGCTGCACACGCTCCTTCGGCCGAAACCATTGTGGCACCCAGCGGACGCTCCGGAGTGCACTGCTTGCCGAAAGCCGGGCAGTCTTGCGGCTTTTTGACCCCTCTCAATACCAGGCCACTGATACAGATATCCGGTTCCTTGGTATCGATTTCCTCGACCTCAAAGATTCGTTCGGCATCGTGGTCTCGGAACTCGTAGCGAAGCTTATAACCGCTCTTCGGAATGGAGCCCACTCCGCGCCATTTGCGATCGCCAACCTCGAAAACCTTATTTACCAAATCTTGGGCCGGCAGGTTGCCTTCCTTCTTCACCACGCGCGGATATTGATTCTCGACCTCCCACTTACCACGTTCGAGCTGGTGGACCGTCATGAGCACTCCTTCGAGGATATCCAATGGCTCGAAGCCGGTAATGACTATCGGCACATGAAACCGTTCAGCGATCGGCTCGTATTCCCGATAACCCATTACGGTGCAAACGTGTCCCGGTCCGAGAAATCCCTGCACCCGATTTAGCGGTGACTGCAAAATCGAAGCAATCGCCGGAGGAACCAAAACATGGGAAACCAGCGCAGAGAAATTCTTGATTCCTTGCTTGTGAGCCAGCCAGATGGCCATCGCGTTACCAGGTGCTGTGGTTTCGAATCCGATCGCAAAAAAGACAACTTTCTTGTTCGGATTAGTTCGCGCGATCTTGAGAGCATCGATCGGCGAGTACACGATGCGGATATCGGCTCCCCGCGATTTGAGCACCAGCAGGTCGGACTCGGAACCCGGTACGCGCAACATGTCTCCAAACGACGTGAAGATTACATCCGGCCGAGACGCGATCGCATGCGCCTTGTCGATCATCTCCAGCGAGGTGACGCATACGGGGCAGCCAGGCCCGTGCACAAGTTCCACCTCTGGAGGAATTAGGTGATCGATCCCATATTTGACAATCGTGTGCGTCTGGCCTCCGCAGACTTCCATGAGTACCCAAGGCTTGGTGACAACACGACGGATTTCGCTGACCACTTTCTGAGCCAGCTCTTCGTTTCGATATTCATCGAGGTATTTCATATAAATCCTCTCGGCGCCATTCAGACTGGCGGGACCTTCCCAGATGTACTCCAAACAGAGCTGTTTGACGTCACCGCTAAAGTTCGCTTAATCCATTCTTGCAGCAAATTCATGGACTCGAGCTCCTTCTATGCTTTGCCATTTGGCAACTTCGGCGCGCAGCGACCACGGCTTGCCCTAGTGTACCGTCTCCTAAATTCCCTTGAGCTTCGCCGCAGGTCAGTTGGCGGTTTTTCAAGGCGCGAGGGCTAAAGAAGATACCGCTTCTGGAAGCGTCCGCCAGTGTGGAATCAACAGTTGCTCTCTGTAGGAGTTTTTCTGGCTGCTTTTGGCCGATTCGACCGATCCGACCGCTGTTTGGTGTACTTTTCCCACTTCATGACCTTTTTGGACGGTTCAATGACGCCTCATGGACGAAAGGCCCTCGCGCTCTGTACCACCAGTCAAATAAGCTCGGGACGAAATTTTCTCGAGGGGGGGAACCCGATACCTCATCCAGGAAAACATTGCCAAGGTTTTAGCGTCTATGCCAATCCGCAAATCCATTAGTGCCGCCGCCCGTCGTGTAGTACGACAATCCGCCCTGCAACTCTTTACCGATCGAAACCAGGAGCGGGAGCTTCTGCGCCATTTTTTCGAACGATTGCCCAGGGTCCACCGGGTGCACGACGTTCGGCCCGAAAAGCCGATCCTGAGTATTTGGGGAGTCGGTGGGATCGGGAAAACTAAACTGCTGGAAAAAGCCACAGAAGACCTTGGCCAGAGGCTTGCCGGACTACGATTAATTTCTCTCGATCTGGATCATGATCGGTGGACACCGTCTTCTTCTGTGGCTGAGTTCTTCTGGCATTTGCGTTCCAGGCTATGGGAGACAAAACCGCGCGGCATAAGAGGCGGAGCCGGTATTGAAACACCGCTTTTCGATTATCTCTATTTCGCGCTCTGGCGAGCGCAGCATCCAGGTGAAAATTTTGCTTTGAGTGACAGCGTGCTAAAGGACCTCCTAAGCACCTCCACCCTGGGCACCACGATCCTCGCGGAAGCATCCGCGAAGCTTGCCGCTGGAGTTTCCGATGTCGCCACAGCAGGTGGTGTGGCGGGCGGTCTGTTTCAGTTGCTCGGTAAAGCCCTGACTTACTTGCGCAACCGAGATCGCAAGGGCCTGTTGACTAAACGCGGACTGAACCCTGAGTCAATGACCGAAAAGGACATGGAGGCGGAGTTGGCGCCCATGTTAGCCGCGGATGTGGAGCAATGGCTGGAGGAACACCCCAATGGTGCGCTTTGCGTCGCCATCGATGGGTTTGAACGCATTCAATCAACCACTCTAGCAGATGACATCCAGAAAAATTTGGCCGACTGGTGCGGGATACTGACGGATCCCGACGGGCCGTTCTCCGGACGCTTTGGCTGCGTGTTGCTCGGGCGAAATAAGAACCGTTGGGATGAGCTTTACGACAAGGAATGGGAGACGCGAATCAGTGAACACGCCGTTCGCGGACTCGGAAAAGAAGACGCGCTGAAATTTCTAGAATCGGCAGCGACTTATCATCAAGGTCGCGGAGACCTGACTACGGCCGACAATTTGCGAAAACATGCGGAGGCGATCCTTGCGGTCATTCGCGAGCAGCGTAGCCAGGACAAACAGTCGTCATTCCACCCTTATTACCTCGACCTCGCCTATGGCATCGTCTATGAGCAGGGAGTTCACTTCCAACCCGCTGACTTAGGCCAAACGCCGGCTGAACTGCAAATCCGCTTTCTTCGCTATCTACAAACAGGGCAGCGAGGGGTCTTCGAAACCTTTCGTTGCCTGGCACTAGCTGGCAGCTTCGATGAATCACTTTTCGATCATCTTGTTGAGATGCGCTTGATTCCAGCCGGCTTCCATTTCGCGGCCCTTACCGGAGGGGATTACTCTTACGTGGAGGAAATTCGCGATCTTCCCGGAGCTTTCCGGTTCCATCGATTGATGGAACTCGCCCTCATTAAAAACCAGTCAGCCAAGGCAGAGGATCGGCCCGTGGCTCGCGAGCGTATCGAGGTGATCTTGGACTATTTCAAAAAAAAGGCCGAGTTTTCGAAACTCGCCGAGTGTTCCCCAGAGCATCTCAGTGCATACCAGAAAGCGATGACGATAGCCTTCGACAGGCATCATGATCGTTTATTAGATTTTCCGTCTTTGGATGCTGTGTTCCTCGGACTGGAAAAGCGATTTGATTTCACGGCGTTCGTCGGTGCGCGAATCGACTGGCGGCGCAAGCTGGCCGAGCTGTGGAAGCGCCATCAGCCAGAGGGTGAGCGGTCGCTCGACACGTTGTCTGGTCTTGCCGCAATGCTGTACGCCCAAGGCCGATATGGAGAGGCGGAAGATGTGGAACGTCAGATCCTTCGAAGCTCAGAGCGCGTCTATGGGCCCGACCACGTGGACACAGTGACGTCGATGAATAACCTGGCCCAGACGCTGTACGCACAAGGAAATCTGGCCAGGGCACACGAGCTCCAGGAGCAGGTGGTCGAGGCCATGCTGAGGCTGCTGGGTAAGGAGCACCCGGACACACTGACGTCGATGAACAACCTGGCCCAGACGTTGTACGCACAAGGAGATCTGGCCGGGGCACGCAAGCTCCAGGAGCAGGCGCTCGAGGCCAGGGTTCGGCTACTGGGTAAGGAGCATCCGGACACACTGACGTCGATGAACAACCTGGCCCAGACGCTGAAAGCGCAAGGAGATCTGGCGAGGCCACACGAGCTCCAGGAGCAGGCGCTAGAGGCCAGGGCTCGGCTGCTGGGTAAGGAGCACCCGGACACACTGACATCGATGAACAACCTGGCCCAGACGTTTTACGCACAAGGAGATTTGGCCAGGGCACACGAGCTCCAGGAACAGGTGGTCGAGGCCATGGCTCGGCTGCTGGGTAAGGAGCACCCCAACACCCTGACCTCGATGAACAACCTGGCCCGGACGCTGAAAGCGCAAGGAGATCTGGCCAGGGCACGCCAGCTCCAGGAGCTGGTGCTCGAGGCCAGGGCTCGGCTGCTGGGTAAGGAGCACCCCAACACCCTGACCTCGATGAACAACCTGGCCCAGACGTTGTACACACAAGGAGATCTGGCAGGGGCACGCAAACTTCAGGAGCTGGTGCTGGAGGCCATGGCTCGCCTGCTGGGTAAGGAGCACCCCAACACACTCACATCGATGCTCAACCTGGCCCAGATGCTGCAAGCGGAAGGAGATTTGGCCGGGGCCGAGCGGCTCTACCGACTGGCGCTGGAAGGCCGCAACCGGGTGCTTGGATAACTAACATCGCTCATTTCCGGACCATGTTGATTGAGAATAAGGAGGCCTTCAGGTGGTCCACCAGTCGGACTTCAACGGTTACACCGTAGTCCAAGCCTGGACACTCTTTGGCTATTTCCACCGCTTCATCCAGGTTATCCACTTGCAACAGGAAATAGCCAGCGACTGTTTCTTTGGACTCGGCAAAAGGACCGTCCAGGACCGTCTGTCCTTTCTTGCCGGAAATAACCTTACCCTTATCGGTCAGTGGTTGACCGGCTCTGGCCTTTCCTTGTTCGGTCAATCGATCGAACCAGGTGATCCATCGGCTCATCACATTTTGAATTTCTTCCGGAGACAAGCCCCGGTCCCAATCCGCACCTCGAAACAGCAGCAAGTATTCGGGTGTTGTTGTCGGTGTAGTCATGTTTGCCTTCTTACGGAATCCAACCACGCACAGCAATCCATTCGTTTTCTTGTGGAGAAAAGAAACCATAACTTTTCCTTCAGAAAAGTGCGTTCTTTACTCTGAGGTGTCCAGGCTTGGGCTGGATTCATCTTCAGTCGATCACAGAACGAAAGGCCACTATGCAATTCCTCGCCATTTCCCGCATGCGCACCGACCTGTTCAGCGACGCCGATTTCGCGCCCCTGCTCGAAGACGAAGCTCAACGCGCGCGCACCTTGTATATCGAAGGCGCGGTGCGCCAAATCTGGCATCGCGGAGATGAGCGCGGCGCGTGCTCGCTGCTGGAGGCGGATTGCGAAGGAGCGGCGCGAGAGATCATCGGCTCCCTACCCCTCGTCAAAGCGGGCATGCTGGAACTCGTGAACCTGATTCCGCTGCTGCCCTATCGAGGCTTCGGACCGCGCAGTTGATCCCTTTTTGGGCTACCAGGCGTAAGCCTCGGGCGCTTCACCGCCCGGACCCGGGAAGACCTCATCGAGCCTTTTCAAGGTTTCTTCAGCCAGGGTGATTTCCGTGGCGCGCAAGGCCGATTCCAATTGTTCGATTGTTCGGGGGCCGATGATAGGTGCGGTGACCATGGGGTTGTGCAAAAGCCAGGCCAAGGCCACGGCGGATGGAGGTTCGCCCAACTCTTTGCACAGGGCCTCGTACTGTTCTAGCCTGGCTCGGTTTTTATTAATTTCATTGAGGGACTCCTCACTCATCCGCCGGCCGCTTTCCAACTTCTCAAGGACTCCGCCCAGGAGGCCGCCACCCAGGGGGCTCCAAGGGATCAGTCCCAGGCCGTAGTACCTGCAGGCGGGGATTACCTCCAACTCCACCGTACGGTTGTTGAGATGGTAGATACTTTGTTCGCTGCTTAGTCCCGACAAACCGCGTTTAAGAGCCTCCTGGCAAGCGGTAGCGATGTCCCATCCCGCGAAGTTGCTAGATCCCACGTAAACCACCTTGCCCTGGTTGCCCAATTGCTCAAAGGCTTGCCAAGTCTCGTCCCAGGGGCAGTCGCGGTCCACATGGTGCATCTGGTAAAGATCAATGTGATCGGTCTGCAGCCGTTTCAGGCTTCCCTCGCTGTGCTTACGGATCTTGTAAGCCGAGAGACTGCGGCCGTCAGTGTTGGGTTCTGCGAGGTTGGCTTTGCGTTTGACAGGATTAAAGACCTTGGTGGCCAGGACCACCGCGTCTCGGCGGCCGCCTCCCTGGGCAAACCAGCGGCCCAATATTTCCTCGGTGTCGCCCTGTTCGCCACCTCGGCCGTAGACGTCCGCGGTGTCGAAGAAGTTGATGCCGAGCTCGAGCGCCCGGTCCATGATTTTGAAGCTTTCTTCCTGAGCGGTGTGCCAGCCGAAATTCATGGTGCCCAGGCAGATGTTGCTGACCAAGACCCCATGTTTTCCCAAACGTTTGTGTTCAATTGCCATAATCGATAGTTTTGTTGCCAAGAGCAACCAGTCAAGCGGTCGTAGCCGACAAAAGCTGCGTCGAGTCTGGCCTTCTTTTTTGGCAGACCTCGTATCAGTCATCAACCATGGGGGAATCTTCCTCTCTGAACACGAAAAATGATTGGCAATAGGAAAAACCTGATCAGGAGCTGATCGAGCACGTGCGGAAGCCAGCGGGAGATGGCGTGATAGAAATGACGTACGAGAGCGAGATTCCCCTGTCGCGGATTTCCGTGATCGAAGCTGTTCACGCTTTCGAGGTCTCGCGCGCGTAAATAATCCTGGCAATAAGTCTCGCCAACGTGTCGTGCAGCAGAGAGAGCCACTCGGACGACTTCACCGTTTTATGCTCTTCTTTTCCGGGGAGCGTTACCTCGTACAGAGCATCGTCATCCAGGATGCGAATGACAAAGAGATGCAGGCGCAGATCCCCATCGTCACCCAGGTTTTGTGTTATCTCGATGCGACGCTCTTCAGGCACGATCCGTCGTACGTGGTTGGACAGTTCTGGATATTTGCTGCGATATTTCTCAACGACGGCAGCTCCGTTTTCGAAGGTCAGATCGACCTCTCTGAGCTTGGCAAGATAATCTCTCACCAGGTGTTCGACTTTGTCGGAGGCAGGCTTTTTCTGGGAAGGAGAGAGGTGTAGTACCTGCTTCAAAACGCGAAGGCCGTCCCCTTTGTCGGGCGCAGCCTTCTTCGGGGCAGTGTTCTTTTGGACAGGCTTGATCGCTTTAGTTTTTGCGGCGATCGTTTTCTTGGTTGCTGGCTTGGTTGGCATTAGCAGAGAAGATACTGACTCCGAAGGCTGCGGCTGCAAGGCAGAATTAAGGTGCTCTTCTGAGATGATAGATACTTTGTTCGCTGCTTAGCTCCGCCAAACCGCGTTTAAGAGCCTCCTGGCAAGCGGTAGCGGTATCCCATCCCGCGAATCACGCCCTCCTGCAATTCGACAATGATCGAGGGAAAATTCGATGACTGGTTGCGTTCAATCCACCGCTGAAAGTCCTCAACGTGAAGTTCAATCAGCTGATGGCATTTTTCCGATTCTTGCTTACGAACCGCGAGAGTTCGCTCAGCCATGCCCTGCAGCGAATCGAGGTCGTACAAATAAACGCCACCCAATTTGCGAACGGCCGGCTCGATGTCACGTGGCATCGCCAAATCGATCATGAAGAGCGGCCGGTGCCGGCGAGCTCGCAAGAACGGCGCTAACTTATCCAAAGTGACAATCGCCTGCGGAGATCCCGTCGAACTGACCAGGATATCCAGGTCGCGGAACTCCTGCTCCCAATCCTCAAAATGAATTGCTCGTCCGCCAGTGATTGTCGCCAAAGCTTGCGCTCGATCGAAAGAGCGATTGGAGACAAAAATTTGTTTCGCTCCGCGAGACCGAAAAGTTTTGGCGGTCTTTTCGCTGGTTTCACCGGCTCCGAGAATCATGATCTTGCAACCGTCTAGATCTCCAAAGATCTGTTCTGCCAAAGCCACCGCCACGGAACCGACGGAAACACTGCCGCGCGTGATGGCAGTAGAAGAGCGTACCTGTTTACCCACTTGAAACGATTTTTGAAAAAGTCGATTCAGGAGTTTGCCAGTCGTCTTAGCGGCGGCCGCAAACTCGTAAGCACGCTTGACCTGGCCAAAAATTTCCGTTTCGCCAACGACCATCGATTCCAGACCAGAAACTACTTGAAACAGGTGACGAACACACTGGTTAGCCCATAAGCGGAACAGATGCGTTTCGTCCCGGGCCCGAAAATCTCGATAGAAGCTCTCGAAAAAAGCCGAAGCCGGGCAGTCCCGAAACTCTCCGGTGACATAAAATTCCGTTCGATTGCAAGTTGAGACAATGAGGCCCTCGGTGAGCCCTGGCATCCTCTTCAGCCGCGCCAACGCTTCGGGCAGAGCAGATTCCGGAATCGCGAATCTCTCGCGCACGTCCATTGCCGCTGTCTGATGGCTAAGACCAAAACAAAATATGCTCATCTCACAATCACGAAGAGGTCCTCTACGTCAGAGTATGACTACCTATCACGAATGGTGATCACCATAGTTATGGCGAAAATTGTCAGCCGCGCTTGCCACGGTAGTTCCAGGCTTACACAGCCACCAGATCGCGCGCGGGCGGAGCCATGAATTCGGGGCCGACCGGATTCTCAATCGTTTCGCGAAGAATCCTGTCGACCTCAGCATAGTCGCCGCTGGACAGTTTCCAATCGAACGCCTGCTCCACCGCGTCAAGTTGACCGGCATTGCGGGCGCCCCAAAGAGCGGTCATAGTTTCTCCTCGGTCAAGAATCCAACGGATCGCCAATGCCAGAAGGCTCTTCCCGTGATTCTCCCAGGCGTGCTGACCCAGTCTATCGGCTGCTTTCAAGTAATGGGCAAAGCGTGGTTGCTGGAACTTCGGATCTTTGCGTCGCAAATCGTCACCGTCAAACTTTCGATTGAATCTCATTCTGCCCGATAGCAACCCTCGACAAATAGCGCCGTAGGACAGGACCAGAAGCCTGTGTTGCAGAGCGTATGGGAGCACGTCGTTCTCGATCTCGCGCTCAAAGATGTTGTAGGGCGGCTGGGTGCTATGTAACGGTGCAACACGTCTCCAAGCATCCATTTGTTCTGGCGAAAAGTTGCTCACGCCGAGCGCGAGAATCTTACCTTCGCACTGAAGGTCCAGTAAGGTCTCGGCGGCATCTTCGATTCGTACCAGCGGGTCCGGCCAATGCACCTGGTAAAGATCGACGCGGTCGGTGCGAAGTCGCCGCAGCGAATCTTCTATCTCCCTGCGGATTCGCTCCGGGGTTGAATTGCGGTAGACATCCCCGTCCACCCATTCCAGCCCTACTTTCGTTGCCAGCACCGCCTTGTCCCGGCGCCCTCCATCTGCCAGAGCCTTTCCGACAATCTCCTCAGAGTGGCCAAATCCGTAGACCGGCGCCGTGTCGATCAAATTAATTCCTAGGTCCACGGCGTGCTGAATGGTCTTTATCGATTCGGCCTCGTCGCTTCCACCCCACATCCAGCCTCCAATGGCCCAGGTTCCGAGACCCACCCTTGAGATCGGCAACGGAATATTATTGTGCTTTACTGTTTCTATGTTCATTTTCCTATTAATTTTTACTTAAGCGTCAAAAGTAACTCAAACGGTTCAGCCCTTCCTCCAGCTCCACTTCCACGGGGGCGGATGGCGTGTTGCTCAAGAGAAAGACCATTTGCATCGGACTCGAGCCGACCGGGACAGGTCTCGGGTGAGGGATTTCATTATCAACAATCCACACCGTGCGGTCAGGTAGATGATACATGACGAAGACGTGGCTGCCGCGGATTTCGCTCTTAGCGATGTGCCATCGATAAAAGATTAGTTGCCCGTGAATGCCATGGGCGGTCAGCCTCGAAGAAAGGGCTATCGCATAGTCCATACATTGCCCATCTTTGAATTTGCCCCGGAGGCTATGGTCGCTGGCGAGTCGGTAGTGGAGAGGTTCGGCCACAGAGAACGCGCTCAGCGCGACGCAGGCAACGACACAGACTAAGATCGGTGGAATGCTTTTTGACATTGTTAATATTTGATTCCAAAACCACCATCGCACCGACCTAAGGTTCGTTCTATGATTCGCAGGAGCGGTTTTTATTGCCTCGATCGAGCTAGTGCATCGTCTCATAAGTGGGAAGCATACCGCCGTCGGCGATTTGGCCGATTTTCAAGGCGCGAGCGACGAGCATACTGAGGTCCGTACATGAGGAACGAGCAACGCGGAAAATCGGCCAAAGCGCCATCGGCCCTCTGGTTGGCTTGAAAAGGGTCCGTCTGCGTCGCTGCTCTTAACGCCATTCGCGCCTATGGGTTAAATCGGGGATCAGCAAACTGGCCGCGGCCGAATTCGCGAAGCAGATGCTGCACATGCCAGGAGTAATCGATTCCTCTCCGCCATTTCCGGCAGATGCATTTCAGATGGCGAAAACAGACGATAAGTTTCATTTTGCATATCTCCATTCATTCTATCGTGCCGGCTTTACTCTGCCTGGCCGCGCTGCGGTTCTTCGCACGACCTCACACTTGTCGTTTGCTCCGCACGGGTCTAATTTCTCGCCAGTACAACTCTTCGTTTAACCCCTCCCATGCCTTGAGCTAACCAACCGATCCCCGGCCATAACTTTTTTACCATCTGACCAGGAGAATCTCTACTAATCAAAAGAGCGTTTCGTACTTACTCGAAAGAAGGGTGAAGGCAGACGTACTGGCGAACAATCGTCGTCCTCGTCGTCCTTCTCGGTTGGAAATCGAGGCGATTTGCCAGGATGGAAGAAGAATGAATGGAGAAAGCAAGCGATGGGAGTTTCGCTCGTACCACCCGAAAAACGGACGAAAGACGAGGAGAATGGGGACACGACGCTAAACACCTACGATGCCAACCTGCTACCGAAGTCAACCGCCGTTATAAGTCGCCGGGAGAATCGCCATTCTCATAGCCGTCGGCCAAACGGTACCCCTCCAAAGAGGCATTCTTAGCGACTAGTTCGATCTATCTAATACCATTCGATCTGGCCAGAAGCAACCACCCGTTCTGGGCATAGCATTTCCACACGATGATGATTCATTTGTTAACTTTAGCATACAAAACTTCTGCAAGTGAGAATTCATCATGTCAAAATCTGAACGCTTTACCAATGCAACCGGTGCTCCCGTACCGGACAACACAAATATTTTGACCGCCGGTCGTCGTGGTCCGGCTCTACTCCAGGACATCTGGCTCATCGAGAAGCTCGCCCACTTTGATCGTGAGGTCATTCCAGAGCGCAGGATGCACGCCAAAGGCTGGGGGGCGCATGGAACTTTCACGACGACTCACGACATCACAAAGTACACCAAGGCGGCGATTTTTTCGCAGATTGGAAAGCAGACGCCCATGTTCGCGCGCTTTTCGAGCGTCGCTGGGGAGCGTGGGGCAGCCGATGCGGAGCGCGATATCCGCGGGTTTGCTCTCAAGTTCTATACCGAGGACGGAAATTGGGACATCGTGGGAAACAATACGCCAGTCTTTTTCTTCCGCGATCCGCTACGCTTCTCTGACCTAAACCACGCGATCAAGCGCGACCCCCGCACCGGTCTTCGGAGCGCTCAGAATAACTGGGACTTCTGGACTCTTCTTCCGGAGGCCCTCCATCAGGTCACCATCGTCATGTCCGACCGCGGAATTCCAAAGTCTTTCCGGCATATGCACGGCTTCGGTAGTCATACCTTCTCGATGTTCAATGCCGAGAACAAACGCACTTGGGTGAAATTCCACTTTCGCTCCCAGCAAGGTATTAAAAATCTCACGGACGAAGCCGCGGCTGCGGTGGTGGCAAATGATCGGGAGAGCAATGGCCGAGATCTTCTGGAGGCCATCGAACGTGGAGATTTTCCGCGCTGGACGCTCTTCATCCAGGTAATGACAGAGGAACAGGCAAAGACCCATCAGCACAATCCTTTTGATCTGACCAAAGTCTGGCCCAAGGCTGACTACCCACTGATCGAAGTGGGCGTCATGGAGCTTAATCGTTATCCGGAAAACTACTTCGCAGAGGTCGAGCAAGCCGCCTTTTCCCCGGCGAATGTGGTTCCCGGAATTGGCTTCTCTCCTGACAAGATGCTCCAGGGCCGCCTGTTCTCTTATGGAGATACCCAGCGATACCGCCTCGGTGTTAACTTCAATCACATCCCTGTTAATGCGCCGAAGTGCCCGTTCCACTCCTATCACCGCGATGGCCAGATGCGCACTGATGGAAACCTGGGAGCGACGACGACTTATAACCCGAATAGCCAGAAATTGTGGGACAATCAACCGGAATACGCTGAGCCGCCGCTCACGCTCGAAGGCGACGCTAGTCACTATGACCACCGCCTAGAGGATGATCACTGGGAGCAACCGGGCAATCTCTTCCGGAAGATGACCCCCGAGCAAAAGCGGCTGCTCTTCGAGAACACGGCTCGCGCGATGAATGGCGCCTCTCCGGAGGTCCTGGAGCGGCATGTTGCGAATTGCCGAAGAGCCGATCCCGCCTATGGCGATGGTGTGGCACGAGCATTGAAGCTGAATGTTTTAAAGGCCGCCTAACATCGCGGAGGAGGTTGTCAGTTGTCAGTTGTCAGTTGCCAGCGGGGAAGGACAATTGCTCGGGCTTTTTATCAGAGTATTTTCTCAAAATGAGTGCGTCCATCGACACCTGCCCAACTGACATCGACAACTTTTTCTGCCGCTGAGAACTGACACACTGAACTGATTGCTAAGAACTCAGCCCAAAGTTTCAACCCGGAAGGTAAGGCGGGACGCCTTACTTACATCAGATAGGCGGGACATACGGGGTGATCAAACGGCCGGTTCGTCCGCAGCAGTAAGTAAGGCGTCCCGCCTTCTCGCGCCCTGAATAGTTCTCGGAAAGTCCAAACTCCAGGGCCCGAAAGGCCAAGAAAGCTTACCCCAGGCTTTAGCCTGGGTTTTTCGTTTTATTGCGCGAGGCCCTGAAGCTGAAGGGGCACAAAGAGACGCGCAGGAACCAAATGCCGAAGCGAATTCTTCGCCATTTGGTTCCTGGCCGTCTCTTTAACGGGTGCCCCTTCAGGGCCGCAGAAACTAGCTAGAAGTTCCCACAGCTGGCTGCTAGAGATTGAAGCAGTCGATTCGAGATGGCCCACTCCCGGCCACCACCAAGAAGGCACCAAGAAGCTCTGCCATAAAATCGAGTTTAGGCGCCGTCGACATTTGTCACGAAAACAATTTCAGCGCTTGCGGTGTCCAGGGTGAAGAAAATTTCTCCGGAGCGGTGTTCCGATGAGAGCTCGGCTTGAGAGAAGCCCCTCTGCACTTCGTCAAATTCTACCTGGAATTTTCCGTTCCAAATCTTCCCCGTACGTTGTGTAATCTCGACCATCCATACGTCGAGAGAACAAATTTCGGAACCGCAGGCGCCGTGGACGCATAAATGGCGTAATGGTATTCGACTTGCGTTTTCGATTAAGGCAGCGGTAAGCCAATCCTCAAAGTCGGCGTCTTCCAGGTACTCAAGAATTTCAGCAATGTTTATAGATACACGGACGTGAAGCAGGTCATCGGTCGGGAATGGTATGGTGGGTACCCCGAGTCTGTTCCACGCGACTTCTTCAAAAGTATTTTTCATATCTTTATTTACTGATGATGGATCTGTCGCTTCGATCTGAGAAGATTACGCCAATACGCCGATACCCGCCTGGTTCGTCTTACGCAGCTCAGCTAAATGGCTTGGAAGAAAGTACCATCGCTTTTTAATCCATTCTATGCTTCGGAAGGAGGTTTCTTGATGACTCGATTGGGCTAGTGCATCAAGTCTGATCACTGGGAGGTTTTCGAAAGGACTGCGGCTATCACCAACCTTGATAGGCCATCGTGAAATGCAATTAGCCCTCTCTTCCATCTAAATAGAGCTTCTTAATATGAAAACTCAGAAAACAATTCAAGATGATTCCAACCGTCGACTACTCTTGATGGTTCCGATGATTTGCTCGCTGGCGTTTGCCGCCTGCTCCGATGTCGCTGGGACGCCAGGAACGCATCAAGCCGTCAACTTACAAACTGCTGTACTAGGACGGGCTCAGTCCGGCGACAATGTAACTATCGGCCCGAGAACCTATAACTCAGAGACGCGGAGCTTCGATAGGCCATGGCCATTTGGTCCGGAATCCGGTCCGCAGTAATGAAAAATCCCTCATAAATTGAGGCAACATTGAAAAGACCGAATGGCATCGAAACTCGAGGAAAGGCCATCAAGAGTTTACCGTGCAGAATCCAAACCGGTTGGGGGCGCCGCAAAACCTTCTGGATCAAGATCGTTTCATCCGGATGCCACAGTCTTCCGCTCGTTACAATTTCCAGTTCAGCGACAATGAGATCCGGTCGGTTCAGGCAGCTCTTCGGCGATTGGCGATCTATTCCGATCAGATCGACGGAATCCTCGGACCTGACACGCATCGAGCGATCAAAGATTACCAGGTCAAGAAGAAGCTGCCGGTAACCGGCCAGCCGGACCAAAGGCTAAATGCCTTACTGGGCATCTTTTGAGTGAGCGCTGGACGTTACGGTGCCACCCCTTCGAGTGAGCCCAAATCGTCCTCACGAGCTATGGAATGAGTCGTTTGTTTTTCCTATTGTCTGAAAACCGATGGACAAATGAAGAGCGAATTGAATCCGAGACTCTCTGTCCCGTAACGAATATGAACCAAACAACCATCGACACAGGCCGATTCGACGTCGGAAAAATCGCGGCCAGCTTGCCCGAGACGGCTACCACGCTGCTCGTGGATCACTACCTCACTAATCGGGAAGCGGCGAGCGCACGCGTCTTCCGCGTCTATAAGCCCACGCCTCCACACTATCACGCAACCTGCGACGAGTATCTCTACGTGTTCTCAGGCCGAGGCACATTCTGGATGGGAGACGAAAGCACCAGCGCCGAGTTCGGCCCCGGAGAGTTGCTTTTTTTCAAACGCGGCACGGTCCATGCGCAGCCCAAGATCCTGCAAGACCCTGTCGTCTTCCTCTCGATCGACACGCCACGCCGCGATCCAAAGGACATCGTCTTTGTCAACCCGGAAGACGGCACACCTGAAACCTTCATTAGGGCCGATCAGTAACATTTGCTCTTTTTCTGCGTGCGGGCCCTTCCCGCAGATGAAGAGTTAAGGCGGGACGCCATGCTTACTGCAGGCAACCTTAGCCCAGGGTTCGCCTCTCCGTCTGACCAGAATGGCGGGAAGCTAAGGGCTGTTTTGGATGTTTTTTGGCCCGCAGGGGCGATAGAAGCCCAAGGTTTCAACCCTGGGAAACATCCAATAAAGCGGTTCGCCCTGAAAGGGCGAGAGATTGCGTGGTCCAAATGCGCTCCGAATGCTACCGAAAAGGAATTGGGTATTTGGCAGAAGATACAGTCTCCCGTTCGCTAAAATAATGCGCACCAACGCAGCGTTGAGTGATTGCCGGCCCTCTATAAATAGGAGCTTCGCGTCTGTTTCTTATAAATCTGACCTGGCGCCCTTTCAGGGCGCGTCGCCCGGGTGGGCGGTTCCCAGGGTTGAAACCCTGGGCTAAACCCTGTAGCCCCTCCGGGGCAATAAATCACCCCAAATCTTCCTTAACTTCGTGCCATTCAGCCCTGGGCTTTATACATAATTTTGCGCGGCGAGAAAAGCATCGCTCGATAGTGTGAATGAATACAGGCTGGAAGCCTATGCTACATTGCTCTCCTGAGCGTCGAGCGATGACTCGAGGTCATGCGGGACCAGCTCCGCGGACCCGTCGCGACGCGCGACGGCGTAAAGTAGTATGGGCTTCCAGCCTATATCTATTCGTACCATAAGGCGATGATTTCCAAATCTGCCTTTTCTTCGATTTGTGGACAAAGGCCAGGGTTGAAACCGTTTGAAACCCTGGGAACCCCCCAATGCTACGGCACGATTTCAACGACTCCGCCGGGGCCTGGATCATCCAGGACCAACTCTTTCGAGTAGGTAAGAAACGCTCTTCCGGGCTCTAGGTATCCGGTGTGCCTGATGATACGCTCACCATTTTCCAGGATCAACGGTTTCGATTTTAAGTAAGAACTAAGGTATCGCATGACCTCCGCGCCTCCCTTTACCATTAAGGCCGGGTTCACCGATCTCCTGCAAAAGAAATGAAATCTCCGTTGCGTATTCTGTATCTTGAAGATGACCCCAGGGACGCAGAGCTTGTTCAGGAAACGCTCGCCAGCGACGGTATCAGCTGCCATGTAACGCGTGTTGAAACTGAGGCTGATTTCATCGTCTCACTCGAACAGGGCGGCTTTGATTTGATTCTCGCAGACTACACCCTTCCCTCCTTCGACGGGCTGTCTGCCTTGAAGATCGCCCAGCAAGACTGGCCGCATGTGCCCTTGATCTTTGTTTCTGGAACCTTGGGCGAAGAAGTGGCGATTGAAGCGCTCAAGATCGGTGCGACGGATTATATTTTCAAGACACGACTGTCCAGGATCGTGCCCTCGGTGCAACGGGCCTTACGGGAAGCGGAGGAACGAATCGACCTCATCCGAGCCGAAGAAGGCCTGCGACGAAGTGAAGCTTACTTGGCCGAGGCGCAGAAATTAAGCCACACGGGCAGCTTCGGCTGGGATGTTTCCAGCGGGAAAATTTACTGGTCGCAGGAAACCTTTCGGATCTTTGGATACGACCCACCGACTGAACCCACGTTGGAATTAGTATTTCATCGAATTCATCCGGAAGACAGAGCGCTGGTCCGACAGGTAGTCGATCGCGTTTCACAGGAGAGGAAGGAATTCGATTTTGAGCATCGGTTGCTGATGCCCAATGGATCCGTCAAATATCTCCGAGTGGTGGGTCGTCCCTCGAAAGACGAGTCGGGCAGCTTTGAATTCATGGGAGCGGTCATGGACATCAGCGATTTGAAGCACGCGGAGGAACTGCGAGCGGCCATGGCACGCGACCGGGAACTGTTTGCGCAACAGCGCGCCACCGAGTTGGCCAAAGCAAACGAGGCGCTTCGAAGATGCCTCGATGCGCTTGCCTCAGTGCCAGAATTGGATGATTTCCTTGGGCAAGTGATGGCTGCGATCACGCGGCAGCTGGGTGCGGTCTCTTCTTTGTTGTGGATGCGTAACCACGAGGAACCCACTCTGACGCTGGAACTCCTGTTCCAAGACGGCCGAGTAATGTCTCCAGCCGAGGCGAAATATCCAGAAGAATGGCGATCTCTGTCGCTGGACGAACAACGTGTCGCCATTATTCTAGGCCAGGCAACGACTGTGGCTCGTATTCTCGATCCACACTCGCCAATACCTGAAGCGGTGCGCCTTTATCTACTCGGACTGGGAATAAAGACCTTGTTGATCATACCTTTGACCTTGGGCGGCCAGACGAACGGCGAGTTGAGCTTTCGCTTTACTGAGGATCGCGATTTTGACCCGGAGGAGCTCGAAATCGCGAGAGCCTTAGCAATCCAAGCCAGCTTGGCCATTCATCTGACCCGATTGGCAAAAGGCGCCAGGCAATCTGCGGTCCTGGAAGAGCGCAATCAGCTAGCCGCTGAGATTCACGATGCGCTGGCGCAAAGCTTTACCGCCATCTCGATGCAACTGGGAGTCGCCTGGGAGCAACTAGCGGCAAAGCAAGGCGATCCTCTTCGCCAAATTCAACGGGCCAACGAAATCGCAAAGTTTGGCTTAGCTCAAGCGCGCAGATCCATTCTGAGCCTGCACTCCAGTGCCATCGAGGAATCAGGATTGACGACAAGGTTGCAACGTTTGGTTGAGACCTCCAACGTGGCGGGCCTATTGCGATGTGATTTCCGGTCCGACAGGATACCCGAAGAAAGATTGCCGCCGAGGATCCAACATGAGCTGCTGCGTTTTGCCCGGGAGGCGATCAGCAACGCCGTTCGCCACGCCAAACCTACGGTGGTAAGCGTGACGCTTCGCTGGGAACCGCCTCATCTCATGCTTCAAGTAAAAGATAATGGATCTGGAATCTCCAGTGCCAGCCTGAAGAACAGTGAAGGCTTCGGATTGCGTAACATGCGCACCAGAGCCTCGCAAATCGACGGAAAACTAGATATCCATACTGCCGCCGGTCATGGAACGAGCATCGTTCTGACGGTGCCGATAGACTAACTCGTTTGGATAAGCCCACGCCTATTGGCAATGGCAATAGCTTCGGTTCGACCGATCGCATCTAGCTTGGTCAGGATAGATTTCACGTGACCCTTCACCGTGTTCTCACTGATGTAGAGTACCTGTCCTATCTCTTTATTGCTTCTACCGAGAGCCATCGACTGCAAAACCTGCAGCTCGCGCTCCGAAAGTTCAGGTCGGGCCATGGATTCCGCGAGCTTGGAAGCGATCTCAGGCTGCAGCAAAGATTTTCCGGCGGCAACTTTTCGGATAGCTTCCCGGATCTGCTGGGGATCCGCCCCTTTCACCAGGTAACCTTTGGCTCCGGCCTTTAATACTCGGCGAACATCCCCTTCGCTCTCGTAGGTTGTCATCACGATGATCCGTGGTTTGGGTTCGCCGTGCGACATCAGTTCAGTGATAACCTGCAGGCCATCTTTCTCCGGCATCCGGAGATCGAGCAAGAGAACGTCGGGAGCAAGCTCATGGTAGAGCTCGCAGGTTTCCTTTCCGTCAGCAGCTTCAGCTACGACCTGGATGTCCTTCTCTGATTTCAGAATCGTAACCAGTCCTTCGCGGACGACCGGATGATCGTCGGCGATCAGGACCCGTATAACCTTCGTTACCGATGTAGAAGACGATTTCATGATGGGATCGGCACGGTCAGGACGATGCTCGTTCCATGACCGGCAGCAGTATCGATATCTAATTTTCCGTCGATTTGCGAGGCTCTTGTGCGCATATTGCTTAATCCGAAGCCTTCACTTTTCTTCCGAGTAGCTCCGGAGATTCCAGATCCATTGTCTTTTACTTTGAGAATGAGATTGGGCGGTTCCCAGCGAAGCGTCACGCTTACCACAGTAGGCTTGGCGTGGCGAACGGCGTTGCTGATCGCCTCCTGGGCAAAACGCAGCAGCTCATGTTGTATCCTCGGCGACAATCTTTCTTCCGGTATGCTGTCGGACCGGAACTCACAGCGCAACCGGCCCGCCACGTTCGAGTGCTCAACCAAACGTTGCAACGTCGTCGTCAATCCTGATTCCTGAATAGCACCGGAGCGGAGGCTGAGAATAGATCTGCGCGCCTCGGCCAAGCCAAATTTGGCGATTTCGTTGGCCCGCTGAATTTGGCGGAGAGGATCGCCTTCCCTGGCCGCTAGTTGCTCCCCGGCGACTCCCAGTTGCATCGAGATGCCGGTAAAGCTTTGCGCCAGCGCATCATGGATCTCAGCGGCCAGCTGATTTCGCTCTTCCAGGACCGCAGATTGCCTGGCGCTTTTTGCCAATCGAGTGAGATGAATGGCCAAGCTGGCTGGGATGGCTAAGGCCCTCGCGATTTCGAGCTCCTCCGGGTCAAAATCACGCTCCTCAGTAAAACGAAAGCTCAACTGGCCGTTGGCCTGGCCTCCTAAAGTCAAAGGAATGATCAACAAGGTCTTCACACCCAATCCGAGTAGATAGAAGCGCAGCTCTTCGGGTAATGCCGAGTGTGGATCGAGAATACGGACGACAGCCGTCGGCTGGTCCAGAAAAGTGGCGGCACGTTGTTTGACCAGCGACAGAGACCGCCAGGTTTCCGGAAATTTCGCTTCATCCGGAGTGAGGACTCGGCTGTTTTGGAAGATGAGCTCCACCGCCAATGTATTTTGCTCGAAGTTACGCACCCGCAACAAAGAAGAGACCGCACCCAACTGGCGCGTGATCGCAGCCATCACTTGCCCAAGGAAATCATCCAGTTCGGGCACTGAGGCAAGCGCATCGAGGCATCCCCGGAGAACCTCGTTTGCTTTGGCCAGCTCGGTGGCGCGCTGCTGCGCAAACAGTTCCCGTTCACGTGCCATGGCCGCTCGCATTTCGTCCGCGCGCTTCAGATCGCTGATGTCCGTCGCGATACCACATAACGCATACGGTTTGCCCGTGCGGTCGCGCAGGAGAAATTTGACCGAGACGTACAGATGTTCGCCCGCATCCGAGGGTACGGTTTCTTCGAATTGGATCGGCACGCCAGCTTCGATCACTTGGCGGTCATTGTCACGAACCGCTTCGGCGACATCGCGGGGCAGAATATCGAAGTCGGTTTTGCCGTGGATTTGGTCGCGTCGCACACGATGGCGACGCTCATATTCGCGGTTGACCAAAAGGTACCGAAGGTCAAGATCCTTCACGAAAACCACCGCCGTAGTGTTGTCGACAATGTCCTGCAGTCGCTGCTCGCTCTCACGCAGCTCCTCCTCCGCCCGCTTGCGCTCACTGACGTCTACGACGACGGTCGCGAAAAACGCCGGCGAGCTTCCAGTCGCCGGGACCAGGGTACTGCTGAGGTCCGCCCAGATCACATTGCCGTCCTTGCGTCGGTAGCGTTTCTCGATTCGGAAATCTAGTCGCCGCTGATCGACCGACTCTGATAGAATCGCTTCGGTGGCGGCACGGTCTTCTTCATGGGTTAACTCTAAAGCGCTGAGCCTTTGGAGTTCCTCTTGCGAATAGCCGAGCATCTTCTGGAGAGCCAAGTTTGCCGCAATGTAGTGGCCGTCTGGAGTGATCAACGCGATGCCGGCCGATGAGTTCTCAAACAGTTTACGCCAGCGTTCTTCACTGGCTCGGAGAGCTTCTTCGGCCTTCTTTCGATCGCTGTTTTCTTGCTTGAGCTCCGCATTCAATCGACCGAGATCGGCGTAGAGTCGCGCGTGGTCTAAAGAGATTGCAGCCTGAGAGGCCAACAGCTCTAGCATCGCCAGCCGGTTGGGCGTGAACACGCGGGGGACCAACTTGTTCTCCAGATAAAGCACTCCCATGAGCTTGGCCTGCTTCACCAAAGGCAGGCAGAGGGTTGATCTTGGGCGCTGCTGACGCACATATTCGTCCTCGGAAAACTGATTCTGGACCGAGGCGTCATCCAGAATCACGCTCTCCAGGGTTCGGATCACATAGCGAAACAGCGAGTCGGGCAAGTCGGAGGGCGTCACCAACGCATGTTGCAGTTGGACCTCCACCCCGTCGCGGCCGGTCCTGGCTTCCGCAGCGACTCGAAGTTCTGTGCCGTGCGACAGAATCAGAAGGCCGCGCTCAGCACCAGCGTGTTCAACGGCAATCATCATGAGCGTTTTGATCAACTTCTCCAGCTCAATCTCCCCAGCAACAGCTTGCGACGCCTTCATCACCGTCCCCAGGTCAAGCTGCTCAACAGACGTGCCGATCCTCGTAGCGGGACGCAGAGAGGCCTGTTCAGCGATCGCAGGGTAGCGCTCGTCGAGCTGCTGCACCTTGCCCAGTGCACCCCAACGCAGATAACAGTAGCGCGACTCACGCAGATAGGAGTGCCCCACTCTTTCGATGCCTCGCTTTAGATAGAACTGGGCTGCCAGCTCGTTGGCGAGGCCCTCGTTCTGGACAAACCCGTTCTCTCGCGCCGCCCGGATTGCCTTCTCGTACAACCGCATGGCATCAAGGTCCCGGTTTTCGAGGCGGGCTATCTCGGCGCCCACCAAGGCGTGCTTTTCGGCGAAAGTCGGTGGATAGTTTTCGGCCCACTCGCGAAGTTGTTCGCAATGCGCCGTCAGGAGTTTGCGCCACCTGTTCTGCTCTTCGGGAGTAGCGTTCCCAGAGAGCGCCGCCACGGTCAGCGCGGTGTAGTAAAAGTAGTCGAGTAACTGGATATGGGCGGGCGAGGCCCAAAGCAGTGCCCTCGCCTTCTCGGCTGCCGCCAGCGCCTCGGCGTAATCGCCGGACAGAAACCGGGTCTTCAGTTTGACGATCCAGTAAAGGCAGACCATCGTGGGCGTCCGGTCCCCCGTGAGTTGCTCTTCGAACGCCGCCTCGTCGAACTGCGCGTCGCTGAAGGTGGAAAAGGTCGCGGTCCGTCCCTGCATGGTCGCGATGTAGCGTTGCTGGCTCACAATGGCGGCGGCGACGTCATGGAATCGAGCTTTCCGGACAAATTCCAGGCTCTTCTCCGACTCGCGCCACACCGCATCGAGCGGATCGTTCCGGACCAGAAAACTTGTAACGGATTGATCCACGCTGTAGCAAGCGGTGGTCAGATCCCCCGTCTCGATCGCGGTGCGAAAGGCCGCCCGATTGAACTCGATCGCGGTCGCGATTGGCTGTGTCCAGATGGCCACGATTCCCATCGAATGGTAAGCCTTCGCCTGGTAGGCGATGAAGCCGTGTTTCTCGACCAGGTCGCATGCGAGCTTAGCAAAACGATACCCCTCACTGTAACGGTGAAAGACCGGGCCGAGGACGGTCCCGAGATAGGCACAGCCGTGCGCGGACGCGCCGCACATCCCGTGCTGCATGCTGACGTTCACCATGCGGCACACGAGCAAGCAAAATAAGTGGAAGTCGGTAAAGTAGGCCGGACCTAGCAGGGTCGACAGCACCTGCATGGCGGCCTGCAGTTCCGGATCGGTCATCGGCGGCAGGTCGATCAGGTTCTCGATGGGGCGCCCCTCCAGGTTGTGCCAGATCGTCTCGTATTCAGCCCCGACCTGCTCCCGGGTCGGGTGTGCCGGGACTTCAATGCCGAACAGGCGCAGGCACGTGAGCGCATTGGCGACTGCTTGCGGGTTTTCCGACTTCACGGTATGGAGCAGAACTTTCAGGTGGTAGGCGCCCGCCTGATCGACTTTCGAAGCTCCGCGTTGCAGCAACTCCTCTATAAATTGCTCGGCTTTGTCGAAGCTACCGCTCAGAAACTCGCACTCCGCGCGTTCGAGCCACAGGTTGAACATTAATTCGTAGCGGCTGCCCCAGTCTCTTTCGTCGAGGAGTGCCATACCGGCCGCCAGATGTACGCAGGCCGACGCAAAGGCTGCTGACGCCTTTGCCTTTCGCCCAGCGCGCAGGTCGATCGTTGCCGCCTGCACTTTCTCGTCACGGTCCAACAGCCGTGCAGCGCCCCGATTGAATTGATTCGCGATATCGAACAGATGCTCGGCCAGCTCGTCAGCAGTCATGCTCGCCAGCAACACGCGACCGATGCGTAGATGGACTTCGGCGCGGTGCGCTTCGGGGATCAGTGAATAAGCCGCCTGCTGGATCCGGTCATGCATAAATTTGTAGGCGTTCTCCAGGCGAAAGACGAGCCCAGCGTGGACGGCTTCCCAGAGTACCGCATGCACCGCCTCCTCTGTTTTCCCGTGAACCAGGGTGAGAGTGGCAATCTCGGCGACGTTGCCCAGGCAGGCGAACTGCTTCAGGGCTTCCTGGGTGTCGGCGGAGAACCGCCTCAGGTTCCCGGCCACAAGATCCACCACGTTGTCGGTGTAGTTCCCAGCGCGGATGCGGTTGATGTCCCATTGCCAGGCTGGCGCGACCGGATCGAGCGCGAGCAGACCCTCTTTAGCCAACGCCGTGAAGAACTGGATCGCGAAGAACGGATTCCCGCCGGTCTTCTCCTGCAGCAGATCCGCCAAGGGCCGCGCGTGCTCCGGCACGCAATGCAGGGCATCCGCCACCAACCGGCCGACGTCGTGGAGCCCAAGGGGCGCCAGCACGATCTCATAGACCCGCGCTCCGGCCTGGCGGATCGCCTCCAGCGCCCGCAGAAGCGGGTGCACGGGGTCGACCTCGTTGTCCCTATAGGCCCCGACCAGAAGCAGATGCCGCACCTTAGAGTGCGTGACCAGGTGCTCGAGGAGATCGAGCGTCGCTGTATCCACCCATTGCAAATCGTCGAGGAACAGGGCAAGCGGGTGCTCCTTCCTCGCGAATACGCCGAGGAACCGCTGGAAAACCAACTGGAATCGGTTCTGTGCGTCCTGCGGCGCCAGGTCCGGAACCGGCGGCTGTTTTCCGATCACCAGCTCCAACGCAGGAACGAGGTTGACGATAAGCTGACCGTTCGCGCCCAGCGCCTCGCCCAGGGCCTCCCGCCACCGGCCTAGTTCTGCCTCGCTTTGGCCCAGAAGCGGGCGTACCAGGCTCTGGAAGGCTTGGCCAAGAGTGGCGTACGGGATGTCCCGCTTGTACTGGTCGAACTTGCCGGAAGCGAAGAGACCACGCGACGGCACGAGCACCTTGTGCAACTCGTTCACCACCGACGATTTGCCGATGCCGGAATAGCCGGAAACGAGCACCAGTTCCGGGGTGCCGTTCGCCACGACACGGTCGAAGGAAGCGAGCAGCTCGTCAATCTCGCGCTCCCGGCCATACAGCTGCTCCGGGATCATGAGCCGGTCCGACGCGTCCGATGTACCGAGCGGGAACGGATCGATCCGTCCGAACGACTCCCAAGTCGCGAGACATCTGCGAAAAGCAGCCTCGACGCCGGCCGCAGTTTGGTAGCGCTCCTCGGCGGTCTTCGCGAGGAGCTTCATCACGATCGCCGAGAGCGGCCCCGGGATGCCCGCGACCTGCTCGTCGGGCCGGACCGGCTGCCGGGCGATGTGGCAGTGAACCCACTCCATCGGATCGGACGCTGTGAACGGAAGCGCGCCCGTGAGCAGCTCGTAGCAGGTGACGCCCAGGGAGTAAAGATCACTCCGAGAATCGATCGACCGGTTCATGCGACCGGTCTGTTCGGGCGCCATGTAGGCTAGTGTTCCGGCAATCACCTCGGGTGGCTCTGGGGACTGGCGCTCGCGCGGGAGACGGGAAGCAATACCGAAGCCGGTGAGCCGGATCACGCCGGTGGCGGAATTCACCAGAATGTTGGCCGGCTTGATGTCCTTGTGAATAAGACCTTGCTGGTGGAGCTTGCCCAGCGCAGCGGCAAGGCCGACCGCCAAGCGAAGGAATCGGCTTAATTCCATCGGTTGTCCCAGGAGCCGATCTAGTGGCTCCCCGCCACGGTCCTCGAGTATAAGCATTGGGCGACCCTCACGACGAACCAGGGTGAGAGGTCGAGCCGCCCAGTCCGAATCAAGCTCAGCCCGAAGGGAATATTCGTGCTCAAGCCGTTCCAAGATTCCCGGAACGGGATGCTCTGAGACAGGCGTTATCGCAAGTATTGTCGGTGGTTCGTCGTCATCGCTCCGGCCCCGGCAAAATACGAATTCCTCGTCCTCACGCAGCGTTTCAAACACATAGTTTGAAGGCTCAATCGACCACGAGCCTGCGGTCGGCGGGCTCACAAAAACGCCAATTGCATGCACCTCCCGTCTTTCGCCATCATTCTTTGGCAAATCGAACATTTGAGCGGGCCTTGAATCACCAAAGCCTAATTGCTCTTTTGGAGGGGATCAATGCTACACAGCATCGAGAATAGCGTTCTCGAAGTTGCGAGAAGCGTCAGCATCGAACAGGGGACCGGAGTCATCAGGTAGAGCATTATCGGCTCAGGAGCTTCCAGGAAGAATATGTCAGTTTTCTAAAGTTTACTCCGTAAGCGCTAAGATAATTGTGTGGCGCTTCGATGGGCGAATGGCTTTTGTCCCGGAGGGACAGGTTGATAGTAGCCAGGCACGAGTACGTGTTTCGAAGACTTCGCCATACCCATACAGGCACGAAGCGCCTGGGTAGCGATGCAGAGAAGCCCCGTCCGGAGGGACGGTCGAAGTCATGGTCAGTCCCACAGATATTTTTCGGCGAAACTGAGCCCCGGCATGAGCAAGCGACCGCGCGTCGAATGCTCATGCCGCTTCAGAAACGCCAGGTCTTCCTGTGGAAAAGTTCGGGTCCGATGATGTTCGACCTGATTTTGGATGGAATGAATGGT
>Ga0210387_10000145_pt1 | contig 50136 bp, 35 predicted proteins | sample IncBWC7OmetaG_FD_160108 | JGI IMG/M metagenome (GOLD analysis project Ga0210387, IMG submission 160108) | Forest soil microbial communities from Barre Woods Harvard Forest LTER site, Petersham, Massachusetts, United States - Inc-BW-C-7-O ... | reverse complement strand
CGGTTACTCTCATGTCTAATGTTCTGGAAACGGCAGCACGATTGGCTTAAGCAAACACCAGTCGCACCGAGACGTTGCCACGCGTAGCGTTGGAGTACGGGCACAGCGCGTGTGACTTCTCGACGAGCGAATCGGCCTCGGCCCGGGGAAGCCTTGGGAGGCGAATCCGCAGCTCGACTTCAATCCCGAAAGCCTGTTGCCCCGGCCCGACACCGACGCCGGCCTCGACCTCCGCGCTCCTCGGGAACTCAATGCCTTCGCGAACGGCAACGAGCATCATGATTCCGAGAAAGCTGGCCGCGTAGGCGGCTGCAAACAGCTGCTCCGGGTTGGTCCCGCGCGCATTCGTGCCACCCAGCTTGCGTGGTCTCTTCACTTTCAAGTCGAGCGCACCATCGGAGGACACCGTTCGGATATCGCGACCTGCTGTCGCCATCACCTGGGCGCGGTAGAAGACCTCGTCCATCAGCATCCGATGACTTCCTTTTCTTTAGCTAGGGGCCCGGGGAGAACCTGCGACCGGACGTTACGCGGACGGTGGTTCTCTCGAAGTTGCATTTTGGTTCTGAATCCGAGTACCGGAGGGATGGTGGTCCTTAGCCCGATCGTCTTGGATGCTCGAATCCTGCCCGCGGCGAGGCTGGCCGAGTCTGATCGCCGGCCCTGGTGAGATGCCAACTGCATTCGCGTACAAGAGACAGCGGCTATTCCAAGAGCGGGCGGACGGCCGGGGCTAATCTAGGACTCCCTCTTAGGACCGGGACGATTGAAACGGTGAAGCAAGCGCAACCGGATGGTTACGGGCCCCGACTGGGCGATCGCATCGACGTGCATGCGCATTACATCCCAGATTTTTATCGGGAGGCGTTGATCGACGCCGGCCTGGGGGCGCCGGACGGGATTCGGGAGCTCCCAGTTTGGGATGCGGAAACCGCGCTCAAGACCATGGACAAGCTGCGGGTCGGCATAGCGATGCTCTCAATATCTTCGCCCGGGGTGCATCTGGGCGATGACAAACAAGCAACCCAACTGGCGCGGCGAGTGAACGAGGAAGCACAGCGGCTACGTCACACGTACCCGGACCGATTCGGTCACCTTGCATCGCTCCCATTGCCCAACGTGGAGGACGCAGTCGCCGAAGCGATTTATGCGTTAGATGTTCTCGGCGCGGACGGCGTCGTTCTCGAAACCAACGCGAACGGCATTTACCTAGGCGATCCGAAGCTCGGGCCTCTGTACGCGGAGCTCGATCAGCGCCACGCTGTGATCCTCGTACATCCCACCACACCGTCCGGGCGCTGCTGCGAGCGACTGGAGGCGCGCTATCCGCAACCCATGCTGGAATTCATGTTTGATTCGACACGATCCGTGTCGGACATGATTCTCTCCGGCGTTCTTGAACGCTTCCCGCAGCTGCGGGTGATCGTGCCGCACGCCGGCGCGGCACTTTCGGTACTGATGGAGCGGGTTGAACTGCTGCTACCGCTCCTCTCGACTCGCGCCGGCGATGCTCCGCCCTCACTTCGACAAGCGATGCGAAAATTGCATTTCGATCTGGCGGGAGCGCCGGTGCCGCAGCAATTAGGCGCGCTGCTGCAGGTCGCTGATGCAGGACATCTTTATTATGGGAGCGACTATCCCTTCACACCGGCCTCTGCCTGCGTGTCGTTGGCTCATGCCCTACAAGAAAGCCCGCTTCTTGACGAGGCGGCGCGCGCAGGGATGTGGTGGAGGAACGCCTTGCGGTTGTTCCCGCGCCTCTTGAATACGGGCTCAACGGTCGTAAGCTCATTGTGGACGTGACGTACCGAAGCCGCAGTTCTTCGACCCGCGCTTCGCTCTGGAGCACGATTGATCCACGTGTACTCATTCTCGCTCTCGGGACATTCGCAATCGGCACCGACGCGTTCATCATCGGCGGCATTCTACCGAGGATCGCGCATGATCTTTCCGTCAGCGTTGGGCGGTCGGGTCTGGTCGTGTCGGTATTTTCTCTATCTTATGCAGTCGGCTCGCCGATTGTTTCGGCGTTAACCGCGCACTTGCGCCGTCCGACCGTCCTCATCGGAGGCCTAGCGGTATTCTCGGCCGCTAATTTGATGTCGGCCCTGTCACCCACCTTGGCTTGCCTTCTGGCGACACGGGTTATAGCCGCGCTCGCGGCCGGGCTTGTCGCCCCAGCCTGTTATGCGCTCGCCTCAACACTTGGTGGATCTGACAGTCGCGGCAAAATGTTGGCGATCGTCGGTGCCGGATTTACGAGCGCCATGGTCTTAGGCGTCCCCCTCGGGGTCATCATCAGCAAGTACGCCGGCTGGCGGGGCGCGCTGATCTTTGTTGCGATCCTCGGCGCTGTCGCAGCGCTTGGCATGTTGGGCGCCGGAGTTCCGGAGCCTGACTCCACCAAGAGTGCACCCAGGCTCTCTGAACAAATGCGGATTTTGGGCCGGCCAGAAACCCTCATCGTTCTGACGCCATTTCTTATTTGGTCCATCGCCAATTTTGGGCTGTATACGTTCATCGCCGCGATTCTAGGGCGGCTGGGGTCCACGACAGCCGTTTCTTGCTTGCTGCTGCTCTTCGGGTTGGGTTGCATGGCTGGCAATTTCATCGGTGGCAGTTTGTCCGATCGGTACGGCCCTCGACGGCCCACGATTTTCTGCCTCGGGATGTTGATCTGTGACCTCGCCGCCATTCAGCCAGCCAGTTCGTCGATAGCCGCGGCGGCAGTCACGATGACCGGTTGGGGCGTTTGCATGGCGGCGCTCTTCACGCTCCAGCAGCAGCGGGCCATTGCGGTAAATCCCGAGCGGTCGAATTTGATACTCGCCCTGAACAATTCTGCGCTGTATCTGGGAGCGTCCATCGGAGCGGCGGCAGGTGGACTGATCATATCGAGCCTGTCCCTTGACTTCCTCGCGCCCACAAGCGCCGCTGTCGCAGTCTTGGGTCTGGTGGCGCTCCTTCTTTTACCGCGGCGTGGAGCACCGGCCACTCCCGGACCTCCCAATGCGTCAACGGCAAACCGCCTGGGGTAAGTCATGCTTGAAATCATGGTCAACGGCACGCTGCGCAAGATCGAGAGCGCTTCCGACACGCCGCTTCTTTGGGTCTTGCGCGACGAACTCGGTTTGCGGGGCACGCGCTTCGGATGCGGCGTCGGACTTTGCGGCTGCTGCACCGTGCATGCGGATGGCCGGGCGATTCGGTCGTGCAGCATTGCGGTCAGCGACATCGGCCAACGCCGCGTGACAACGATCGAGCATCTCAGCGCGAATGGGTTGCACCCGCTGCAGCAGGCATGGATCAAGCTCGAAGTGCCGCAATGCGGCTACTGCCAGTCTGGCCAAATCATGCAGGCAGCCGATTTACTGGCGCGAACGCCGAAGCCGACCGACGCCGACATCGATGCGGCGATGTCGGGGAATCTATGCCGCTGCGGCACCTACCTTCGAATCCGTGCCGCGATCAAGCTGGCGGCGTTCGGCGAAAATCGAAGCGAGTGATGGTCGGCCGTGCTGCCTCAAGCCCCCTCGCTCAACCGCCGCGCCTTCGCCTTCGGGATTAGCGCGGCGATTGGCGGCTTGGTGATTGGCGCGCCGTCACTCGCTGCCTCCCTGGTTACTGGGCGGCGTAACCAATTGGATCTTCCCGCCGAGGTCACGATCTGGGTTGCGATCGAACCTGACGATACGACGATCATCCGGATTGCGCGGTCCGAAATGGGCCAGGGCAGTTTCACCGCTCTGGCGATGCTGATCGCCGAGGATATGGAGTGCGACTGGTCGCGCGTGCGTGCCGAATATGTCGATACCCACGAGAACGTCGTGCGAGGCCGGCCTTGGGGCGACATGGTCACAGCGGGCAGCCTCGCCATCCGCGCCTCCCAGAGTTATCTGCGCAAGGCCGGTGCCCAAGCGCGGACGATGCTCATCGCTGAAGCAGCCTCGCGATGGCGCGTGCCGGTCGATACTTGCCACGCCGCCGCCAGTCGGGTTGACCACCCCGCCACCAGTAGGTCGTTACGGTATGGCGAACTCGCGGGGGGCGCGGCGCGCCGACCCATTCCGGTCGACGTGGAACTCAAGTCTCCCTCACAATGGCGGCTGATCGGCACGCCCGCGCCAAGGCTCGACACGCCGGACAAGGTGCTGGGTACACCAATCTTCGCTGGCGACGTCACGCTGCCGGGCATGCTGTTCGCAAGCTACTCGGCGTGTCCCGCTCACGGCGGACGGCTCAAGAGCTTCGATGCCGATCAAGCGCTGCGGATGACGGGCGTGCGCCGGGTCGTCGCCGTGCGCGACATGGGCGTCGCCGTGCTGGCGGAAAACTGGTGGCAAGCCCGCAAGGCGATGGATGGGGTCGCGATCGAATGGGACATGGAGCGGGCCAAGGGCCTTTCGACGGAGGCGCTGCGATCCGGGTTCGTGAGCGCGCTCGACGCCAACGACGTGGCGATCGGACAAGCCATCGGCGATGTGGACCGAGCGCTAGCGTCGTTCGGTCCGATCCTAAAGGCGGACTACGACGTCCCCTACCTGGCGCACACCACCATGGAACCGCAGACTTGCGTCGCCCATGTCGCCGATGGGCGCGCCGAGATCTGGGCCCCGACCCAGAATGGCGAACACACCCTCTCGGAGGTGGCGAGGATACTCGCGTTCCCGCCTTCGGCCGTCACGGTCCACAAACATCACTTGGGCGGAGGATTCGGACGGCGCGGCCAGGCCCAAGACTGGGCGATGATCGCAGCCCTGATCGCGCAATCGGCTGGCGTGCCGATCAAGATGGTCTGGACGCGGGAGGAAGACGTCCAGCACGATTTCTACCGGCCGATGGTGGTGGCTCGTCAATGGGCCGCGTTCGACCACACTGGCGAGCTCGTCGCCTGGAAGGTGCGGTTGGCCGGATCCTCGAACCTAGTGCAGCTCCAGCCGGAGCGTCTGAAGAACGGCCAAGACCTCGAGATGATGGGCGCGTTCAACCCGGACGACCTCGTTTATCGCGTCCCGAACTTCGAGGTCGGCTACGTCATGCGCAATACGCCAGTGCCGGTCGGCTTCTGGCGCGGCGTCAACCATAGCCAGAACGGTTTCTTTCGCGAGAGCTTCGTCGACGAGATGGCTCATGCCCGTCGCGAAGACCCTTACCGCTTCCGCCGGAAACTGTATGCCGCCAGTCCGCGCTCGCTGGCCGTCATCGATGCGGTCGCTGCTCTGGCCCAGTGGGGCCGCCATCGCGACGACGTGTTCCAGGGCATGGCAGTCGTTCAGTGCTACAACTCCATATCAGCTCAAGTAGTGGACATTTCCGTCAGCGACAGGGGCGAGCTGACCGTCCACCGGGTTTGCTGCGCCATCGACCCCGTCCACGTCGTCAACCCCAGTATCGTCGAAGCGCAGATGCAAGGCGGTGTGGTCTACGCACTGTCGGCAGCGCTTCACGGCGAAATTACCTTGCAGGACGGGCGCGTTCAGCAATCCAACTTCTCCGACTATCCCGCGCTTCGCATGAACCAGATGCCACAGGTTGCGGTCACGCTGATCTCCTCTGGCGAGCGCTACAGCAAAGAGTGGGGCGGCGTCGGTGAACCGGGCACCCCGCCTCTGGCGCCCGCGCTCTGCAACGCGATCTTCGCTGCGACAGGCCAGCGAATCCGCTCGCTTCCTCTCTCCAAACACCGCCTGAAGCCGGCGCAACGCGGAGGGGGCTAAGCATGGCGGCTCGACCTGTCGACGTCCTCGCGCTCCAGCCGCTCACGCGCCGCAGTATCTTAATCGCATCAGGCGGCTTCGCGATTGCACTCGCCTTCGGCCAAGGATCCGCATCGCTTGCGGCCTCATCCCGCTCTCACCGCTTGCGGCCGAACGCCTGGATCACCATCGACGCGGACGACGTGGTCACCTTGATTTCGCCGGCCTCGGAGATGGGACAGGGCGTCATGACCTCGATCCCCCTGATGTTGGCCGAGGAGATGGACGCCGACTGGGAGAAGGTAAGGGTACGCCAGGCTCCGTCGGACGCGAGTGCTTACGGCAACCCGGCGTTCGGTGGTCTTCAGGCGACGGGTGCCAGCATGACCACTCGGGCCTATGGTCAGATCATGCGCCTAGCCGGAAATCAGGCGCGAGCAATTCTGATCGAATGCGCGGCCCGGCTGTTGGGCGACGCTCCCCGAGAAGTAAGCGTCGGACTCCATGTCCTTGTTCACCGTCCGACGGGCCGGCGCCTTTCATTTGGCGAAGTGGCCGCCGCCGCTGTGCTGCCGGACCCGCTGCCGACCGTTTCGGTTGCGGATCTGAAGCCACCGGCGGACTGGCGTTACATCGGCAAGGACATGCCGCGTATCGACGTGCCGGGCAAAGTTCGGGGGGAAGCGGGGTTCGGTATCGACTTCCAGGCCGAAGGGCTCTTGTTTGGTGCGGTTGCCCGCTCGCCCGTGCAGGGCGAAGTGCCGCTGCATGTCGATGATGCAACAGCGCGGGCGATGCGCGGCGTCGTCGCGATCGTCCCCCTGTCCTATGGCGTCGGCGTGATCGCAACGTCTACCTGGACCGCCTGGCGCGCACGCGATGCACTGCAGATCACGTGGTCGAGCCGATCCCCGGCTCGCGCCTACGACAGTGCGCGCATGCTCGACACCTATGCGGCGATCGCCGCGCGCACGGACGGCGAAACCAAAATCGTGGCGCAACGGGGGGATGTCGAGATGGCCCTGAACGGTGCCGCCCGGGTCATTGAGACGACCTATCTCAGCGAGCACGTGCACCACGCGACGATGGAGCCGCTGTCGGCGACTGCTTTGGTTCAGGACGATCGCGCTCAGCTCTGGGGATCATTTCAGGCCCAGACGGTGGTGCAGAATGCCGCCGCGACGGCGCTTGGGATCCCGCCCGCGAAGATCGCTGTGGAGACCCTCTGGTTGGGCGGCGGCTTCGGACGCAAATACGAGGCCGATTTTGCCCTCGACGCAGTCTTGCTGGCGCAGGCAGTGAAGGGCCGTCCCGTCAAGGTAACCTGGACACGGGAAGACGACATCCGCCATGGCAAGTATCGGCCCTTGCAGGCACAACATATTCGGGTCGGTCTGGATAGACGCGGCCAAATCATTGCCTGGCGGCACCGCGTGGTTTCGCCTTCGATCCTCGCGCGCTATTCGCCTGAAAGATTCGCAAAGGGCGGCGGCCTAGATCCGGCAGTGACCGAAGGCGTTGACCTGAACTACGCCATACCGGCGCTGCTCTCGGAATGGAAGCCCATGACCGGTGTGGTCGACGTAGGGTTCTATCGTGCAATCGCTGCGGGCTACACCAAGTTTGCCATCGAGTGCGCGCTCGACGAAGCGGCGGCGGCGATCCGGATTGAACCGCTGAAGCTTCGTCTCGATCTCCTAGCCCACGCACCGCGGGCGCAGAACGTGCTGCGCGTCGCCGCCCGGATGGCGGATTGGGGGCGCCGACGGCCCAACACCGCCTTAGGCTTAGCCTACTCGGATGCCTTCGGCAGCCATTGTGCTCAGGTCGTGGAAATCGAATTGGACCGCGGGACCGGTGACATCAAGGTCCGCAACATCTGGTGCGCCTTCGACTGCGGGCTGCCCATCCAACCCACCAACATCAAGGCGCAGATCATGGGCGGAGCGCTGCACGGCCTCAGCCAGGCGCTCCACGAGCAGATCAGCTTCACCTCAGGCGCTGTGCAAGAATCGAATTTCAACGACTACCGGATCCTGCGGTTCAACGAGGCGCCAGCGATCGAGATTGCGCTGGTCGGCTCGTCGGCAGACGCCCCTGGCGGCGTCGGCGAAGCTGGACTCCCGCCGGTCGGGCCCGCGATCGCCAACGCCGTGGCCGTGCTGACGGGTGTTCGCCTGCGCCGCTATCCCTTCCATAGCGAGCGCGTCAACGATGCTTGGACGGCGGCATTATGAATCTGACAGAGAACCAGGGGCGCGTTTGGCGCCGCGTGGGCGCATGGGGGGCGGGCGGTTTATTCATTGTGGCCGTCACCGTCGCCGCCTTCGCCACGTGGCGACTGCTGGATCGCGACCCTGAGCAGACCGCGCCCGACCAACGGCCGACGCCGGCGCTGATCGCGCGCGGCGAGTATTTGACCCGCGCCGCCGATTGCGCCGCCTGTCACTCCCCGCCAGGTCGCGCGCCGTTCGGCGGAGGCCTTGCGTTCAAACTGCCGTTCGGAGTGATCTACTCGACCAACATCACTGCGGATCGAGATACTGGGATTGGCGCGTGGAGCGACGACGATGTGGTTCGGGCGCTCCATCTCGGCGTAGCCAGAGGCGGCGCTCATCTCTATCCCGCCTTCCCCTACACCTCCTATACAGGCCTGACGCGGGACGATGCGGTGGCGATCAAGTCTTACCTGTTCAGCCTTCCGCCAGTTCACGCGCCGGCTCACCCGAACGAGCTGATCTTCCCGTTCAATCAGCGATGGGCCATGGCTTTTTGGAACCTTGTCTTCCTCGACGTGCACCGCTTTCGCGCCGATACGAAGCTGTCTGACCAGCAGAACCGCGGCGCTTACTTGGCGACGGCCCTAGGCCATTGCGGTGAGTGCCACACGCCCCGCAACCTGGGCTTCGCCATGAAAGGCAATGCCCAGCTGGCCGGAACGCTCGTGAACGGCTGGCGCGCCTACAACATCACGTCCGACAGAACCTCGGGCGTTGGCGGTTGGTCCGACCAGGAACTTATTGACTATCTGCACACAGGCCATGCCGAGGGGCGCGGGTCGGCGGCAGGACCGATGGCCGAGGCGGTGGTCAACAGTTTGCAATTCCTTTCACCTGACGACCTCCGCGACCTCGTAGCCTATCTTCGCGCCGTCAAACCTGCCGTCGATGCCTCCGCGCGTGTGTCCTCGGCGCCCGTGAGTGGAGAGATTGTCCCGGTAAACGCCCTCGGCCGACAGATTTTCGAGGGCAACTGCATCGGCTGCCATCTCATGGACGGTAGCGGACGCCAGGCCCCCTACGCGGCGCTCGCAGGCAGCGCCTCCGTGCAAGATCCAAAGGGTGTGAACATCATCGAGGTGCTTCTGAGCGGCGCCGATGCCCGAGCGGTGCATCCGCTGGTCGCCATGCCGAAGTTCGCGGCCGGGATGACGGATGATGAGCTCGCGGCGCTCGCCAACTTCACGATCGCACACTTCGGCGGACGAGAAGGCCAGGTCAGCGCCAAGGACATCAAACATGCGCGCTCTAACTAAACGCGTCGTCCGCTCGGTACTCGCCGCAGGAGCCAATGAGGCAAGGTCCGCGGGCAAAGCCCGGCCGACGGAGTGCATTTTGACTAGGTGGTGCGAATGAATCGTCGAGAACTTTTGCAGGCCGCGCCGTGGGCCGCGGGAACGCTCGTCCTGCTCGGAAACCCCGTTGCGAGCGTCGCAGCGCCGTCCACCGCGGGAGCGCCCGCTCCGTTCGCCCGTCCTTCTACCCGGCGCTGGACTGAGCAACGCTGGGCCCTCGATAACTTGATCCAAGCCAATGGCGTGGATTGGGATCAGCCGCGCACGGAGTATTGGAACGCTGCTTGCGGTTTGCAGGCTGGACCAGACTTCGCCCGGATTCGCGAACGCGTTCACAAATATGCGGACATCGCGCCGGAGTTCGTCGACATGGCGCGGGTCCGGGAAGAGCGCGCGCGGGCGGCTGAGACGGCGGGCGAGCTGGTCTCAGCGCGGGAAAACTATTTCATAGCGGCCGTTCACTGGGGCGCCGCTCAATGGCCGATCGACGAGGCCAATGACCAGAACCGGCAATACAATCAGAGAAAGCGCGATTGCTTCACACGCTATGCGGGGCTAGCCGACCACCATGTCGAGCCTGTGTGGATTCCGTTTGGAGACAAGGTCCTGCCAGCCTGGTTTCACCTCCCTGTCGGCTACGCCGACGGCCGCGTTCCTGTGGTTGTCGCCATTCCCGGAATGGACAGCTTCAAGGAGGCGAGCGTCAATCTCTACGGCGATCCGCTCCTGAGCCGAGGTATCGCCGTGCTCGCGGTGGACGGACCTGGTCAATACGAATGCCCGCTTCTCGGCGTCTACATGACCTTGGAGAACTGGGAAGTCACGGGTCAGGCGTGCATGAACTGGTTGCTTCGTCGACCCGAAGCCGATCCGCGTCGGATAAGCATCAGTGGTCGCAGCTTTGGATCGTTTGGGGCGACCATCGCGGCATCGGGTGAGCCGCGCTTCCGGTCGATCGCGGTCAGCGCCACCTGCTTTGAGCCCGGGTTTCACACGATCTTCGAAGAGGCGTCGCCTACCTTCAAGATGCGCTTTATGTTTATGGCGAATATCGCCAACGAGGCGCAATTTGACGGCTTTATGAAGACGCTGACGTGGGAGGGCCAGGCAGAAAAGATACGAATGCCGTTCCTCTGCATCGCCGGCGCGGCCGACGAGCTCAGCCCGATCGAAAACACCGAGCATTTGTTTCGCACCCTGACCGGCCCGAGGCAGCTCGTGATCTACGAGGAATCCCGGCATTCGGTCGGCGGCGGCGTTTCATCCGCACTTCTCGGTCCTAACGCCACCGACCTCAGCGCAAATTGGATCGCCGCCCGTTTTGCGAGTCGCCCTTTCCCCACCGAACGCTGGTTCGTCGACAACGGGGGCAGGGTCATCAAATCCGCCATCTGAAAGTCGCGAGATGATCAATCGCGAAGGCGTTGGTCCCACATCATGCGCTCTAGCGCTCGGTCGTGGATTTGCTTGTCGGGTGGATGATCTCAGCGCGCGCCGGTAGAGCCGCCGCAGTCCAGCCACCGCCGAGCGCCTTCACCAACAGCACGCTGGCTTCCATCCTCCGTCGCCTGATCTCAACCTGGTTGCGCTCGTTACCGAGATATTCGGTCTGGGCCGTAATGACCTGGAGGTAGTTATCCCGTCCGCCGACGTATCGGTCGGTAAAGAGGCGCAAGTTGTTCTTGGCCGAGTCGACCGCTTCATCCTGCTGCGCAGCCTCGTGCTCGAGAATACCCAACGCGGCGAGATTGTCCTCAACTTGTTGGAAAGCGGAGAGGGTCGTCTGGCGATAGTCGGCGATGGCCGCGTCATAGTGCGCCTGGGCCGCTCCGGTCTTCGCACGGCGGCGCCCGCCATCGAAAACAGTCTCTCCCATGGAGAGGCCTACGGCCCACAGGCGGCTCGGCCAGTTGAACCACGTGTTGAGCGCGCTGCTCTCGAACCCTGCCACCCCGTTCAACGACAACGAGGGGTAATAGGCTGCGATGGCGATGCCGATCTGCTCGTTGGCTGCGCCGGCACGGCGCTCGGCGGCCGCGATGTCGGGCCGACGTTCCAGAAGCTCTGAGGGAACACCGACCGAGATCACCGGGGGAGGTTTCGACTCAAGTGGCGCAGCCGCAAGTGCGAACGATGCCGGCGGTTGACCGATCAGGACGGCAATAGCGTGTTCGTACTGCGCTCTACGCACCATGATATCGGTCGCTTGCACACGCGCGGTATCAAGTTGAGTTTTTGCCTGCGCGACATCCGATGCCGGAGAGGCGCCGCCTTCGAGGCGAGCTTGAGTCAGTTCCAGCGAGTCGCTGTAGGCTTTCACGGTATCGTCAAGCAGGCGCTGCTGTGTATCCGCGCTGCGCAGCTCGAAATAGTCGATTGCGAGCTCGGCATGGAGGCTCAGGTTGACGCTCTCGAGATCCGCAGCGCTCGCCTGGGCCTTCTCGCCCGCCGCGGCGACACCCCTGCGAATTCGGCCCCATAGATCAACTTCGTAGGACAGGTCCACTGGTAACTGCAAGTCGCCGGTAGCGAAGGAGTTCGGCAGAGGAAAGTAGGGCTGGTGGGGCGAATCGCGCAGGGACGCGGCTGCGGCTCCGATACCGAGGGTCGGGAACTCGTCCGCCCGCGCAAAGCCTACCAGCGCGCGCGCCTCACGGAAGCGGGCTTCCGCGGACTTGAGCTCCTGGTTGCCCACATCGACTTGTTGTTCAAGCGAGTTGAGTTGCTCATCATCAAAGAGTTCCCACCAACGGGTATGCCGCACGCCATCGCCCGGCTGCGCGGGTTTCCAGATGTCATCACTCTTGTAGGTTTGCGGCGCCTCCTTGTAAGCCGGAGTGACCGGTGCTGCCGGCCTGACGTAGTTCGGGCCGACCATGCACCCTGCGAGTAGTAGTGCTGCAGCCGGCAGGAGCATGAACCTGAAGTGCGAGAAGCGACTCCGACCTGGCATGAGGTTACTCCGACTTTAACCCGAGATTGTGCACGGCGGTGCCGCTGACCAGGGAATCCGATGGATCACTGATGACCTCGTCGGATGGTTCGAGACCCGACAGAATTTCGACTTTCTCGCCATAATCGCGCCCAATCGTCAGCGCAACCAGTTGTGCATGGCCATTGCGCACGACCGCGGCACGCAAGCCTTCCTTTCGAAAAATCAGAGCATCGGAGGAGATCGTGACGGACTGAACTGCCGTGGGAAGGGTCAGATGGACAAACGTATAGGCACCAGGCAGAAGCCGACCGGCGCGGTTCTCGACATCGACCTCGACGAGGAGGGTGCGCGAGGAGAGGTCGATGGCGTTCGAGTTTCGAACGAGGGTGCCGCGAAACGACTCGCCGGGAAACTCATCGAGGGTTAAGTTTGCCGATGCGCCCGGGTGTGCGGCGCGGGAATAGCTTTCAGGAACGGAGACGTAGACGCGAAGGGTGTCGATTGCCGCGAGATGAAACAGCTCTTTCGAGGGCGAATTGGCGTCCGCATCAACGAGCGCGCCGATGTCGATATTGCGCGCGGTCACGATCCCGTCGAACGGCGCGTAGATCTTTTCATAGGATTGCAGCTGCTCGAGTCGGCCAACGTTGCCCTCATTCGATTCGACGATGGCCTTATCGGCCGCCAAGGCGCCCTCTGCGTTGTCGCGATCCTGCGTCGAGACCGAACGGGTCTTCAGCAAATTCTGGTTGCGCTCAGCCGTAATCACGGCAAGGTTCAAATTCGCCCGTGCGGTGGCAAGATCTGCGCGCGCTTGGCGCAACTGCTGATCGACCTCTGGTGTCTCGATCTCGGCCAGCAAGTCCCCTTTTTTAACGCGCGTCCCAATATCGACGCGCCAGCTCTTCAGATAGCCGCTGGTGCGAGCATAGACCGGTGTATCCGTAAATGCCTGGGTATAGCCCGGCAGGGCGATTTCCTGATTGGGTGCGCCGGCTTCCGGATGAATCACATTCACGCTCGGAACGGCCGCCTCCAAAGTCGCGCGGGCGAGTGCCCGCTCGGCGTGCGCACGCCCGACAAATCGGGCAACGATTGCTCCAGCCACGATCAACATGGCTAGACCAGCGATCCAGACGCCACGGCGCTTTGGCGTGTCGGCCGGGGCCAGGCTCGTCGAGTGTGACTCCGCGTGACTAGTATCGTTAGGTGGCATGGTCTCGATCCTCCGTTACTGTTGCCGTCAATCGGGCGCCCCTCAGCTTGCCGCGCTTGCGGGCGCCCGCTGACCGTGCAACAGGCTGAACACGGCGGGCACAAAGATGAGGGTCGCAACCGTCGCGAGTAGCAGTCCGCCGATGACCGCACGCCCGAGGGGCGCGTTCTGTTCGCCGCCATCGCCAAGCCCGAGCGCCATCGGCACCATTCCGATGATCATGGCCAAGGCCGTCATCAACACCGGTCGGAAGCGGGTGGCACCCGCCTCGAGCGCTGCCTGAATCGCATTGCCATGACTCGCGAGCTGCTCCCGGGCAAAGGACACGACGAGAATGCTATTTGCCGTGGCAACGCCCATGCACATGATGGCGCCCATGAGCGCCGGCACGCTCAAGGTCGTGTGCGTAAAGAATAGGAACAGTACGATGCCGGCAAGCGCCGCTGGGAGCGCCGTCACGATGATGAACGGATCCAGCCATGACTGGAAGTTCACGACGATCAGCAGGTACACCAGGATGATCGAAAAGGCGAGCCCGCCGAGCAAGCTGGCATAGGAGGTTTGCATCGTGTCGACCTGCCCGCGGATGGTTACGAAGCTACCGCGCGGCAGAAGCGAGCGGTCCTTGTCCACGATCTTCTTGACCTCGCGGCTCACCGCGCCAAGATCGCGGTCTTGGACCGAGGCATACAACTCGACGACCCGACTAATGTTGTAATGCGAGACCACTTCCATCTCGCTCGATCGCCTGACGGAGGCCACATCGGCGAGAATTTCCGGGTTCTTGCGTTGCTGGAACGTGAGCGGAATGTTCTCGATGTCCTGGATCGACCGGATGTGGTATTGCGGGGGCTGCTCGACAAAGTTGTAACTAACGCCGTTGTCATAGTTCAGAAAGAACATCGGAGTGATCTGGAAGCTCCCGCTCAGGGAATTGAGCACATTGGTGGCGACGTCGCGTTCCGTGAAACCGCTCTGGGCCGCCTTCGTGCGATCGACGTCAATCTCGAAGCGCGGGTAATCGAATGTCTGCTGGATGCGTGCATCCACAATGCCCGGGACGCGACGAGTCTCGCTCAGGATCTGGTCGGCCACCTCCCGGTTACGATTGATGTCCGCGCCATCGATCTGAATATCGATTGGCGCTGGCAGCCCGAAATTCAAGATCTGCGTCACCATGTCAGCGGGCAAGAAGGAGAATGTGGCCGTGGGGAACTCGCGAGGTAGATCTGCGCGCAACCGACGCACGTAGTCGGCTGTCGGATGATGTTTCTCTTTGAGAGACACTGTGATGTCGGCATCTGCCGCGCCGATGAGGCCGGAGGTGGCGTGCATGAAATTGATGCCGCTATAGGGCAATCCAATGTCATCGAGAATATTGTCCGTCTCCGCCGCTGGGATGTGACGGCGGATCGAGTTCTCGACGAGGTCAGTAAGCCTCGCGGTCTCCTCAATGCGCGTGCCGGACTTGGCCCGCAGGTGCAGGATGAACTGGCCGCTATCCGAACTCGGGAAGAAATCTTGACCCAACCACGGCACCAGCACGAAGACCGAGATGCAGGCCGCGAGAAACACCGAGATGAACAGGGTCCGACGGCCAATGAGTGTCGCCAATAGATTCCGGTAATGGAGCCGCAATTTGTCGAAAGCGCCTTCGAACCCCCGCTGCAGGCGGACCAAGGGATAGTTGGAGGGGATCGCGGCGTGCTCTTTGGCCTTGAGGAGATACATCGCGAGGGTTGCCACGAGCGTGCGCGAAACGATGAACGAGGCAATCATGGCGAAGACCACCGCTTCGGCCAGAGGCACAAAAAGGTAATGGGCCACGCCGCCGAGAAAGAACATCGGCAGAAACACCACGCAGATGCACAGCGTCGAGACCAACAGCGGAGTACCGATTTGCTCCGCACCCACCAAGATGGCGTCCCTGAGGACCTTGCCCTCCTCCAGGTGGCGCTCGATGTTTTCGATCGTGACGGTCGCGTTGTCGACCAGGATACCCACCGCCAGCGCGAGGCCGCCGAGCGTCATGATGTTGATCGTCTGTCCGGCGGCCCCGAGAGCGATGACCGAGGAGAGGATCGATATCGGAATCGAGATCGCAATGATGAGTGTGCTACGCCAGCTCCCGAGGAAGAGCAGTATCATGGCCGCGGTGAGCACGGTCGCGAGGACGACTTCGCGGATGACGCCGTTCACCGCTCCCTTCACGAAGATGGACTGATCTCCGAGTGCCTTGATGCCGAGTTCCCGGGGCAGTGTCTGGACCGCACGGGTGAGAACCTGACGAATGCCGGCGACCACATCGATGGTTGAGGCCGTACCGGCCTTGAGCACGGTCACGAGAACGCCGCGCTTGCCATCCTGACGCACGATATTGGTTTGTGGTGCATACGCATCGCTTACCGTGGCGACGTCCCGCAGGTAGATGACCGCCTCACCTGCGACTTTGATCGGCAGATCATTCAGCTCTTTTACCGTGCGCGGGCTCGCGTTGGTCGAGGTGTCGTACTCGAACTCGCCGATCTTCGCGGTGCCTGATGGCAACACGAGGTTCTGATTGGTGACGGCGCTGAGAACATCGGTCGGTGATATGCCCTTAGACTGCATCAGTTGCGGAATCAGGTTGATCATCACCTGTCGCTGCTTCCCGCCGTAGGGATAGGGAACGACCGCGCCGGGCACCGTAACCAGCTGGGTGCGCAGGAAATTTTGACCGAGATCATTGAGTCGCTGCTCCGAGAGGCCCTTCCCCGATAGCCCGAGCTGCAGAATCGGCACGCTCGAGGCGCTGTAATTGATGATCAGGGGCGGCAAGGTCCCGGGCGGCAATTGTCGGAGGATCGTCTGCGATACCGCGGTGATCTGCGCATTCGCCGTATCCAAGCTGGCGGTCGGCTGCAGGAAGATTTTCACGATCACCTGACCGTTGACCGTGGTCGACTCGATGTGCTGGATGTTATCGACCGTCGCGGTCAGTACGCGCTCATAAACGCTGGTGAGCCGACCTTCCAGCTCCTCGGGGTTGAGTCCCGTATACGTCCAATCGACGGCGACCACCGGAATATTGATATTGGGAAAGATATCGGTCGGGGTGTTCGAAATGGCCACCGCACTCATGATGAGCACGAGCAAGGCGAGCACGACGAACGTGTAAGGTCGCTCTAGTGCGACACGAACTAGCCACATGGCAAATATTTCCTTCTCGAGACAAAGATACGGATGCCCTCGAGAGCCCCCGTCCGTTGGCCCTCTGAGAAACGCACCCTCCGGTTACGTCAAGGCTTTCACTTGAACACACGCCAGCCGGACTGAGATTGGACGACGCCAACGCATTTGTGTCTGCCGCGTGCGCGCTGCCTTCGATCAGAGTGCGCGGAACGCGCCGCGCGATTCCTTCACGCAGAGAATCGTGGTTCCGCGCGCGGCGGCTTGGCTGCCAGCCAGTGGCGGACAACTGCCGGCGGCTAGTCCAAGAGTGTGCCGCCAGCAACGGCTAATCTGGGCACTGGCTTTGGGACGCTTACCTCGAGGACATCATGAAAAAGGAGGAACTGTAAATGCGAAAATTTAAGGTCGCGACAATCGTAGGTAGCAATCGTCGCGACTCTATCAATCGCCGGCTGGCTCTTGCCCTCATACGCCTAGGCGAAAGCGAAGCGTCGAGTTCGAATTTGTCCGTATCGACGATCTACCAATGTATAGTCACGATCTCGAAGGCGCGCGACCCCCGGTTGTCGTTCGCTTTACCAATGAGGTCGCCGCGGCCGACGCCGCGCTGTTTGTCGCGCCAGAGCACAATCGCTCGATTCCCGCGGTGCTGAAGAACGCGATTGATTGGGGCTCCAAGCCAAACGATCGGAACGTCTGGAGGGGCAAGCCTGTTGCGATCACCGGAACGTCACCGGGCGCCCTCGGCACGGCGGTCGGTCAACAACATCTGCGCCAGATCCTCGGAATCCTCGGTAGCCTGGTCATGGGTGGCGAAGCCTATGTTTCCTTCTGGCCGGATCTCATTGACTCCGATGGAACCATTTCGAATGAGAGTACGCGCGAATTCCTCGAGCGGTACATTGCACAATTCCTGTCGCTGATTTCCACCGTATTGCCGACCGTGCAATGAGCGGCAACCACTGTCCGTATGAAAATCAAACACCGTATCGTTTCGTCAAACCTTATTGCGAATGATGAGCGCGGCGATATCGAACCCAATCAACTCGTCGGATGATATTGGCGCGAGATTACCAAAGCCCGATCGAGGTCGGCGAGTTGCTGCTTCAGAACTTCAAAATATTGAGGTGTCCCATCAATCGACGCGCCACCCGGCCCGATAATGTAGAGCTTACAGTGGTCAGATTCATGCTGCGCGAGCTGCGATTGAGCCGCACGCTGCATGCGCTGCAAGATGTTCGATAATTCGGTTAGGTCGATCATTTGTGCCCCCATCCCGCACATTTGGGTGATATTTCTGCCCAAATCGGAAACGTGCGCTCTATTGCGATGCCCACGAGAATCACATTGATAAAGAGCTCGGCTGAATAAAGAAAATCGATCGGCGTGTCAGAAAGCTTCATTGCCAACAAATCGTTGTGGCTGCGGGCAGTGAGTCAAGTGCTCGGGGTAAAGCAAAAGCCAATCGGCTGGCGAGGGCTTGCGGTGAAAGGCCGTGCCTTGCGGCTAGCTCGCATATTGAAGGGCCCAAGACCTCTTGGATTTGCTCTGCAGTCATCGGCCTGTTTGACCCAGGCAGTAGCCACGATTTCATTGTCGCTCGAAGGCCTGCGCGCTCGAATTGTGCCATGAGTCCCTCAACCCCGCCGTTGCCTCGAATGAGGTTACCTATCAGACTCGTCATATCGACTGTGTCCGGTAAAGCGCCTGTTGCTTGGCCATTCCCTTCATCCGAATCCGTTTTGAGATCAGGTGTGTCTCGATGCCCGTAGTCGCGTTCCATGGCCACCATTTAACGCTCGAGCAAGCCGACTCAGTGTAGGCGAGGGTCATCAGGGTCGGATGTGATCGCCTTGAATTCGTGACAGATCCGTCGGCAAGTAGTGCAGCCGTATCACTTACAATGACGACAATGCTTTCATGGTCTCATTAAATTATCTGTGCGCTGCCCAACTTACTGCGATCAATCTCGGTGCCGGCAGGCTCTAAGATCGCGACATGGGCATGGCAGTGACATTGCCGAAGCTTGTGTTTGCACGGCGACGAATGAAGAGTGATGAGTCAGTCGACCTTTGGTCCGAGCGCAACCCGAGTGCCTAGGACCGATGAATAGTGTCGCGTGAACTCCGCGCCAAACAAGAAGATCTGCGCCGTGTAGTAGCACCACAGCAGGAGCACCAGAAACGAGCCCGCAATTCCATACACAGATGAAAAAGCGCTCTTACCCAAATAGTAACCAATCGCAAATTTGCCAATGCTGAAAAGTATGGCGGTCACCGCACCGCCGATCCACACATCGGCCCATGCCATTTTTTCCTGGGGTACGTACTTGAATAGCAGCGCAAAGACGACCGCCGAGATGCTCAAGGTCAGAAGCACATCCATCATCACGAATGTCGTTCGCCAATGCCCCAAGAGACTTGATAACCATGCGCCAAGTGCCACCATGACGGTGCTGACAACCAATGAAACCAGTAGCAAGAAACCAACGCCTAACACTAATCCCAATGATAGGAATCGAGCTCGAAGAATTCGCCACAGGCCGCTCATCCGCTTACGCTTCGGTATTTCCCATATACGGTCGAGGGAGTTTTGCAGCTCAACGAAAACGCTGGAGGCACCAAAGAGGAGCGTCACAATGCCAATGAAAGTCGCGAAACGGCTTTTTCCTAAATAATCGGCGCTGGTGAGAATTTCTCTCACCGCGTTGGCCCCGGTGGGCCCAAGCAGATTTTGGATTTGAGACAGGAGTTCAGCCCGCAGCGCGTCGCCCTGGACCACCATGCTTGCAATACCGATCGCAATGATCAATATCGGTGCGATCGAAAAGACGGTATAGAAGGCCAATGCCGCACCCATGGTGGATGCATCGTGCTCCAGCCACGCCGAACCCGCTTTAGCGATGATGCTTGCGATATTGCGAACAACATCGGTTCGCTTCGCTATCGTCCGCTGTGCTCGCATATGTTCGTCTCTAAACATATATTTAAACTACGCCATAAATCGCCCTCGTTTGTCCTATGTTTTGGGGTGATTTAAGGTTTTGGGTGATTTAAGCGCTTCGGGTGTCCTAATCTACATTAGGGGCGCTTCTGCGAGCCGGCGGCAAGAAATCCCGCAGCGATTGAGTCTGACTACGCTCGATACAACATTAGAGCCGTTTGGCCTGCGGCGCTAGCGCAAGCCAGGGTTACGCTTCGTAAGACTCCGCCTACTCAACACCCGATAGCCGGCTGTATCAATGTAGATAAAGTGTTCGACCGTACAGACGCAACATCGTCGTTAAACTACGATGATCCATGTTGCACGATTTTTTAACGACAAACCGCACGCTCTTAATTGAACGGTGTCGCGTGATGGTGGCCAGCCGGTCCTCCGCTAAGCTAGCGCCTCCGGAGCTCGCGCACGGGATCCCTGTCTTTCTCGACCAGGTGGCCAAGACGCTGGCGGCCGAGCACCGCAGCCCGGTTGTGAAGCGTGGGGCTGTATTAAGCAAACTCGGTGGCCGCAAATCAGACGTGGGCGCAATGGCGACGCTGCATGGGCGAGATCTACTTGAACAGGGATTTTCGGTCGAACAGGTGATCAGAGATTACGGGGATGTCTGCCAGGCGGTCACGAGTCTCGCCGTGGAGGTCGGGGTGCCGATCTTGGCCAGCGAGTTCCGCACTTTTAATCGCTGTCTCGACGACGCAATCGCAGGCGCGGTTTCAGAATATTCGCAGCTGAAGGACACGCAGGCGATTGCAACCGACACAGCAACGATCAATGCAGAGTATGGAAATGCGGAGCTGAAGCAGTTGGAAACTGAGTTGACGGAATCTAGGATCGCCCTGACGGACGCGGCGGCAGCCCTTTCCACAGCGCAACAACATGCGCGTGAAGCCCAGGCGCGCGCTCTGCATGACTCTCTCACGGGGCTTCCCAATCGGGAATTGTTCGATGACCGCTTGACCCATGCGATTGCACTCGCGGACCGACACGACTGGACGCTCGCGGTGATGTTTCTCGATCTGGATCAATTCAAGAGTCTCAATGACACCCATGGGCATACCGCTGGAGATGCGGCATTGAAGACAATCGCGCAGCGCCTGGTCCAGTATGTCCGAGACGAAGACACCGTATGTCGCAATGGCGGTGATGAATTTTTATATTTATTGATGAATCCGCGAGGCAAAAAGAATATCGAGCAGATTGCGCATTCGGTTTTAAGGACCATTGCTCAACCGGTCCCCATAGCTGATCTACAACTCACCATTAAAGCGAGCATTGGCATTGCCATTTACCCCGAGCACGGCGCGAGCGGCGGACAATTGATCGCAAAAGCCGATGCGGCGATGTATTCGGGAAAGCAGCGCTCGCGCGGAGTTGCATTTTTCGATCATCAAAGAATGCGCGCGATTGCAGGATAGGGCGCCTCTCTTTTGAGGAGACCGCGTCAATCAGGTGCTGTTTTCCGTTCGTGCCTGACGGTGCGGCGCATCTCCAGCGGCCGCCCAAAGCATTCTGCGTACGCCTCCGCGTAGTTCATCGGGCCGTCGCGAAAAGGCATGTGTGCCAGCTTCTGAGTATAGATTGCCACACGAATGCGCTCACGGCGGTCGTCGACGCTCAACCCTGTCAGCAACTCCCCGCCCGCGGCGAACTCCCTTATGAAGTCTAGCTCCAGGTCTCGGTCAACGTGCAATAGCATCTCTTCGGACGCGGCCGGCGCGGGCTTATCGGCATTCATTCGCAGCGCACCTTCCCGCGGTGTCCTAAGAGAGGCCCCCCAAAGTCTCGGCTATCTGCCGAGAGGGACGCACCGAGCCGCAATTGGTTCCGTCTTTTGACGTCAGCGCATGCCGAGCGCTCTTTCCGTAGGCGCTCGAGTTCGGCGAGCGCGACCAGCAATGGCGCAGAGCGATAACCATCAAGGTCGAGCTGTTGCAGAAGGGTATCCACTACGCTGATCTCCATTGCGAGTAGCCGCTTCCATTAGATCTGAAGCGAATCATCTGGTCGGTTCGTTGGCGCACCCAGACGCCGGTTCCCTTCGACTCTACGTCAATTAAAGCCGAGCTAGGTCGAAGCAGAGATCGATGCGCCGGATGGGCTGGCGGCTGAGAGCGGTCGATCAAACACTGGATCCTGCGCAGTGTCAGGTAACGGTGAGATCGACAGACGTACCACCGTACTTAAGGGCAAGCGCACAGTGAATTGCGTGCCGTGTTCCGTGGTCGAGGTAACAGCAATCTGGCCTCGGTGAGCGTGCACGATCTGCGAGCAGATATACAGTCCCAATCCTAAGCCATTGCGATTCGGGGACACGGAATCCCGCCAAAACGGCTCGAAGATCTTCGCTATGCTCTCCGCCGGAATAGGTACCCCGGCATTCCACACCTGTAACACCAGGTCATTCTCAACCGTTCTTGCGGTGATCTTGATCGGAGTGCCGGATTTGCCGTGCGTCAAGGCGTTCCCAAGAAGATTCGACGCCACTTGTTGCAACCGACCTAAATCGCAGGGTACCGAACGATTTACATCGATGTGCGACTGAATTTTACAGTCCGGTTGTGCGATTTGAAGTTCTTCAATCACGGACTTTAATCCGTCACTGATGTTATCGACGTCCGCCAATTCAAGGCCGATGCCGCCGCCCAAACGTCCGCGCGCAAAATCGAGCACGTCATTGATCAGCGAGGACATTCGCCGAGCGTGGGTTTTGATTCTTGATGCAATCATCCGCTGGGCCGGGTCGGTGAGTCTATGCTCCAGCAGTTCGCCGCCGGCAAACACAGCATGCAAAGGGTTACGAAGATCATGGCCCAAAATAGCGATGAATTGCTCGCGCAGTTCATTCGTGGCGCGTTCATCCAGCAACGCTGACTGCTCCCGCTCGCGGGTAGAATCCTGTTCGAGCTGGGATGCAATGAGCGCAGCAAATTCCTCGAACATTGAAACAATGCGCGGCTCTCGCAAGCGTGTAGGGTTCGAATCCAGCGCGCACAGCGTGCCAAAATGCCGCTCGCTACCGATGATGATCGGCACGGAGATGAAGCTTTGGATGGATCGAAACGTCCGACCGCCCGGTGTGGGATCTGTCCCAGCCTGTTCGAACACAATGGGTAGGCGTGCCGCTCGCCGGTCAAAACCGAGACTTGCTATGAAGCAGAGCTCGTCGCCGGGCTGTACTCCTAGCGAAAGATCATCCCTCACGGAATAGGCGGTCCACTTCGTTTCGTCCACGCGCGCCACTGCGGCAAAGCGCATGCCAGTCATCCCGCAAAGCACTTTCAGCAGTGTCGGCACGATATCAACGCGACCGATCGCAGTGCTCGCGCACGCAATTTCCTGCGAGTTATCCATGTCAATTGACCTTACGCCGCATAGATGAACTAAGACTTCAAACAGATGAGCGCAAATCCCGATTTTGGGATTATTTACTATGCTGGGGTGCAGCGTAGGGGACGCGGAAAACCGTCGTCTGTGCGGTGCCGAACATACGTTGAAAATATTTATCGGACTTTCGAGATTTGAGTGCATAAAGTTTGCTATGTTCGCTACCGAACAGAGTATTTATGTTGGTCACGGAAATACTGGTTGGTTAGGCCAAAGGGAATTTGCACCGCTCGGTCTTGATCGCGGTCTTCAATCGGACGGAACAAATTATGGTGGACGCTCAACCACAGCAAAACCAACTGCTCGACGCGCTGCCCGCGGCTGAAGGGCAGCGTTGGCTGCCGCTCCTGGAATCCGTCGACATGCCGCTCGGATCTGTGTTGTATGAACCCGGCGTCGCCTTAAGTCACGTGTATTTTCCTACGACCGCCATCGTCTCGCTCCTGTATGTGATGGAAAATGGTGCCTCCGCGGAGATCGCTGTCGTCGGCAACGAGGGAGTGGTTGGCATCTCCTTATTTATGGGAGGCGAATCCACACCCAGTCGGGCCGTCGTTCAAAGCGCCGGCAACGGCCTTCGGCTGAAGGCGCCCGTCATGAAAGAGGAATTCAATCGTGCCGGCGCTGTATTGCATCTCATGCTGCGCTACACGCAGGCACTGATTACACAGATGGCGCAAACCGCCGTATGCAATCGGCACCACTCGCTAGATCAGCAACTGTGTCGCTGGCTGCTCCTTAGCTTGGATCGCTTGCAGGGCAACAAACTGGTGATGACCCAGGAACTCATCGCCAACATGTTGGGTGTTCGACGCGAGGGGGTCACCGAGGGTGCGCTCAAGCTACAGCACGCCGGTTTGATTCAATATGCGCGCGGCCACATCACCGTGCTGGATCGGGCGGGACTAGAAAAACGCAGTTGTGAATGCTACGCGGTGGTTAAGAAAGAGTACGACCGATTGCTCCCCAACACCGTGGCGCGTTGAGGCGACATCAAAAAAGGCGACGCTATCCCTGTGCCAGGGGACGGTGCTCCCCCGGCTCATAGAATTCGCGGTAGGATTATCTTTGAAAGATAATGAATAGGCCGAGAATAGTCGCCGCGCTGATCAGCCAGGGCGCAGACTTGTGCCACGGATGGATGACGTTCGGTTCGACGGCAGCGATGTCTTTCTTCAGTTCGTTGGAAATGTTCAAATGTGGGCTCCTTCAAAAGAAGATGAAGGCCGAGTGTGGGCTGTCGCGATCGGGACTAATGTGACTTGAGGATTGCTTTCGAACTCTCGTACTGGCGGACCGACCAAGACTAATCACCTCGGTTGACCACCCTTAAGTGACCGCCGAGGCTGGGAGCCGGGAGACTGCCCTTATTCGCTGAGCGCGATAGCCCCCAAGTACTTTGCCTCGAAGATGTCGCATGGCACGGGATGGCCGAACCAATAGCCCTGTATTTCGTCGCAATTGAGCAGGCGCAAGAGACGCGATTGTTCCTCCGTTTCCACACCCTCCGCGACGACATTCAATTTCATGGAATGCGCCAGGTTGATGATGGTCGATACCAGCGCCAACCCCTCTGGGCCCGCGCCCATTTCAATCACGAACGAGCGATCGATTTTCAGCGTATGTACAGGGAGTCTCGCCAAGTAGCTCAACGATGAGAACCCCGTACCGAAATCGTCAATGGCAATTCGCACGCCCAGTGCGCGAATCGAGCGCAGACTGCCGATGCTCAGGCGAACGTCCTCCATGATCAGGCTCTCGGTGATTTCCAGTTCCAGTCCGGACGCCGCCAGTGGATCGGCGCCAATCGCCTGCCGAATTTCGGCGACGAAATCGCGATTGCGAAGTTGCATGGGCGAAACATTGACCGCGATGCATACTGCCCTGAGGCCGGCCACGTGCCAGCGACGATAAGTCTCAACGGCTTCATTGAGTGCCCAGCGGCCGACGTCATGCATCAATCCGGTTTCCTCCAGTATTGGAATGATTCGGTTTGGGCTGACCAATCCGGTCACGGGATCATTCCACCGCAGCAGGGCTTCCGCGCCGGTGATTTCCCCGCTGACCAGATTCATCTTCGGCTGGTAGAAAAGTGCAAATTCCTTGCGTTCCAGCGCCAGCCTGAGTTGCGTCTCCAGTGTGAGCCTGCCCGCGACCGATACGGTCATATTGTGTGAGTAACACAGATACTTGTCCCCGCTGAGTTTCGCCTTCTTAAGCGCCGACTCTGCATTTCTAAACAATGTATCGGCATCGGTACCGTTATCCGGACACACCGCGACGCCGACCTTGGCTGCGATTCGAAACGCTGCATCGTTGAGCTGAAACGGATGCGACAAAAATGCCAACATTGTCCTCTTGAGCAAGCGCATCACATCGCGAACATTTTTGAAGTCCGGCACCACGATGCCAAAATGGTCCGCGTCCACGCGCGCCAATAGATTTGCATCGCCCACGATCTGGGTGAGCCAGGCTGCAACTTGCTTTAGGAGCAGATCGCCGGCCGCCCGGCCGAGGCTGTCATTGATATTCTTGAAGCGCTCCAAGTCGATTAAAAATAAGGCCAACTTGCGTCGGCCGTTCACAGCGCCACGGATATATTGCGCTGTGCGTTCGAGAAACAGGGCTCTGTTTGCGAGTCCCGTGAGAACGTCGTAATAAGCCAGGTAGTCCAACCGTTCCTGTTTCTCGATGTGATCGATCGCGAAGGCGATATCGCCCGTGAGTCCGGTCAGCAGCCTCATCTCGCCGCTGTGAAAGAATTCAATTTCGTAGGCGTACAAGGCGACTACGCCGACGACGGTGCCGCCGATGATCAGTGGAAGAACCGCCATCGAGCGGATGCCTGCCGCAAGGTGTTCCTTGCGAAATAAGACGACATCGGCGCTGGCTTCCAAATTATTGGCAACGCATGGCTTGGCCTCACGCACCGCCCGCGCCGTCATGGTATTGCCAAAGGTGGTCCCTTCCTGCAGGGTAAACTTGTTGCGAATCTCCTCCAGGAATCCCTTGGGCACCCCCACCGAGGCCATTGGAACCATTTTTTGCCTGGTCGGATCGACCAAGCCGATCCAGATCATCTTGAAGCCGCCTTCGTCGGTCGCAATGCGGCACGCCTCGCTGAATAGCTCGTCCCGATCACGCACGCGCACGATGAGTGCGTTGATTCCGCTCAACATGGCGTGCACCCGATTGAGCTGAACGATTCGGGTCTCAGCCTCTTTTCGATCGGTCACGTCACGCATGATCGAGACAATCGTCCAACTGTCGCCTGAAGGATGAGCGTGCCGCCGAAGCTCGAAGCAGCCATTCGAACCATCGCTTCGGTGCCGCAGTACTTCCACCGGTCTTGCATCGACGCCGCTTTGGATCAGGCGATCGTACGTTTCCTTGAGGTCCTTCTCAGAGACGCCCAGGACTTGCGTCGGCGAGGAGGCGAGCAAGTCGGCGCGCGTCCGGGCCTGCATGCGACACGCCGCTTGGTTGACGTGGATGTAACGCATGCTTGAGCGATCGACCAGAAATAGCGCATCGGCAGTCGCATCCATGGCCGCGGCGAAGCGGCGCAGCGCGGCTTCGCTGCGCTTTTGATCCGTGATATCCAGGTGCATGATGACGGCGCCGCGCGGGTGGTCGGTAGCCAACGGTGTGGTCGTCAATAGGAACCAATGGCGCCCGGTGGGCAGCTCGCACGGATATTGCATGGAAAAGCTTGTCTGCTTTCCGGATAGCACGGATCGAATGCCGGCGGCTGCGCGGCGCGCCTCGATCGAGTCCGGGCCGCGCGCTTTGTCGCATTGTTCAAGATAGTTAATCCCGACGCAATAAGCGGGACCGTGCAGGGCACTGCTCGCAGTCACTCGTTCCCACATCTCGTTCACCGACACTATGCGTCCGGCCACGTCGAGCACAGCGATGCACGCCGGTAAGGCGTTGAGGATGGCCGCTTGCTTGGATGCCTCGGCTTCGCGTAATTGGTTTTGTGCGCGCTGCAGCAAAAAAGAGCGGCCGTCGCGATCGGAGACGGTGTCTACCTCTCCGGACGTCAGTTCCTCCAGGCGTAGGTCCGCGGCGCGAAGCGCCCTGATTACTACCGAGATTTCATCGCTGTCCCTGTCCCCGGGCGGCGGCGATTTGAGACTCATACGACGTCAGTGACTAATCCCAAAGTCTCCATTACCCGCCGGGTATCCACCAGCGTGCCGACTATTCTTCTGATCGGTAGCGGCGCCAACCTCAGGAGCGTCGGCGTCATGCGAATTCCCTCCAATATGGCGCGTTGCGGCTCTTTGAAAACGTCCACGATTTCAATCTCGTGGCGGCCGGGCAAGTGCGTTTTGCACAGTACCTGCAGATTTGCGGTGGCCTGGGCGGAGTTCATGGTGTCGTCAGCAACATACAAGCGAAACTTAAACGTTGAACGTCGAGTCATGCGGCGCTCACTTATGTTTCGGCGCGTCGCCGCCGCGCAACTCGCGCATGCGCACGCTGCCATGCAGGATCACCGCCTTTCGGCTGGCCGTCGTGCGCGCCAGTAGGGTCTTTTCCAATTGCTTGGCGAGCAGTTCCGTTTGCACGGCCTTCAGCCGTACCTCGAGTTCGGCCTGTTGTGCGTCCAGCGTGACGAGTTCAAGTTTTCCGGCGACCTCCGCCACCTCGTCCTCGACACGCTCGGCGCTTTCCTTTTGCCAGCGCATGGTTCCCATCAAAACCTCGCCGCCGGCCGTGAAGATGTCGGCCAAGGTCACGCCGGAATTGCTGAGGATCAACTCGCGCACCTGATTCGAATGCGCGGTACCCCGCGACTTGATGATGGACATGCCGCGGTTGCGTTCGCCCGCCTGCACCACATAGCTCAGATGAATCCACGTATCCGCCAAGGTCGAGATATGCAGCGTGGAATCGGTCTCGGACTGCCCGGCAATTTCATTGAGCAGGCTGGTACAGACCAATGTGATGCGATCGGCCTTTGACCAATCGATCAACCGTTGGCCCACTCCGTGTGCCGCCAATTGACTACCGGAATTCGCCAGTGCGGAGACTGGATCGATGACCAAGCAGCGGGCTTTGTGCTCAGCTGCGATCGCTTTGATTCGGACCAAACTCATTTCGGCGCTGCCCACAATGGTACGGGCCGACACCATTCGCAGCACGCCGCTTTTTAAATAGCGGTTAAGCCGAATTCCCACAGAGGCCAAATTGCGAATGACTTCAGAGCCGTCCGAGTCAAAACTCACGAATAGCGTGCGTTCCCCCCTACGGCACGCGGCCTGGGCGAATGCACCGCTCAGGGTGGTCTTTGCCGTGCCCGGGAAACCCGTAATCAAAACACATGCGGCGCGGTAAAACCCACCCCCCAACATCGTGTCGAGTCGTTTTATGCCGCTTGTCACGCGTTCGTTGGTGACTTTCGCATCCTCGCGGCCCAAAGTCCGGGCGATGGCCACGTCGAATCCGGCGTCACCGATGACGAAGGGTGATTCGTTTTCATCGAAACTCGAGCCGCGGTATTTTTGCACCCGCAGATTGCGCTGCGATACGCCCTCAACGACGCTGTGATTGAGGATCACCGAGCAATCCACCATGAACTGCATAAACCCGTATGGCTGCTGGGTGATGGAATTCGGTTCGTCCGCTCTGGCCTTCAGGGTGACAATGCACGTCATTCGACGGTTCACAAGCCATTCATGCAGGCGGTAAATTTCTCTTCTTCTCGCGGAGAGATCGGGAAGCAATGCCAAAACGATATCCAGCGCATCGAACACGATGCGCCGGGCCTTTATCTGTGCGGCTTGCAGTCCGAGGCCGGCCAACATTCCGCAGAGATCAAAGTCTCCCGTCTGTACCAGATCGTAACTGGGTTGGGCATCGATAAAGAGCAGCTTTTTCTTTTGCAATTGGCCCAGTTCCCAGTCGAAACTCTCCGCATTGGCCAGGATGCGTTGCGAGGTCTCCTCGAATGCGACAAAAATGCCCGGTTCGCCGTAGATTCGCGCACCATTGATTAGGTATTGCAGGCCGAAAACGGTTTTGCCCGATCCGGGACCTCCGAGAAGGAGGGTTGTGCGCCCGCGCGGGAGGCCGCCGCTGGTGATTTCATCGAAGCCAGTAATGCCGCTCGGAGCCTTTTGCAACCCGGGCGAAGAAAAGTGATCGAGCTTCATCTAGTTCCTTTCCTTAGGAATGCCCGGCGAGAGTCCTTGATCGACATAAAAAAATGAACCGCAGAGCGTTCCCCGGATATGCAAGAGTAGGCTTCTCGAAGATAACCGTATGTACGCTTGGCCACATAGCGGGCAAACGGTGTGTTCACACAAACATCTGCTTAGCGCGTTAGACCTCGATCGTTATCGACGAATCCGAGCCCAACAATGCGGCGAATACGTCGGAGGTGAGCGGCGCATTGAAATAATTGCCTTGTCCCTCGGAGCATTGCTGCGCTTGAAGTCTCATGAACTGCTCGCGGGTTTCCACGCCTTCCGCAATGACGTTCAGCCCGAAACTCTTTCCCATATTAATTACCGCGCTGACGATGTTGGCGTCGCTCACATTGGTGCACAGACCGCGTACAAATGACTTGTCGATCTTTAGGGCGTCAATCGGATAGCGCTTCAAATAACTCAAACTGGAGTATCCGGTGCCGAAGTCGTCCAAGGTAAGTTGAACGCCGATATCCTTGAGCGCACGCAGCACGCCGGTCGTGCTATTTTGGTCTTGCAGGAGCGCCGTTTCGGTCAGCTCAAACTCGAGATAATTCGGATCCAAGCCGGTCTCCTGCAGAATGGCGCGCACACCTTGCACGAAGCCCGTGGAGCGTAATTCGACCGCCGAAACGTTAATGGCAATCGGCATCGGCACCAAGTCCGCATCGAACCAACTCTTGGCTTGGCGGCACGCTTCTCTTAGCACCCACCGTCCGATGGGCACGATGTATCCGCACTGTTCTGCGACCGGTATGAACTTATCGGGAAGCACCATGTCGCCGCTTGGCTGCTGCCAACGGATGAGCGCCTCGGCGCCCGTGATTTTCTCCGTCTCAAGATCCATCTTCGGCTGGTAGTACAGCTGAAACTCGCGCCCTTGCAATGCATGCCGCAAGCCGCTTTCGAGCGACTGTCGTTCCAGGGCATGCACGTTCATGTCCGATTTGAAGAACTGGTAGTTACTCCGCCCGTTGTCCTTTGCGGCCAGCATCGCCACGTCGGCATTCTTTACGAGCGCTTCCGCATCGGCGCCGTCATCCGGATAGACACTGATACCAATACTGATTGTAATTTGCAGATCGTGCTCACCGATACGATGCGGCATGCTAAGAGTGCTCAGGAGCTTTTTTGCGCTGAGAGCTGCGTTCTCCGCGTGTGAGATCTCGGATAGCAGAATCACGAACTCGTCGCCGCCTTGACGACTGACAGTGTCCGATGCGCGGACCCCGGAAACCAAACGCGCCGCCACTGATCGAAGCAGTTGGTCGCCGATGGCATGGCCCAGCGTGTCGTTGATGTGTTTGAAGCGATCCACATCCACGAACAACACCGCCAATTGTTCGTCTTGACGGTGCGCCGCGGCAATAGCCTGGGTTAGCCGATCGTCCAGCAACAAACGATTTGGCAGGTCGGTCAAATAGTCGTGGTGCGCCAAATAAGACATTCGCTGCGTCATTTCATGCGCTTGGGTGACATCGTGAAACACCATCACCGCGCCGATGACGTGGCCTTTGCGATCGTGAATGGGAGCTGCCGAATCGTCAATTCGGGCTTGATGACCATCGCGTCGAGTCAGAATGCAACCGGCAGTCAAACCCACGGTGCTATTTTGCCGCATGGCGGCGGCCATCGGATTTACCGCGCGACCTGGATTGGTATGGTCGAACACTCGAAAAACGTCGGCGAACGAACGGCCTTGCGCTTCAGCGCCGGACCAGCCGGTCATCGCTTGAGCGGCCTGATTCAGATAGGTCACATTGCCGTCAATATCGGTGCTGATGACACCGTCCCCAATGGAATTGAGCGTAACTATGGCGCGCTCTTTTTCTGCAAACAACGCTTCGGCATTCGCCGTGCGTTCGAGCATGTTGCGAAATGCCTTCGATAGCGAATTACCGTTAAGCTGGTTTTCTAAAATATAATCCTTCGCTCCACGCCGCACCGCCTGTTCGGCAACCGCTTCGTGCTCCGGACTACTTAGAATCAAAATGGGAATGTGAGGAGCAGCGTCGAAGATCCGATCAAAGACCTCGAGTTGCCGGCCATCGGGGAGGAGTAGGTTGACGAGAATGGCAACGATGCCGTTCTTCTTCCGATCCTTTAGTCGATCGAGACCCGCGGCGCAGCTTCTAAGCCATTCGACGATGAAGGGTGTGCCGCTTGATCGGGCCAGCAATCCTTGGACAATGGCTGCTTTTGCAGAGTTGTCCTGCAAGAGCAGTATAGTTTCCCGCATCGCACCATCCTTGCGCGTTAAGTCCCCGACGTATTGAATCGGATTACGCGTCCGCTCTCTGTCTGTTAGCGCACACACGAATTGGGTCGCGCGAGGCCAAATCTACATTTACTGGGCGGTGCCGAATGAATGGCGCTTGCGCGCATACTAAGACGGACATCGTCACCTGGGTCCATAAGATGAACATCGAGCTGGTGGCACCGCTCACCCGAGTTCTAATCGTAGATGACCACAGTATTGTGCGTGATGGGTTAGCGGCCCTTATCGAGCGTGAGCGCGGTATGAGAGTCGTGGGATTTGCTTCGACCGGTGAGGAGGCCGTCAGCGTCGCGCAACGGCTAAAACCTGAACTGATCGTCATGGATCTCATGCTACCGTCATTGAACGGTATCGACGCCACTCAGCGCATCATCTCCGAATTACCTCGGACCCGGATCATTGCTCTTTCGGCATGTCACACGCCCGAACAGGTGTGTCGCGTGCTGCGTGCGGGGGCGCTTGGGTTTGTCCTCAAAACGGCAGCCGCCTCAGAACTGTTGTGCGCGATTCAAGAGGTGACGGTAGGTAGGCAATACGTAAGTCCCATCATCGCCGCCTTGTTCCTCGACGGCGAGCTGAGTATGCCCATTCCGAAAAGTCCATTTGAGCGTCTAAGCAGCCGTGAACGCAAGGTAGTGCAGCTTATCGTTGCCGGATCCACGAGTTCCGAGATTGCGCTGCAGCTATCGCTGTCCCGCAAGACCGTCGACACGTATCGCGGCAGGATTATGGTGAAGCTCGGCGTGGCGAATCGCTCAGCATTGATTCGATTTGCTTTGGAATACGAACTGCCAACTGCATGACGAGGCCCGTAGGCGGAATTATGCCAATGAGAGATTTACAATCGGTTCTATACGTTGACGATGACCCGGATATTTGCAGCGTCGTGCAGGCAACACTGCGCTTGGTACCAGGACTCGATGTGCAGACCGCCGACTCGGGCGAGCGGGCGATCGACCTGGCCTATGAGCTGCGGCCAGACCTCTTACTGATGGATGTCATGATGCCCGGACTTGACGGACCCTCCACCTTTAGACGGATGCGCGAGAGTGCATTGCTGTCGGCAATGCCGGTCATCTTTATGACCGCTAAAGTCTTGCCGGCGGAGATCGCTCAGCTGCTTCAATTGGGCGCCATCGGTGTCATTGTCAAACCATTCGATCCATTGAAGCTCTACGGCGAGTTGTTGTCACTGTGGAACAAGGAGAGCACAGCGCGAGACTCAATCGAGGGCGGCGGACCAGCCGAGGTGCAGGCACAAGTGGATTCGTTGACAGTCAATTTTCTTCAACGCGCGTGGGCCGATGTCATCAATCTAGCGAAGATAATCGAGCGCGCACACGCAGGGGATCGATCCGCATTCCCCGAAATCGAGCGTATCTGCCATTCTATCCATGGAGCGGGAGCCATGTTCGGCTTTCCCAGGATAAGCGAGGAGGGCGGAGCAATGGCGCGCATGATATCGGCAGTCACAGCGAGTGCCGAACCTTGCAATTCCGCAAGCGAATCCGCCCTGCTGCATCTACTGTTGGAAGCCAGTAAACAGCTCGCGCAAGAGGTGGAAGCCGCCTGGCAAACGGCGCCGCAAAGCGCCGCGATGTTTCAAGCGCCGGGGAGAGTCAAATAGGACAAGATCGTCGTGGCAACTTGGGCCGCGGACACTTGCGATTTTATGATCACTGCGGCCACTTTTGGGTAAGCATCGTGGGGTACGTCGGCGGCGGAGAGAATTATTATTGGCAGCGGATGCCCGGCCAATTCTGTAATTCGATTCACCAAACTAATGCCGTTTCCGTCGGGCAACAGTTGGTCCAAAATGACCAACCCGAACGTTTCTTCCCGGAGCAGCTGCTCCGCCTCTCGCAAACTGCGCGCCGGTATGATTTCCACTCTGCCCGCGAGCGCTGCGCGAATGACGCTGATCAAATCCTCGTCGTCTTCCACATACAATAGCCTCGGCACGATGGCGCTCGCGCCGATCTCACGCGTATCAGCCAAGCCAAGGAGCACCTTATGAGCGGCCGTCTCGGATAGCTGAGGGGGGCGGAGCGCCGCCGGCGCAGCATCCATTCGAGGCAGTTCGATATAAAAGACCGAGCCTCGCCCGAGCGCTGACTCAAATCCGATGCTTCCCCCCATCGCTTCGGTGAGCTTGCGCGCAATACTGAGCCCCAAGCCGGTGCCTTCGAAACGCCGCGTGGCAGAAGCATCGGCCTGTGCGAATTTCGTGAAAATATGCGCCTTGAATTCTTCCGGAATTCCTGCGCCCGAGTCCTGCACCTCGATACGCAGGGTCGTCGAATCAGGCCGGACGCGGATCAATACGTCGGCACCCGGAGAAGAAAACTTCGCCGCGTTCGACAGCAGATTCGCCACCACCTGCATTAGCCTATCGGGGTCGGCCATCACCCTATCGTTGACGGAGACAGGCTCCAGCACGAAACGGACCTCGCATTTCTCGGCGAAGCCCGCATTGGCTTCAACCGACTGCCGAAGTAATTCAGACAAGGTCACGATTCTCATCTGCAGGGCCAGTTTCCCCGCTTCAATCGTACTGATATCCAGGATATCGTTGATTATCCGCACCAAGCGACCGCTGTTCTTGTAGGCAATGGACACCATCTCCGCCGCTTTGTTCGGCAATGCACCCATTGCTCCGGATTGGAGTAGTCCCAAGGATCCGCGGATTGAGGTTAGGGGAGTACGCAACTCGTGACTGACAGTCGACACGAATTCGTTTCTGATTCGCTCGATTTCGAGGCGCTGCGAGAGATCTACGATTGAACTGAGGACAAACTCCCCTTTCGATGTCAGTAAAGGATTGAGCCCTATTTCTATGGGCACCTCCGCGCCATCCTTGCGAAGACCGTAGAGCTCCGGCGCGTGCGCGGCCGCGGCGCTGAACGATCCGGAGCGCAAGTCGGGGACACTCGCGCGTAAGCGCTCGGGTATCAACATTTCCATTGGCTGCCCCAGCAACTCGGAGCGAGGATAGCCGAAAAGCTTTTCGATCTGCGCGTTGACCAGCACAATGGACCCTTTGCGGTCCATCAATAGCATTCCCGTCGGCGCCGCCTCGATCGCGAGACGGAATTGTTCATCGGCTTGCTTGCGTTCCGTTATATCGAAGGTAACGCCCAGCATGCGAACGGCATGCCCGTGCGCATCGCGCGTGACTTGCGCCACCGCTTTTAGGTGGCGAATGACGCCATTTGGGTATACGGCTCGAAACTCCGTATCGTAGTCGCGGCCCCCCGCCGGCGCGCTGGAGGCTCCCAGTTCAGACTTTGCGTGATTTTCAAGGTGGGACCGACTTTCCCGCAACGCCCCAGGCTCCTCGCCTTCAGATGCCAATAGACCATAGAGCCGATACATCGATTCGTCCCAATGCAGGGCCTTTGTCGCTACGTCGAAAGTCCAGAAGCCCAGACCCGCGGCATCCGCCGCGATGGCCGAGCGCGCGCTGTCCTCTGCCAAAGTTCGATTGAGCGTCTCGAGTTGCACGATGCGATGCATTGCCGATGGAGCCGGAAGGCGTAGTGCGCTGGGGAAGTACCGGATGAGGAGGATCGCAGTCGAGACTGACGCGAAAGCGGTAACCAGCTTTATTCCACCGGCAACCCAATAGGTCGGATGCCAGATTGTCCAAATCTCCATTGCGTGCGTGAAGCCGCACGCAATGATGAAGATTGCGAAGCACAGAAATATCCAGGCGTGCTTCAGATCGATGCGCCTATGAACAAAATATAGAAGCGTGGCGGAGATCGAAAGATAGGCGAGCGAGATCAACCCGTCGGAAATGACGTGAATGGCGAGCACACCGGGCTGCCACTGATAGCACATGCCGTGGGGCATGAACCCGTCCGTGGAGAGAAAATCGCCAACAAAAGAGCCAACCATCTCGTACCGTCCTGGTGCGACGCCGCAATGCGCACTTTTTGTGTGACGCTGCACCATACGCCCCTTTTGCGCGCAGCAAGGCGCCGCGTGACGTGCCCCGCAGAATCACGCATCGCCGTCGGACATGTCTTTTGTTTAGGCGATGTGTCGAGTTTTACCCTACATCATCCCCGTTTTTGGCTCGTTAAGCTGCCGCGCAATCGGGAGCCGCGGCCACGCTAATCACAGGTAGTTAACAATGAAGACCGTCTTATTGATCGACGACGACAACATCTTTCTGCTCACCATCGGCGTGCGGCTCAAGGGCATGGGATACACCGTCTGCACGGCCAAAGATGCGGCGAGCGCCATTACCGTCGTGCGCAAAACCAGCCCGGATGTCATCGTACTGGACGTCTCGCTGCCGGCCGGAGACGGTTTCCTGGTGGCCGAGCGTTTGCAAAATCTCATTGCGTCGGCCGCGACGCCGATAATCTTTGTTACCGCGAGTGAAAAGCCCGGGCTGCGCGAACGCGCGATGAAACTGGGGGCAGTCGCTTTCCTGGCCAAACCCTTCGATGCCACGACATTGGCCGATGCCATCGAATCGGCGCTGTCGCCGGACGCCAGTTGGCAACCTCTGGCGAGTGAGGCGTAACGGTCCGACCGTTCGCCGCAGCGACAAGCGCTGACGATTGCCGGTTCAATCTCGGACACCCCATGCAAGCAAAAGAGAACTTCAGCATTCTTCTGGTCGACGACGACCTCATGGTTATTCGCATATTGAATTGCATTCTGGGCGATTTCGCGCCGTTGCGCTTTGCGACCTCCGGCCAGGCCGCGCTCAGATTGGCGCGTGAATCCACGCCGGACCTGGTACTGCTGGATGTTGACATGCCGGAATGCAGCGGCTTCGAGGTCTGCAAGGCCTTCAAGAGCGACCCGGCTCTGGCCGAAGTGCCGATAATCTTCATCACCAGCCACGAAAGTGCCCAACTTGAGGCCAAGGGCCTTGAACTCGGCGCGGCGGATTTCATCGGTAAGCCCCCGCATGCGCCTCTGGTGTTGGCGCGGGTGCGAACTTATCAGCGGTTGAAGACGTTGTCCGAAACCGTGCGTAGCGCCGTGAAGATGGATTTTCTCACCGGCGCGGTTACCCGTCGACAGCTAGAAAAGGCGCTAACGCAAGAATGGCTGCGCGTGCAGCGTTCCGCGGCCCCGCTGGCTTTTCTGCTGGCGGATATCGAGGGCTTCACCGCATACAACGCGGAGTTTGGGGACGAGCAAGGCGATAGCTGCCTGAAATCGGTGGCTGACGTTTTGCGTTCGGCCGCACGGCGGCCCACGGATTTGCTGGGCCGTTATGCGGGCGGTCAATTTGCGCTGGTGCTCCCAAACACAGACGGTCAAGGGGCTAGTCACGTTGCGCAACGCGCCATCGAGGGGGTTCACGCCCTGCAGATTCTGCATAGCTTGCAGAACCGCAGCAGAGTCGCGTTGCTGATGGGCGGCGGGTGTCGTGACCTTTCGCGCTCGACCGCCTGGACTGCCACGGTCAGTGCCATTCCCAGCGATTTAATCGCGGCCGCCGAACAGGCACTCTCATGCGCCAAATCGGCCGGTGATCATAGACCCAAGATCCTTGACGTGGCCGATCTTCGCCGCTCGACCGCAATCGCCGGACTAGCGAAAACATGATACCCGACGTTGCACCTAACCCGGAGAGCCCGCTGAAGAGTCGCGTGAGCGAGCACGCGCTCGGCGCCGAGGCGCTGCAAAGAGCGATTTTCGATAGCGCAAACTTCTCCAAAATTGCCACCGATGCCAAAGGCGTCATTCAGATTTTCAACGTCGGCGCGCAGCGCATGCTCGGCTACACAGCGGAGGACGTGATCAACAAAATCACGCCGGCCGAAATCTCCGATCCGCAAGAAATCATCGCCCGCGCAGAGGCGTTGAGCGCGGAACTGGAAACACAGATCGCGCCGGGGTTCGAGGCTTTGGTCTTCAAGGCCTCCAGGGGCATCGAGGATATTTATGAGCTGACGTACATCCGCAAGGACGGCAGCCGCTTCCCCGCAGTCGTTTCGGTCACGGCTCTGCGAGATGCAGCGGACACGATTATTGGTTATCTATTGATCGGCACAGATAACACCGCCCGAAAACAGATCGAGGCGCAGTTGCGCCAGACCAATGAACGCATCGCCATTGCCACCGAATCAGCCGGCATCGGCACCTGGGAACTCGATGTGGCGGCAAACAGCATCACCTGGGATAACGGCATGTACAAGCTTTACGGCATCCCGCGTAAAGCCGGCACCGATCTCTATGCGGCGTGGGTCGACAACATGCACCCGGAAGACCGGGCAAGGTGCAAAGCTGAACTCGCTGCCGCCGTACGCGGTGAGACGGAGTTTGATTCCGAGTTTCGACTCGTTCGCCAGGAGGGCGAGATTCGCCACTTGAAGGCCGCCGCGCGCGCCACTCGCGGTGCGGATGGCAGCGTTCTTCGACTGACCGGGGTCAACTTGGACATCACGGCGCGCAAGCGTGCGGAAGAGGCGTTGTTCAAGGCGGGCGCACTGCAGAGTGCGATTTTCAACAGCGCCAACTTCTCCAGCATTGCGACCGACTCCAAGGGGGTCATCCAAATCTTCAATGTCGGCGCCGAACGTATGCTCGGCTATACGGCTGAAGAGGTAGTCAACAGGATTACTCCGGCGCATATTTCGGATCCCGAGGAAATCATCTGGCGCGCGCAGGCACTCAGCGCGGAGCTCCAAACCCCGATCGCGCCGGGTTTTGACGCCCTGGTGTTCAAGGCCTCGCGGGGCATCGAAGACATTTACGAGCTGACCTACATTCGTAAGGATGGCAGCCGCTTTCCCGCTGTGGTCTCAGTCACGGCATTGCGCGATGCCGAAGGGGCAATCATCGGCTATCTGTTGATTGGCACCGACAACACAGCGCGCAAGCGTGCGGAAGAGGCGTTGCTCAAGGCAGGTGCTTTGCAGGTTGCCATATTCAACAGCGCCAATTTCTCCAGCATCGCGACCGACGCGAAAGGGGTGATTCAGATATTCAATGTGGGCGCCGAACGAATGCTGGGCTACGCCGCCGAGGAAGTGATGAATAAGGTTACTCCAGCGGAGATCTCCGACTCTCTGGAAATCATCGCGCGGGCCGAAGCATTGAGCGCAGAACTCGAAACCCCGATTGCACCGGGCTTCGAGGCGCTGGTTTTCAAGGCCTCTCGCGGCATCGAGGATATCTACGAGCTGACATACATCCGCAAGGACGGGAGCCGCCTGCCGGCGGTCGTCTCCGTCACGGCGCTGCGCGACGCGGAAGGCGCCATCATCGGCTATCTACTGATCGGCACCGATAACACCGCGCGCAAACAAATTGAGGCAGAACAGAAACAGCTATCTCAACGTCTGCGCGATCACCAGTTCTACACCCGATCGCTGTTCGAGTCGAACATCGATGCCTTAATGACCAGCGATCCCTCCGGCATCATCTCCGATGTCAATAAACAGATGGAAGCGCTCACCGGCTGCACGCGCGATGAGCTAATTGGGGCGCCGTTCAAGACGTTTTTCACGGATCCCGATCGTGCCGAAGCGGGCATCAGGTTGGCGCTGAGCAAGAGGAAGGTGACCGATTACGAGCTGAACGCTCGCGATCGGCTCGGCAAGGAGACTGTCGTTTCCTATAACGCGACGACTCTGTACGATCGCGACCGCAGACTTCAGGGCGTATTCGCCGCACTGCGCGAGATTACAGAGCGCAAGCAGTACGAGCGCTCGTTGCGCGAGGCGACGCATCGAGCCGAGCGCGCGAACAGCGCAAAGAGCGAGTTTCTGGCGAATATGAGCCACGAAATCCGTACCCCTCTAAACGCTGTCATTGGACTCGGCTATTTACTCGAGCACACCTCGCTCAGCGAAGACCAACGCCAGCTTTTGGCCAAGATCCAGTTTGGCGGACGAGCCCTGCTGGGCGTCATCAATAATGTGTTGGACCTGTCGAAGATCGAGGCGGGCGAGATGTCGCTCGAGGATGAACCGTTCGATCTACCGGACCTGATCCGCGATCTCGGTCAATTGCTGAGTCCGCAGGCGTCATCCAAGGGAATCGAATTGCTGGTCCAGTCCGCGCCTTCTCTGCCGCGGATGGTTCACGGCGATGCGTCGCGCCTACGCCAGGTTCTCACCAATTTGGTTGGGAATTCAATCAAATTCACCGAGGCGGGTCATGTTGAGTTGCAGGTATCCTGCACGGAAGTAGGTTCAGATCGACTCCGTCTGCGCTGCACCGTGCAGGATACAGGCATTGGTATTGAACCTGCAGCGCTCGAGCGCCTGTTCACGCCATTCACGCAGGCCGACGCCTCGACAACGCGCCGTTTTGGAGGCACCGGCCTCGGGCTGTCGATTGCGCGACGGTTCGTCGAATTGATGGGAGGTGAAATTGGCGTCAACAGCAAGGTCGGGGCCGGCAGCACGTTTTGGATTGAGATGCCGCTTCGAATTGTCCACGACTCGGACACCGCGATCGGCAAGCACGGTCTAAAAATTCTCATCGCCGACTCGAGCGCCGATACACCCGACCGCCTCGTCGCCATGACACGTGCGCTTGGCTGGAGTCCCCAAGTGGCGGAAAGCGGCGAGCAGCTGATTGACATCATGAGCACGACGCAGCCCGGCACGTGGCCGGATGTGTTGATCCTCGAGCTGCATTTGTGTGATATGGATGCGCACCAGCTCATTGCGCGCCTGGAAAAGGAGTGTTCCAAGGGCGAGTTACCGCCGGCCATCGTCGTTGCCGATTTTGCGCAATCCTACATGGCTCACGATCGACTCATGAGGCCGATGGATGTGCTGTTGACGCGGCCGCTAAGTAGCTCCGCGCTTTTCAACGCCGTCAACGCGATCGTCTCGAAGCAGCCGGACAGTCTCGATCGCGTCTTGCAATGCACGAATTTCGACGAGCTGCATGCTCAATGGCTGGCCGGTGTGCGTATTTTGGTCGTAGATGACAGTGACATAAACCTGGAAGTCGCACAGCGTATTCTCGAAAACCAAGGCGCGACGGTCAAAACCTGCTCCGACGGCTTGGCAGCACTGGAGCATGTGCGCGCCCACCACCAACTTCTCGACATCGTGCTCATGGATGTGCAAATGCCCATAGTCGATGGCAATGAGGCCACCCGGCGCATCAGGGAAGAACTCCAATTGACCATGTTGCCGATCGTCGCGTTGACGGCAGGAGCGCTGGTTGTCGAGCGGCAGCGCGCCCTCGAGGCCGGAATGAATGATTTCATCAGCAAACCCTTTGACCCTCAGGCGCTCATCCGCAAGGTTCGGCGCTTGGTGGAGAAGGCACGGGGTGAGCCGATATCGATGGTGATCCTCGACGCGCAACCGGCACGAGACGCCGAAAACCGGCCAAAACTGATGCCTTCCATCGATGCCGGTATTGTCCAGCAGATGTTCGGCGAAGATCTGCTCTTATTCAAGTCGCTTCTGCTTCGCCTGCTTCAGGAATATACGGACTTCGCCGTTCCGATCCGCGTTCCTTCCGATGACCAGGTCATGCACGCCCGGCTGATGGGGCGCGCGCACAAGCTCAAGGGAAGCGCCGGGATGATAGGTGCGACCGAAATTGTGCGGCTGGCGGGCGCGACCGAAAAGGCACTCCAAAAGCGGCGACCGGCTGACGTCGTGGAAGGGCTCCTGGTGCGGCTCGCCTCAGCGCTCGCTACCTTGCGCGACGAGGCCGCACCCTACTTGAAGCGGCACGCAGAGATCGACACAAGTGACTCGGGTACGGACGGCGGCGCGAGCGCGGACACAGCGCGGCTCAATGAGCTGTGCGCTCTGCTCGAAAGACAGGACCTCGCGGCCCTGGAGAAATTCAAATCACTGTCGCTGTCGTTGAGCGGACTGGTAGGGGCGCTGCGCTTCGATCGTCTGCGCGACGCGATTGAAAACCTGGACTTCCGGCAAGGTCTGCAATTATTGTGCGAGGCTCGGGTGAAGGACACGCAGGTCTCGGCGCCGATGCCGTCGGAGAGCCATCTATGAGTGCGGCGACGGAATGCGTGCGGTTGGAACATCTGGTATTGGAGCGAACCCGCGCGCTGGAGCAGAGCCGGGAGATGTACCGGCTAATGGCGGAAAGCACCAAAGCCATTCCTTTTATATTGGATATTACTCACGGCCGCTTTTCGCACATTGGACCGCAGGCAGTCGCTTCGTTCGGCTTCCCTGAATTTCAGTGGAAAGAGTCTGGCGCCTTGGATGTGATCATTCCTCGGCAATCGAACCCTGAGGTTCGCGAACGGTTCGACGAATGCGAATGCGGTCCGTTCGAATGCCTGACGCCGTTGGTCCATATCGACGGGCGCCGCGCCGAAGTCCGCTGGACCGGCACGTGCGAATGGGTCGAAGGTGCAAAAATGTTGCGCGGCCTGATGCTCGATATTACCGAAGTGCGGCGCCGTGGCCTCGAAGTGGCGGCGTCGCAGAAACTGGAATCCGTGGGAAGGCTTGCGGCCGGCGTCGCTCACGAGATCAATACCCCGGTCCAGTTCGTCACGGATAACGTGCACTTTGTCCGCACATCCATGACCGATATCGCCGCGGTTGTGCTCGCCTATCGCGCCTTGCAGCACGCGGTGCAATCGCAGGGCGATGTGATAGGGGCGGCTCAGCGCGCGGCCGAAGCCGAGATGAGCGCGGATCTTGACTACATTTTGGAGAATGCCCCGCTTGCGATCGAAAGCTCAATCGAAGGACTGGGAAGAATTGCGACAATTGTGCGCTCAATGAAAGAATTCGCGCATCCCGACCAAGCAGTAAAGCAACCGGCGGACTTGAATCAAGCAATTCGAAGCACTCTCGTCGTCGCCCACAATGAGTATAAATACGTCGCCCAGATCGACGCGCAGCTTGGCGATCTGCCGCTCGTGCCGTGCCATTTGGGCGAAATTAATCAGGTGATCCTCAACTTGCTGGTGAACGCCTCGCACGCCATCGCCGATGTCGTCAAGGATACCGGCAATCTTGGCAAGCTCACGGTGCGCAGCGGCGTAGACGGTGAGCATGTTGAGATCTCAATCAGCGACACGGGGATGGGCATACCGGAGGCGGTGCGCGCCAAGATTTTCGATCCCTTCTTCACGACCAAGGAGGTCGGCAAGGGTACCGGGCAAGGCCTGGCAATCGCGCGAAGCGTCATTGTAAACAAGCATGGCGGTACCCTGCGTTTCGAGACCGAATGCAACAAGGGCACGACGTTTTTCATTCGGCTGCCGATCGGCGAAATGGGCGCCGCTCCTGTTATCGACAAAATTGCCGCATGAATACCCGGATCGTCTTCGTCGACGACGAACTCAATATCCTGCAAGCAATGGGCCGCTCGTTTCATGGCATGCGAAATGAGTGGAATATGGAGTTTCTATCGAGCGGTGCCGCCGCGCTGGATTCGCTGTCCAAAGCCCCGGCGGATGTCATCGTCTCGGATATGCGTATGCCCGGTATGGACGGATGGCAGCTCTTGGCTGAGGTCAAGAAGCGTTATCCGCAGACGGTTCGCTTGGTTTTGTCCGGTCACGCCGATCCCAGTTCTGTCATGCGCGCAGTGGGAACGGCGCAACTCTATCTCGCCAAACCATGTGAAAGCGGCTCCCTCAAGGCCGCGATAGTTCAGACGCAAATGCTCAGACAGCTGTTGAGCAGCGATCGGCTCGCCTTGCTGGTCGGAGAAGTCGGCATGTTGCCGAGCGCTCCGACGGCTTTCCAAGAAATCCTCGCGTGCCTACAAAACCCTGCCGCCTCGCTTACGGATGCAGCGCAAATTATCGGGCGTGATGTCGCGATGACCGCCAACATTATGAAATTGGTCAACTCTGCATTTTTCGGCTCGCGACGGCCAATCACGACGATCGATCGGGCCGTCGCATACTTAGGCATGGACACTCTTGGAGCGCTCGTACTGGGTCACGGTGTATTCCAAAGCGGCGTAGCGACAGGCATCGACGGGTTTAGCTTGGAGCAACTCTGGCAGCACACCGAGCAAACGGCGGCTGCCGCGCGAGCGATTGCCTTATCGGAGAATCTATCTGGCGCCAGAGCCGACGAGGCCTTTCTCGCCGCCGTCCTGCACGATGTGGGTAAGGTGGTATTTGCGACCAAGGCAGCAGCACTGCCGAATGAAACGCTTGATGTCGTGGCGCAAATGGAAGCGCATCATGCGGAGGTCGGCGCCTATCTACTCGGACTTTGGGGCTTTCCAAACTCGATCGTGGAAGCGGTCGCTTTCCACCACACTCCAAACCGAGCATCGGAAAAGGGGTTTGGCCTGTCGGGCATCGTCCATGTCGCCGATCGACTGGTCCATCTTAGAAGCGAACATCGTTCGACTTCGATCGACACGGGGCTGCAACCCGGATACCTCGAGGGTTTGGGGCTCGAACATTGTTTGCCGAAATGGTCGGCGGCGGTCGAATCGTTGGACGACCGAATGGCCGCCGCATGAACCAGCGAGTCCTTTTCGTCGATGACGAACCCAACATCCTTGAGGGTATTCAGCGCACACTGCGCAAGCAGGTGGAACTGCAGACCGCTTCGAGCGGCGCGGAGGCACTGCGCCTGATCGGAGAAAGCGGCCCCTTTGCGGTGGTCGTTTCCGATATGCGCATGCCAGCCATGAATGGCGCACAGTTTCTCGCCAAGGTTCGCGAACGAGAACCCGACACCGTCAGAATGATTTTGAGTGGCCACGCGGATTTGGAGGCCACGATTGCGGCAGTCAATGAGGGCCACATCTATCGATTCCTGACCAAACCGTGTCCCACAGACCGCTTACTCGCGGCCGTCGAAGATGGGCTCAATCAGCACCGCTTGTTGACTGCCGAAAAGGTGCTCTTGGAGCAGACCTTAAGCGGCGCGGTAAAAATGCTCATCGAGATCCTCGGGATGGTAAGTCCGGCGGCCTCGAGCCGCGCGGCGCGCTTGCAGCGCTATACGATCGAATTGTCGGCGGCGCTCGGACTGGCGTCGCGGTGGGAATGGGGGCTGGCAGCGTTCGTATCGCAAATAGGCTGCGTTGCGCTGCCTAAAGAAATGCTCTTCAAGGTTGAGGCCTGTCAGACGCTGAACGAAGAGGAAAATCGTTTGTATGAATCTCATCCTGAGGTCGCCAGCAAGCTGCTTGCGGCCATTCCTCGGCTCGAAGATGTCGCTGCCATAGTTACCGCTCAGTTTGGATCGCTGAATACCGGCGATCTCCCGGATGATCTGCGGCAATGGGACGTTCGCAAGGCGGGTCAAGTGCTGCTGCGCGCCGCTATCGAATACGATCGCCTGGTGTCGCACGGTGCAAGCCGTGACAGCGCCCTCAATACGCTGCGTCAATCGACATTGAGGCTTCCCGCGACCGTGCTGAAGGCGCTTGCGCGCCTGTCGACGACGCTTAAGGGAATCCTGGTTCGCCAGATCCGATTGGCGGACTTGACGGTCGGCATGACCCTGGATGAGGATCTGGTCAGCCCCAAGGGAATCCGCCTGGTGCCTTCGGGTGCAGAAGTCACAACGACGTTGATGATACGGTTGACCAGCATTGCCGCCGGTGTCGGCGTTGCCGAACCGTTTCGGGTACGAGTCGCCCACTAGAATCACTCGGGCAAATTCGCTGTGCACGTGAATGACTGTCGCAGTTGTGACGCTGCGCCGCGTTTCCCCAGCGAATAAGCGCAGACTGATTCGGCACAAGGAACGTTCCCACATTTTTCATTGCGGCGACATGCTCGACAATGATCCGGAGTCAGGAGAATCACTAAGCAAAGAACAGTAAGGGTCGATCGCCTGGTTTATCTGCCGGTGCTGGGAGCGCTGATTGTCGTGTGGATTACCATCGCGGCTTTCACCATCACGGAACGCAACGTTGTCATCGAGCGAGCGCAGGCGCAGCTTGGCATGACGGCATCGACGCTGGCCGACTTCAATGAATTGGCGCAGCAGACCACCGCGACAGTGTCCCAAAACGGCAGCGACAGCCGAAGCGCCGCCATCTGGCGTGCGTTGCTGCGCTACCCGACGGCGAACATCTGGGTCGACGAAGCAGGTGTCGTCACAGCTGGGGAGGCCCCGGACGGCGACCTCGCGTCCTACCTGGTTATGGAGGATGAGCGAGTGGGTTTCAAGGTTCACGTCGCTCTCCCGCGCGCCGACGCGATCGCTGAATGGCGGCGTTCCGCGTGGCTACGCGGCGGCGCGTTACTCGCGGTTAGCTTCAGCTTTCTCATGCTGTCGCGCTTTTTGGTCCGAGCGTTGCAGCAACGCTCCAGCGCGGAGCGGGAAGTCGAAGCAGCGCAAGAGCGAGTCAGCCAATTGGCATCCTATAAAACGCAACTCGAACAGACGGTCGCCGAGCGCACCGCAGAATTGAACGGCGCCAACACGCATCTGGAGGCTGAGCTGATCGAACGCAAGTCAGCTGAGGCCGCCCTGCGGGAACACGACGCTCTGCTCAATGTCGTGACAAAAAGCGCCGCGCAGTTGCTCGGGGCGCAGCACGAAGACGCCATTCAATCGGTGTTGGAGCTCGTCGGTCAGACGATCGCCGTCAGCAGGGTACAGTTCTGCGAAATCCTGACGGATGAAGCCGGCCATCTGCGCTCTACGATTCACCAGGAATGGTGTGCGCCGGGGACTGCATCGATGATCGATGAGACGGCGATGCAGAATCTGGATTTGTCGGTCTGCCTGCCGCGTGCCGTGGGAGCAGCGCTGCTGAGCGGCGAGGCTTCGTTTTTCATCGACGATCTCACGGGCCGCTATTTCAACGTGTTTGAGCGAGCGAAAATGCGCTCGTTTCTGCAAATCCCGGTCATGATCGATGAGAAAATGTGGGGCAGCCTGAACTTTGTCGATTCCGCCGATGTTCAGCGCAAATGGAGCTGGGCGGAGTCCGACACGCTCAAGACTCTGGCCGGCCTCGTGGGCGTGGCGGTGACGCGCGCCCGCTACGTGAAAGAATTGGCCGACGCCAACATGATCGTCCAGAACAGTCCGACCGTTCTGTACCGCTTAAAGGGCGAACCACCTTTTCCGCTCATCTACGTTTCGCACAATATCAAGAAATTCGGCCACGAACCCAAGACGCTGCTCGGCTCGCGGTGGATTCACGACCTTGCGGATCCGAAGGACGAAGCAAAGGTTACTGCTGCCATGGCACGGATTGTCGACAAGGACTCGCAGGCCTCCGCGGTCGAGTTTCGTCTGCGCACAGGCGATGGAACGTATCGCTGGGTCGAGAATCGCTACACGCCGGTACGCGACAAGGACGGGCGCCTGTTGGAGGTTGAAGGGATCATCATCGACATCACCGAGCGGAAAGCGGCGGAGGAAAAGATCGCGACGCTGGCGCGCACCGATGGACTGACCGGCCTTGCGAACCGCACGACGTTTGTCGAACGCCTGCGTCAGGCCTTCTCAGGAATCGGTCGCGGCGCCAATCCCTTCGCGATCCTGTACATCGATCTTGATCATTTTAAAGACGTGAACGATACGTTGGGTCATCCGGTGGGAGACCAGCTCCTGCGGGAGGTCGCCAATCGTCTGCGCAATATTGTGCGCGAAAGCGACCTCATTGCCCGCTTGGGCGGAGACGAATTTGCAATTCTGCAAATGGACGTGAATGAGCCGGCCAACGCCGGCGAGTTAGCCACCAAAATCCAGAAAAGCCTCGCCCAACCCTACTTGCTCGATGCCTCGCAGGTGACAATCGTGACAGCGAGCATAGGTGTCTGTCCGTATAGCGCGACCAGCGTTGGGCCCGACGCCATGTTGGCCCAGGCCGATCTCGCGCTGTACCGGTCCAAGAACGCGGGCCGCAATCAATATCATTTTCACACCGAGGATCTGGACCAGGAAGTTCGGGAGCGCGTTGCCGTCGCTGAAGAGCTCAAAGCCGCGATCGAGAAGGGCGAGTTTGAACTGTTCTACCAGCCGCAGGTAGAGATCGTCTCTGGGAATATCGTGGGCATGGAGGCGTTGCTGCGCTGGAACCACCCGCGCCGCGGCTTGCTGAGAGCGGCGGCCTTCATTCCACAGGCCGAAAAAGCCAGGCTGACGCCTGCGATCGGCCACTGGGTGCTCGAACAGTGCTGTCGACAGATGAGACTGTGGCGCGACGCCTGCGTGGCACCGCCGGTCATAGCCATCAACTTGTCTCTCACACAGCTCAAAGATAGCCGAGAGCTGGTACGGGACGTCGAGAACATCACCAAGCTGTATGGCCTCGAGCCGGGCTGCCTGGAATTCGATGTGACCGAAGCGACGCTGGCACAGGCCACGCTCACGCACAACGATGCGCTGATGCAGCTGCGCCACCTTGGTGCGCACATTGCGATCGATGATTTCGGTACGGAGTATTCCTCATTCGAATACCTGCGTGCGTACGATGTCAGCCACCTGAAAATAGCTCAATCCTTCATCAACAGCACGGAGGCGATTCCGGAACGCGCGAGCATGATTCGCGCCATCATTAAAATTGCGCGTGAACTGAAAATCGGCGTGATCGCGGAAGGCGTGGAGACGGAGGAACAGCGGGCTTTGCTGGCGTCGACGGGATCTACCACGCACGCGCAAGGCTACTTCTTCAGCGAGGCGGTGGCGGTAGGGCGAGCCGATCAACTGCTGCGCGAAGGGTCCGTGAAACCCATGCGGCCGGTTGACGAGATATTGCTCGAGCATCCGCAATTAGTGAGCAACGAGAAATGAAGATTCACGCTTCCGGGACGTCGCGGCGCCGCTTTCAAACTTTGTTATTGTTCTGCGCGGCGTTCGCGTCGGGTGCCGCCCACGCAGAGTTTACCTTGAGCGACGTGCAAATCGCGGGCCGCGCCCTCGGCTTTCTCGATAAGCCGCTGCAGGGGCCAGTGACCGCAGGAATTGTCTATTCGCCGGCGAGTCCACAATCTGTGCGCGAAGCCGAAGCGCTCAAAGCCATGCTCGGTGACGGATTGAGGATCGGCAACGTCACCTTAAAGCCGGTGCTCATCCCGATCGCCGAGCTTCAGCATTCCACCGCCGCTCTATTTCTTCTCACCGGCGGCGTCGAGGATGCGGCTCCGCTGGCCGATGCGGCACGCAACAAGCGAATTCCTTGCATCACGACCGACCTGGCAAAAGTCAAGAGCGGCAGTTGCGCCATCGGAGTTCTTTCACAGCCAAAGATTGAGATTCTGGTCAACCGCAACGCTGCAGCCGGCAGCGATCTGAAATTCTCTGCGGTCTTTCGCATGATGATCACGGAGATGTAGAGTATGAAGTGTCTCAACCGCCATCGACAATGCCCTGGAGGTCGGGCGTGGCGCATGGTCAGCCGCGCTGCAGGTGCGCTAGTGCTGCTGGCCGCCAGCCCGCCGATTCTTGCGCAGTCGGTCGACTATGGCGCGCTCGAGCAATTGTTTGCAGAGCCTATTACCACCAGCGCGACTGGTTCTCCACAGCGCGCCAGCAAAGTGCCGGCCAATATGGAGATCATTACCGCGGAGGACATTCGCCGCTCCGGAGCGCGCGACGTTCCCGGAGTGCTGCGCCACATTGTCGACGTCGATCTCTTACAATGGGGCACAGACGATACGGACGTCAGCGTGCGTGGCTACAACCAAGCCTATTCGCAGCGCCTGTTGGTTTTGATCAACGGCCGCGAGGTCTACGCTGACTACTACAGCTTCACGCCTTGGAGCACGTTGCCGATCGAGCTCGCATCCATCCGCCAGATCGAAGTAGTGAAGGGGCCCAGCAGCGCGCTTTTTGGCCTCAATGCCGTTGACGGTGTCATCAATATCATCACATACAATCCCCTGTACGACGACAAGGATGCAGTGGCCGTCGCCGGCGGCACGCAGGATCTTACGCAAGAATCCGCCGTTGCTACGTTTAAACTGGATGATCGGGCCGCCGCGCGCATTTCTGCCGGGAATCGTTCCGACAGCGATTTCTCGACCGCGGTACCGGCGAGCATGGGAACGCGGCCGCGAATGGACAACAATCGCACCGCGGTCGATTTCGATGGGATGATCAGCGCGACCGACACGGTGCAATTGCGATTTGAGGCCAGCCACGTGAACGTGGGTCAGTTCGAAGTGGACCCGGGTTACTTGGCGCAGTTTTCCACCTTCGTCGCCAATTCCGCCAGAGCGCAATTCTTGGCGGACACGCATCTGGGTCTCTGGGAAGCGAGCGCCTATGAGAATCAGATCGAGCAGCGTTCCTCCCCCGTGGTTCTTGGTACGCCGCTCGATTTCGTCAACCGGCTGGCCGTATTCAAGATTCAAGACATATTCAAGTTAGGCAGCGACCATGCGTTTCGCGCCGCCGTCGAATATCGAAGCGATGCGGTGGATACCAGTTCCATCGAAGGCGGCACCATCTCCAATGACGTGCTTTCTGCAAGCGCTATGTGGGAATGGAGCGTGACCCATGCGTTCTCTGTTACGAGCGCCGCGCGCGTCGATCATCTGACGCTTGCGCGTTCGGGCACAGTTCCAATCGGATATCCCTTCTCAAACAGCGATTGGGACCGCATCTCCGATGAGATCAGTTATAACCTAGGGCTCGTGTGGCAGTTGGGTAGTCTGGACGTCGTGCGAGTGCTGGCGGGCAGGGGAGTGCTGGTGCCCAATCTCGTCGAACTCGGCGCACTGGTGATCCAAACCCCTTACCTGAATCTGACCGGCGTGCCGAGTTTGAATCCGACCGATGTCAAGAACTATGAATTGGATTGGGAT
>Ga0210387_10000144_pt1 | contig 50180 bp, 42 predicted proteins | sample IncBWC7OmetaG_FD_160108 | JGI IMG/M metagenome (GOLD analysis project Ga0210387, IMG submission 160108) | Forest soil microbial communities from Barre Woods Harvard Forest LTER site, Petersham, Massachusetts, United States - Inc-BW-C-7-O ... | reverse complement strand
TCGACAGGGTCAAAATGGTGGTGCTGGATGAGGCGGACGAGATGCTGGACATGGGTTTCCGCGATGATATCGAGAAAATCCTCAAGAGTGTCCCTGCGGAACGCCAGTTCATCTGTTTCTGTGCGACCATGGCCAAGGCGATCCTCGAGTTGATACATCGGTACGCGCGCGATCCGAAGAGTATTCGGATTGAACATAAAGTCCTCACTGTTCCCTCGATCGAACAAGCTTTTTACGAAGTTCGCGGTCGGTCGAAGACGGAGGCTCTAACCCGGCTAATCGATGTGCATGACCTGAAGCTGGGTATTATTTTCTGCAATACCAAACGGATGGTTGACGACTTGACTGATGAACTGGTTGCCCGGGGTTATTCGGCCGACCGAATTCATGGAGACATGAGCCAGGCGCAGCGCGACAGGGTCATGACAAAGTTTCGCGGCGGCGGCCTCGAATTTCTGGTGGCAACAGACGTCGCAGCCCGCGGGATTGATGTGGATAACATCGAGGTCGTCTTCAACTTCGATCTCCCATGGGACGAGGAGGATTATGTGCATCGCATCGGTCGCACGGGCAGAGCCGGTAAATCGGGTCGCGCATTCTCACTGATCGCAGGCCGCGAGATTTATAAGTTGGAAAGCATTGAACGCTACACGCGGACGAAAATCGCGCGTCAGCAAGTCCCCTCGCTCGACGAAGTCGAAGAGAAACGGACCAATCTGTTCTTCAAAAGAATTCAGTCGGCGCTGCAAAGCGGTGCGTTCGAGAAGGAATCGCGAATCGTCGATCGATTGCTCGAACAAGGTTTCTCCTCGACCGATATCGCCTGTGCGGTGATCCACGAGCTTCGAGGCGAGGAGTCGCGCCCGGCCGAGATTCTCCGGCCAGAGGCGGCGGCAAGACCGCATCGCGACGAAAACGCCTTTCACAAGCGGCCAAAGAATCGAAAACAGCATCCGAGTCGCGTTCGGGAGGGCAGAACACGTGAGACTCGCGGCTGATTCTGCAGAGAGACGCTGATCGAACCAAAATGGAAAAAGAGCGCTTTCAAAACGCGGTTGGTGAAAAGTTCCGTCTTTGTTCCGGAAACTCGATCATTGAATTGGAACTCATCGATTTTCGAGAGCTAGGGCCTCGACGTGTTCGCGGCCTGCGCACAAAGCCTTTTGCGTTGATATTCCGCGGCTCGGCGGTCGGGAACCACACGCAAGCATTGCCTCGACAGATTCACGAACTTCAGGATGGGACCGGCAACAGTATTTCTATCTATCTCGAGCCGATCGTCAGTACGGGCGAAGACGGGATGCTGTACGAAGCTATTTTTGACTAGCCATTCGACGCGCTGTCGCTTGCTCATGGCAGGCCATTCGACGCGCTGTCGCTTGCTCGGCAAGCCATTCGACGCGCTGTGTCGGTCGCTAAAGCGATGCAATCTATCAAAGGCGGATCCTCGGCCTGGGCTCATGAAACCGTTAGCCCACTACGGCAGTTTTTCGGTATTCGAGCGTCCCTCCGGGACGCAGGCCACGTGTGATCCCGGACCGGCGATAAATCGCTGTATCTGTTAGCGTCGGTTTTACGGCCCGAAGGGCTATGCCCCGTTGGGGCTGGAGGGTTCAGCCCGGCGTTTTAACGCCGGAAATCTCCCCATTACGACGACGCGCCCTGCAGGGGCGCTAGAAGAACGGAGATACGAACAGTTGCCAGTTGTCAGTTGTCTGTTGCCAGTGGAGCAGATGCGTGAGTCCCAAAAGGAAATCGACGATGACGATTCCAAGACGACGACCGGTCGATAGGTTCGAGCCCAACGAAATCTCCGTTCGATCGGACAAGGCTCTTTCCTGGCAATCGTTCCTAAAATCGTCCTCGTACTCGGATTTTTTGGAGGCTGGTCAAATCAAAATAAGCCGAGTGCTCAATTGGGGCCGAAGACACGACGCTATACAGATGCGGCGTTGAAACGCCGGGCTGAGTCCTGCAGCCCCTCTGGGGCAAAGACCATTCGAATCAGCCCTGAGCCGTTCAGCTACTCGTCGCGAACCGTTGCGTCCATTCCAAATGCAAATGGGGACCGTCGGACTCGATTTTGTAAAAGCCGAGCCGTCGATATAATCTCACCGCCCGTTCAAATATTGCGACCTTCAGGCGAAGGGGGCGTTTGCTGATCGCGGACTCGACTTGCAGTTGGCCAATCAAGGCACTGCCGACCCCGAGGTTCCTGCAGCGCGGCAAGATGGCAATGTCCGCCAACCGAATCTCGTCGCGCGATTGAAGGAGAATCATGCGCCCAACAGCTTCCTCATTCAAAACGACGATCCGATCTTCCGAAGAGTCCGACAGGGCGCGGTAGTGATTGGTGAAGCCGGTATAGACCAGCCGAATAAGCTTTTCCATCTCGTCTTGCGCGAGAGAAGAAAGGGCGAGCTTTTCGGCCTGCACCGAATAGAACAGTTGAAAAAGAAATTCTTCGTCATCGGCTCTTGCGGGTCGGAGTGTTAATATCTGGCTCATTCCAGACCGCTTTAGCGCGAGAAACCGGCGAGAGATTTACGGGCTAATTTCGCGAAGGGTAGATACCCACCAGCGCGATAATATAGTTCACGGACAGATAGGGTTGTCGATTTTCGTGCGCCTGTCCGCCGCCCGTCGGAGCGACCGATACGGAACCGGTGACGGTTCCGGAAGCAATGGATTGGTTCGGCGCCGCGGTACTGTAAATGTTGATCGAATTCCGTCCTGCATCGACCGGGGCCGCGAGAGTGACGGAAGGACTCGCCTGGTTCGTTGTCCCAACGGATGTCACTGCGGGTACCTTCGTGGAGAGGCCCGAGGGCGTCGCCGTGTGGGTATGGGAGGCCAGGTTACCCGTGGTTAAAGTAATGCTCTCCGCGCCCCCAGCCTGACCGACGTTGTAAGGGCTCAATCCAGTTCCTTGTCCGGCTCCAATGGGGACGCGGCCCTGCAGGTCCGGCAATCCAAACGTGGTTTGGCCGTTTCCACCGTAGAATGTGCCCAGCAAGCTGAAAAGGGCAGTGTTTTGGGAGATCGACATTAGCTGACCTGCACACAGTGCCCAACCGGTGGGAGCGAAATTGGGAGGCCAGATGAGGATGGTGCTTATAAATGTATCCATAAGTTCTAGGGAGTTATTTCGAGTTTGGGTAAGGGGGCTAGGGTAGACGGGCGCAATGGTAACCGTGGAAAAGATGCTGTATTACAGGACGCCACGTAAATTTGCCAGATATTTGTTCCAATTTCGATGTAACGCGAAGAATGGTCCTTCTCCCTACTCTTTTGTGCCCGAACTACGAACTCGTCAAAAGTCGAAAAGCCAGTAAATTCTTCTGTCTCTCAAGGGCATAAATAGATGGTGTATCTCGAAGTCTCTTACGCTCAAAAGGATGAGGCCAAGCTTTTCGGTGCCCGCTGGGACCTAGGAAAGAAACTCTGGTACTTTCCCGGCGAGGTGCTTCCTAAAGAGCTAGAGCAATTTCGGCCCGTGATAAAAGGAAATGGGCCGTTCACAAAAATCATCCTGGATATCCCTTATACCTACCGGGATATCGCGGCAAAGGCCGGAGCGCGGTGGGACTCCGAGAATAAAGTCTATTTCTTCGAGGAAACATCGGGACATGAGTTGCCAAGCGAACTTGCCGGCTTTGAACCCAAAGAGTTTAGTTGGGAAGAGAAGATCCAGAGGGAACTGAGCGGTCGCTCATTCGAGAGCGTTCCGCCGCAGAAAAAGATCATCCTCAATCCCCATCAGCTCGAGGCTGTCGCGGAGATATATCTCGCCTACCAAGAAGGGTATCCAGGCTTTCTGCTGGCCGATGATGTTGGCCTTGGGAAGACTTTCTCAGCGTGGGCCAGTATTCTCAAGATCCTCGAAAGCTCAGAGGAGAAACGGAAGATACTGATCGTTTGCCCTCTCGGCGTGGTCGCCAATTGGCGTTCCAGTATCCGATGGATGGGCACCAATCAATGGGTCGAGGAAGTGGTCATAATGAACTATGACCGCCTCGGAAAGATCTTTGAGACCAAAGCCCGCAAAGGTTCCAAAAAGATTAGTAAGAGAGACCTGGCCCGGCGAGGGGCGGCCAGCGAAAAATTCGATGTCGTCCTCTTTGACGAATCCCACGCGCTCAAAAACCTGAGCGCTCTCAGGTCCAAATTTGCCTTCAAACTCTACGAAAGCGCGAAAATGATCTTCTGGCTTTCGGCCACGGCTGGACAAAATCCGCTGGAACTTGGGTATCTGATTCCGATTTTGGCCAAGAAGACCGGTGACAGGGCTCTCACCACGAAAGACTTTGAGCAATGGTGCGCTCAGAATCTTCCTGGCGTTTCGAGGGGCGCTTTTGGCGCCTGGGCATGGGCAGGCGGAAAGGAGGACGAGGAAGAGATCCGCCAGCTTTTGTTTGAACCGGACGAAAATGGCGTAAAAGCGGCTTTGCGCCGCCGACCTGCCGACCTGATTGGATGGCCCGAAGTGAACCGCATCGTTCATCTTGTGGAACTCGACGGAAAGGCGAAGCATCTCTACCGACTTGCCTGGGAAGAGTTCAAAAAGGCGCTCGATGGAACTGCAAATCTGAGTAAACAACGGGCCGCGCTCGCTCAAAGCGAGGCGGTCATCCGGCTCCGGCAGAAATCATCGCTGCTCAAAGCAGAAGACACGATCGAGCTTTGCCAGGAGCTATTGGACAACGGTCGCCAGGTCGCCATCTCCTGTGAATTTCTGGCGACCATGGATGCGATGGAAGAGGCTCTGACAGCCAAAAAGATTGAGCACGCCCGGATAGACGGACAGCGTACCAAAACGTCTCAGTCCAAAGAGAGCGAGCGGCTTCGCTATCAGCGTGGAGAAACTCAAGTCATTCTGTTCAACATCGCCGAAGGTATCTCATTACACGAAGGCGAAACCAACAACGGCGGAAACAATGTTCCCCGCTGTCAAATCGATCATGATTTACGATGGTCCGCCATCCAGGCGCACCAAATCGACGGCCGCAGCCATCGCGATGGGAAGTTTGCCCAGGTCTATTGGGTGGTTGCCAAAGAGACGATTGACACCCGTGTCGCCGAGGTGCTCCTGAGAAAGTTGGAGTCGATGGGCAATCTCCAGGGAGATTCGACGACGGATTTTGAAGAGATTTTCAATTTGATCAAGGAGTGAATTATTGGGGCCGAGACCGAAAACGATGGAGATGACGTTTGTTGCGCTCTACGGCGACAAGAGCGGCGATTTGGCCACGTTGATTACGCGCTGTCAAGAGATCGGCCGCGGCGTGCTCGGGGTTGGTTTCAGACCCTATAGTCTGTCTCAGATTCACGCGACGATTTTCGGTCTGGAACGAAAGATCGGCTCACCGTTCTACAACGCCAACTTCTCGAGGTACCGAGGGCGCGATCTCGTGATGAACCTGGAGGGTATTCTTGATTATCTCCGTTGCTGCGGTCTTTTCCCATTGGAGGTTCAGGTTGGAGGTTATGGGAAGCGCGACTACCCGTTCATCAGCCGCCAAGCTTCTCCTTACGAAAGGTCGTTCTCAATCCAAGGTGATAAGGTGGTGGTGATGGGTTGGCCTATTCGCGGCAAGCCATTCCAGCAGCCACCCGCAACGCCGTCTGCCTGGGTCCAGGAGGCAAGACTGTACCCGCTCACACTCGACTTGGTGCGGCACGCTGCTCAAGCGTACGGTGTCCTCCACGCCTATCATCGAGCCCTGACGGATGTCGATAACGATCTGTTCTTTCGAATAGGGATGCTCGTTGACCAAACAGCATTAACGGAAAGGGTACGTGACACACTGGAAGCCGAAGTTCGCCAGTTCTTGAGTGTCCAGCCACCCTTGATACTCGAGGTACGCCTCGAACAGGTATCGATCGCCCTTTACGAAGAAGACACTCTGCCTCCGTCGTCCACTCGGGTGTGGTCATTGGCTGACCCAGACCTGACGGCGTCCGCACTCATGGAGCACCTCAGATAGTCGCAACGCGTCGTTTCACGGCTGCACCGTCAGGCCTTCCGATGGAATCCGCAGGTAATTAGCGGACAAGCAGCGTCTCCGCGCGGAGGTCGCGCTCTTCCCAACCAACGCGCATCAGCGCCGGCTTATCGTCCTCACCACGTGGGTAACCAACGCAAAGGTAGCCTATGAGCTCCCACGATTCGGGCACCTCCAGTACGCGCGTAACAACATCGGGTTCGAGAATCGAAACCCAGCCGACGCCCACCCCCCGCGCGCGTGCAGCGAGCCAGAGAATGCAGATCGCCATCACCGCGGAATACTGCAGTGCCTCAGGCATCGTCTGCCGTCCAAGACCCTTGCCTGTCGAGGTTGCACTGTCACAAAAGGCGGCCAGGTGTACGGGCGATTCACGCAACCCGGCGAGTTTAAGGCGGGAGTAAAGTTCGGCGTCTTCCCCTTTGTAAGACGACAGCGCCGCCAGGTTTGCCTGTTCGTAAGATTCAATCACCAAAGCACGGCGTTGGGGATCGTCAACGCGAACGAAACGACATGGTTGCGAATAGCCGACTGAGGGCGCCAGAGACGCGAGCGAAACAAGCTCCTCGATTAACCCGTTGGGCAGCGGATCGGTACGAAAGCAGCGTACGTCGCGACGCCATTCGAGCAGGAGCCGCAGCTCCCTATAAAAAATTTCGTCGAACAGTGGGGCTTGGGACAATGGTGTACCGTCTCGCATATAAAGGTGATGTCGTTGCGTTCAAAATGAGTCGCCGGCAAGGCGGTCCGAGCCGGACTGGCGCTAAGGGCGCATAGGTAATTCCTTGTCTTAATTTTGGTCTGGATTCGGGAAAGTTTTTCCGTCACCCTGAACTTTGTGTGTTCGAGATTTGCCGGATTGTCAAACTCGAGAAGCCCGGACCTGACTTGCACAAATCTTAATATGTCACGTATCTTCGTCACGGGATCCGCAGATGGGCTGGGTAAAATGGCAGCTCAACTTCTCATCGATCAGGGGCATCAAGTTGTTCTGCACGCCCGCGACAAGTTGCGGGCACAGGAGGCGTCAGCCGCTGTGCCCGGTGCTGAGACGGTCGCAGTCGGCGACGTGGCGAGCATCGCACAAACTCGGGACGTCGCGGAACAGATCAATCGGCTCGGCTCATTCGATGCTGTGATCCATAACGTTGGCGTTGGTTACCGCGAACCTCGCCGCATTCAGACCGAAGACGGTCTCCCTCATGTTTTTGCCATCAACACGCTGGCTCCTTATCTGCTGACAGCCCTTATCCATAGGCCGAAACGTCTGATCTACCTAAGTTCCGGTTTGCACCGGAGTGGCGATATAAGCCTTGAGGATCTCTCGTGGGAACGGCGACCTTGGCAGGGCGCGGCCGCGTATTCCGATACGAAGCTCCACGACGTTTTACTAGCTTTTGCGGTCGCACGTCGCTGGCCGGAAGTACTCTCCAATGCGCTCGAACCTGGGTGGGTGCCAACCAAGATGGGAGGTCCGGGAGCACCCGACGATTTGGGTGCCGGGCACCGGACTCAGGTCTGGCTTGCTGTAAGCAACGATGCTGCGGCACGGGTTACGGGCAGATATTTCTATCATCTGCGTCCTCGCTCGTCTCACCCGGCGGTGTCCGACGTGGAGCGGCAGGAAAAATTACTCGATGCCTGCTACCGCTTCTCTGGCGTTCGTCTACCAGTATGAGCGCTCTCAGGGTAAACCCTGGGGTTACCCCCATAAGCGCTAACTTGTTGTCCTAATCCTCCTCGTCTTTATAATCGTCCTTATCGTCGTCGTCGTCCTCGTGGTCGGTTACGGATTGGGGCCGATTGCAAGGATGGACATAGGAGAGAAGGAAGAGGGAAAAGCAAGCGGCGGGAGTTTCGTTCGCTCCGCGGGGAAACGGCCGAGAACGAAGGACGACGACGAGGACGATTGGGAAGCAGAAGACCTCACCGTCAAGAATCCTCGATTGACAAACAAGTTAATAATTTGTTTTATTCTTTGAATGGATCCCCTTTTTGATCACGAAAAACTCGATGTCTATTGCGTTGAACTCGGATTCGTCGCCTGGCTTGCAGCGTTTTTGGATGATGCCTCGCATTAGTCGGCCCGCCATCGACGGGAGTTGATCGAACAACTTGACCGTGCAAGTCTCTCGGTGCTTCTGAACACGGCCGAAGGAAACGGCAAGCGTCAGGGTCAACAGCGGGCCAAGTTTTTCGATGACGCCCGTGGCTCGGCATTCGAGTGCGCCGCCTGTCTTGACGCGTCGGTTGCCAAAGGCTTCGTCTCGATCGATCGCGTTCGCCCCGGGAAGAAATGCTTGCCCGTGTCGTAGCAATGCTGACCCGCTTAATTGATCGCTTCGATACAAACAGTCGCACATCTTGATTCCTCCGTTCCCCAATTGTCCTTCGTTCTCGGCCCTTTCCCGTTGGTACGAGCGAAACTCCCGCTCCTTGTTTGCTTGCCTCTTCCTTCTATCCTACGTCCATCCTCCGCACGGCAAAACACCCCAAAGTTCGCCGCTGAGGTGAAACCCCTCGCCAAGTAGCAAGGCATTTCTCTACCGAAATTGATAATTGCGTCGATATAGGAGGGGTGGCTGCCATCATGTGTGAAATCGGTTTATCTCTAATCTTCGGTTTTTGAACTCAAAGCATGCCTGTCCTTGCTTCCCTTTTTCAGCCTGCGCGGTTCCTCCGGAACGGACACTTGCAAACTATACTCCCGACGCTTTTGCGACGCCGATCGCTGGTCGCGTTCTATCGGGAGCGGTTAGAACTTGCAGACGGCGATTTCGTTGACCTCGATTGGGCGACTTCCGGAGAGAACAAAATAGCAATTCTTTCACACGGATTGGAGGGATCCTCACACGATGATTGCGTCCGCGGGATGGCGACTCGCCTAAAACGGAAAGGGTGGGATATTCTAGCATGGAATTTCCGCGGATGTGGGGCGGAACCAAACCGTCTTGTGCGGTCCTATCATAGCGGTGAAACCGGTGATCTCCGAGCAGTGATCGCACTCGCAGCGGCAAGATATCCGCGGATCGCGTTGATCGGTTTCAGCCTCGGCGGAAATGTTACGCTCAAGTATCTTGGGGAAGGCGGTTGCCATCCGGCAGTGATCGCAGGAATCGCCATTTCGGTACCGGTCGATCTCGAGGCCAGCGCCAACGCCATTGATCGCCGCTGGAGCAATCGAATCTACCTGCGACGCTTTCTCAGCAAACTCTTGCCGAAAATTCGCGGCAAAGCGCTCCGCTTCCCAAGCGGGCTGGATGCCGAGTGGAGCCATCGGGTCCGAACGTTACGGGAATTCGACAATCTCTATACGGCGCCGATCCACGGATTTCGCGATGCGGAGGAGTATTGGGAGAAATCGAGCGCAAGACAGTATCTGAATGGGATCAGGGTTCCCGCGCTTCTCTTAAACGCGCGCGATGACCCGTTCCTCGCGCCGGAATCTTTCCCTTACACAGAGGCGGAAAAGAATCCTTTCTTTTTCCTGGAGGCGCCCCGGTGGGGCGGTCACGTCGGATTCATCGATTCAGCCAGCAACTTTAGAAGGTGGCACGAATCGCGCAGCCTGGAATTTCTCACAGAAAAAGTTGCCAGTGCCTGAGGAAGTTGTCAGTGCCAGTGCCTGAGGAAGTTGCCAGTGTCAGTGTCAGTGCGGACAAGGAATAGGGACAACCCGGCGCTGAAAATTGCTTCCTTTGAAGGGAATATAGCGGCATTTCCGTGAGTCCTATAAAGGGACGGCTCACAACAAAAGATATCGGCGACGATCTCTCTTCACGCCTCTTCAACTGACACTGACACTGGCACTGGCAACTTCCTAAAGGATATCTGCGACGATCGCTTTTGACGCTTCTTCAACTGACACTGGCCACTGCTTATGTCTCGTTTATCAGCGTACCTCCTGCTGATCTGCCTCTGTAGCCGCTTGACGGCGGCAGAAAATCCTGCTTTTCCAGCTGGGTTGGTGGAGGTCGAATTCAATCCTGCGAAGAGCACCGTGCGATTTACTTTGGGCGCTCTTCTTCACACCGTGCACGGGACTTTTAAGGTCAAAGGGGGGAACGTCCGCTTCGATCCTGGCTCCGGTCAGGCAAGCGGTCAAATCGCGGTCGATGTGAGAAGAGGAGAGACCGGAGACAGTGCGCGTGACCGCCAAATGCACGAGAACGTTTTGGAATCCGCGCGCTACCCGGACGCCGTTTTTACGCCAGACCGTGTGAAGGGTCGAGTTGCTCCGAGCGGCCAATCGCAAGTCGAAGTGCACGGCGCTCTGCGCATTCATGGCAGTGAACATGACCTGACAGTTCCGGTCACGGTGCAGGTGAAAAACGACCTCGTGACTGCCAGAGCAAAATTTGCCGTGCCTTACGTAGGTTGGGGAATGAAAGACCCGAGCAATCTTGTGCTGCGGGTGGACAAAACTGTGGACGTCGAGGTGGTACTCAACGGGAATCTGTCGTCGCGCTCCGGCGGATCTGCCGCCACTGTCAGTGACAGTGCCACTAGGATGCTATTTGATCATCGCCGTCTTGCTTCTGTCGAACGTCAGCGCGACGCTGACGATAATCACGATTCCCAGGATGCTCTGCTGAAAATAGGCATCGACTCCGACCACGTTCATACCGTTTTCCATCACGCTCAGAATAAGGGCACCGATCACGGTGTTGACTGCTCCACCGGTGCCTCCCGTCAGCGCGGTCCCGCCCACAACGACCGCGGCGATAGATTGAAGTATATAAACTTTACCCAAAGTCGGGTTACCCCCAAATTGGCTGCAGGATTGCATCATAGCGGCGATCGCCGCGGCAAGACCTGACAGCACAAAAGCGAAATTTCGAGTTTGCCCGATATCAATTCCGGACATCCAGGACATTTTGATGTTGCTGCCGGTATAGTAAATTTTACGACCAACCGTGGTGAACCTGAGTATCACGTAGAAAAATAGGAATACGGCGGTGGTCAGCAGCAGAAGGTTGGGTATTCCGAGGACCGTGCCATTGACAATGTCCAGCAATCCATAGGAGGCGGCCGGAACATCGACCGGCAGAGGAGAGACCATCAGAGCGAGGCTCGTCAGAATGCCTCCAGTACCGAGGGTGGCGATAAAAGACGGAATCTTGATGCGCGTGAGAATGTTCCCGTTGATGGCGCCCGCGATCATTCCGACGACCAGGCAGAGCGGGAAAGCCCACGCTCCAGCCGTCTTCAAGGTAATGACGAACGCGACCGAAACGAACGAAATGAGACCTCCTACGGAAAGGTCTATTCCGCCAATCAGGATGGTGCACATCTGACCCAATCCGACCACCAGCAAGATCGCGGCATAGCTGGCGATCGTATTAAGGTTATACGCCGAAAGAAAATTACGGTTGCCCAAGGTAAACAGGAAAACCAGCGCTACCAGAAGGACGATCGCAAAATAAATCGCAGGAATCCCTGTCCGTTTACGTCGGACCGGTGCCCTTTCTTGTGCACTTGGCGGACCCTCGTGCTCGAGTTCAACCACGTCACTTCTCCCGTTTGACTGCTCCCGATTTCATACGATCAAAGCGATAATGTTGCCCGGACTCGGTTTCTTGTCCCGCGGACAACTCATCTCGCTGACTAGTCGGCCATCTTTCATGATGAGCATCCGATGGCAGAGACCGATGTCCTCTTCAAGCGTGTCGCACATGACGATCATGCTAATGCCATCGCGCGCAAGCTTCCTGATCAGTTTGTAAATCTCCTCCTTTGCCCCCACATCCACGCCGCGCGTGGGATGATCAAGCACCAGCAACTGAATCTTCGCTGATAGCCATTTGGCGATGACCGTCTTCTGCTGATTTCCACCGCTCAGGTTGGCACAAATCGTCGATGAAGAGGGTGTCTTGATTCGGCACTCCTGGATCAAGCGGCGCGCATTGTCCTTCTCGCGTGCCGGGCTGACAAGACCGGCGACCTTCAGCCGATCAAGCACGAGCAAGTTCACGTTTTCTGCCACGGTCATTCCAAGCGCAAGACCCTCGCTTCGGCGATCGATCGGGATGTGGCCGATCCCGGACCGAACGGTTTCACTGGGAGAGTCCGGAGCAAGCTTCTTGCCGCCGAGAGCTATCGACCCACGGTCAGGTTTTTCCAGGCCGTTGATGCATCTGCAAACCGCTTCTTTGCCGGACCCGACAAGCCCGACCAAACTGACAATCTCGCCTTTCCTTACGGTGAGATTGAATGGCTCGAACGCCCCACGCTTGCTCAAATCCCGGACGCTAAGCACGATTTCATTGCCTGGCTCGACCTGCTCATCTTCCCGGTAACGCTCCGCCGCAAAGGTGTGGCCAACCATCATGTTTTCGATGTCGGCAACTTTTGCGCTCCCAGCCTCTAAGTCGGTCACGTTTTTTCCGTCCTTCAGGATAACGATCCGGTCCGAATTCTCGACGACCTCCTGCAACCGGTGAGAGATCAGGATGATCGACGCTTGGCTCTTGATTTCACTAAGAATCGTGAAAAGAGTTTTTCTCTCATTCTCGGTCAGCACGGTCGTCGGTTCATCGAGGACGAGGACCGGATTCTCCTGATGGTATAACCTCGAAAGCCAGAGAAGGCGTGCAATCTCGACCATTTGCCGCACCGCAGACGTCGTTTCCGAGATCGGGGTTTCCAAGTCCGACGTGACTTTTACCAGAGAAAGAACCGACGAGGCCGTTTCTCGCATCGCGCGTTGCGAAAGAAAACCGAATTTCCGAAACCCGATCTCGTGACAGAGAAACAGATTCTCCATGATGGAGAGATTCGGCAGGAGTGAACCCTCCTGAAAGACCATTCCAACTCCATGCCGCGCGGCGTTGGCTGGACCTCTCAGGGTGACCCGCTCACCCCGCAATTGATACGAACCCTCGTCGGGCTGAATGAGTCCGATGAGAATCTTCATCAGAGTCGACTTTCCGGCGCCGTTTTCGCCGATCAAACCGACTATTTCATTCCTGTGAACGGTGAAATTTACCTCGTGCAGTGCGACGACACCCGGATAGGACTTCGTGATCCGCCGCAACTCGAGCACGGATTCTTTTGCCGTCCTGCTCGTTTGGTGTCCCAAGGTCATTGATTTTAGCTTGCTCTATTTAATGAATCCAAGCTTTCTTCGGTCGATCGTCAGCGCAACCGCTGTCACCAGAACGAACCCGTTCACCGCTTCCTGCGCATACGGATTGACGTTGAGCAGGATAAGACCGTCGTTGAGAGCCGTGACAATCAGCGCACCGAGCGCGGCGTTCTTGGCGCTCCCGATTCCGCCTGTCAATGCGACTCCGCCGACTGCGACAGCGGTGACTGCCGGAAAAAGGAGGTTGTTCCCGGTGATCGCCTGGGCGCTATCCAATTCCACCGCCAGGAACAAAGCCGACAGACCGTAGAACAATCCGGCGATCCCGAAGACAATAATTTTTGTTTTTTCGACACTGACTCCTGCCTGCGCGGCAAGGACCTCATCGCCTCCTATGGCGTAAAGGTAACGACCGAATCGCGTTCGGTCCTGAATTATCTGCATGATGACCAACAACGCTAATGCGAGCAGGGCAAGGTCGGGAATACCGAGCAGAGTGCCGTGCACGAAACCGGTCAGCGGATTCTTTAGCAACGGGACGGTCTGTCCGTTGCTGACAAACACCGCCAACCCCCAAAGGATCCAGCTCATTCCGAGCGTACTGATAAAGGATGGTATTCTCAGTTTAGTATGGAGCACTCCGTTCATGATTCCGGCCAGCCCACCGAAACCGACGACGATCGGGACGATCCAGAACCGGACGTCATTGGAGTTGAATTTGTTGTGTGCGAGCAAGCCGACCAAAACGACGCACGATGCAACCACTCCTTCGACTGAAAGGTCAATCCCTCCGAGAACGACCACTTGATGGAGCCCAATAGCAATCATCGCCGGAATCGCGGCCAGACTAAGGATCACCTGAAGATTTGCCCCAGAGAGAAATCTTCCTTTGGTTCCGATCGTGAAGATTCCCGTGACGATCATCAGAGAAAGGAGCTGACCGCCAATTCCGCTGCGATGAAACCAGCTTCGTCCTTTCGCCGTGAAGGCCGAGAGCCAGTTGGACTGACCGGCGGGCGATTTAGACGACACGTTATTTGGCATGATGACGCAGGCTACTCTTTTTCACGGCATCTTAACTCGAGTTGCGATCGCCGAAATCAAGTAGCGCTGCGTCGCTCCCGGCCGCCACCAATCGCGCCACCGGTTCAAGGAATCGCCACTGACCACCGAGCGAAGAAGTCGCTCAAATCATAAGTTGGCGTGGCCTCGAGGTAATCATGCACGACTTGGCTGACGTTTTCTCGATTCACATTCACCGCTGGGATCTCGAATTGACGATATTTATGCGGTAACGATTTCACGTCGAGCTTTCCCTCTTTCGCGGCCAGCGACATGGCGAGTCCGAGCTGGGCCTGGTATTTTCCGTCATTGAGAATCGTGGCCGCTGCAAGCCCGCCTTTGATTGCGTCGAACATCTCCGGAATTCCGTCGCAGCCGCTGACGAGAACCTTGCCGGCCAGCCCAGCTTCTTTCAGAGCTTGGATGGCGCCCATGGCCATATCATCGTTGGCAGTCCAGACGCCGTCGATGTCGGGATGCGCCACCAACATGGCCTTTGTATCGTTGTAGGCCTGAGTTCGATCCCACTGCGCTGATTCCCATTGCAGCAGCTTGATTCCAGGATTCCTGGCTAACACCTCTTGCAATCCTTCCCATCGCTCGGCATTTGGCGTATCACCAAGGCGTCCTTGTAAGGCGATGATCTGTCCTTGCCCAGGAGTCTTGAAGGTCTTGAAGAGCTCCGTAGCCGTATAGGTACCCGCCGCATGTCCGTCAAATGAGATGTGCGCGATCCAGTGCGGATAATCCCAGACCTTGACGTCAGCGGGTTTGCTCCACCAGGTCACAAAGTATACTCCCGCCGACTCAAGGGTTTTCGCGATCGGCAGGGCATCGGAGGCATCGTTCGGATCGATGTAAAACGCGACGTTGCCACCGGTGCGGGCCACTTCAGCCTTGATGTCAGTTAATCCCTTTTGGCTGTTGGCTTCAGTCGTCAGGACGTCGAGGGGTAAACCTATCTTTTTCGCGTAGGCCTCGGCTCCAACCTTGTACATTACTTGGTACGGACTCGAGAGCGTCCTAATCGAGATCGCCAGAGTTGTCTGCGAATCAGCCGCCAACGACGCATCTTGCCAACCGGTAACCGTCACCAGGAAAGCAAGAAGCCCCAGGACTTTGTATTTGCGACAAGGTCTCATGTTAGAATTTGAAGGTATTGACATTCTCTGGAGTAACGATCACGGCGGGCCCGAGAATGACTTCCCCGTTCTCCCCGATAGTGTAGTTACCGAGCCGACCGGCCGCAAAAGTCTCCCCCTTCTTGCCGGTGATCTTGCCTTGGGCATAAGCCTGCGCGGCGTAGTAAGTCAGATAGCCCAGATCCTGGACATTCCACCAAATATCTTGTGCGCTGCCGTCCAGAATGTACTTCTTCATCAGGCTCGCAGGCGCCAGTCCGGTCAGTTTGATCTTCTTCAGTAAACCGGCTTGATCAAGCGCGCGAGCGGCCGCCGGCAAGCCAATCCCTGCCGGAATGATGATCCCCTTCAAATTCGGGAACGCCTGGACGAGGGCCAGAGCCTGTTGTTGATTGACTTGTTCGCTCTCCTCGCCGTAGGCGACCTGGAGAAGCTTCATGTTGGCAAACTTCGAATTGCTCTCGAGCGCTTTCTTCATCGAGTCGATCCACGCATTCTGATTGGTGGCCGTCGCCGTGGAAGAAAGGATCGCGAAGTCACCCTGATAACCGATCAGACTGCCCATACTTTCGAGCATCTGGAGCGCGACACTGTCGAAATTAACTTGGTTAACGAAGATGCCGCGAGCGCTCTTCGCGACATCGGAATCATAGGAGATAACATGGACACCTTGCGCCTGTGCTCGCTTCAACGCTGGAGCGACCGCGTTCGGATCATTGCCTGCGATGGCGATGACGTCGACCTTCTGAGAGACCAGATCATTGATGAACTCGATCTGCGCATCGCCCGTGGCGCTGGAAGGCGCTTCCTGGATGACCGTCCCGCCTATTTCCTTTTGCGCCTCTTCCGCCCCCGTTTTTGCCACGCCAAAGTAAGGATCCGTATCCAGTTTAGGGATCAAGCCAACGGTTGCCGCTTTGGCGGCGGCATCCGCACCAAAAATCGTCGTCGCGCTAAGAGCGCCGAGGAGTAAAATACTGATCAGCAATTTGTGCATCTTCGTTCCAGGGGTAGAGATTTATTCTGCGCCGGCGCCCGGCAGACCAGAGCCAAGAGTTGTCTCTGATTGCCGCAGAGCCATGGATTTGATTAGGCGCTGTGTTCTGAGATTGTCCAGCACATTCTGCACGCTGTTGCTCAGCAGCAGGGATAATATCAGTAACAGTCCGATGGCGACGCCTTGACCATCGCCACCGATCCGATTGAGTCCTAGAACGTTGCGAATGATTGCCACCAGCCCGAGCGCCCAAAGCACTCCTGTGAGATTGCCGCGGCCACCGAAGACGCTTATCCCGCCCAACAGCGTGATCGTGATGACATCCAACTCAAAGCCAACTGCGTTATCCGCCCGGGCATTTGACAGGCGGGCCGTGAAGACGATACCGGCCAGCGCACACATCAGCCCGGAGAGAACAAACAATCCGAAGCGCAACCTCCGCACTCTGATCCCGGTATAAAGCGCTACGTCCGGATTTCCACCGATGGCGTAGATTCGCCGGCCGAGAGCCGTATAATGCAGAACCGTCGCAAACACGGGTGCCAGAATGATGAAGGGGACGACCGTCCAGGGAACCGCTGTCGGACCAACCGTATTGATGCCAAAGTCGGTTAACTCCTCTGGCAGTTCGTTCACCGAATGCGTTCCCAGCATGATGTAGCCAATCCCCCGAAACAAGGCCATCGTGCCCAAGGTCACGAGCAGCGAAGGTAAATTAAGACCGGTGACCAGGAGCCCATTGAGCGCACCCGCAACGGCGCCCGCAATTAACACCACTAGAATCGCCGCTAAGAGCGGGACGTGCGCTCGGATGAGGACCCCGAGGACAACACTGGTGAGCGCGAGAATGCTCGCGACCGATAAGTCGATCTCACGAGCGATGATCAGCAGCGCCATCGGCAGAAGCAGAATCGCCTTTTCGGAAACGCCGGCGGCCGCCTGCGAAAGATTAAATGCACTGGCAAAGTGCGGGACCGAGATCGTGGCATAGAACAAGACGCCCGCGAACATGACCGCAAGGAAACCGTTCCAGCTAATGAACCGGCTAAAAATGTTCCTGATCATATTTCTACAGTGTCCGATCCGTCTCGACGATCTGCCGAACTGACTTTCGGGCAACAAATGCGTCGATTGTTATAGCGCCTAAGATGACCAACCCGTAGACACCTTGAAGCCAGAGCGGATCTACCCGAACCAGGGTCAGCCCATTCCGGATGACCAGCAGGGTGAGACCGCCGAGCGCAATTCCCAGGATCGTTCCCGACCCGCCGCGAATGCCAACACCCCCGACAACGACCGCCGCGATGACGGTCAGTTCGTATCCGGATGCTACTCGTGCATCGATCGTGGCATAACGAGACGCCCACAACGCACCGTCAAAACCGGCGAGCAAGCCAGCACAGGCAAAGGCTGCCAGAACCCGTCTTTGCACTCGGACACCAATGAGCCGCGCACCATCCGGATTCGAACCAATCGCAAATAACTCACGCCCAATGGACAAGTATCGAAGCACGAACGCGAGCAGCAAGAGGACCGCGACCGCGATGACGGCCACGCCCGGAATCCCAGCGAACGATCCGGCGGTGAGATCCAGCCAGGCGACCGGAACCTGGTCAGCGCTGATCTGCTTCCCGTGGGCCGCCAGGCTGTCAAGCCCGCGATACAAAGCCAATGTACCGAGGGTGACAACGATCGCCGGCACTCGGCCAACGGTGACCACCAAACCGTTGATAATACCGCAGCCCAATCCAACCGCGCAAGCCAAGGCAATCGCGAGAAGAATGTTCAGGCCCGGATGAGCTCGCAACGTATCTGCTGAGATATAAGCAGAGAGACCAATCACAGAGGCCACCGATAGATCAATGTTTCGCGTAATAATGACCAGCATTTGCCCAGCAGCGACAATACTGAGCAGCGCAGCGTCCATTCCAAGCGCGATCAGGTTTGAGCCGCTGAGCATCCGCGGGTTAATCGCGGCCACCGGTATCACCACCACCGCCATGGCGATGATCAGACCAAGTTCTCGTCGGGCAAAAACTTTTTGCAGAAGCGGTGGTAAGCGAAGTCTCCCGGGGTTGCTCCCGGGAGGTGATTGCTCCGCTCCACCAGAGAGGCGAAACGGAGAGGCTTTGCTGCCCTGCGTTTCTGCAGAATTCTTTTCAACGACGTTCGCGCCGGTCGCAGCATGCATAATCTGCTCCTGTGAAACCTCGCGGCGATCGAACTCGCCGGTTACCCGCCCTTCTTTGAGCACCAGAATGCGATGGCACATGCTGACCAGTTCGGGTAGTTCAGACGAAATTAGGATCATCGCTATCCCGTGCCGCGCCAGGTCGGCTATCATCGCGTGCACTTCCGCCTTGGTCTGCACATCAACGCCTTGCGTTGGCTCGTCGAAGATGATCACCCGAGGCGCCATGGCAAGCCACTTGGACAATACGACCTTTTGCTGATTGCCGCCCGATAGCGTACTTACCGGTTGGTCATAACGTCGGAACCGCAGGCGCAGCCGATCCAAGTGTGGCTTCACGAGATCAAGTTCCCTCCGGTTTTGCACGAGACCCAGACGAGTCGCCTGGTCAATCACCGGCAAAGACGCGTTGGTCAGTATCCCGAAGTCCATGATCAAGCTCTGTCCGATCCGGTCTTCCGAGACGTATGCGATCCCGGCCTTCATGGCATCAGCCGGAGAACGGAACGAAACCGCCGTATCCGAGAGGTAGACGTTCCCGGCGGTAGGTTGATCAATACCGAACAACACCCGTGCAATTTCTGTTCGGCCGCTTCCGACCAAGCCGCCAAACCCCAGAACCTCCCCTGCTCTGAGGGTGAATGAGACTTCCCTGAATGCGCCCGACCGCGTAAGTCTTTCCACTTTTAAGACCGGTTGGCCGAACTCCGAATCCAGTGCTGGATACAGGTCGGAAAGGGGGCGGCCAACCATCAGGTGCACAGCCCGATTTCGCGGCATCTGGTCAGCCCGTGTGACTGCCACTAATCGGCCGTCGCGCAGTACCGCGATCCGGTCCGCGATCCGGTAGATTTCGTCCATCCGGTGGCTGACAAACATGATGGCCACTCGCCGTTTTCGTAATGCGTCGACCACCTCGAAAAGCCGATTGACCTCACGTTGAGACAATGCTGCCGTCGGTTCGTCCATGATCAGAACACGAGCAGCTACCGCGAGCGCTTTCGCTATTTCCACGAGCTGTCGCTCGGAGGTACGCAATCGGCCAACCAGTTCATCCGGGTCAACGGACAGCCCGATGACCTCCAGTAACCTGCTTGCTTCCTCCTTCATCCCGAAGTGGTCCAGCCAGCCCCAACGAGTCTTGCGCGCATTGCCCATGAAAATGTTCTCGGCGACCGAAAGATGGTCAAATAGTCCGGGATGTTGGTGCATGACGGCGATTCCATGCCGATGCGCTTCCAATGGCGAATGTAGATCCAGCGGGCGTCCCTCCAGAAAGGTCTGACCAAGGTCCGGTCGATAGACGCCCGCCAGCAACTTAACGCAGGTGCTCTTACCCGCCCCGTTTTCGCCAAGCAATGCCAACACCTCGCCCGATCTCAGTTCGATTGACACGTCGTCCACCGCTACCGTGCCACCGAATGATTTGCTGGCGCCGCGAAGTCCAGCGATGACCTCGCGCTCCGTCAAATTATTCCCGTCTTTCGACTCGGCAGTGAAATCATTCGCAAATTCACTCAATGGGTATCTCCAAATTCTAAGTAGTTGTCGGTGGTCAGTTGTCAGTTGTCGGTTGTCTGTGATCAGTTGTGAGTGGTCTGTGGTAAACCCTGGGCTTTGTACACAATTTTGTGCGGCAGGGAAAGCATCGCTGGATAGCGTGAATAAATACAGGCTGGAAGCCTATGCTACACTGCTCTTCGGAGCGTCGAGCGATAGGTCGAGGTCATGCGGTAAAACCATCACCGCGGACCCACCGCGGCGATGCGACGGCGTAAAGTAGCATAGGCTGCCAGCCTGTAATTTGTTCGCGGTATCAAGCGATGCTTTTCAGGTATCCGCCGTTTTCCGATTTGTCTATAAAGCTCAGGGTGAAAACCCTGGGCTTCTGAATCCTATAGCCCCTGCGGCGGGGGCAAAAAACATCCCAACGGTCCTAAATTTCGCGCCAATTCCGGTCAGTGGTCAGTGAAAGCGCTTCTGGAGATCTTGAAATGCTGAGAGGTTCCGACCTAGGGAAACGGAAATCGAAGGATGGAAACGGAAAAACGCGGATAAAAAGCTGAAAGCAAAGCCCCAGCCCTTGTCCCACTGACAACTGACCACCGACAACTGAAACAAAGCTCCAGCCCTTGTCCCACTGACAACTGACAACTGACCACCGACAACTGAAACAAAGCTCCAGCCCTTGTCCCACTGACAACTGACAACTGACCACCGACAACTGAAACAAAGCCCCAGCCCTTGTCCCACTGACAACTGACAACTGACCACCGACAACTGAAACAAAGCTCCAGCCCTTGTCCCACTGACAACTGACAACTGACCACCGACAACTGAAACAAAGCCCCAGCCCTTGTCCCATTGACAACCGGCAACTGACCACCGACCACTCCCCCTGACCCCCGCCTACACCAATACGAGCAAAGCCAATCCAAACACGATTGCACCGATGAAAAAGCTCATGACCGTGAATCCCATCACTCTCCGCAAGCTCACTCCTGCGATCGCTAAGACCGGCAACGCCCAGAACGGTTGGATCATGTTGGTCACTTGTTCGCCCATCGCGACCGCCATTGCTGTCGCGGCCTGAGACGTGTGCAGCTGAGCAGCCGCCGGAACCGCAAATGGGCCTTGTACCGCCCAATGGCCGCCCCCGCTCGGGATAAACAGGCTGATAATCATCGAAGCGATAAAGTTCCAGAACGGCAAGGTGTGGGCGTTCGCAAATGCGACGAAAGCTTTGGAGATGACCTCTGCCAGACCGGTGCCCGTCATGATGCCCATGATGCCTCCATAGAGAGGGTACTGAAGGATTAACGGTCCGGTCACACGTGCCGCATTGTTGATCGCTTCGACATAAGCTATTGGCGTCCAGTGCAACAGCAGCCCGGCGATGAAGAAAAGAAAAATAACGGAATTGATGTCGAGATTGAATCCCGATTTTGCCCAGGTGATACCAAGCGCTGCGATGCCGGCCATAACGAGTATCAGATTCAATACCCAGGCACTTTCGAGACGGCGCGCCAAAGTCGGTGACTCGCCGGCCTTGACGGCTCGCGCCTGATCTTCCGCGATCAGCAGCGCAGAGTCTGCCGCCACCGTGTCCGCTTCCGCGGGTTGGATCGCACAGAACAAAACCGGGATGAGGACCACCAACAGAAGCACGGGCACAAGGTTAAACGGCGCAAAAACCGTTTCGTTCAGTGTGAGTACCTTGCCGGTCATCTTCTGGACAACGTTGAGGGCTGAGCCAGGGGTCGCCTGAGCTAACGCTATCGAACTCGACAGACCGCTGGCCCAAATAATCCAGCCGGAGTAAGCGGCTGCAACCAGCCAGCCAAAATCTATTCTGATTCGCTTGGCAATTTCGCGCGCCAACAGCCCTGCCACCACCAGGCCGCAACCCCAATTCACAAAGGAAGTCACCATCACCGTGACGACGAGCACCACGACTGCACGCTTCGGCGTCGTCGCAATTCCCGCTAATCCGTCCAGCAATCGCTTCACGGGAGAGGAATTCGACAACGCGTATCCGGTCACTAGAACCAGCACCATCTGGAATGCGAACGCCAGGATGCTGAACAGTCCATTGTACCACCCGGTCAGAATCAGGTCAGCCGATCCTTTTGGCGCAAAAATCGCCGCCAACAGCGCGGTAACTATCGTGAGAACGACCGCGAAAATATAGGGATCGGGGGTGATTCGTTCGAAAAGGTAAAGGAAGAACGAAGTGATCGTCGAGAGGACCGTTCGAGGGAGACGGATCAGCGGCGCGGCGCGGCGGGGCCTGGGCGTATCGGCGTTATTTCGCATAGAGGGTCTGATTCGTACTAACCTAGTGTCTCTCAACTCGCTCGCAAAGGGCTCATCTCAGAACCGTCGTTCGACATTAAAAATGGCGTGCCTCTGTTTCGAATTGGAGATTCTGCAGCCAAGATTCCTGGCAGCCGGGCCGCAGAATGCCTCGATGAGGAGGATTGATGGCCAAATACCTGCTCGATACCAATGTGCTCTTGGCCCTCGCTTGGCCAAGCCATGAATTCCACGAAACGGCGCACCGCTGGTGGAGTCACTCGAGGAAGAGATGGGCAACATGTGCCTTAACCGAGCTAGCATTTATTCGACTTTCGTTCAATCCGGCGTTTACCCGAGACGCAGTCACTCCTTACGAAGCTGCCACCCTCTTAGAGCGCCTCGTTTCGGTCGAACAACACGAATACTGGAGTGGTCTTCCCCGTTTGCAGCGGGAAGACTTCCGCCGCCTGAGCGGACATAAGCAGCTCACGGATTTCTATCTGACGAGCTTGGCTGCTGAACGCTAAGCAAAATTAGCGACCTTTGACTCTCGCATTCGTGGCCTTACCGCGCCAGAAACGTTGGAGCTAATAGCACGGCGATGAAGTTTGTACATGCTTTGCCACAACCCGCGAGGAGGAGCCAAGGAGCCAGAAGTCAGGAGCACTGGAGTGTTGGAGGAGAAATATAATGGGGGGGTGGTGTCGGCTTTTTGTAGCGGCGCCTCAGCTCGACTCCCAGCCCCTGACTTTCTGTCTCCCATCTCCTGGATCCTGGCTCCTTGGCTCCATGGCTCCTCTTAGCGGTTTAGCGCCGTGGGCGCGGCTTCGTACGACTACACCCGAAAAGAAATCGAGGACGATTGCAAGACGACGACTAGTCGATAGAATCGAGCCAAGGAAATCTCCGTTCAATCGGACAACGCTCCCTCCTCGCAATCGTTCCTAAAATCGTACTCGTACTCGAGCTCGTCCTCGTACTCGGATTCTTTGGAGGCTGGTCAAATCAAACTAAGCCGAGTGCTCAATTGCGGCCGAAGACATGACGCTAACCGTTCGTGGTGTCAAAAAGTTGGACAAATGAGCCGAGTTTTTCAGGTACAGACCACTGGTCGGTTTGAGGTCGAAGACTTCGCTAAACACCTACGAAACCGTGGGCTAAATTCTCCGGGCCCTTCGGAGCGAAGGACCGTCCCGAACATTCCTTACCTTCGTGCCATTTCTCTCCGCCGAAGACGAAATGCCAAAAAATGAAATTTCCGGTGCATCCACATGCCTCACTGAACCGCATCGATTGGTGGATGACGAAATCTTTCTATTCGTTCGTTACTACCATTCGAAACTGCTAAGCGATTCCAGCAATCGATCCTTCAATTCTATGAGATGGCGTTATTTCGTTCTAGCTTTGGGCGGTTGTCTCCTCGTCGCTTTCGGAGTGGGGATTTGGAAAACCCAGTTAGAATCGCGGCAGGCTCATTCGTCCGCCGCAGGCGGCCAGAGCATGACAGCTCTGAATAGCACTCCATGCGCGATCGCCCTCGCTCCCCACAAGGGAAATGAGAAAATCGACTATAATATACAGAAGCTGCAGAAGGAGGCACGATCCAATTTACAGCGCACCGACACTATGAAACGCCTTGGATGGGCCTTCATCACGAAGGCGCGTCTGAGCTTTGATCCCGGATACTACAAGCTGGGAGAAGAGTGCGCTCTTTGCGTCCGATTGAAGAACGACGATGACCCGGACGCACTCCTGCTCCAAGGCCATATCTTGCAAAGCCTGCACAAGTTTAAAGAGGCGGAACCCGTCGCGCGAAAGCTCACCACCATCCGGAATGAAGCGTTCGACTACGGTTTGCTGGGAGACGTTTTAATGGAGCAAGGACGACTAACCGAAGCAGTAGCAGCCTACCAGAGGATGATAGGCCTAAAACCGGATCTTCAATCCTACACCCGGGTTGCCCATCTGCGCTGGTTGAAAGGTGACCTGGAAGGTGCGATCGAAGTCATGCGGATGGCGACGACGTCCGGTGGCCCGGGTGATCCGGAACCGACAGCCTGGGCCTATACACGCCTGGGGATCTATGAATTGCAAGCGGGCGATATAGAAATGGCGACCAAAGCCGCGGCCGTGGCCTTTGAATTCGCAGAGAACTACCCGGCAGCGCTGCTCCTCCGCGGCCGAATCCTTTTGACCCAAAATAGAGCCGAGGAGGCAATTGATTTTCTCCAACGTGCCGCCGCCCTCACTCGGTTACCCGAATACGAGTGGACGCTGGCAGATGCTTGGCGGGAGACGGGTAAAATTCAACTGGCCGAAAAAGCGGAAAACAGCTTAGCCCGCCACGGCGCGATTGACGATCCACGGACGTTTGCGCTCTATCTTGCCACCAGAAAGCAACAGGTCCAGGAAGCGCTAAAACTCGCTCAAGACGAGCTAAAAACTCGCGCGGATGTATTCACCTTCGACACTCTTGCCTGGGCTCTGCAGGTCAATGGCCGACTTCCCGAAGCGCGGGAATACTCCAGGAAAGCGCTAAGCGAAGGGACCCAGGATGCGCGACTTCTTTACCACGCGGGGTGCCTCGCCCTGGCCGCGGGCGAATACGCCGACGCCGAAACGGCCTTCACGCTTTCCGATCGAATCAAACAAATGCTCATGCCTCTCGAAAGAGATGATCTGGAAAAAGAAATTGCTTTTCTCAAGAGCCGGGAAGCCTCCCGGCCTAACGCAGTCAGCAACTAACCAGCAAAGGAAACTATGATAATCCCAACGCGGGTATCCGCTTGCATGCGAATCGGTGCAGCGTTATCTACCCTGCTTCTTGCCCCGGCCATCACGATGGCATCCAGTCACATGGATGCACCTCTCATCACTCGAGATCCGTCAGCCCACATAACGGATGTCTACGCTTTTGTTTCGCAGATCGGTAACGTCAAATATCTGACGGCCGCGGTCGCGGTTTATCCGTTTGAAGAGCCAAGTATAGGTCCGAACAAATATAACTTCGATGACAATGTCCTCTATGCGATGCATATCGCCACGGGCGCGGATCTGGCCGCGGGCAAGCCAACCATCACTTACCTCTTTAAATTCGACACCACTTTCAAGAACAACAACACCATCGCCCAATCCTTCCTCGGGGCGATCGAAAATGTGAATGACGCCAAACAGAATTTAACCCAACGATATAGCGTTACCAAGGTCGTCCATCACGACCAGCAGGTTGGGAATGTGGACCAGCGAGAAAGTGACACCATCGAGGTGCTCGGCACGGATCTGACGGTCCCGCCTAACAATCAAGGCCTGGTCACGCCGCACTATAACCAGAACGAAGATGGGGATATGTTCGCCAAGGAAGGCGTTAACGACCCTTCGAAGCTGGATATCTACACCTCCGAAACCGTTCACCCGATCAACCATGGGTACATTGTCTTTGCCGGCCAGCGTTCCGATGGTTTTTACGCCAATATCCAAAGCATCTTTGATCTCGACGTGACATTTTCCGGCCCGGAAAGGCCGTTGGACAGCCAGGCTGGGTTTAATGTTCACACCATCGTCCTCGATATTCCTTTACCGGAGTTGGGCGGTGACCAACAGGTAGTCGGCGTCTACGCGACCACCAGCCGAAAAGCTTTAACGGTTTTGCGTGATCCAAGAGCTCCCGCCACCTTCGGTGAATATGTCCAGGTCCATCGTAAGGGAAATCCCGCGTTTTGTGAGCTTTTGGTCGCCGGCAAAGATAAAGATCTTTTCACTGAAACTCCGCCAACCGTCGATCAGACCATCTTCGCAAAATACGCCTTAGCTCCAGAGCTGGCAAAATTATTAGACGTCCCTCCCAAGTTGCAGACGGCGAGAACCGATCTGGCCGGAATTTTCATCCCGGATTTGGTCAAGGTCGATCTATCGACCGGTCCCGCTCATTTGGCGGACAATCCTAACGACCCACTATTTAATCGACTCGGTATTTTCGGGGGAGACACCCTCAAGAGCACCATCCAACAAGGTTTTGGTAACGGGACGGTACCCGGCGGTTGGCCAAACGGAAGACGGTTTGGCGACGACGTGCTAGGCATCGCTGTCATCGCGATCTCAAGCGATCTGCGCGTAAGTCCACCGCAAATTTTTGCCGGATTTGATCCCGGTACATTCAACATTGGCGGGGTGACACAGAATGACATCACTTATAACAGCGTGTTTCCTTACGCGCCGACCCCCCACAATGGACGTGATAATAAGCATCACACCCAGCCGTAGCCGAACTACCAGGGCAAGAGCGAGCGACTAAGAGAAGTCCTCGCTCGATGCGAGCAAATTGGAGGGCGGAAAGCCTTTTTTCTGCCCTCGCCCCTCTGCACTGAGGGCTACGTCGTATGTGGTTCTTCGACTGACTACTGACCACTGACCACTGACAACTTCTTCTCGAGCTGCCGCTCGATCTCTGAAATAATTGCTCCTCTTCGCCGACGGTCCGCCTCGTAGGCCACGGCCGCCGCCTGAACGTCGGCGCCGCAATGCGGACAGGTGATCTCTGTCGACCCGAGGTAGCAGTTGCAAACACGGCAGAGATCAAGTTTAGGCGGAACCCGGCCCTCAAGTGGCAAATCCGTCCCGATACCGTGCTCCCTGACTTTTACTGGACGTTTAGATGACGCAGTGCTTGCCACTAGCGCGCCGTCCGAGATGCGCTCAGTGATTAGGTCGAACTCTCCCACCGCGAAGGACTCCTTCGCTGCTTCACGGATCTTTACCACCCGCTCGCGCAGGCCTTTCTTCTGTAGTTCGAGCGCCCGGTAATGGCAATAGGGATTATTTCCTGGGGTGCCCAGCAACGAGTGCGAGGTCCACGTGCAGCCGCCTCTGCACACGTCTGCATAGTAGCAAGTCTGGCAGAAACCCCAAAGGTCCGCCACCGACCGAAGCCTTCCGAAGTGGATTGCCTTGCTGCTCTTCCAGATCTCCTGCAGCGTCAGGTCCCGGACGTTGCCGCCGGCGAAACCGATCGTGGCGAGGGAGGGGCATCCCTTTACTGTGCCGTCGGCTTCCAGCGCCAGAACCGTCTGTCCGGCGCTGCACCCGCTCCAGTGCACTCGCTCGTCGCCGAAACCGCGCCAAATATGTTCGTAGGGCCCGAAATAGCCGATATTGTTGCCTACCTCCATGAGCAACCCGCGGTCGGCTCCTTCCTGGTAGAGACGTGCCAGCAGTGGCATCAGTTCCAAGACCCGCCAAGGCTGCAGCAGTAGGTAGTCGTTATCGGCAGCATTGCCCATCGCCACCGTAATCTGAACCTGCCACTGCTTAGCCCCGAGATCGATGATGGTGTCCATCAGCCCCGGCAAATCGGCCATGGTGTCCGCGCCGATCTGTGTGTTGACGCTGGTCGCAAGTCCGGCGTCGCGAGCCCGACGCAGCGTGTCGACGGCATGGGTAAACGACCCCGGCACGTCACGCACACGGTCATGCAACGGGGCCAATCCGTCGAGCGACACCCCAAGGCCATTCAATCCTGCTTTGATGGCTTCCTTCAGGCGATCGAGGGTCAGATTGCGGCCGCCGGTTTGAATCGCGCAGTACATCCCATGCGATCGGATGGCGCGGATGATATCGATCCAGTCCCTGCGCAGGTATGTTTCACCGCCAATCAGCGAGACCTCTCTTGTGCCTAGCTGCGCGAGCGCGTCGACAACTTTCAGGCACTCCTCGGTGTTAAGCTCCCCCTGGCGCCTATGGCCGGCGCGCGAACCGCAGTGCAGACACTTAAGATCGCAGGCGAGAGTGATTTCCCAGACGACGTGCACGGGAACGTACCGCCTGAGATCCTCTTCGCTCAGAAATCGCGGAGGAGTCTCCGGTACGGCAACTTCCATTGAAGATTGCTCCAACACTCAGGCCTATTAGCTCGACCGACAATGGAGGCCGGTTCGTCGAGCAGGACGATTTCTTGTCTGCATTTTCAGTTAAGTGGCAAAAAACTACCGCACGCAGGTCCGTGCGCATCACGGCCCCGCCTCCAGTTCACGTTGCAGATCGTTGATAGAAGGCTGTTGCTCAGCACATTCTTACAATCAGCGGCGGCCTGCTTCAGCCTTGGCAATTTCGATCTTCAACGCCTCAAGCGCAGCGCTGACGTTGCCGTGTTCCGCCAGATGTTTCTCGGCTTCAACAGCCAGCTCTTTCATTTTGGCTAAGTCGCCGCCGGCGATGCAATGATGGATGGTCACCCCGTACAACGGACGGACGTGGATATGGGATTTTTCTTCTGGCATTGCTTTCTCCTAAATACTGTATTGAAGGTGCTATGACGTCCAAGTCTCGGGCGACACAGCGGCCCTCTCTCTGGCTTAGCACTAGCCCAAGCCACTTGCTATATTCGAGCTAGAGATATTTCCATGTCTAAGTCAAGCAAAATTTCTCGACGAACCTCTGTGGATTTGCTAGTATCCTGGTTGTTTTTGTAGCTTCGGAGGAGTGCGGCGTCGCTCTTGACATTGATCTCCTGCGGCCCGAGACGCCCGATTCCGCCCTCTGCCAAGCCCAGCACATACTCGACGTATTTCGCCGGCTCCGTCTTGTTCAAAGGATAGAGGATCGTGACCGGACCTAAGATAATTGTGAGGCGCCTCGATGGGCGAATGACTTTTGTCCCGGAGGGATAGCACGATAGTAGCCAGGCACGAAGTGCCTGGAATCAGGAGGAAAATAGCCACGTCCCAGCGGGACGATTGAACCGATCTCAGCTTAGATCAGGCGCAAGTAAGAACAGCTTAGTAAAGCAATGTTTTAGTATTCGAAATGCCAGAATATAATCGGCCATGGCCAACACCTTTTGCTCTCTCAATAAGCATTGTATTTTCAGCACCAAAGAGCGTGCCCCGATGTTGTACCCTGGGACAACTTTAGCTGGCAACAGGGTTATCGCGCTTTCAGTGTGAGCGTCTCGCAGTGGCCAGAAACCATTCATTCCATCCAAAATCAGGTCGAACATCATGGGACCCGAACTTTTCAACAGGAAGACCTGGCGTTTCTGAAGAGGCATGAGCATTCGACGCGCTGTCGCTTGCTCATGCCGGGGCTCAGTTTCGACGACAATATCTGTGGGACTGACAATGACTTCGACCGTCCCTCCGGGACGGGACCTCTCTGCATCGCTACCCAGGCACTTCGTGCCTGGCTACGATCAGCCTGTCCCTCCGGGACAAAAGCCATTCGCCCATCGAAGCGCCAGACAATTATCTTAGCGCTTATGTGGGGTATCAACCCCATCCGGTGGACGCCGCCGGATTTTGCTCAACTGGGTGGATAAGCGAAGGCGAAGAAGTTAAGCGACGGCGGCGACGACGTAGCACCCAGAAGATCCAACGGGGATGACAACGAACCAAGAAATCACGGGACGGACTGAAATTTGACATCGCGTAAGATGTGCAGTTGACATATCCACGAAAGGAATCACACCACAATGAGCAAACTCACAGGTAAAGTCGCAGTCGTCACGGGCGCATCCAAAGGCATCGGAGCCGCCATCGCCAAGTCGCTGGCTGCAGAAGGTGCATCCGTAGTGGTGAACTACGCTTCCAGCAAGGCTGATGCAGGCGCAGTTGTTGCCGCCATCACCGCGGCTGGTGGCAAAGCCGTCGCCGTGCCTGGCGACGTCTCCAAGGCGGCCGAGGCACAGGGTATCATCGAAGCAGCCATCAAAAACTACGGCCGACTCGACATCCTCGTAAACAACTCCGGCGTGTACGAGTACACCCCCCTCGAGGCTATCACCGAGGGGCACTTTCACCGGCACTTCAACATCAATGTGCTGGGCCTCCTCCTTGTTACGCAAGCCGCTGTGAAGTACCTCGGAGAGGGAGGCAGCATCATCAACATAGGCTCCGTTGCCAGTCGCATCACATCTCCGAACAGCGCGGTTTACTCCGGCACTAAGGCCGCGGTCGACGCCATCACCATCGTGCTGTCCCGCGAGCTCGGCCCGAAAAAGATCCGGGTCAACACCCTCAGTCCCGGCATAGTCGAGACTGAAGGCACCCACAGCGGCGGCTTCATCGGATCTGAGTTCGAAAAGTTCGCCCTCGCGCAGACGCCGCTCGGCCGTATCGGCCAACCAAGTGATATCGCCTCCATCGCTGTCTTTCTGGCCTCGGAAGACTCCGCCTGGCTTACCGGCGAGCGACTTCTCGCCAGCGGCGGTTTTCGCTAATCCGCAGACAGCTGTTCGGTAACGACTAACTCCCCTGTGTTATTAGATGCCTCTCCTCATCACAAGCGCGGCCGGTGCAAATGGCAACGGATATGGCACGCTTCTGGCCTTCGACCTCAATGGCAGGTCGCTCGGTGCCTTCAGCGATGACAGCCGCATTGCCGATCCACGCGGCCTTGCCGTCGATCGGGACGAAGGGCTGCTCTTTCTCAACAGCGGTACCGACCGGGTGTTGGCGCTCGACCCGAATGGGAGGGTCGTTCGTGACAGCGGCCCGATTGAAGGGCTGAATCCCGGCGGCGGCAATTTTGGGCCGGACGGCCGTTATTATGTCGGCGCGCGCAGCGCGCGTACGATCATGGCTTTTTCAATCGGGCTTGGCGCGACCGGCGAGTATGTCCTCCCGGCCGGGATAGTGCCATTTCCCCGCGGATTTGCGTTCGGTCGTGACGGCAGGCTGTTCCTGGGCTCCGGCATCGGCCCGAATGGCGAGGGCGACGACACCATCGTCGCGTTCGCTTCCACGGGACCTATCCAGGCGTCCGGGTTGGTGACGGATCCGGAACTCAGCCCTCTCGATCTTGCGATCGCGCCCAACGGCAACATTGTGGTTTCCAGCGAGCGTCCATTCGGCATGTCTGACGCCGTGACGACGGTTCGAGAATACGATGCCCTGGACGGCCGCCTCGTCCGCGTCTTCTCACCAAACCAACTCGCCGAATTCCGCAAGCCCCGCGGCCTGCGCTTTGCTCCGAACGGGCATCTCTGCTGCGTCGCGCAGGATGAGGTTGTCGCTTTCGATTTCATGAGCGGTGAATGCCTTGGGGTCATTGTGCGATTGCCCCGGTTGAACGGGCAAGCGCTAGTGTTTTTTCCTTAGTAGATCGTACGCGTTTGAGCGCAAAACCATGTATGTCTCTGCGTCCTCCTCATCAAGATCCTCCGGTACCTTCAAACAGGTATTGTCATCGCCGCTCTATCGCGGAGCCACCATTGCGATGTTCTTGTCCGGCTTGGGTGCTTCGGCCGCGGCTCCGCAGATTGTCCTTTTTCTGGTCAAAGAACTTGGAACACCCCTTCCGATCGCGGGCCTCTACTATCTGACAAACCTTACGGCGCCGATAGCGGGCTACCTTGTCGGCAATCATTCTGACCGCACAGGTGAACGGCTAATCCTGTTCCGACTATGCGCGCTAGCAGGTTTCGCCGGATGGGCGGCGATCGCACTCTCGACTAAGGTATGGATGCCGTTCCTCATCAGCGGCCTAGTTCTCGCATTTTCGGTGGCGGCGTCCTCACAACTCTTCGCGGCCGTCCGTGATGACCTCGATCAGGAAGCGCAAGGTTCGAGCGAGGGCGTCGTCGCGATCGTCCGGATGGCCCTAACGGCAGGCTGGGTCATCGGACCGATGGTCGGGGCTTGGCTGGCTGCCGCGATCAGCCTGCGCGCCATGCTCTGGATGACCGCTCTGTGCGCCCTTGCTCAGATCATCCCACTTGGGACCCTCAAGCGTGGCCAAATCAGGCCACCGATAGCAACTCGTCCTCAGTGGAGCGTCTTACCGCCATCACGTTGGCACACAATTCGGCCGCTACTCGCGTTCACCGGTCTCTACGTGCTCGTTTACGCCGGAGAGTCCGTCAAATACGGTTTCCTGCCGCTTTACATGGACGTGCAGCTACACCTTGAGCCAGCGGTGCGTGGTGCGGTGATCGGTATCCAACCGCTGGTGGAACTCGCTATCATGCCGTTCTGCGTGACGCTTGGTCGACGCGTCGGATTTATGTGGCTTATGTGCATCGGCGCGGCGTTCGGCGTCGCAGCAAACATTTGCTTTGCCACAACTGCTAATGCGCTCGGGATGTTCGCCGGTCAGATCCTTATGGGCGGTGTCTGGGGTATTTTCGCGTCGCTTGGCATCATCGCTGCACAGCGGTTGCTTCCGACTGCGGTCGCTACGGCTTCTGCAATTTTCATGAGCTCGACGGCAGTCGGCAGCGCTCTTGGCGGTCTTACTGGAGCTCTTGGCGTCGCCACAGTCGGCCTCCCCGAAATCTTCTTCATCCCGGCGGCATTTGCTTTCCTTGCCGTACTCGGCCTCGGGGCTATGGCGAGATCAGGAGCGCTGAAATCGAGGCCCGCAGGCGACAGTATGTGATGACTACGCCAAGTCCTCTCGCAACCGAACGTTCCGGCTTTGGTCGATCGACCGTCAGATTTTCCGCACAAATGAAGTAGGTGTCGTCCGTTATCGATAACAGGACCGGAGTCACTGAAGTTTCTCGGATCGATGATTCCGGGCGCCCGATTACGAAAGCCTTGGAAAATCGGAACGACAGATTTATAAGGAGATCGGAGATGGCGATCCTTGACCCTAGTAAGACAATCCACTCTCCAGGAGGCGCAACGGCCACCTTCGCAGATAGATCTACTTTATCCGAGGTGTACTGGCCGTACGTCAAGAAGCAGAAAGATGGCGCAAAGCACATAGCATTAGCCAATCTTGCGTTCCACGAATTCGCCCACAACAAGTACGACGGAACCGGTCAGGATGCCCATCTGGATGGCGGAGGAGGAATTCTAGGGAAGCCAGTTATGCCGGCAGCGATATCCGGCTCAAGCCCCAACGGCGACAACGAGAAGTTCATGGCTTCAATTCTTAGTCGCCAGGTGCCGCAGTCCACGTGTGGGCTTTACAGCGAAGAGCTTGGCTATTGAGTATCAGGTCAGTGGTCAGTCAGTGGTCAGTGAGCGATCCAAAACCTGAAAGACAAAGTTCGAGAGATCAGGCCTCTTCTAGGGACAACGGACCACAGACCACCGACAACGGGTAGCTGACAACTAACAACTTCTTCTGGAAACTGGCTTAATCTATGCCAATTTTTCCCCCAAAGAAGAGGTCGCGCATCGTACTCCCATACTTATTCAGGGTAAAGCCCCGTTTCCGAAGGCGGTCCCTTCAGGTTGTTTACCGCGTCCTTTCCATCCAAATAATCGTTCCGGGACTGCTAGGGCTCGCCACGTTGTATCTTGACGCCGCGCCAGAGAGTTTGCCGGTCTTGCGCAAACAACTGCAGGCGGCCCAGGACGCCTCAGACAATTCGGCGATTGTCGAGTTGAGCCGACGAATTGTGGACGCGGATCCGAACGATTCGCAAACATGGGAAACGCTCGCGACGAAGCAACTGGAACTGGACGATCTGGATCGGTGCGCCGCCACGCTGGAAACATGGCAAACCCGCGTTCATCCACGACCGAAAGAGATTGATGATATCCGGGGTGACTTGGCGATGGCGCGAAAAGACTCGAAGTCGGCAGAACATTGCTGGCGTTTGTATGTCGCTGCGGATCCCAAAGCGACAGACACCTTGGTGAAACTCGCCAAGCTAAGCGAATCGGCGGAACATTGGGCAGAAGCGGTGGATTGGCGGACCCGCGCACTTGCCCAAAGCAAATCAGCTGCCGGATTGATCGCTCGAGCCAATGATTACTTGGAACTCCGCGCCTGGGACAAAGCATTTGCCGATGTCGACCAAGCAAATGCCATCGAACCCTCCGACGAGGCGGTCAAAGAGGCGTTGCCACGATTTGAACTCCTGAGAAAGTTTATCGGTCCAATCAAGACCCTCGATGCCCAGATTGCAAAATTGCCGGCCGCGCCCCTCCTGTGGCTCGATCGCGCGCGCTTGTTCACTTTGGGCAATCAGCCGAAACTGGCCCTGCAGGATTCTTTGCATGCCATGAATCTGGCTCCCGGAATGATCAGGGCTCGGATCCAGGCAGGCGAAGCTTTGTTGGACCTCGGACGTGGTGATGAAGCGGCGAACTTGGGCGTCAGCTACAATCTAAAACGCGACAAAGCCAATCATGTGCCTGATGAAGCGCTCCGCGCGCTGGGTGGCGCGGATAGCCTGGTCTTAAAGAATCCCGACCAGGCCGAGCCCTTTGTCACACGGGCGAAAGCGTTACGCCAGATCAATCAATACACCCTTGCGCTCGCCGATGCGCAAGTTGCCATCAAGCTCGATCCGGGTTCAGCCTCGGCGCATTTTCAGGCGGCGCACGCGCAGGAATCTTTGGGTCGCATGCGCGAAGCGATTACTCAGGCCGAAAGAGCCACTCTGCTTGATCCCGGCGATCCCGTGAGCTGGTATTATCGGGGGTTGCTCGAAGCGCAACGGGCAAATTTTGCCGCTGCGATCCAATGTCAAAGCCGATCACTGGCAATCCGCGAATCAAGCGTGGCGCTGCTCGAACGAGAAAAGTGCGAGAGGCGAATCGGCCGGATCGCCGACGCCGAAATTGATGCCCAACGCAGGAAGCAGCTACCCACGCCGCAAGAATGAAGTGCGCACTCATTATTTTGTTTTGGTTTCTACCCTGGATCGGCCGCTCCGCTGAGACGGAAAAAGCAAGTTCCGATTTCGGTGGTGTTCACGTTGAACCGAGCAGCGGCGAGATTGAAGTTGGAACCGTCCTCACATTTACCTTTCCGGCAGCGATGATCGGAACCGCCAACATCGATGTTCCCAATCAACCTTTACCTTTCGCCAGCCGGCCTGCACTTGAGGGCGAGTTTCTTTGGAAAAGTCAGACCGAAGGCGAGTTTACGGTCAAACGTGTACAACCCGGAGCGACATATCATCTTGGTCTTGCCCTGGGTTTGAACGATCTCGCGAATCAACCTGTACAGGCCGCAGATTGGAGCGCGGAGTTCACGACGCCGCAGTTCTCTGTCACGGCGGATTTCGAAGTTCATCACGAGCTGAGCAGCCAACCGCAACTCCCGCTTGAATCCAGCTACAATGTGCGTCTCACGGATGTCGCTGAACACGCCTATTTCCAGGATCGTGACTCGCGTGAACGCTATCCGGTAGACGTCATCCAAAACCAGGATGATTCCCCGGAGTCGCGCGAATTCCGGGTAACGCCGAGAGATCAACTGCCGGTCGGACGAACTTATGATTTGATTGTCGATGGCCTGGTCGACGCCAGCAGCCATCAACCCCTTTCCTACCCCCGCGTCTTTCCGGCCGGAACGACCGCTCCGCTGAAAATTGAGTGGGTCGGAGCGTTCAATCATGCACTCGAAGAACCGATGATCGAAATCAAGTTCAACGATGAATTTGATCCCATCAACGTTACTCCGGACAAAATCCGGATCGAGCCGGCCGTGCAGAACCTCAAACTACTTGCCGATGGGCAAATCGTCACTGCCAAAGGCGATTTTGATCTTACTCAACATTATATCGTCATGGTCTCTCCGGACCTGAAGGGTCAACGTGGATACGGGTTGCCGGTTCAGTCCAAATGGGGCGCAACATTTCACCCAAAGGATCCGTGCATCGTTTTTGCCTCCTCAGAGCTTTTCCTGCGAGCCCTCAAAGAACTGCATCTTTCGTTCCTTCAGATTAATACGGGCCCTTTGCAATGGAAACTGGCGCGCATTCCCTTGGAAAAGCTGGGTGCGGTCAAGGCGCGGTCATCGGAATTCGAACAACAACAAATCAATCCGCTCACTGGTCAGCCGGCGGTCGATCCGCGCACAGGTTTTCCGCGAATGCAGCCCACGGATTTGCTGATCGAATCGTTCGGGCTTCCGGTCGTCAGCAGTGGCACTTTTGATGCCTCAAATGGCAACGAAGAGACCATGCGCGAGATTACCTGCGTGTCGAGCGACAGCCAGCCGTTTTCAGGCCCCTATTTGCTCGAAGCAAATGCCACGCTTCCTGGAGGGCGGATTGTCGGCAATCGCTCAGTCGTCTTGGTCAGCAACTATATTCTGTCGCAGAAGCGGACAGCCGATTCGGTGATCATGCGTCTCTCGGGCATGGCTGACGCACAACCGGTGGCCGGCGTGGCCGTTCGCGCTGTAACGGCTGAAAACATCGAACTGCAGCGCGCAACAACCGATCAGCATGGCCTGGCAACATTTTCCCGGGGAGAACTTTTCCCCCCTCAGCAACCGCGTGCCACACTCATCATCGCTGATACCGTTGACGGTCCGGTAGTTCGTTCGTTGGACTCCTATACGGGATATACATCGGGAAGCGAAGGAATTGCACCCCAGCCAACACGGCGTGCTGCGATCATTACCGATCGGAATCTCTACCGACCGGGGCAGATAGTTAAGATCAAGGGCATCGTCCGTGACGCCAAGGAAACCGATCTCACTATTCCTGGGTCGAGTGAAGTCTCCTGGCAAGTGGTGCAAGGGGACGAAAAACGCATCGTCAAAGAAGGAACTGCGACCCTCTCAACGGCTGGAGCTTGGGAGACTTCATGGGAAGTGCCAGACAAAGCGCGGACCGGACACTACCAGATCCAATGCAGGATCGGTAAAGAGGCTTACGCGGGAATGGCGGAAGTGGATATCGAAGAATACCGCGTTCCCCTCTTTTCTGTCATCGCCGAAGCCGCCAATGAGGTCGGGCCTGTGGCGCACGCCGGTATTTCGTCGGCCTACTTCCATGGGAGTCCTAATGCAGGCGCCAAGGTGCACTGGAAAGCAATCTGGACCGTCTCAGCCGAGATGCGCGAGGATGCTTTCAAATGTTATAATACCTACGCCGAAGTCGGCCCCCGCCTTGATCCCGATGCCGTGCCGACCAAAACCATCGAAGGCGATGCAAAACTCGACGAGCACGGGCGAGCGTCGCTGGAATGCGAGTCACCGTTCGAGAACAACCTCGCGGTCGGGCTTTGCGATGTTTCATGGCGCGCAGAGGTTACTTCGATGGACGGTCAGACATTGATCGGCGGCGTCTCTGCATCAATCTCCTCTGCCCGGGCGCGTCTGGCCGTCCATGCGACTGAGGAAGCGAGCTCAAGCAAAGCTGTGCAAGTTCAAATCCAGGCCTTCGACCTGGACAATCGGCCGGTGACCGATATTGCCTTAGAGTCCAATTTGTTTTTCGTCGTCACAAAAACAGTTAAAGAACAGGTTGCACCATTCGTCTTTCGATACCGAAATACCGATCGATTCACAAAAATTGCCTCGCAGGAATTGAAAGGCCCCGGGACAATTCATTTCGACGTGCCACAAACAGGCCGTTACGTTGTTGCGGTGAGCGCCCCCGGGGTTCGGACGCCAATAGTCAGCGACGAGACGACCGTCACCGGAGAAGAGCCTGCGGAGTTGCCCGTTGAAAACGAGACCAGCTTTCAGATTGAACAGCGCGCTGAACCGCTCGTGCCTGGAGAAACCGCCGTTCTGACCACGAAAGCTCCGTTCCCAGGTATCGCCTGGGTCTCTATTGAAACAGATGAAATTCTCGATACGCTCCTTGTCCCGATTCCTGGCAACGCTGGTCGGATCGAGATTCCGATCAAAAAGGAATATGCTCCGAACGCATTTGTTTCCGTCTACCTCACCCGTCCGGGCGGCGGGCATGGGCTGCCGCTCGAGCGTTTCGCCTACGCACAGATCCTCGTTCAACGACCCGATCGGAAACTCAAGATTGACTCGCATTTTGGGGCGGTGACCGCCCAACCTGGGGAGATGATTCATGGACAGTTAAACGTGACATCCGAAGGCAAGCCTGTTCCGGATGCTGAATTAACGGTTTTCGTGGTCGACGATGCTGTCCTGCAACTCGGCGATTGGCAATTGCCCGATCTCATTGGCTCATTCTATTACGAGCGCGCTTTCGGCGTAAAAAGTTACGAATCGCTCGATTCATATCAGGAAACGAGCGCTCGCCAAAGCCTGACTCATAAAGGGTTTATCATTGGCGACGGCGGCGAAGAGAAACTCGGGAACGTAGTGAACGTTCGAAAAGAATTCCAAACCCTGGCATACTGGGCAGGCGCTCTGAAAACGGACCACGAAGGAAACGCGTCATTTGAGTTTACCACGCCCGATAACCTGACGACCTATCGGCTCGTTGCGCTGGGAGCGACGAAGGAAAGCAAATTCGGCGGCGACGCCGGCACGACGCTTAAGATTTTCAAACCGGTCCTGGTCCAGGCCGCCCTGCCTCGATTCCTGCGCGATGGTGATGAGATCGAGTTACGCGCCGTTGTTCACCAGAGCTTTGCCAACTCTGACGAACTTAACGTCCACTGTTTGACCGACGCGAACTGCACCTTGTCGGGTGCCGCGGATTTGACAGCGACAGTCACTCGAGATGTCCCCACGGTCTTTCGTTTCAAAGCCAGGGTTACCGATCACCAACTGATCCCGGCCAAGATCCGTTTTGATGTCGCGGCTCAAACAGATTCGAAGATGAACGACTCCGTCGAGTTGACCCTTCCCGTCGACGCGCCGACCGTTACCCGCGTCGAAAGTGTTGCCGGGGCGTTGCCGGGTCCGCAACTCGACCTCCAGGCGCTTCTGCCGGAAGCGTGGAAACAGGGACGCGGCACGATGGAGGTGACCGTTTCTACTTCTCCCTGGTTGCCGGAAATTACCGGGCTGCCTGCCCTCCTCGAGTATCCCCACGGTTGCTTCGAGCAGATTTCAAGTCGCTTGCTTGGATACGCTATGCTTGGGAATTTGCTCGCCTTTTTGCCTGACTCAGGCCCACGGGACCAAGAATATCGAACCGTAGTTGGGCGCGGCTTGCAGCAAATCGACGAATCGACTCTGGAGAATGGCATGCTCCCCTATTGGCCCGGGGATACGGTCGGTAATGCTTTCGTCACGGTGCAGGCATTATGGGCGCTCAACGAGGCCACCGAGGCGGGCTTCGTGGTCCCGGAAGGGTTGGAAAACAGATTGCGCGGCGCGCTCATGAAGATCGTGCAGGGCCAATTTACCGCCTCGAGATTCGAACAAGTATTTGCGCTTTTTGCCTTGAGCCATGCTTCGCCCGCTCAGGATTTGGCGGCGGCGGCGGAGGAACTTTACCTCCAAAGAAATGAGACGGGCGACGAAGGGAGAGCACTCCTGGCGTTGGCACTTCATCGTCTTCAAATCATGCCGAAGGAACAGGAGCAATTGCTTCGCGAAATCGATGCTCCGATCAAACCGCGCGCTTTCAACCCACTGACCTTTAGTTCCACCACGCGGGTGGAAGCAATATGCACCTTCGCTTTCGCCTCCATCGCACCAAAGATCTGGACTCCGGAAAAGCAAAAGCGCGTGCGGGACCGACTGAACGCTCTCATGAGTTCCTCTGCCTCACTTTCCACACAGGAAAACTTATGGTTGTTACTCGCGTTCAAGTCGACGCTCGATGCCGCGGAATCGCCTCCTATCCAAATTTCCGACGCCGGCGCGATTCTTTCCAAAAACGGCCGATCCGCGTCCTGGTTGAACTGCTTGCTTCCGGATGTTGCACTCACCGCAAATCTGCATCAGCCGAATCTGAGCTATTTTTTGCGAGCGAAGTACGCCTCCGAATCACCTCAAACCGAACGTATGGATCATGGTATTCGAATCGAACGCGTTGTGCATGACCTGACCGATTCAAAAAGGACCGGGAATGCGGATGCACCGTTCAAACTAGGGGATCAAATCCTGGTCACTTACCGAGTTAATACCCAGAAGACCCAGAACTATGTGGCGCTCGAAGACCTGCTTCCTGCCGGACTGGAAACTGTGAACCCGGCGTTGGCGATGATCGCAAAATTCTTCGATCTTCCATCCGATAACACTGATGATCGAGCGCTGGCGCTCTCGCATTCCGAATTGCGCGATCGATCCACCCTTCTCTATTTCAACGAACTCTACGCCGGGAGCGGTACCTATTCCGTCCTTGCGCGGGCCACTGCGGCTGGGACATTCAGGTGGCCGGCAACACAAATCTCACCGATGTACGATAGTCGATTCTCCGGTCTTACACCGTCAAGTGTATGCGTCGTTTCAGGGGAATAGCGATTGTCATCATCATCATTGCGACCCTCCTGCTCTGGATGATTTGGCTGCCGTTGCCGGCGGAATTGCAGGCGCCTCTTTCGGGAACGCCCACGCTCCTTGACATCCACGGACACGAAATCGCCGAACTGGCTTCCGAACGGGCGCGAGTACAGATTCCGCTCCCACTTAATGAAATGGGCGACTGGCTGCCACGCGTCACCATTGCCCTGGAAGATCGGCGTTTCTATCGTCACAGCGGAATCGATTGGCAAGCAACTTGCCGTGCTTGTCTCCGGAATTTGCAGGCGGGTCGCATCATCGGAGGCGGCTCAACCATCACGCAACAACTCGTCAAACTTGCTTGCCACCGGCAACAACGAAACTGGTTCGCCAAACTCTACGAAAGCATCGTTGCCTGGAAATTGGAACGCCTATGGACAAAGGAGCGTATTCTTGCCGAATATTTGAATCGCAGCAGCTTCGGCAACCGCCGTCTTGGACCGGAGGCTGCTTCCCGCGCTTACTTTGGTAAACCCGCACGTGAGCTGACGCTCACAGAATCGATCTACATCGCTGGTCTGTCACAGGCGCCCACCAGGTTCAATCCCTGGCGACACCCAGATCGCGCGGAGAAGAGATATGCACGCTCTTTGGATCTCTTAACTAAAACTGGTCTCCTGAGCGCTCCGCAACGGACGCTGCTGAGCGAAATACCACCCGTCCCCGGACACTTTGATCCGCCTCATTTCGCTTCTCACTACGTGGACGCCATCAAGCAGCGCCACCCGGAGATTGCAGGAAAGGTGCGCACAACTCTCGACCTCGATTTACAGCGGATCGCCGAGCTGAAGTTACGCGCACAACTTACATCCTTGAATCGTTATGACATTACAGATGCCGCCGTCGTCATTTTAGATAATGCCTCCGGTGCGGTACGCGCAATGGTTGGCTCGTCCAACTATCTCAACAATCAGGTCAATGGCTCAATGCGATCACGGAGCTGCGGTTCGACTCTTAAACCATTTGTCTATCTCACGGCGATCGATCGCCGTTTGCTAACCGCGGCGACACTGCTGGCCGATACGTCCGACGCAATTCGGGATCGATACAGTGATTACGATCCGCAAAATTTCAACCATCGTTATCTCGGTCCCGTACGCGTCCGTGAAGCGCTCGCATGTTCGCTCAATGTTCCGGCAATCATTGCCCTCAGCCGAGTCGGCGCCCGCTCTGCCTTCTACGAATTACAGAAGTGGGCGTTCGATTTTCCGCGCAGCCTCGATGACTACGGCGCCGGATTCATCCTCGGCAACGCCGAAATCCGACTCACCGACCTCGCCGCAGCGTATGCCGGTCTCGCACGCGGCGGATTGTCGACCAAACCAAAACTGCTGGGATCCGAATTCTTTCCGATTGCGCGCGTAGCCTCGGCCGCAGCTACAGAAATCATTACTGACATTTTGTGCGACAACGAAGCGCGGAAAAAGAGCTTTGGCGCCAATTCGCCGCTCGCGTTCAGCGAACGAATAGCCGCCAAGACCGGGACCAGCAGCGGCTTTCGAGACGCGTGGACCGTCGGATTCGATAAAGAGCACACTGTAGCCGTGTGGATCGGAAATTCAGATGGCCGCTCGATGCGTGACACTCTTGCTGTGCAGTGCGCCGCTCCGCTTTGGGCAGCTATTATGCGTGAACTATTGCGGAACGATCACCCAATCCCTCCACCCAATGAAGCTCTTGTTCGGCGCGAAATTTGCCAGGCGACCGGGTTGTTGCCGTCGCGATTTAGTCCCGGGACAATCACCGAACTTTTCTTGCCGGAAACCGTCCCGGCCCAGGACTCGTCCGCCTGGTTTACAGACGAAGGAAAACTCTTGTTGCCCGTCGATTATGCAAATTGGTGTTCGAGCCGCGAGAATAGCATCGGCGCGGTGATCCTGCCTGAGCCGCGCATTATAAATCCGCGTCCAGGCGCAACCTATCAAATTGATTCGGTTCTTCCGCCCAAACAGCAAATGATCGAATTGCTTGCCACAATCGGCAGCGATGTGCGTTGGTACGTGGGCGGCGCGCCCATTCCACCACAACCAGACGGCCGTTATTTCTGGCAACTCACCCCAGGCGAATGGTCTTTGAAAGCAACCGGTCGGAGAGGAACTGTAGAACAGAATTTCAAGGTCCAATAGGAAGTTGCCAGTGCCAGTGTCAGTGTCAGCAAGCGTTTAGTATGAATTTCGATCAGAGACTTATAACAATTGGGAGGGAATTGGTGGTCGATGACCGAATTCTCGACCACGAAGCATCCTTTGAAACACAAACATCGAGCGCTTATCCTCCGGCACTGACACTGACACTGACACTGACACTGGCACCGACAACTTCCTGGACCACGAAGCATCATTTGAAACGCAAAGTTCGAGCGCTTATCCTCCGACACTGACACTGACACTGGCACTGACAACTTCCTCACATGCCTTCGATCCTGGAACAAATTCACGGCGGCGAAGTGCGGCACTTTGACGCAGGACAGGTGGTCATCGAGCAAGGCGAGAAGACCAACCTGCTCTTCTTCCTGATCGAAGGCGCCGTCGAGGTGGTAAAGGATGGCGTCCCGGTCGCCAAAGCTGCACAACCCGGCGCGGTGTTTGGTGAATTATCGGCGCTCCTCGGCGGCAACCATACGGCAACGGTCCGAGCGCTCAGGCCGTGTGCATTTCACGTTGTCCAGAACCCACGCGAGTTCCTCGAGGCGTCGCCGATCATCTGCTTGCATGTTTGCGAGCTGGTGGCGCGCCGACTCGACGCTCTAAACAAATATCTTGTGGACGTGAAACAACAATTTCAGGGACACGAGCATCTCGGCATGGTCGATGACGTGCTCGAAACGTTGATGCATCGACACCCCGTCAATCGTGTGAAACCCAGCGAATTAAAGGTCAGGCAAACCGAGCCTTCGGATTGACTCGCCTTCTGCGGATATCCATTCCGCGACTAACGCTTCGAAGTCTAGAATGATGTAGGTCGGAAATGGGCCCGGCTGCCTGCCCGGATTAAAAACCCAGGTTTTGCCAACGCGGTCAATCCATGAACCCTCCGGATAGAAGGGCGCACTGTGAATATGGCCGCTCAGAACGAGATCGGGTTCGAAGCGGTTGATCCACTCCCGAAGGAAATGGTCGCCAAGCAGCTTTTTCCCTGTCCAGCTGACTCGCGCACCTTCCGGTGGCTCGTGATGACTCCAGATCCACCGCCTGACACTCTTTACTGACTCTCGCGCGAGCAAGTTTTCCAACTCGGCACGCGAAACGGGTCCGTTCCACCAGGGGCAAGCGGTGACGCGGGTGTCACCGAGCAGGGCGCTTTCTCCATCCACGAATAGACCCTCCGCTCGGCTCAGAAGCAGCCATTCAGCGAAGCATTCATTCGCCGCATTGTGGCTGTCGCCGTCGTGGTTGCCGGAACTGACCAGCAATGGCGCGTTTCGCCGAATGCGATGGAGGTATTTTTCGACCACGACGATCTGAACGTCAAAATCCAGCGCGGAACCGAGATCGAGCAAATCGCCGCCGATAATGACCAGATCAAAACGACTGGCGTTTTCCACCAGCCAGTCGAGCTGTTTCAGCGTATAGTGCAGGTCGGCGACGAACAGCATCTTCATAGATTCAGATTACCCTAAAGCCGGCGGAGGGCGAGGCTCCGTCCGAGCCGCCCTGATTTGCAGCCCGAATCGTCTATTCGGGATTGAACCCGCCAGATGACCCGCGTAGCCCCTGCATAACGAAACCCATTGCCGCCTTCAGTTAATCAATCCTCCACAACGGAAAGGGGCCCCCTGTTTTAAGATCAGGATCGATGTAATAGACGAGATCAAGACGCCCATTGTGATACGAGCCAACAGATGGTTTCTTCTCGCCAAAGGTGAGGGTATTGAAGGACCCTCGATATTTCCGAAGCAGGATTTGAATGACCACCAGATATCTGTCGCCTTGCTTATCGATCGCAAGAACTTTGGCGAGAATTGGTGTCATTGGCAGCACTTTCTATGTCCGACAATAACAGAGATGACACTCGTTTTTGCGAAGCGCCCACCCCTGATACTCTACGCGCTCGACGCGTTTCGGTCGAGGAACGAACAACACTTTGACGTTTAACTTGGCGTTCGGATTCCGACGCTCGAGCCGATCTATTAACCCTCCCTTACTTGGATGGCCCTCACCGTAATGGCATCCCGCATCCGAAGTGCAACCTTCATCTCAGCTCTTTGGGCCGCTACGTCTTCATTCGCTGCGAGGATCATCACTCCTCCGGGAATGATACATTGATCCACCGCCACAGTTACATAGTACTTGTTCGCTTCTCCCATATCATCTCCATCACTCTACCTGCATTTCGGATCCTTGAGTGCAGCCGCGCCTCTCTACCATCCATGCCAAACGGGCGCGTCATACCAGGAGACTCAATGTCAGACAACCGCAATTCTCTCGGGGAATTACGTGCCTTGCCAATACTCTTTTTGCCGGACTACCATTGCTTTTGAATATGGTGGAAAATTATAAAGGGATCCGAAAAAAGCGGCTTTCTCAGTTCTGCAACCGCTCTTAGCCGTCCGCGGATTTCATGCTACAATGGATCCTGTCTCTTCCACGAACGGAGCACCCCCAATGGCAATACACCACCTCCAACCGACCCATTATCACATCGCGCTCGGCTCGTATGAACCGGTGCTGCAAATCGGCCATGGAGACACCGTGATCACCTCCACTGTCGACGCCCTGGGTAAGGACGCCAGTGACACGCTGGTCACGCCACGTGGAAACCCTCAGACCGGCCCGTTCTACGTCGCCGGCGCAGAGCCAGGCGATACCCTGGTCGTGCATCTGGACCGGATTTCGCCCAACCGGGCGATCGGCTACAGTGCCACAGTTGTCGCGCCGAACGTGGTCGACCCATGGTACGTGCGCGAACTGCCCGAGCGCGAAATGGCAGAGTGGCGCGTCGACAACGAGCGCGGCACGGCCACCCTGATCAAGCCTGAGACCAAGCTCGGCAGCCTGACGATCCCGCTGGCGCCGATGCTCGGCTGCTTTGGCGTTGCCCCGCCCGGTGGGCAGGCGATCTCGACCGCGACCTCGGCCGAGCACGGCGGAAATATGGATTATCCCGGTTTCGTGGCCGGCGTCACCGTCTACTTTCCGGTCTTTGTCTCCGGGGCACTGCTCCATCTTGGAGACGGCCACGCGACCCAGGGGGATGGCGAGATAGTCGGCACCGGAATCGAGATCTCGATGGAGGTCCAGTTCACCGTGGAGGTGCTCAAAGGGAAGCGTATCGGCTGGCCGCGCGGCGAGAACGCTGAGTATATCTTCGCCGTCGGCAACGCCCGACCGCTCGACCAGGCGGTTCAACACGCCACGACCGAGATGCTGCGCTGGCTCAAGGAGGATTATGGGTTAGACGCGACCAGCGCGAGTCTGCTGCTTGGACAATGTGTCAAGTACGACCTGGCCAACGTCTTCGACCCAGCCTATACAATGGTGTGCAAAGTGCCTAAGGAAGTTGTCAGTGCCAGTGTCAGTGTCAGTAGGGAGGGCTATTTCGCTTGAGCTCCGCATTTTCACAGCTCTGAACTCGAAACCTAGGCTCCCACCAATTTCCCAATCCACTGACACTGACACTGGCACTGACACTTCTTCTACGTCAGTTGCAAAAGGCAGTTTGCGCCCGCTTACCCATTTCTTCCGGTGCCAGGTCCTCTTTATGGGTGGCCAAAGACCATTCATGTCCGAAGGGGTCAGAGAGTTTGCCGTAGCGATCACCCCAGAACATGTCTGCCGGAGGCATTATCGGTTGGGCGCCCGCTGCCAAGGCAGCGTTGAAGACAGAGTCAACGTCCTCCACATACAGATGAATTGTCACGGGACTTCTCCCGCCGATTTCCGGTCCATGGGAGCCCATCTGTGGAAATTCATCAGCCAGAAAGAGCGGCGAGTCCCCGATTTTGAGTTGCGCGTGCATGATCGATTTCCCATCCGGGCCAGGCAACCGGAAAATTTCTTCGGCCCCAAATGCCTGCCGATAAAACTCAATGGCTTGGCTTGCACCTTTCACGACCAAATGAGGAGTGATGGTGTGAAAGTCTTCAGGGATCGGCTTGATTCGATGTGTCATCTTTGTCCTTTTCTTTATAGTTCTGGTTTTCCGTTTTCAATCATCCGACGAACAAGCCGCTCTCTTTAGGACATTGTAAGGCAAGATTTTGGGAATTGCGGATTGCGGATGGCGGATGGTGGAACGCGCGAAGATGCGATTTTGTTAAATGAGCATCCCAAAGGCCCACTCCTAATATCTCTTTGTTTCCTTTGCTTTCTTCTGTTCAAATCCTCTTTGTTTTCTTCTGTCGGTTTGAGGAGTGAGCCGGCTTCGGTGGAGGGCGCAAAACTTCAGGCTTCTGAAATCGTCACATCAAAGCCCAAGCCTGCTCAACGCAAAAGGAATTGCGGATTGCGGATCGCGGAATTTTCGGCCACCTGGATCTAAGGGGAATTGCGGATCGCCCATTCCGCAATCCGCATTCCGCAACATTCGCGCTTCCGTGTCGCTGAGGAAGTGGGTGTAAGGTTGTGATCTTCCCGACGGATCGCAAAGGTCCACGTCGAGCGCCCCCGTAAACCAGCAGCAACGAACGCCAAATCGTCCTATAAACGATCGATGTCTGAAGAGGCCAAATTCAAATGACCATAGTCTAGTCTAATTACGATTAATACAATAATATATGACGCTGTTGGCTTTCTCCCGAAAATTTATTCGCCATAATTATACGTGATGCCCGTCGCAACGAGAAACACTCGTATATGGGTTACTTCACTTCCGTTGGAGAACGCCGTTGTCATTGATCAGCCGACAAACTGTTATGATTGCGAGAAGCATCACGGACTATTCCAAAGTTCACAATCGTGGTGATGTCTTGCAGCAGCAGTAGATCACTCTTCCGCTGATAGGCAGTTGCCGATATCAGCGCCAGGGCTAGCGCAGCCGCAAGCGGCGGACAACACCGTAATGAAAATAACACAAAAAAGAATCGCCCTGGATATGCCGAATAGACTTTCCCAGTTTCTTGAATTGACCATCCGAAAAGGTGACAAATTTATGAGCCAGACTCCTCTCACCGACGCAGAAGTCGTCACCGAGCATCACGACGTAGAATGGATGCGGAGATTGCACCTTTGGCCATATGGCTGCTTCCTTCCGCTTAAACACCGCGGCGCGGTCGATCTGTATGGAATTCGCCGGACAGCGATCCTTTACTATTCCAACTCGGAGACAAAACAAAAGCCAACGTATATCTTTCTTCCGGGGGTAAATATGTATAGTATCCCTGCCGAATTGTGGACCGACTCCACCGGTTACCGGATGGGTGGCGAGACGTTGTTATTCGAGATTATTTTGGAAGGATGGATCGTCCAGTAAGTTCTTCTGACAACGGACAACTTCTCCGATTTTGGCTATAAATCCGGCACGCTTCAGGTAAAATCTCCCAAGCATGAGATTTGCCATTTTCGCGCTGTTATTAGGCCTGGGTGGTTGCGCACAATCTGTTCAGTACCCCCCGATTGGCAAAGGATGGGTAAGGTTACACGATGCCGGAGCCGCCCGCATGGGGGCGCAGCTAGCGCTCCCTTCGTCGTACAATCAAACCGATTTCAAGGTGGTCATTGACCCAGTGTACGGCACCAAGATCTGCAACGGTGCGAGGTCTTTCCGACTGGATTTCGCTGGTCGATGGCGCATCTGGGACGCTTGGCCTTGGGTTGGTCCGCGAGGAGGTATTGGGGGTGGGCAAGTAGTCATCTACTCGTTTGACGGTAGATCGGCTTACTATCGCTTTTACCACGGAGCAATCGACCTTCACGGCGGCAGACCGGACGTGACGATAGCGGCGGCATGCTATGCTCCTTCAGGATATTTTGCGGCTCTGCAAAACGAGCCTCTTAATCCCATGACTGCTCGGGTAACGTTCCGTTAACCTTTCGTCTCTCTAGTGTACACTAGGTTTGCCCGTGGGATCGCTGAGGCCGAATTGTCGACGCAGGCCAAGTTCGAACAAGGCTCTCGGTAGAAGCGCGCGAAGAATTCGAACCTGTCGAGCGCCACGGCCGACGAGGACTTTCAGCTTCGGAACTTTTTTCGTCGCTTGCTGCAGAACGGCTTCAGCCACCTTCACGGGATCGTCGCCGTTTTCAACGCTCAGTCGGATCTTTTCGACGACTCGACTTCGCTCATCTTCATAGACACCGTCGATGAACGATCCGGTGGTCGAATTGCGATCGATGTCGGTGCGAAAAAATCCCGGCTGGATCAGGATCGCCCGGATCCCAAAACGACGGACTTCAAGGTCCAACGTTTCGGTCCAACCAGCGAGCGCATGCTTAGTGGCGGCATACACCGCTTGGAATGGCATTGGCAAAAAGCCGGCAACCGAGCCGATGTTCACGATTCGACCAGCGGCTTGCCGGCGCATTGCGGGCAGGACTGCTTGGGTCATTCGCACAACACCGAAGAAATTGGTTTCGAACACGGCTTTGACCTGCGTGAGGCTCAGTTCCTCGATGGCGCCAGTGATGGTAATTCCGGCGTTGTTCACCAAAACGTCGATTCGTTCGGCCTGAGATAGAATTGTTTCAATACACTGCGCGACGGATGCCTCCTTCTGAACGTCGAGCGGCAACAGGGTCCCCGCCGCCCACTGAATGGATTCCGGCCGACGTGCCGTGCCGTAAACCCGGTCACCGTGTTGAGCAAATTTCTCCGCGATCGCTTTTCCAATCCCTCGCGACGCACCTGTGACTAAAACGACTCGTTCTTTCATGACCGGATTGATCTGAAAAAATGCTTTTCCAATCTGTCTAAAAACTCTGCTTGACTCTGATTGATCATTCGCCGGGCATCCGACAGGGAGAAGAATTCTCCCTTATCGATCTCTGGAAATTCTTTCATCTGGCCAGACTTTGGCGGCCATTCAAGAGCAAAAGTATTACTCTTCACCTGCGACGAATCGCAATCTCCTTCGAAGGCCCATCCGCAAACAAGCTTGCCTGATTTTTGCCGTATTTCGCCAAGGTAAATAAAAGGCTCAGACGGCAGGATAGACGTTTCTTCCGCAAACTCGCGTTGGGCCGCCTCGAGCTTGTCCTCGCCTTCACCTATGAGGCCCTTCGGGATCGACCAAGCCCCTTGATCCTTCTTAGCCCAAATTGGCCCACCGGGATGCACGAGAAAAACCTCGAGAAAGCTGCCAGACTTTCGGTACATCAATAGGCCAGCACTAATTTGCTGCATGGCCAAACCATATCACAAAACGGATCATCGCCACGGTGACATGTTATTTCGGAGACAGGACACCAGGGGCCGGGCCCGGCTGCCGCAACAACGGGGTATGGCGCCGGAAACAGACTGCCAGGATTACCAGCACCAGTGTGAGCCATACCGGCAGCCAGATCAGCGTGCGGCCGAAGACTTCTTCGGCGCTGCCTCCATCGCGCAGCGCGCGCAGCAGGAAGGCAAAGAGGAGGCTTACCAAGCCGTAGCCGAGATTGAAGGCAACACCCTTGAAAGAAAGTACCGTTGCGCGCCGGTTCGACTCGACCAGGGCATTCAGATAATACGAGAGGAAAAAGCCGACGGCGACCATCGACGCGCCAAGCGGGAAGGTGAAGACCACGCCCCACCACCGCCAGCGCAGCGCCAAACCCGCCAGTGCCGCCAGGGTAACGACCGCCAGCCAGACGAAGTTTCCTGCCGGCGAACCCCGCTGCACCATGCGTCGCGCGACCGGCGAAACGAGGAAGCCGAGCGCTCCAAGCCCCGCCCAGAACAGACCGTAACT
>Ga0210387_10000142_pt1 | contig 50971 bp, 43 predicted proteins | sample IncBWC7OmetaG_FD_160108 | JGI IMG/M metagenome (GOLD analysis project Ga0210387, IMG submission 160108) | Forest soil microbial communities from Barre Woods Harvard Forest LTER site, Petersham, Massachusetts, United States - Inc-BW-C-7-O ... | reverse complement strand
CGCAAGGTGGCGAAGCGCTCGCGGATGCCGCCCTTGACGATGTCCTTGAGGTGGATGACGCCCAGAAGCTTGCCGTCCTTGGCGACCGCCAGGGGCGTGCCGCCCGACTTTGCGACCTTGTCGGCGGTCGCCTCGATCTCGCGCGCAACAAGCGGCGCGGTTGCCGCACCCTTGACCTCGGCGATGATGGCATCCACCGCGCCCTTGCGGATCGAGGAGCCATCGACGTCGATGCCGCTGATGCGGGTATAGGCCGAGAACGGGATGAACTTCGCATGCAGCGGCGCCATCTCGCGGCCGCGGATATTGTACTTCTCCTTGGCCAGCACCACGATCGAGCGGCCCTCCGGCGTCTCGTCGGACAGCGAGGCGAGCTGGGCGGCATCGGCCAAATCGCGTTGATCGACGCCGGCGACGGGAAGGAACTCGGTCGCCTGGCGGTTGCCCAGCGTGATGGTTCCGGTCTTGTCGAGCAGCAGCGTGTCGACGTCGCCCGCCGCCTCGACGGCGCGGCCTGACATGGCGAGCACGTTGAAGCGGACCAGCCGGTCCATGCCGGCGATGCCGATCGCCGACAGCAGCGCGCCGATCGTCGTCGGGATCAAGGTCACGAACAGCGCCACCAGCACCAGCACCGTCATCGTGCCGCCGGCATAGGCGGCAAAGCTCGGGATCGTCGCCACCGAGAAGACGAAGATGATGGACATGCCGGCGAGCAGGATGTTGAGCGCGATCTCGTTCGGCGTCTTCTGGCGCTCGGCGCCCTCGACCAGGGCGATCATGCGGTCGAGGAAGGTCGCGCCCTGCTGCGAGGTAATGCGCACCTTGATCCAGTCCGAGATCACCTGGGTGCCGCCGGTCACCGCCGAGCGATCGCCGCCGCTTTCGCGGATGACGGGCGCCGATTCGCCGGTGATCGCCGCTTCGTTGACCGATGCGACACCCTCGATCACCTCGCCGTCGGACGGGATGAGATCGCCGGTCTCGACCAGCACGACATCGCCCTTCCTGAGCTGGGTCGCCGGAACGGTCTGCCACTTGGTGTCGGAGACGTTCGCCAGCCGTTTGGCGACGGTTTCGGTCTTGGCCTTGCGCAGCGTCGCGGCTTGCGCCTTGCCGCGACCTTCGGCGACCGCTTCGGCGAAGTTCGCAAACAGAACCGTGAACCAGAGCCAGAGATTGATCTGGAAGGAAAAGCCCAGCCCGCCGGGTCCCGCTCCGACGACGAGGTCGCGGATGAAGAGGACCGTCGTCAAGGTCGCCACCACCTCGACCGTGAACATCACGGGGTTGCGCGCCATGACGCGCGGGTCGAGCTTCCGGAAGGCGTCGAGGACGGCGGGACCGAGGATCTTCGGGTCGCCCAGAGTGGAGACGGCCGTCCGCCGCCGCTGCTGTGAAAGGGTGAGTTCCATGGTCTGTCCTCGACTCAAAACAGGGTTCCGGCGTTCATCGCGACCTGCTCGACCAGCGGACCGAGTGCCAGCGCCGGAAAGTAGGTGAGGCCGCCCACGATCAGGATCACACCGACGACCAGGCCGACGAAGAGCGGGCCGTCGGTCGGGAAGGTGCCGCCCGACGCCGGCACGATCTTCTTGGCGGCGAGCGATCCTGCGATCGCGACCATCGGCACGATCATCAGGAAGCGGCCGATGAACATCGCGAAGCCGATGGTCGTGTTGTAGAACATGGTATTGGCACTGATGCCGGCAAACGCCGAGCCGTTGTTGCCGGTGCCCGAGGTATAGGCGTAGAGGATCTCGCTGAAGCCGTGCGGTCCCTGGTTGGCGGGACCGGCGAGGCCTGCGTCGACGACCGTGGCGATGGCGGTGAATCCCAGGATCGACAGGGGAAGGATCAGAATGGCGAGCATTGCCATCTTGACCTCCTTCGCCTCGATCTTCTTGCCGAGATACTCGGGCGTGCGGCCGACCATCAGCCCGGCGACGAACACCGCGACGATGGCAAACAGCAGCATGCCGTAGAGACCCGCGCCGACGCCGCCGACGATGATCTCGCCCAACTGGATGTTGAACAGTGGCACCAGGCCGCCCAACGGCGTGAAGCTGTCGTGCATGGAATTGACGGCGCCGCAGGACGCATCGGTGGTGATCGTGGCGAACAGGGCCGAATTGGCGATGCCGAAGCGGACTTCCTTGCCCTCCATGTTGCCGCCCGCCTGGAGCGACGACGCGGCGGTGTCGATGCCGAGCGGAGCAAAGGCGGGATTGCCCGCAGCCTCGGCCCAGTAGGCCGTGACGGTGCCGCCCAGGAACAGGAACGCCATGACCGCGAACACCGCCCAGCCCTGGCGCTGATCGCCGACCATGCGGCCGAACACGTTGGTGAGGCTGGCGCCGATCGAGAAGATCAGCACGATCTGGACGAAATTCGTGATGCCGTTGGGGTTCTCGAACGGGTGGGCGGAGTTGGTGTTGAAAAAGCCGCCGCCATTGGTCCCCATCATCTTGATGACTTCCTGCGAGGCGACCGGCCCCTGGGCGATCACCTGCTTGGCGCCTTCGAGCGTGGTGGCCTCGGTGTAGGCGCCGAGGTTCTGCGGCATGCCCTGCCAGACGAAGAACAGGCCGACGACGATGGAAAGCGGCAGCAGGATGTAGAGCGTGCAGCGTGTGAGATCGACCCAGAAATTGCCGATGCCCTTGGCCGAGCGCCGGGCGAAGCCGCGGATCAGGGCGACCGCGAGCGCGATGCCGGTCGCGGCCGACACGAAATTGTGCACGGTGAGCCCCGCCATCTGGACGAGGTAGCTCATCGTCGTCTCGGGGACGTAGGATTGCCAATTGGTGTTGGTGTCGAAGCTCATCGCCGTGTTGAAGGCGAGGCCTTCCTCGATCGCCGGCTGGCCGGCCGGGTTGAACGGCAACATCGCCTGGAAGCGCATCAGCGCGTAGAGGCTGGCGAAGCCCGCCAGGCTGAACAGCAGCATCGACACGGCATAGGTCAACCAGTTCTGGTCGCTCTTCTCGTCGACGCCGCTCAGCTCGTAGAAGGCGCGCTCGAGCGGGCCCAATACCGGCGAGAGAAGAGTGCGCTCGCCCGTGAAGACACGCGTCATGTAGCCGCCGAACGGCTTCACGAGCAGAACGATGACCACGCAGTACAGCGCGATCTGAAGCCAACCGTTGAAGGTCATGGAAGGAGATCCCCTAGAAGCGCTCCGGGCGCAGCAGCGCGTAGACCAGATAGACGAGCAGGCCGAGCGTAACGGCGCCGCCGAGGGCGTATTCGATCAGCATGGTTGGCTCCTCACAGCCGGTCGCAGGCATAGGCATAGGCGATCGCCACGGCGAAACAGCCGCAACCGACCGCGATCAGGATGACATCGAGCATTGAACGCTCCCCATCAAACGGGACGGAAAGTGCCGGGCGAAGGTCCGAGCGCCTTCGGGAGATTGAAGCATTTGAGCCTCGCATACGACTATTACCGTCGCCCGTCCTTCCGCAACGATCGGTTGCAAAATGAACGCGCTATTGGCAATCGACCCTTATGGGATACCGAACGCCGGAAGGGTCAAGGTGATCGCCAGCGCCACGGCGAGGTGGATCGCCAGCAAAAGGCCAATCTCCGTCAGCACCTCGCCGGGCGCCGGAAAGTGACTGGCAACAGGCGACTCCTGGCGAGGAGACGCAGCCCGCGTCGCGCGCGCCGCGGAGCGCCACAAATAGCGAAGGGACAGTCTCATAGCGCCGCGAAAGTGGACCCGAACCGCGTAAGAATTCGACGGCGGAAGAGCGGCGCCGATATATGAATCTCATATAATCGGGCGGGTCCCTGCTCATGCACGGGGCGAATCCCGCGAACGAGATCGGCCGATGTCAGGTTGTTGTAATTATTTACAGACCGTTGACGTGATATAGGAAACGCGTAGGATTTTGCAGTGGTCTGCCGTCTTCGGCAGCGGACCTCGTCAGATGAGCGACGATCTCGTCTCGCACTGTCGCTCACCGCGCACCTCCGCCGTCGACAGATTGTCCGATCGGAAGGAGCGAACCATGAAGACGCTTTATGCCTGTCTGATTGCGAGCGTAGCGTTCGGTCTGCCGTCTTTGGCGTCGGCCCAGTCGCCCGATGCCAAATATTGTTCGGCGCTCGCTAACAAATACTCAGGCTTTCTCGCCGCGACGAATCAGCAGCGTCCGGCGGACCCGCAAACGGTGAACGCCCGCGCTGGAATTGAGCAGTGCCGGGCCGGCAATACGGCCGTCGGCATTCCACTTCTCGAGTCGGGTCTGCACAATGCTGGCCTCGACTTGCCGCCGCGTGACTCAGCGTGGACCTTTATCGGTGTGACGCACGGACCCAGGCGCTGAAAGGGCGGCTGAGCGGCCGAGCGCTTGGGCAACGCCAAGACCGACGAGGCCTTGGCGCGCAACCTCGAATTTTCACATATGGGTTTCCTATGCCCGCCTCTTGCTTCATACCGGCTGCGAAGCACACAGCCTGTGAGAGGTCGACATGCGGCGCGCATCGCTATTGGCGACAACGGGGCTGGCCGCAGGATTGATGATCGCGGCAGCGGATGCCAGCGCCGACGACAAGGACCAGTACAATCTCTTCAATCCGACGCCCGTCGACAAGATGCGCGCCTTCAACACCGACCGACCGACGAAGTCGAACGTGCCCTACACGGTCGATGCCGGGCATTTCCAGTATGAAGGCGACCTCTTCATCTATGGCTATGACAACGTATCGACGCCCGACACCAACATCACGAGTTGGACGATCGGTAACCCGACCTTCAAGCTCGGCCTCCTGAACAACGTCGACTTCGAAGTGAACTTCTCCGCCTACAACAACGTCCGAGCGGCGACAGTCAGCACCGGCGCATCGACGACCCTTAGCGGCTTCGGCGACACCTTCACGCGCTTCAAATGGAATCTGTTCGGCAACGACGGCGGCGGACCGGCCTTGGCGCTGATCCCCTATGCCAAGTGGCCCACGGCCCCGATGGCGCCGCAGGGCGTCGGCAATGGCTACATTGAAGGCGGGCTCATCGCGCCGTTCGCCATGCCCTTGCCTGGCGGCTTCACGGCCATCCTGATGGGCGAGATGGACATCGCGAAGAACTCGTTCGACAGCAACTACCGCGTCAACATTCCGGCGCTGCTCAACATCAGTCGCCCGATCTTCGAGAACGTGACGGCCTATGCCGAAATCTTCACCAACTGGTCGACCAACCCGCAGGCGCCCAATATCGTCACGGCGGACTTCGCGGTGGCCTGGCAGCCCAAGCCAAACTTCCAGCTCGATGCCGGCATCAATATCGGCCTGAACTACGGGGCAATTCCCTACCAGATCTACGTGGGCATCGCGCAGCGCTTCTGACGGCCACCTAGCGTACGGCCGGTCGACCCAGCCGGGCCGTGCGGTTGGTGGTCGGTATGAATGTACGAAGAACACCGCCGTGGCGAAACAGGCGCAGGGCCCGCCTAGACAGCTTTGGGGGCAATTAGGCGGGCCCCTTGGCCTGTCTGGGTGCTAGCCAAGCCAAAGCCGGCGACGAGGTGCCGGTCGCGACTGAATGGTCGTCCTTTAGACAATATGAAATCCAGGGAAGAGAGCGGTCGCCTCCATAGTTGCGACATATGAAAGCGATCGGCCGCGCCAGACTTATACTTTAGCTCTTCGCGGAAACTACATAGGCTCGTCGCCACGCCACCTTGACTTCGCGTTCTCGATGCTCCGTTTCCATTTGGCGAACTCGGCGCGTTGATAGGCATCGAAAGCGGCCGGCTGCATCTGCTCGGGCGTCGGGATGTCCTGGCCGAGATCTTCCAGCTTGTGGCGGATCTCGGGGTCCTGCAGCGCGGCGACGGCGGCGGCATTCAGCCTGGCGATGATCTCCGGCGGTGTACCCTTGGGCGCCCATAGACCCTGCCAGATCACGACTTCGATGCCGGGGAAGCCTGCCTCGGCCGTGGTCGGGATGTCGGGTGCTGCCGTCGACCGCTCCCTCGAGGTCACGGCATAGGCCCTGATCTTGCCGGCGCGCACCTGCGGCAGGGAGTTCGACGACTGGTCGATCATGACCTGGATCTGGTTGGCGACCAGGTCCTGCACGGCCGGGCCGGTGCCGCGATAGGGCACGAGCCGATAGCTGGCGCCGGTCGCAGCGTGGAAGGCCAGCGCGCCGATATGGGAGGCCGAGCCCATGCCGGCAGTGCCGCCCGACACCTTGTCGCCGTTGGCCTTGAGATAGGCCACCAATTCCTTCAGGTCCTTTGCTGGCACGTGATTGGAGCTCACCACCAGCAAGGGGTTGGACGGCAGGCGAGCGATCGGCACGAGATCGTCCAGCAGATTGTAGTTCAGGTCCTTGTAGAGGATGCCGTTCACCACGTTGGTGCCGAGATGGCCGATGCCGATCGTGTAGCCGTCGGGCGTTGCGTGCGCGAGCCTGCCCATGGCGATCGAGCCGGCCGCGCCGGTGACGTTGTCGATGATGATCTGCTGGCCGAGCTCCTTGCTCATGCGCTCGCCCACGATGCGCGCCGTGAGGTCGGTCGGACCGCGCCCCGCGAACGGCACGATCATGGTGATCGGTTTGCTGGGATAGGACTGAGCGAGCGCCGCGCCGGTCAGAGCGAGGGAGAGCAGAGCAAGAGCTGATCTACGCAACATCGACATTCCCGGTGATTCTGTGTTTGGCCAGCCTCGCCAGGGGTTCATTCGAGCCAGCAACAGACCGAGTCCGGCGCCCCGAAGAATCGAGGCGTCGGACAGATGTGGTTACGGTATTCGTAGAGAAACAGCTCCAGTGAGAGGCGGCCGGCCTACGTCTACTGGATGACGATCTCGACGCAGCGGTTCTGCGGCTCGCGCACGCCGTCGCAGTCGGCACCAGCAGGCCCTGCTCGCCGATGCCGATCACCGAGATCGCCTGGGCCGGCACCCCGTCACGCACCAGCGCGTCCGTCCTAGGCGAAGTCTCGCTAGAAGTGGATAATGGCGTCCATAGCGAACATAAACGTGTCGTTCTTCGTGAAGCCATTGAAGGCCGGGGCGCCCTCGGAATGCCAATAAGAGATCTCGGGCCGGATTACAAATTGCGGCGAGAACCAGTGCTGCCAGCCGAGCGTAGCGTCGTAATAGCGAACAGGAGCGCCGGTGCCAGTCCGCCAACCCATCGGGTCATCATAGATCTCCGTGCGAAGTGAAATGTTGTTCAATCGGTCCGGAGAGTAGTTGAGATAAGCCAACGCGCCGATCGAGTACGCAGTGCAAGAGAGCGCATTTATATCAGGGCAGTAAGCCTGATTGGGCGGGTTGAACGAAATATACTGCGGAGAGAATGGCGTGCCTCCGTTAGCAACGATCGCTTGGGCGTTGGGATTCCGGAGGTTAGGAACTCCGTTTTCTGATTGGTAATAGAACTCAGTGGAAAGGTGCCAGTGCTCGTTGAATTTGTGGTAATAAGTTAATCCGTGCCACTGGAGATTATTATACCCCCAAGCTCCGGTGTTTATGCCGTTGATGCACGGATAAATGGAATCATTGCCGCTGTCGCTCGTCCAGCGTACACAAGCGGTCAGGGTGGGTTGGTTGCCCGGATCCACCAACATTGTGGTGTTGGGGTACAAGGGATTCGGGAAAGGGTTTGGCATCGTCCTGCCGGCGTTCCATATGGGTGTTTCCGTGCCGTCGGCGACGCCCACCTGCACGATCCAGTTTTTTGTCGCGGCTATCGTGAAGAGGATGCCGGTATTGGTGTAGTTGTCGTACGTGTAGGTCAACGAATGCGTATAGGTGTAGTTGTTCGGGGCTAGCTGCGCTTCGATGTCGGGAGGCGAAATGTAACGTCCGATCCGGATATTCATGCCTTCGAAGATTTGCGGAATGTATATGTCGGCATAGAGCATCGGAAAATCAAAGCCGTAGACCTGGTTGTTCCCATTGAACTGGTTGCTGAGGAGGCCGTAGGAGTTGGTGTAGCGGTAGTTCTCGCCATAAAGCGCCGACAAGCGAAAGCCCCAATCGATGTGATCCTTTTGCACCGTGTCGGGAAGCCGCTCGATATAAAGGACGGCTTGGTCAAGTTGAGCGGTGTTGGGGGTGTAAGCGTACCCGATAGGGGAGTTGCCGGCAGGCTGCAGCTGATTGGTGCTCAGGTTGAAGCCTCCATTGACCCAGCCGTAAATCTGGATGTGGGCGTCCTGCAGCAATTTGCCGAGTCCCGTATTCGCGATCGCCACCATGAACGGGCTGTCGACCGAGTTGGGCCGGGTAGTCCCTATAGTAGGGGAACCACCGTAGGGCCAGTCGGAAAAAGGCATCGGCGGAACCGATTGCGGCGATTTCGGCCAGACGGCGGCGTCGCGGGCCGACGGCGGCGCATTCGGATCGCTCGGCGCGACAGCCTTGCCCCATTCAAGCTGGTAGTAGCGAAAAAAGCGCGTCGCTACATCGTCGCCAAGATAGGTATCGAGACATTTGTAATCGAGGTATGGATCGCACTTTCCGCTCTTCGCAGCCGCCTCTTGCGCCGCCTTAATCGTGGCCTCGCTAGCCTCGCAGTTGTAGTCGACGAACGGATTGCAGGCGTCACCAACCTTCGACCCATAGAAGAACGGAAAGTTTATCCTTCCCTCCGTACTCGTCAGTTGACCTTGTACTGAGCCGGATGTCTGCGCATGGCCTTCGAGGCCGAAACCGACGACGAACGCAGCTGCAATCAGCGGCACGCGAATCAAGGCCGCAAACAGAAACCCACGAGTACCCATCGATGCCCCCCGAGGCGGCGAAAGCTCAAACCAGGCCGGATGATGGCTTTATCGCGACGGCGGATTTAAATTCCATGCAGGCGGCGAGGCGCTCGCATAGGAGGCGCATAGGCAATGCAGATGCAGAAACATGCCGATGCCGCGTGCAAAGGCGCGAAAAATCCAATTGACCCGGGCCTGCGGGAGGGCCAGAAGCGCGGGCCGTCTCCCGGCTTTCTGGGACCCGGCGGAAAGCACAGCGTTACAGGTAGATGACCGGGGCCGCGATAACACAACCGGTGGGGCGCTCACGCACGGCGGCCCTCACATTGGCGGCGCTCGGCGTCGTTTTCGGCGACATCGGCACCAGCCCGCTCTACACGGTCGGGGAGTGCTTCAGCGAATTCACGGGCCTCAGCCCGACGCACGACAACGTGCTGGGCATCCTGTCGATGATCACCTGGGTGCTGATCATCGTCGTCACCTTGAAATACGTTGTCGTGGTGATGCGCGCGGACAACCGCGGCGAAGGCGGCGTGCTGGCCCTGATGGCGCTGGTCTCGCGGCAGGAAGCGATGTCCGACCGCCGCCGCCGCATCTACCTGATGATCGGCGTGGCCGGCGCCGCGCTGTTCTACGGCGATTGCCTGCTGACGCCCGCCATTTCGGTGCTGAGCGCGGTGGAAGGCCTAAAAGTCGCGACCCCGGCCCTGCAGCCGCTGGTCGTGCCGATCGCACTCGGCGTCCTGGTGGCATTGTTCGCCGTCCAGCGTTTCGGCACGGCAGGCGTCGGACGCTGGTTCGGGCCGATCACCCTCCTGTGGTTCGCCGTGCTGTTCGTGCTGGGCGTGCGCCAGATCGTCGAGGCGCCGCAGGTCCTGACGGCGTTCCTGCCGCATCACGCGCTCGCATTCGCCTTGCATCACGGCATCGTCACATTCCTCGCCCTGGGCGCGGTGACGCTCGCGGTGACCGGCGCGGAAGCGCTCTATGCCGACATGGGCCATTTCGGCCGCGAACCCATCCGGCGCGCCTGGCTGTGGCTGGTGCTGCCGGCGCTGCTCGCCAACTACTACGGCCAGGGCGCGCTGCTGCTGACCGACGACAGTGCGTTGGAGAACCCCTTCTTCCGCCTCGCGCCGGACTGGGCGCTCTATCCGCTGGTGGCGCTCGCCACCATCGCCACCGTGATCGCCTCGCAGGCCACCATCTCCGGCGCCTTCTCGATGGCGCAGCAGGCCACTCTGCTGGGCCTGAGCCCGCGCGTGCGTGTCCAGCACACCTCGGCCAGCGAGTTCGGCCAGATCTATGTGCCGGCGGTCAACTGGCTACTGCTGGCCGGCGTGGTGGCGCTGGTGCTGTCCTTCAAGTCGGCGAGCAACCTGGCCGCGGCCTACGGCATTGCCGTGACCGGCACCATGCTGATGACCACCATCCTGGTGCTGGCGCTGGCGGTGCGCGGCTGGAAATGGAGCTGGGCGCTGGCGGTTCCGGTGTTCTCCGCCTTCCTGATCGTCGACCTCACGCTGTTCTCCGCCAACCTGCTGAAGTTCTTCGAAGGCGGCTGGGTGCCGCTCGTCATCGCCGGCGCGATCTTCACCGCAATGTGGACCTGGTTGCAGGGCCGCCTCGCCGTCGGCAGACGCGAGAACGAAGGCACATTGCCGATCGAGTCCCTGCTCGACAGCATCGGCCCGGGCCGCGTCCACCGTCCGCAGGGCACCGCCGTCTACCTCACGGCGTTCTCGGGCAATGCGCCCAACTGCCTGCTGCACAATCTCAAGCACAACGAAGTTCTGCACGAGCACGTGGTGCTGCTGACCGTCGAGGTGCCGGACGTGCCCTCCGTGGCGGCGGACCAGCGCTCGCAGATCACCCATCTCGGCAAGGGCGTGCACCGGGTGGTGCTGCGCTACGGCTTCATGGAACAACCCGACGTGCCGCGCGACCTCAGCCTGCTGGCCGACAAGGGCGTGCCGTTCGACCCGATGCGGACCTCCTACTTCATCGGCCGCAACAGCTTCGTCGGCGCGAGCCGGCCGCTGCTGCCGCGCTGGCAACAGAAGCTGTTCCTGACCCTGGCGCGCCTGGCCTCGAGTGCCGGCGACTTTTTCGGCCTGCCGGCCAACCGCGTCGTCGAATTGGGCAGCCGCATCGAGATCTAGCGGCCGGGCTGCGTCTCGATGCGCCGTTTCATATACGGCGACTATGCCGGGCGCAGCGGGACCTTCTCGAAATCATATATCCATCGATTTAGGTAATGGAGCGTCCACCGCGGGACGCAACCGATGCCGCTTGTCGCCAGTCTGATCAAGATCGCAGCGCTTACGCTCGCGCTGCTCTGCGTCGACATAAAACCGATGAGCGCTCCGGTCGAAACGACCGGCGATTCAAAGTCGTGGCAATCGCATTGCCGGATCTACTTCGGTTGCGCGCCATCCGCCGGCCCGGCGGCCAGCACCGCCAACGGTGAGTAACGTTCGCGCTGAGGCGATGGTCGCGTAACGAGGAGAGTCATGGGCAACAAGGTCTTCAAGCTTCATGGGCCGTGCGTGGCGCTGCCGACGCCGCTCCGCGCCGGCGCCGTGGATTTTCCCGCGCTCGAAAGACTGTGCCATCGCCAGATCGATCACGGCATGGCCGCCCTCGTGCCCTGCAGCCCGACCGGCGAGGCCTCGTTGCTGACGGCCGGCGAACATCACCGCATCGTGGAGCGGACCGTGGCGGCGGCCGCAGGGCGCGTGCCGGTGATCGCCGGCGCCGGCAGCCACAACACGCAAATGGCCGTCGAGCTTGCGCGCTCGGCCGAACTGGCGGGCGCGCAGGCGCTGCTCTGCATCACGCCCTACTATCTGGAGCCGACCCAGGCTGGCCTGATCGCCCACTTCCAGGCAATCCACGACGCTGTCGGGATCCCGATCATCCTCCACGACGCGCCGGCCCGCATCGCCCGCCCGCTGGCCGAGGCCACGATCGAGCGCCTGGCCGAGCTGCCCCGCATCGTCGGCCTGAAGGATGCGACGGGCGACGTCGAGCGGGTGGGACGGCTGCGCTGGCGGTTCGGCGATCGGTTGGCATTGCTGTCCGGCGACGACGCCACGCAGGCGGCGCATCGCCTGGCCGGCGGCGACGGCTGTATCTCGGTGACGGCCAACGTGACGCCCGCGCTTTCGGCGGCGCTCCACAAAGCCTGCGATCGGCGCGAGACCGACGCCATCGCCCGCCTGGAAGGCATCCTGGCGCCGCTGCATGCGGCGCTCTTCCTCGAGGCCGATCCGATTCCGGTCAAGCGCGCGCTGCATCGCCTCGGCTTGATGGTCGACGGGTTGCGGCTGCCGCTGACGCCGCTCGGCGCGATGGGCGACATGAAACTCGCCAAGGTGCTGCAGACGGTCGTGCCGATCGAGAAGGAGGCGGAAGCGGTTGGGACCGTCCCCGGCCGCCCGCCCGTCAGGTCGCGGGCCGCCTAGGAGAAAAGCGATGACCGCCAGCAGCGTTCATCTCTCCGAGCGACCTGCGGCCGTAGGGTTCGCCAGGATCGGTCGCGTGGCCGCGACGATCCTGTGCCTTGCCGCAGTCGTCGTGCTCACCGTGGCTCTGCGCTCCGGCCTCTATGAGTATTTCCATGGCGGAGGGTGGGCGCTGAGAAGTCTTTCGAAGGTCCTTCTGACGACGGATGGCCTCTCTCTCGGCGAGATCGCCGCCGTTGGTCTGCTTGGCCTGGTGACGACCAGTTCGGTCATGCTGGGCGCGGTCCTCGGCCTTTATCTTCCGTTTCCCAAGAAGGTGTTGGCCGGCGTGCTCGCCTTCGCCGCCGGTTCGCTGATCGCAGCGCTCGCGATCGAGCTCGGCTTCGAGGGCGCAGACGATCTCGTCCGGCACGGCGCCAGCGTGCGCGGCGCCTGGGTGGCGATCGCCGGCGGCTTTGCCGTGGGCGCGGTCATCTACTATGTCACCTCGCTGTTCCTCGAGCAGAAGGGCGCCGCCCTTCGTTATCCGTCGCGCTTTCTGGAATACGCGCTCGACCGCAAGCGCCAGGCCGTCGGCGAAAAGCTCGCGCTGCTGTCGAAATGCGACCTGCTGCGCCATCTCCCGGCCGAGCAGATCGAACCGCTGCTCGATCGCGTCCAGGAGCGTGCCGCCAGGGCCGGCGAGATCGTGTTCCGCACCGGCGATCCGGGCGACGCTCTTTACATCATCGCGCACGGCGTCGTCGAAGTGCTGAACGGCAGCGACCAGCGCACGCTCGCGGAACTGGGCGACGGCCAGGCGTTCGGCGAAATGGCGCTGCTGAGCGAAGGCACGCGCACCGCCACCATTCGCGCCAAGGCCGACACCCGGCTGCTCACGATCGGCAAGGACGATTTCGACAGGTTGCTGGCCGAAAATCCCTTCCTCGACGAAGAGGTGCGCAAGCTCAGCCACGAGCGTGCCATCGCCAACCTGCGCAGCGGCGATGTCAACCCAACGCTGTGGGTGCAAACGGCACGCGAGAGCGTCGACCGACTGAGCCGAAGCGAGGAACACAGGCTCCTGCAGGAGGCCAAGCAGGGCAAAGGCGCCGGGCTTGCCATCGTCTTCGGCAACATCCTCGACACCATCCCGGGCTGCCTGGTGATCGGCGCCAAGTTCGCGGGCTTCGGCAACCTGTCGCTGACCCTGATCCTCGGCATCTTCCTCGGCGGCATTCCCGAAGCGGCAGCCAGCGCCACCATGCTGCGCAAGGCGGGCTATTCCGACCGCACGATCTTTCTCCTGTGGGCAAGCGTTCTGGCGACCGGTGTCGTGGCGGCGATCGCCGGCAAGCTTTTCATCAACGGCTCGGAATCGATGGCGGCCGTGCTCGCCCAGGCGGTGGCGGGGCGGCGCGATCCTGGCGTTGGTGACCCACGCCATGATTCCCGAGGCGCTGCACAAGGGCGGCTCCGGCATCGTGCTGCCGGTGGTCGGCGGCTTTCTGTTCGCGCTCTATCTCGCGCTGGTCGAGGCGGTGCCGATGTAGAAGCTGCCGCGTGGCGATCGCGCGGACCGACGCCGAATTCCTATGGTGCCTCTATGCCGGCGTGTCGCCAGCTGGCTGGCATTCCTATGCATCCGCGACCTTCTATGAGGATCCGATATTCCCTCAACGGTCGTGGCGAGAGCGTCATGGCTCCCAGTGCTGCCGGCTATCTGTTTCTGCTCGTCATCGGTTTTCTCTCCCTTGCCGCCACCGTGGCTGTCGCCGTGGCTGTCGCCGTCTCGGCTTACCGGCGAGGTCGCGGCATTCAGCCGGCAGATCCTCGACAGCGTCGGTGATCAGCCGCATCGCGCGCGGCAGCTGGGCGACGCGGTCGGAAGCCTCCTCGCCCACGTTCAATTGAGCCTCCCGGCGGCGGTGGCCCGAGCTTCAGGCCGGCACTGCCCAGCGCCATGGCGAAAGGCCTTCAGCCGGATGGCGGCCACGCGCGAGGCGGTCGGCGCCATCCCTCGGTTGACAGAAGAGACAGTTATATGCAATTAATAGTCAGTCGCAAATAAACTACTACCGTGCCGCCGACCTCTCCTGCCAAGACCGGACAGCGCGTCGACAGCAACCACAGCGATCCGGGCCGCCCCGTGCTCATCGTCGACAGCGCTGAGCTGATGGGCGGACGGCGCGAGCTGATCATTCGGCATGGCGCAGGCACCTACCGGCTGCGCATCACCGCCTCCAACAAGCTGATCCTGACGAAATAGGCATCGCGAATACGTGCCTGCTCGGACATAAACCCGCCGGATTCCCTGATGATATGATGCCGCAGGAGTAACCGGCATCGCATGGGCGACCGTCCCACCCTGATCCTGACCACGCGCCTGGGCGTGCGGCCGCTGGGCGTGCGCGGCGATCCGCTGCATGCCGTCGCAAGCCAGCTGCTGGCCGTGATCCGCCGGCGGCTGGGCGATGGGCCGGCCGACCTTCTGGCCGAGCCGCAGCTGCGCGAGACGGGCGACGGCATCGACTGGTATGCCGCGCGCTCAGGTTCCGTGCGTCGCCTCGCCGATCTCGACGCGAACGAGCGCGCCGGTGTCCTTGCCACCATCGAAAGCCATCTCGAGTCGATCCGCACGCTGGGCGCGCAACTGAAGGACTCCTCGGGCAGCGAGGAAGCGCGCCTGATCGGTCGCTCCCTGGAGCTCGCCACCACCCGCCCCTCGGACGACTTCGTCTACCTCGTCGACGGCCAGCCGGTGATCACGGCGTGGGGCTACGAGGCCGACGCCGCCGCCAGCCTGCAGGCTTTCGGAGCCCCGCCGGTACCCGTGCCGCCGCGGCCGGCGGCGATGCTGGCCAGCGCGCCCGTCCTGCTGCCCGCGCGCATCGGCTGGGCGCCCTGGCTGAGCGCCTTGCTGTTCGGCCTTCTGCTGCTTCTTCTGCTGCTCATCACATCGTGGCTGTTGCGCGCCTGTTCGCCGGTCGATCCGACCCTGAACCTCGCCACGCTGGAAACGCCGGCGCCGCCCGCGCCCGAGCCGCCGCCCGATCCGACGCCGGTGCTGAAGGCCTCGCTCGATGACGCGCAGGCCGACGAGAACAAGCTCAAGGCCGAACTCGCCGCGCTGGAGACCTCCCTCAAGGACAAGGTCGCGCAGTGCAAGCCGATCGAGCCGCCCAAGCCGCCACCGCCCCCTCCGCCGCCGGTGCAAGCGGCAAGGCCGCCGCCGCCGCCCCCTCCACCGCCGCCCCAGCAGCAGGCCGCCGTGCCGGCCGCGCCGCCCGTCAGCCGGCCGCCGCCGGGCCAATTGCCCTGCAACTGGTCAGGCGATTCCGGCGGCGAGGGCGTCACGCGCAACAGACACTATCTGGGCGACAGGCCTGGATTCGTGGCCATCAACTACAACCTGTATGTGAAGCCGGACGACATCAAAGTGATCTATCGTGGCCAGGTGCTGGCCGGCACCGGCGGGCCGCGCAGCGGTCGCGGCGGCTTCGGCTTCGATTGGAGGCCGGTCGCCGGGGATTATTCGGTCGACGTCGTCGTAACAGGTGAGATGTTTGGCACGCGCTGGACGTACGCCATGATTTGCCCGCGCTGAGGAACAGGGATGGCTGCAGGCCCGCTTCTCGTCAGTGAACCGTTGCAGCGCTACCGCGCGCTGGGCATGGCGGGCGATCCCGTGTGGCGCGCCGCCGGCCAGCTGCGCACGGCCATCGCCGCGCGGCTCTCGCGCCAGCACGCCGACTTGCTGGCGATTCCCGAAGTCGATCCGACCGGCCAACGCATCGACTGGTATGCCCCCTTCGAGGGCGAGGCGCGCAAGCTCAGTGAGCTCGGCGACGCCGAACGTGCGCCGATCCTGGACGAGGTGCACCGCCTGCACGGCGAGATCGCGGGACTCGCGGACTCGATGGAAGCGCCGCAACGCTCCAGCGCCGAACGCAACTTCGCCCGCCTGCTGCGCCATGCGCTGACGGCGCCCGGCGAGGACGCGCTCTATGTCGTGGACGGCAAGCCGGTCATGACCTTCTGGGGGTTCAGCGCCGACGCTGCTCTGCCCGGCGTCTTCCTGGCAAGCCCGCCGGCGGCACCACGACCTGCCGTGGGTGCCCGAGCGATTCCCGAGGCCGTTCTCGCCTCGGCGCCCGCCGTCGCCGCCGCCGGCACGCGCTCGGCGTGGTGGCAGTGGCTGCTGCTCGGCATGCTGCTGATGCTGCTGCTGGCGCTGCTCGCCTGGCTGGTGCGACCCTACCTGCCGCATATCGAGCCTTACCTCGAAGCCGAAGCGCGCGACCGAGCGCTGAGCCTTGCCGTGCGCCAGCCGCTCGAGCTGCAGCAGACGCGCGTCGGCACGCTGCAGCAGGACAATGAGAATCTTCGCCTCGAGCTCGCCCGCCTGACCGACGAGCTGTCACGCCGCGGCGGCGATTGCGCGGCCGGCATCATCGGACCGGGCGGCACGATCGTGGGCGCCGTGAATGGCCCACCGATCGAACGCGGCGCGGCGCCCGATGGGCCGCCCGTCGGCGACGTCAACGTGGCCGGCAAGGATATGGGCAAGGATCAAGGCAAAGGCCCTGACGACAAGCAAGGCAAGGGCCCCGACGACAAGAATGTCGACAAGGGTGAGCTCAAAGGCCCCGATCCCCAGGACAAGAACAACGACAAGGACAAGAACAACGACAAGGACAAGAACGCCGCCAAGGAGGAGCCCAAGCCGCTGGTCGTGCCGCCCGACGCCAAGCAGAAGCAGGAGCTGGGCTTCCTGAAGGGCGACTGGCGCTCGCGCACCGGCCTCGCCACGGTGACCGGCGAGCGCGACATTCGTCCGAGCTACACCCTGGACGACAAGGGCAAGGGCAAGGTCTCGTTCGTGCAGAAGAACGGCACCACCTGCGAGGCGCCGGCCGAGGCGCGTTGGGACGGTGCCAAGCTCGTGATCGAGGAGAAGTCCAATCCCAAGTGCGCCGACGGGCGCACCTATGCCCGCAATACGGTCAATTGCGAGGTTGGCGCCGATGGGGTTGCCAAATGCAGCGGCAGCCAGCCCGGCGACTCGCGCAGCTATCACGTGCAGATCGGCCGTTGATTCCTTACACTTAGTGCACAGTTTGACATCGTGACATGAGCGACCTTGCCCGCCTGCCGAGCTACCCCAGCCCGACGACGCTGATCGCCCGCTCCGGCATTCAGTTCCTCGATTTCGGCTTCGATCCCGTGCGCCTCAAGGTGCGCGAATGGGGTTTCCACGACGCCGCCGGCAACAAGGCGGTCGACGACCTGGTGCAGCTCGACTTCGACGAGGTGCGCGGCCAGTACGAGGTGGTCGAAGGCGGCCGCCGCCGCGCCGCCGAGCCCAATCTCGTGGTCACCGCCAAGGATGCGCTGGCGCCGTTTCTCGACAAATGGGTGCCCGTGCCCTTCCTGCAGGTGCGGCCGAACAACCAGTTCCGCGAAGGCCCGGCCGACTGGGCGCGGGTGCGCGTGGTCGATCTCGAGGTGCGCTATGGCGCGGGCTATCGCGACGAACAGGGCAACCGCTACCGCGCCGTGCTGGCCTTCGACACCGGCCTGATCGCCGAGGCCGAGGGCCGCGCCTATCTGGCACCCTCGCCCAAGGACGTGACGTCGGGCGCGCTCTTCACGCTCGCCCCGCAGCAGCGCGCCAATCACTGGCTGCTGCGCCAGGGCTGGATGAGCCAGTGGCTCGAGGAGCTGTTTCGCGAACTGCATCCGCGCGCCACGCTCGAGGAGATCGAGGGCGACATCAAGCAGAAGCCGCAGGAGGCGGTCGCCCGCTATCTCGCCTTCCTCGGCCTGCTGGCCGATGCCGTGCACTTTCCGCCGATCAAGCTGGTCGGCGACGCCGAGCGGCCGGGCCGCGGCGCCATCGAGGTCGACCTGGTGCTCGATGTCGGCAACTCGCGCACCTGCGGCCTGCTGATCGAGGCGGCGGGCGAGCTCGGCATCAACCTCAACGACTCCTACGAGCTCGCCTTGCGCGATCTCTCGCATCCCGAGGTCGTGCACACCAAGCCGTTCGAATCGCGGGTCGAGTTCGCGCAGGCCTGGTTCGGCAAGAACCATCTGTCGCGCCTGGGCGGCCGCGCCGACGCCTTCATGTGGCCGACCATGACGCGGGTCGGGCCGGAAGCGACACGGCTTGCCGCGCGTCGGCGTGGCACCGAAGGCAACACCGGCATGTCGAGCCCCAAGCGCTATTTGTGGGACGAGGAACCGCAGACGCGCGAATGGCGTTTCAACGTCGCCTATGCCCAGGACCAGACGGCGATGCCGGCGGCCGGCGGACCGATGGCGCAGCTCGTCAACCAGAAGGGCGAGCCGCTGCATCTGGTCGACCCCGACGCCGATTCCGCCGACCACCTGCCGGTGTTCGAGCCGCTCTATTCGCGCTCCTCGATCATGACCTTCGTGCTGTCCGAGGTGCTGCTGCAGGCGCTGACCCTGATGAATTCGCCGCAGCAGCGTGGCCGGCGTGCCCATGCCGAGACGCCGCGGCGGCTGCGCCGCATCGTGCTCACCCTGCCGACCGGCATGCCGCTCGCCGAGCGCCTGATCTTCCGCAAGCGCGCCGAGGCGGCGCGCGACCTGGTGTGGATGATGATGGGCTGGAAGCTCGACGATCCGGCGGCGCCGGCGCCGCGCGTGCTGACCGACTGGGACGAGGCGAGCTGCACCCAGCTGGTCTATCTCTACACCGAGGTCGCGCGCAATTTCGGCGGCGACGCGCGGCGCTTCTTCCAGATCACCAGCAAGCCGCGCGGCCGGCCGGCCGACGGCACGCTCAGCATCGCCAGCATCGATGTCGGCGGCGGCACCACCGACCTCATCATCAATTCCTACCACCTCGAGGGCGCCGGCACCTCGGTGACCCTGTTTCCCGAGCAGAAATTCCGCGAGGGCTTCAACGTGGCGGGCGACGACATCCTGTTGCGCGTCGTGCAGGGCCATGTGCTGCCGCCGATCGAGGCGGCGATGCGCGCCGCCGGCATCGCCAACCCCACCGACCTGATGGCCGAGCTGGTGGGCGGCGACCGCGGCGGCGAGGACGTGATCCAGCGCAACCTGCGCCAGCAGTTTGCGCTGCAGATCGCCCATCCGCTGGCGCTGGAGTTCATGCGCGCCGCCGAGACCTACGATCCGACATCGGGCGTGGTCGCCGCCGAGCCGCGACCCTACGACTCGTTTTTCTCCGAGGGCTCGAAGCCGTCCGAAGAAGTCGTGACTTTCGTCAACGAGGCGGCGCGCAAGCGCGGCGCCAAGGACTTCGACCTCAAGACCACGGTCTTTCCGGTCGACTTGCCCAGCCTCGACAAGACGGTGCGCGCCGAGATGGCCCGCGTGCTGGCGCCGCTCGCCGAGATCGTCCATGCCTACGATTGCGACGTGCTGCTGCTGTCGGGCCGGCCGTCGCGCCTGCCCGGCATCCGCTCGCTGGTGATGGAGCTGCTGCCGCTGCCGCCGGAGCGCGTGATCTCGCTGCACGAATACCGCGTCGGCGCCTGGTATCCGTTCCGCGACGCGCGCCTCAGGGTCGAGGACCCCAAGACCACGGTCGCGGTGGGCGCCATGATCGCGGCGCTGGCGCAGTCGCAGCTCCCCGACTTCTCCTTCCGCTCCGATCTCCTGCGTTCCAAGAGCATCGCCAGGTTCATCGGCAAGCTCGATGGCGGCGGCCGGCTGCAGCGCGAGGACCTGGTCTACCGCGACGTCGACCTCGACAACCGCGAGTACGAGCTGCCCGAGGTCGCCTTCGAGTTCCGCGGGCCGATGTGGCTGGGCGCCCGCCAGCTCGACCTGGTGCGCTGGCCGGCGGCCCGGCTCTACGCGCTGGAATTCGCCAAGCCCGAATATGCCGAGCGCCATGCCCGCGAGACGCCGTTCAAGATCGCGCTCGCCCGCGTCAAGCCCAAGGACAAGGACTCGGGCGACGTCGAGCGCTTCCGCCTGCGCCAGGTCACCAACCGCGACGGCCGCGCCGTCGCGCTCGACCGCCTGACGCTCCGTCTGCAAACGCTGCCGCGCCGTGAGGGCTACTGGCTCGACACGGGCATGCTCAAGACCGGTTAGGACCATGGACACCGTCGATCTCAAACTGGCCCAGGACTGCGAGACGCTGGCCGTCGCCGCCAGCGAAGGCGTCAACTGGCTGAAAGGCGCGGCCGAGCAGTCGCCCACGGTGGCGCAGCAGGCGCCGTCGCTGATCAGCGAACTGCAAAAGGTCCGCAACCAGAGCCGCAAGCTGGCGCGCGCCGCCCGCCGCCGCATGTGCGTCGGCGTGTTCGGGCCGAGCCAGGCCGGCAAGTCCTACCTGGTCTCGATCCTGGCCAGCCGCGACGGGCGGCCGATGCAGGCGCAGTTCGGCGACCAGAGCTACGACTTCCTGCGCGAGATCAACCCGCCGGGCAATCGCGAATCGACCGGCCTGGTGACCCGCTTCGGCCTCGGCCTGAGCGCCGGCGACAAGGACTTCCCGGTCCGCGTGCGGCTCTTGACCCAGACCGACATCGTCAAGATCCTGGGCAACTCCTTCCTGCTCGACTTCGATCACCAGAAGGCGGCCTTCGAGCACCCCGACGGCGGCACCATCCGCAAGCGCCTGGCCGAGCTTCGCCTCAAGGCGGCGCCGGCGCCGCTGGGCGACCTCGACGCCGACGACGTGCTCGACCTGATCGAATATTTCGACACCTTCTTCGCCGGCGTCACCTCGGAGCTGCGCACCGATTTCTGGCGCGAGGCCATCGAGCTGGCGCCGCGCCTCTCGGGCCACGACCGCGCCCGGCTGTGGTCGGTGCTGTGGTACGACTTCCAGCCCTTCACCGACCTTTACCTCACGCTGTACGACGGGCTGCAGAAACTGTCCTTCGCGCCCGAGGCGCTGCTCGGTATGGACGCGCTGATCCCGCGCGAGAAGAGCATCGTCGACGTCCTCACGCTCGACCGTCTCGGCGCCGACGCCGAGGACACGCTGCAGGTGCGGCCCAAGCAGGCCGACGGCCGTTCCGCGGCCGATGCCGAGCTGCCGCGCTCGCTGATCTGCGCGCTCACCGCCGAACTTAGCGTCGCCATCGCCGAGAAGCCGTGGGATTTCTTCGACCACACCGACCTGCTCGACTTCCCGGGCGCCCGCTCGCGGCTGAAGCTCGCCAACTTGGCCGACGTCGCCAAGGCCAAGGGCGTGGCCGAAGGCGCCAATCCGCTGCGCGAGCTGCTGCTGCGCGGCAAGGTCGCCTATCTCTTCCAGCGCTACTCGGCGGAGCGCGAGCTGTCGGCCATCCTGCTCTGCATCCCCGACGGCAACCAGGAGGTCCGCGACCTCTCCGACATGATGACGGCGTGGATCGACCAGACGATCGGCGCCACCCCGGCCGATCGCGCCAAGCAGAAGAACGCGCTGTTCCTGGTGCTGACCAAGATGGATCGCGAGTTCGAGCAGAAGGCGGGCGAGACCGAGGAATCGCGCAAGCTGCGCTGGTCGGCCAGGCTCAACAACTCGCTGATCAACAATTTCCGCGGCGAGTGGCCGGCCAACTGGGACGGCCAGCCGTTCGACAACACCTTCTGGCTGCGCAATCCGACGGTGATCGACGAGCGGCTGATGGACTACGACGCCGGCCGCGAGCAGGGCATCGCCGAGGCGTTCGCCGCTCGCGCGCTCGAGCTGCGCGGCCATTTCATGGAGAATGCCGACGTCCGGCGCCATTTCGCCGATCCGGCGCGCGCCTGGGACGAGGCCTTCAGGGCCAATGACGGCGGCGTGGCCTATCTGGTGAAGAGCCTGACGCCGGTCTGCGATCCGGCGATCAAGCGCGCCCAGGTGCGCGGCCAGCTCGAAATCCAGATCCGCCGCCTGGTCGACCGCCTCGCCGGCTTCCACAGCGCCGCCGACGGCGATTCCCGTGCCAAGAAGCGCGATCTGGTGCATACCGTGCTGCGCGGGCTGTCGACCTGCATCCAGCAGCAGCTGTTCGGCGAGCTGATGGCCGCCCTGCAGATCGCCGATTCGGCGCTGCGCGAGATCTATTTCCGCATCTCCACCGCGCGGCCCTCGGATGAAACCAACGGCCGGAACGGCAAGCCACCGACCCAGGTGGCCCAGTCGACCGGCGCCGCCGTCGATCTCGGCGCCATCTTCGCCGACGTGTTCGGCGAAGATGCCGGCCGCAGCGCGCCGCCCTCGGGCGTGCTGGAAGACCGCGCCGAGCGTTTCGCCCGCGAGGCGGCGGAGTACTGGCTGGAGAACATGCGGCGCATCGGCGCCGATGAGAAGGCGCTGTCGCATTTCGGCGTCGACCGCCAGCATCTCGGCTGGCTGATCGACGAGCTGGTGGTGGGCGCCCATCGCCTGAAGCTGCTCGACCAGCTGAGCCACGAGGTGCGCGAGCTGGAGAACGCCGCCAACGCCAAGTGGGAGGAGATCGCCGAGCGCCAGGTGCGCACCGCCTCCTCGACCCTGAACGGCTATGTGAGCGCGATGGGCTTCGACCGCCTGCCGCTCGACCAGCGGCCGGGCCTGCCGCCCAATGCGCCGATGCGGCGCGTCTTCGAGGGCCCGACGATGGTGAACGGCGCGCCGAAGCTCAGCGAGGATCCGCAGCCGATCTACGCCGACTACTGCAGGGACTGGATGCGGGCCTTCCTGCAGCTCGCCATGGACAATGTCGGTTACGAGGGCGGCCGCGAGATCACGCCGGAGCAGAACGACCGGCTGGGCGCCATCCTGCGCGCCGTGCCCGCCTAAGGCGGCGTCGTGCCGATCCGCGCTTCCGTCGAGGGCCTGCCCGAGCCGGGCCACGCCATCTTGAGGATCAGCGATCTTGACGCCGCGCCGGAGGGGCTGGCGATCTCGATCCAGCGCCAACAGGGTCCCGATTCGCATCTCGCCGACGACGGCTGGCGGCGCACCGAGGCCTGGCTGCTGCCCGAAAGGGTCGAGCGCAAGCGCAGTGTAATGGAATTCCATCTCGGGCCGGAGATCTGCGATCGGCTGGCCGGCATCGCCACCGTTCGGCTGCGCGTGAAGGAGCCCGATATCGGCGTCGTCGCCACGACCGTGATCGCCTGGCCGGCGATGCTGACCTCGGGCGCCACCGATCCGTCGAGCCGGCTCTACGACGATACGGTGCGCCTGCACCGCGCCGCGGCGCCGCCGCCTCCGCCGCCAGAGCCGGCACCCGAGCCGGAGCCGGAACTGCCGCCGCCTCTACCGCCGCCGCGGCCCGAGCTGCGCGCTTCGCGCGCCCTCGATCCCGGCCCACGCCGGCGTTCCGGCGCCGTGGGCTGGCTGATCACCGCGATCGTGCTCGTGGCACTCGCGGGCGGCGGCTACTACGCCTACACGACCTATTTCCAGAAAGAGGCCCAACCCGTTGCCGAGGCGCCGAGCGCGCCAGTCGCACCAACACCGACACCGGATCTCGGCATGGCCAAGAAGTCGGTGCGCGACGTGGTCGGCGAATATCTCGCTACCAAGCCCACGCCCGAAGCGATGCTGGCCAAGGCGCGCGACTACGCCAAGGCGGGCGACATGGCCGCCGCCTTCCTGCTCTTCCGCCGCGCCGCCGAAACCGGCAACGCGGCCGCCCAGCTCGAACTCGCCGCTTTCTTCGACCCGCTGAGCCAACCGGCGCGCGGCGGCTTCACGCCCGACGGCGCGCGCGCCGTCGACTGGTACGAACGTGCGGCGCTGGCGGGCAACAGCGAGGCGCAGCGCAAGCTCGGCCTGCTGCTGGCCAAGGGCGGCGCGGGCCTGGCGGCCGATACGGCGAAGGCCAAGACCTGGCTGCAACAGGCGGCGGCGCAGAACGACGCCGACGCCAAGAAGGCGCTGGAGGCACTGCCGAAGTAGCCGTCGCCGGCCGCTTCCGGCTCCAGTCGACAAGAAAGTGGAGCGCTCCTAGAGCGCCATTCTGGTGTGCAGATCCACCATGATCCACAGGCTGCCGCCCAGCATGATGCCGAGCAGGACGGCGGTGAAGGCGATCGCCAGCAGGTTCTCGCGCGGCGTCGTTGCAAAGTTCAAATGCAGGAAGAAGCGCAGGTGGACCAGGATCTGCAGCACCGCCGCCGCGGCGATGACATAGATGATGCGTGACGGCGGCAGCGCGTGGGTGGCGACCAGGTAGAAGGGGATCGCCGTCAGCACGACGGCGAGCACGAAGCCCACGAAGTAGGAGAGAAGGCCGTGGCGTTCCATCACAGCAACCCCGGAAGGTAGACGACCGAGAAGATGCCGACCCAGGCGATATCGAGGAAGTGCCAGAACAGGCCGAGCCGGAACAGGCGCGAGACCACCGGCACGGAGAGTCCCTTGAAGAGGACCTGGCCGCTCATGATCAGGATCCAGATCAGGCCGACGCTGACATGCGTGCCGTGGGTGCCGACCAGGGTGAAGAAGGCCGACAGGAAGCCGCTGCGGTCGGGCCCCGCGCCGGCTGAGATCAGGCCCAGGAACTCGCGAATCTCGAGGAAGATGAAGCCCGCGCCCAGCACGAAGGTCAGGAGCAGCCACGACAACACGGCCGGACGGCTGCCCGCCTTCGACGCCAGCGAGGCGAAGCCGAACGTGGTGCTGCTCACCAGCAGCAGCACCGTCTCGAGCGCGGCATTGTTCAGGCTGAACAGCGTCTTGCCGGACGGTCCGCCCGCCGTGTTGCCGACCATGATGCTGTAGGTCATGAACAGCAGGCCGAAGATCACGGCGTCGCCCATCAGGTAGAGCCAGAAGCCCAGCGCGCGCTGCTCGTGGGTTTCCGACAGCGGTTCGTGGCCGGACGGCATCGCGGCGACGTCGACGCTCATCGCCGGCTGCCGATCTGGTTTCGGAGCGCGCGGTAGCGCGCCACCTCGATGCGCTCGACCTCGGCGGCCGACAGCACGAACTCGGACTCGTCATCGGAGGCGCGCAAAGCCAGCGTCACCCACATGGCAAGGCCGCACACGATCACCAGCCACCAGATCTGCCAGACCACGCCGAAGCCCAGCACGAAGGCCAGCCCGCCCATTACGACGCCGACGGCGGAATTCTTCGGCATCTCGATGTCCTCGTAGGCGCGCGGCGGCCGGTAGACCACGCCACGCTCCTTCATGTCGACCAGCGGCTCGCGGTCGCGGATCTCGGGCAACACCGCAAAATTGTAGGGCGGCGGCGGCGACGAGGTCGCCCATTCGAGCGTGCGGCCATCGTAGGGATCGCCGGTGACGTCGGCTGCCTTGCGCCGGTCGCGGATGCTGACGGTGAGCTGGATGACCAGGCAGGCGATGCCGATCAGGATGAGGACCGCGCCCATCGACGCCGCGATCAGCCAGGGCTGCCAGCTCGGGTCGTTGTACTGTTCCATGCGCCTGGGCATGCCCATGAAGCCCAGCACGTAGAGCGGCATGAAGGCGAGATAGAAGCCGATCATCCAGAACCAGAAGGCCGCGGTGCCCCACGGCTCGTTCATCCTGAAGCCGAACGCCTTGGGGAACCAGTACATGTAGCCGGCGAGATAGCCGAACAGCACGCCGGGGATGATCATGTTGTGGAAGTGCGCGACCAGGAAGGTCGTGTTGTGCATCAGGAAGTCGGCCGGCGGCATGGCCAGCAATACGCCCGTCATGCCGCCGATGACGAAGGTCACGATGAAGCCCACCGTCCACAGCATCGACGGATGGAAGGTGATGCGGCCGCGATACATGGTGAGCAGCCAGTTGAACACCTTAACGCCGGTCGGCACGGCGATGATCATGGTGGTCACGCCGAAGAAGGCGTTGACGTTGGCCGACGAACCCATGGTGAAGAAATGGTGCAGCCAGACGGTGAAGGAGAGGATGGCGATCGCCGCGGTGGCGTAGACCAGCGATTCGTAGCCGAACAGGCGCTTCCGGGAGAAGGTCGACACGACCTCGGAGAACACCCCGAACGCCGGCAGGATCAGGATGTAGACCTCCGGATGACCCCAGATCCAGAACAGGTTGGGGTAGTTCATCATGTTGCCGCCCAGCTCATTCGTGAAGAAATGCATGCCGAGCAGGCGGTCGAGCACCAGCAGGCCGCAGGCCACGGTGAGCGCCGGGAAGGCGAAGGCCATCAGCACGGAGGTGCAGAGCGCCGTCCAGGTGAACGGCGTCATGCGCATCAGGCCCATCCCGGGGGCGCGGCGCTTCAGGATGGTGACGACGAAGTTTATGCCCGACAGGGTCGAGCCGATGCCGCTGATCAGGAGCGCCCAGATCCAGTAGTCGACGCCGACGCCCGGATTGGCCTCGATGCCCGAATAGGGCGGATAGCCGGTCCAGCCGGCGGTCGAGAACTTGCCGATCACCAGCGACACCATGACCAGCGCCGCGCCGGCCGAGGTCAGCCACAGGCTGAGCGAGTTCAGGAACGGGAAGGCGACGTCGCGCGTGCCGATCTGCAGGGGCACGGCAATGTTCATCAGCCCGGTCATGAACGGCATGGCCATGAAGAAGATCATGATCGTGCCGTGCGAGCTGAAGATCTGGTCGAAATGCTCGGGCGGCAGGTAGCCGCCGTTGTCGAGCGCCATCGCCTGCTGGGCGCGCATCATGATGGCGTCGACGAAGCCGCGCATCAGCATGATGAGCGCCAGCACGATGTACATCACGCCGATGCGCTTGTGGTCGAGGCTGGTCAGCCACTCGGTCCACAGGTACTTCCACGCCTTGAGCCAGGTGACGACGACGAAGACGATGGCCGCGCCGCCCACCGTGACCAGGGCGCCGGTCGCGGCGATGGCGCTGTAGAGCGGCAGGGCGTCGATTGTCAGTTTGCCGAACATGCGCGCTATCTCCGGGCCGGCGCGACCGGCGGCGGGCTGCCCGCCTGCACATGATGGCCGTGGGTGTACTTGGCGATGATCGAATCGAACAGCCGGGGCTCGACCGCCGAATAGTAGGCGATCGGCACCAGCCGGCTCTTCTCGGCGAGCTTGGCGTAGGCGGCGGCGTCGAGCTTGTCCGGCGCCTGCCTGGTCTTGGCCACCCAGGCGTCGAAATCCGCCGGCGAAGTGGCCACCACCTCGAAGAACTGGTCGGAGAAGCCGCCGCCGCTGTACTGCGTGTTGCGGCCGACGAACTTGCCGGGCGCGTTGGCCAGCATCTGCAGGCGCGTCTGCATGCCGGCCATGGCATAGATCTGGCCGGCGAGGGCCGGCACGTAGAAGGAATTCATCACCGTGTCGGAAGTGATCCGGAGGCTGATCGGCCGCCCGGCGGGGATCGCCATCTGGTTCACCACGGCGATGCCCTGCTCGGGATAGATGAACAGCCACTTCCAGTCCTGCGCCACCACCTGGATGTCGAGCGGCGGGACGTCGGAGGCGATCTCGCGGTAGGGATCGAGCTTGTGCGTGCTGCGCCACACCAGCACTCCGACGGCGATCACGATCAGCGCCGGCACCAGCCAGACCACGGCGTCGACCTTGGCCGAGTAGGCCCAGTTGGGCTCGTAGCGCGCTCGGTTGGAGGCGCGGTAGCGCCAGGCAAACAGGAGGGCCATGACGATGACCGGCACGACCACGATCAGCATCACCGAGAAGGCGTCGATCAGCAGGCCGCGCTCGGCGTCGGCGATCGGACCCTTGGGATTGAGGACGACCGCTCGGTCGCACGCACCGGCCAGAAGCGGCGCCCCCACGGCCATGACCCAGCGATACGATCTAGTGAAAGCCTGCGTCACGCCCCCGACCCGTACCCTTCATTGAGGATCGGGAATGAGAGTGAAGCTACCTATTGTGTTGGGCAACGATTCTTTTTGCCGACCTCGGCGCTTCACAAACGCCGCGACGACACGAAATCGTCTTACGTCTTGCGCTCCGGCAGCGCGCCGGCCGGCGCCGGCGTGGAGGGCGGCGTGGTCTTGCCCAGCGGATCCTTGATGGTGCAGACGTCGGCCTTCAGCCGGTCCTTCAACATCGCGATCTGGTCCTCGATCTGCTTGTTGGCCGCCTTCTGCTTGTCGATCTGATCCTCCAGCGCCTTGACCTGCGCGGCGTCGGGACCCGGCGGCGCGGGCGGCGGCGGCGGCGCGGGCAGCTGCACCGCCACGTTCACGATTGGGCGGTAGAAGAGGTACCAGCCGAGGCCCAGTCCGACGGCGAGCATAAGAAAGCCGCCCACCAGGCTGCCGAGGATCAGCGGCCAGCGGGGTCTCGGACGATCGGGCAACGGCTCGTTTTCGGCCATGGGACAGTTGGGCTCCGGGTAGGGTAGCCAGTCAATACCCGCCGAGCGGCGGAATTTGGGCGGGCCCGAGGCTGTAACGGGGGCGCCATGAGCAAATCTCCTGCGGGGCCGCTTGCGATGCCGGCCCGGCAATATAAGTGTATTTGCACATAGAGCCGGCGCCCTCGACCCGCCCAGCCGCGGCGTCTAGGGTCGCCCGCCAGTAGCGAGGCTCATCGCGAAGGAGCGTTCCATGACTGCCTGTATCGTCGGATGGTCGCACGGAAAATTCGGCAAGCTCGACGGCGAGACCAGCGAATCATTGATCGTGAAGGCCGCCAGCGAGGCCATCGCCCATGCCGGCATCGAGCCCAAGGATGTCGATGTCATCTATGTCGGCAACATGAATGGCGGCTTCGTGCGCCAGGAATTCCACTCCTCGCTGGCGCTGCAGACGCATCCGGACCTCCGCTTCAAGCCCAGCACGCGGGTCGAGAATGCCTGCGCCACCGGCTCGGCCGCGATCCACATGGGGCTGAACACCCTGGCCGCCGGCAAGGCGCGTTTCGTGCTGGTCGTGGGCGTCGAGAAGATGACCGAGCTGAACAGCACACAGGCGGGCGAGGTGCTGATCAAGGCCTCGTATGTGGCCGAGGAAGCCAATATCGAGGCGGGCTTCGCCGGCATCTTCGGCAAGATCACCTCGGCCTATTTCCAGCGCTACGGCGACAAGTCCGACGCGCTGGCCAAGATCGCGGTCAAGGCCCACAAGAACGGCGCCAAGAATCCCTACGCGCACTTCCAGAAGGAGTTCGCCTACGAGTTCTGCCGCAATCCCTCGGACAAGAACCCGTTCGTCGCCGGTCCGCTCAAGCGCACCGACTGCTCGCCGGTGACCGACGGCGCCGCGGCCGTGATCCTGACCGACGTGCAGACCGCGCTCGGCATGAAGCAGGCGATCGCCTTCCGCGCCGCCCAGCATGTCAACGACTTCCTGCCGATGAGCAAGCGCGACATCATCAAGTTCGAAGGCCCGCAGCTTGCCTGGCAGCGCGCGCTCGCCGAGGCCAAGCTCGACCTGCTCGACCTCTCCTTCGTCGAAAGCCACGACTGCTTCACCTCAGCCGAGCTGATCGAGTACGAGGCGATGGGATTGACCGCGCCCGGCGAGGGCGAGCGGGCGATCCACGAGGGCTGGGTCGAGCGCGACGGCAAGCTGCCAGTCAATGTCTCGGGTGGGCTCAAGGCCAAGGGCCATCCGGTCGGCGCCACCGGCGTCAGCATGCACGTGATGTCGGCCATGCAGCTCTCGGGCACCGCGCCGGGCGGCCTGCAACTGCCCAAGGCCCGGATCGGCGGCGTGTTCAACATGGGCGGCGCGGCGGTTGCCAACTACGTGAGCATCCTCGAGCCCTTGCGCTGAAGCAGACTCCGCCGAGGTCGATCCTGCGGCTTCGGCCTCGACGGCAAGACGCGCCCGCTCGGACGCCTCGGCCAGGGCGCAGGGACTAAAGCCTCGATTGCGCGCCCGCATCCTCGACGAAGTGCGTTATGCAGCGTGACCGTTCGACGGACAGTTTGACCTCAGCCTGAGGAGCGCGCGCAGCGCGCGTCTCGAAGGGTGGGCAGGGAACACGGTGTCTGTGGCCCATGCTTCGAGACGGCCGCTACGCGGCTCAGGGCGGGGATTACCCCGCCCGACTCAGCATGAGGTGTTGTTGCGTCGAACAGCCGACCTACACCACCGGGCTCGCGCCGCCGTCGACGTTGATGGCGACGCCGGTGATGAAGGAGCCGGCGTCGGAGCACAGGAAGCAGGCCATGCGGGCGAATTCCTCCGACTTGCCGATGCGGCCGATCGGGATGCGGCCCTTGGCCATGCCCTCGAGGAACTGCTCGTAGCTCTTGCCGTCGTTGGCGGCCTTGTGGCGCCGCGCCCACTGGTCGCTTTCGATCAGGCCGACCAGCATGGCGTTGACCAGGACATTGTGCGGGGCGTTCTCCTTGGAGAGCGCCTTGGTGAGGGCGAGACCCGCGGCGCGGCTGACGCTGGTTGGCGTGCTGTCGGCGCCCGGCGCCTTGGCGCCGATGTTGAGGACGTTGACGACGCGGCCCCACTTGCGCTCGCGCATGCCGGGCAGCGCGAGACGCAGCAGGCGGATGGCGGCGAACAGCTTGAGATCGAGATCGCCCTGCCAGTCCGCGTCGGTCACCGTGTCGAACGCCTTGGCGTGGCTGATGCCGGCATTGTTCACCACGATGTCGACCTTGCCGAAATCGGCCACCACCTTCTTCCAGGTGTCGGCGATGGGCTGCGCCTTGGCGACGTCGCAGGAATAGACCTCGATCTTGGCGTTGGTCTTGCCGGCGGCCTTGGCGACTTCGGCCTTGGCGGCGGTGAGCGCGTCCATCTTGCGCGCCAGCAGCGCCACCGAGGCGCCGGACGCGGCGAATTCCTTGGCCATGGCCAGACCGAGGCCCGTGCTCGAACCGGTGATCACGGCCACCCGGCCGTCCATGCGTACGTCCATTGTTTCCCCCTCCGATGGTCTGAAAACCTATCTCTTGAGTGTAGCGATTGCGGCCAGCACGCGCTCGGGGGTGGCCGGCGCATCGAGCCGCACTGCGGTCCTGTGATCGGCGACGGCCGCGACCGCGTCCTTGAGGGCGGTCCACACGGCGGTGGCGAGCAGCAGCGGCGGCTCGCCGACCGCCTTGGAGCGGAAGATGGTGGCCTCGCGCGACGGCGCGTTGTCCAGCATCCGGACGTTGAACACGGCGGGCACGTCTCGGCTGCCCGGGATCTTGTAGGTCGAGGGCCCTATGGTGCGTAGCCTGCCCGCCTTGTCCCACCACAGTTCCTCGCAGGTGAGCCAGCCCTGGCCCTGCACGAAGGCGCCCTCGATCTGGCCGAGATCGATCGCGGGATTGAGCGAGGCGCCGCAATCCTGCACCAGGTCGGCGCGCAGCACGCGGCTCTCGCCGGTCAGGATGTCGATCACCACCTCGGCCGCCGCCGCGCCGAAGGAGAAATAGAAGAACGGTCGGCCGCGCATCGCGGCGCCATCCCAGTGGACTTTGGGCGTCTTGTAGAAGCCGGTGGCCGACAGCGACACGCGGCCCACCCAGCAGAGCCTGGCCAACTCGCCGAAGCTCAGGACCTGGTTGCTGCCGGGTTTGGCGATGCGCACGGTGCCGTCGGCGAATTCGACGTCGGCGGGTGCAGTACCAAAATGCTCGGCGGCGAAGGCCACCATGCGCTGCTTGAGGGTGTTGGCGGCCTCCCACGCCGCCCAGCCGTTCAAATCAGAGCCGGTCGAGGCCGCCGTCGGCGAGGTGTTGGGCACCTCGGCGGTCGAGGTGGCGGAGGGCCGGATGCGGTCGATGTCGACCTTGAACACCTCGGCCACGACCTGGGCCACCTTGACGAACAGCCCCTGCCCCATCTCGGTGCCGCCATGGTTCAGGCGGATCGAGCCGTCGGTATAGACATGGACCAGCGCCCCAGCCTGGTTCATGTGCGGAATGTTGAAGGAAATGCCGAATTTCAGCGGGAACAGGCCGAGCCCGCGCTTCAGGATCGGATTGGCCTTGTTGAAGGCGTCGATCTCGGCGCGCCGGCGATCGAAGTCGCTGCCCCGCTTCACCTCGGCCCAGCAGCGCGCCAGATGGTTCTCGTCGACCTTCTGGCCGTAGGGCGTCTCGTCCCCGCCCTCGCCGTAGAAATTGAGCGCGCGTATTTCGTTGGCGTCGCGGCCGAGATGGCGGGCGATGCGGTCGAGTGCATCTTCCATGACTAAAACGCCCTGCGGTCCGCCGAAGCCGCGGAAGGCGGTGTTGGACTGCCGGTTGGTGCGGCAGGCATAGCCCACGGCGCGGACATGCGGCAGCCAGTAGGCGTTGTCGACATGGGTGAGCGCGCGCGCGACCACGCCAGGCGTCATGTCGAGGCTCCAGCCGGCATCGGCCGCCAGCACGGCGTCGAGCGCCAGCACCCGGCCCTCGTCGTCGAAACCCACCGTGTAGCGGTAGTCGAAGCCGTGGCGCTTGCCGGTCGCGATCATGTCGATCTCGCGCGGCAGGCGGAGCTTTACCGGCCGGCCGGTCTTGGCCGCGGCCAGGGCCGCTGCGCCGGCAACCCACGAGGCGTTGCTCTCCTTGCCGCCGAAGCCGCCGCCCAGGCGGCGCACCACCGTGGTCACGCGGTTGAAATCGCAGCCCAGGATCTCGGCGCAAACATGCTGCACTTCGGTGGGATGCTGCGTCGAGGAATGCACGACGAGATCGCCGTCCTCGCCCGGTAGGACAAAAGCGATCTGGCCTTCAAGATAGAAATGCTCCTGACCACCGACGCTGAACGCCGCGCTCAGCGTGTGCGGCGCGGACTTCAGCACCGCGTCGGGATCGCCGCGCAGGATCGTCGACGGTGCCTGCACATAGGACTGCCGGGCAAGCGCCGTCGCGATATCGAGGATCGCCTCGCCGGGCTCGATGTCGATCACCGCGCGCTCGGCGGCGGCGCGGGCGGCGTCGAGCGTGTCGGCGACGACCAACGCCAGCGGTTGACCGGCGAACTCGACCTTGGTTTCCGCGAACAGCGGCTCGTCCTTGCCGGCGCCCGCGATGTTGTTGTGGCCGGGAATGTCGCCGGCGGCGAACACGCCGACGACACCCGGCGCAACGGCCGCCGTCGAAAGATCGAGCCGGCGCAGGCGGCCACTCGCGATGGGGCTCAGCACCAGGGCGCCGTGCAGAGTGCCCGGCGGTTCGGGAATATCGTCGATATAAAGCGCCTGTCCGGTGACGTGCTTCAAAGCGCTGTCGTGGCGTCGCGCGGTGTGGACCTGTCCGCTCATAGTGCCTCGACCTCGACCGCGCGCTGCGGCTCGGCAATGCGCCAGTAGAGGCGACGCAACAGGTTGGCGGCGGCGGTGAGCCGGTACGAAGCCGAGCCACGCCAGTCGTCGATCGGCTGGAAGTCACGGGCGACGGCGGCGGCGGCGCTCTCGAAAGCCGCCGGCGAAAACGGCTGATCCTTCAGCGCCTGCTCGACATGGCTGGCGCGCCGGGGAGTCGCCGCCATGCCGCCGAAGCCGACGCGGACATCCTCGATCTTTCCCTTCGTGACGCGCAGGCGATAGCCGGCGGCCACGGTGGAAATGTCCTGATCGCGCCGCTTGCTGAGCTTGTCGCAGAAGAAAACCTCGCCGGGCCACAGCTTGGGCAGCGTGAGGCTCTGGATGACCTCGTCGGGCGCCAAGGCGGTCTTGCGGTAGCCGAGGAAGAAATCCTCCAGCGCCAGGTCGCGCGTGCCGCGCGGGGAAGTGAGCGCGAGTCGCGTCTCGAGCGCCAGCAGCACCGGCGGCATGTCGCCGATCGGCGAGGCCGTGCCGAGATTGCCGCCGATCGTGCCCATGGTGCGGATCTGCCGCGAGCCCAGCCGCGCGAGATAAGGTTTGAGCGCCGGATGGTGGGCGATCAACAGCGGCATCGCCTGCGCATACGTCGCGGCGGCGCCGATCGTGATCTCCTTCTCGTCCTCCCGAATCGCGGTCAGCTCCGGCACGTGCGCGACATGGATGACCGCAGCCGGCGGCTTGCGCGATCGGCTGGCCAGGAGGCCGAGATCGGTGGCGCCTGCCAGCAACAGTGCGTCGGGATGCCGGGCCCTGAGCGCCAAAAGCTCGCCAAGCGAGCGCGGCACGTGGAACGTGCCGAACGACACCGAGCCCGGGCGCCCCGGAGCGACGGCGGCGGGGTCGATCGGCAGACCGGCAATCCGGGTCATCGCCTCGACGATCGGCCGGTAGCCGGTGCAGCGGCAGAGATTGCCGGCCAGCGCATCGTGGACGGTTTCGAGATCGGCCTTCTCGCCGCCCGCCGCGAAGGCATAGGCCGACATCACGAAGCCCGGCGTACAGAACCCGCATTGCGTGGCATCGGCTTCGGCCATCGCCGCCTGCACCGGATGCGGCGTGCCGTCCGGCCGGCGCAAGCCCTCGACCGTGCGCACCGCCTGGCCGTCGATCTGGCCGAGGAGTGCGATGCAGGAATTCATCGCCTCGCGGCGTCCGTCGGCCCGCTCCAGCACGACGGTGCAGGCGCCGCAATCGCCCTCGGCGCAGCCCTCCTTGGTGCCCTTGAGGCCGCGATGATCGCGCAACCAGTCGAGCAAGGTCGTCATCGGCGAGAGGACGTCGATCTCCACCGGCTGGTCGTTCAAGACAAAACGGATACGGTCGGCCATGCGAATGACTGTGATCGTGGCGTTCTTTTCGCGCAAGCCTCGCTCGGTATTGCGCCATTCCACGCCGCGTGATGCACTGCCGACGCCCATTCAAAGCGAGTTCAATAATGGATCCCTACCGGTTCGGCTACTCCCCCGTCGTCGAGCGACCGAAGCTCTCGTGGCCCGACGGCGCACGGGTCGCGGTGTGGGTCTGCCCCAATATCGAGCACTACGAATACCTGCCGGCCGAGGTGCGAATGCGCAATCCCTGGCCACGCATGCCGCATCCCGACGTGCTGGGCTATGGCGGCCGCGACTACGGTAACCGGGTCGGCCTGTGGCGCCTGTTCGAGGTCTTGGACAAGCACCATGTGCGCTGCACGGTGTCGCTCTCGATGTCGGTGATCGAGATGTATCCCGAGATCCTCGACGCCATGGAGGCGCGGCGCTGGGAATACATGAGCCACGGCTACTTCAACACCCGCTACCACTGGGGCTATGGCGAACAGGAGGAGCGCGAGGTCATCGAGCACAGCAAGGCGACGCACCTTCGGCTGACCGGCCGCAAGCTGCGCGGCTGGTTCTCGCCCGCCGTTTCCAACACGCTCAATACGGCCGATCTCGTGAAGGAGGCAGGCCTCGACTATATCTGCGATTTCTACCACGACGACCAGCCGACGCCGCTCGCCACCAAGCACGGCACCCTGATCCACGTGCCCTACACGATGGACATCAACGACGCGCTGATCTACCGCCAGCCCTTCGAGGCCGAGGAATTCGCCCAGATGATCATCGACCATTTCGACACGGTCTATCGCGAGGGCAGCGAGAACGGCCGCGTGATGTGCATCGCGCTCCATCCCTACATGATGGGCGCGCCGCACCGGCTGAAGCATCTCGACCGGGCGCTCGCCTATATCCGCAAGCACAAGGATGCCTGGGTCTGCACCGCCGAGGAGATCCTCGACTGGTACGTGGCCCATGGGCTGAAGCCCTACCAACAGCATCTCGGCAAGGAGGCGTGAGATGAGCCCCGCCCCCGTTCCCAAGAACCCGCCGCCGCTCGGGCCCGGGATGGACAATCCCTGGTACGATTATTCGCCGTTCCCGCTGCGCCCCAAGCTCACCTGGCCGCGCAACGCGCGGGTCGCCTCCTTCGTGTTGCTGCATCTCGAATATTGGGAGCTGATCGCGGACGAGAGCAGTCATCGCGACCCCCGCCTTGCCGGCGAGTTCGGCAGCTTCGTGCCCGACTATCGTATCTGGACGCAGCGCGAGTACGGCAACCGGACCGGCATCTTCCGGGTGCTCGACGTGCTCGATCGCTATCAGGTGCGCGCTGGCGTCGCCGTGAACGCGCTGGCGGCCGAGCGCTATCCCTATCTCATCGAGCAGTTCAAGAAGCGCAAGTACGAGTTCATCGCCCACGGCCATTCGGCCAACCGCATGATCACCTCCAAGATGAGCGAGGCCGAGGAGAAGGCCGAGATTGCCGAGGCGATCGCCGCCATCGAGAAAGCAGCCGGCGTACGGCCCAAGGGCTGGCAGGGCCAGGACTACGGCGAGAGCCAGCGCACGCCCAAGCTTTTAGCCGACGCCGGCCTCGACTACGCGATCGATTGGCCGAACGACGACCAGCCCTACCCGATGAAGGTCGGCAAGAAGTTCGTGTCGCTGCCCAACCAGCCGGAATGGGATGATGTGCAACAGCTCTGGCTGCGGCGCATCAACACCACGCGCTATCCCGACCTGGTCGGCGAGGCCTTCGAGCTCCTGCATCACGAAGGCGGGCAGGTGTTCAACCTGTCGATCCATCCCTGGCTGATGGGCATGCCGCATCGCATAAAGTATCTCGACGAGGCGCTGCGCCGCATCGAGCGCTTCGGCAATGTCTGGCAGGCAACGCCGGGTGAGATCGCCCAGCACTACATCGACACGATGATGGGCTGATTCTTCCGGACCGCGGGCGTCCCGCCCGCTCATGATCATGCGCGGGCGGGACGCCCGCGGTCCAAATGAGCATGAGAGCCGAATCGATCGACGCCCTAGCGCGGCGTGCACAACGGCAGGTCGGCCATCACGCGGTAGACCGGCGCCTCGCTCTCGCCGTCGTCCATCGGCACGATCCCGACCCCGAGGTAGCTGCCGGGCGAGTCGGGCTCCAGCGCCGCGGCCACGATCCCCGCCGCCGGCTGGTTCATCGGCACGAACAACGCGCCCGCCGGCACGTCGATGGTCGCGGGACGGAGGGTGACGCGCACCGACTGGTCGGGATTGATCGATTCGCGGCTGCGGCGGGAAGCGGCGCCCAGCCGCTCTACGTCGTACGCCTCGACCGCGACCTTGCGCGCAGCCGTCACCTCGCACACGCGTACTTCGTTCAACGCCAGGCGTTCAGCGACCGCCTGGCCTTCCCTGAGCACGAGATAGCCGTGCGGGCGTTCGCGGTGCTCGATCGCCGTGAGCGTGCGGCTGTCGGCCAGGGTCACCGGGGTGGGCTTGGCCGCGCCGCTTTGCGGATCCATCAGCGGCATCTCGAGCGGCCGGCGCGCAACCTTGTGTGAAACGACCAGCGGGCTGCGATCGGCCGCGGCGTCGCGGCGGGCGGCGGCGATGGCGGCGCGCAGATTTGCGCCTTCGCCCGCCGACGCTTCGAGCAGGGACTTCGCCAGGAGATAGTGCGTGGAGACGCGGCGCTGGTAGCTCTGCAGGCCGATGCCGACGCCGCGGGTCTCGATCAGGTAGGAGACGCTGCCGCGCAAGCCGAAGGTATTGCGCGCGATACCCGGCGCATTGCCGCCCAACGACACCAGGCGATCGTCCATGTCGGTGCCGGTGGTGACATAGTCGTGGCTCGACAGACCGTGGCGGTCCATCGCCGCCTCGAGCGCGGGACGGTAAAGGCGGTGAGCGATCTCGGTGAGGCTTCGCGGCACGCCGGGATGGGTGGCCTCGAGGATCATGACGTCGACCGCCTGCATGGCGCCGAATTTCTCGACCCAGCGCCAGGCGACGCTGAACTCGTGATGGTCGATCACGACGTCCGGCGGCAGGAGCCGCATCGCCGCGTGCAGCGCCCGGGTTTCGGGCTGGCTCAGCAGCAGGTGATCGCGGTTGGGATCGAAGCCGCTGGCCAGCACGCGCCGGTCGGCAGCCGCGCCGTCCGGGTTGCCGCGCGGCACGATGACGACGCTGAGCCGGGCGAGCAGCGGCTCCAACTCGCCCGACGACAGCGCGGCGGCCACCGCCAGCATCGCCTCGCCGCCGGCCGGCTCGTTGCCGTGCTGCTGGCCGATCAGCCAGATCACCGGTCGGTCGAGGCGCGCTATGGCAGCCGGATCGTCGAGCCCTTCCTGGGTGAAGTAGAGCAGCGGCAGGTCGCGGCCCTGCTGCGAATGGCCGAGGCTGGCCAACCGCAGATGACGCGAATTCCGCGCGAGCCCGGTCACGAATGTCGCCAGTTCGTCCTGGCTGGTCAGCGACGGCGTCGCGGCAACAAAAGCCGGGCTCTGCAGGGAGACCTCCTTCAAGGCCGGATAGTGAGCCAGAACCGCATCGGTTTGGCGATAGTCGGACGGCGCACGCTGCGCGGCCGCAGGTGCCGCGAGAAGGAGGGCGAGCAGCAGCGCCGCAGTGAGGGCACGCACCACGGTCCGGAGCGGCGCAAAAGTTATCTCGGGCACCGACTCGTCACGGCGCAAACCTGACCTCGCCATCCTTCATGCCCAGCCCCTCGACCTGACCTTTCGACAGCCGGCTGACGGCATCCCCCGTGCCCGGGACACCGGCCACCTTGAGAACGCGCGCGACGGCCTCTTTCGGATCGGCTATGGCTGCGTGATAGAGCGTCTTGTCGCCGCCCGGTTGCGTCACCGCAACCAGCCAGCCGTCCGAAGGATGAGTATTGGTCATCCCGGCAGTGTGCCACGGTCGCGTCCGGGCTCAAACGGCTTCGCCCGCCACCCAGCCCGACGACCACGCCCACTGGAAATTGTAGCCGCCCAGCCAGCCGGTGACGTCGACCGCCTCGCCGATCGCGTAGAGGCCCGGCACCTTCCTGGCTTGCATGGTGCGCGAGGACAGCCCTTCCGTGTCGATGCCGCCCGCCGTGACCTCGGCCTTGGCGTAGCCTTCGGTGCCGCTGGGCACGATCTTCCAGGCCTTGAGCCGCGCCGCGAGCGTCTCGAGATCGCGGTCGCGCAGATTGGCCATGGTGCCGTCAGAGGCGAGGCTTTGCGCCAGCCGCTGCGGCAGCCGTTCGGCCAGCACCGTGCGCAGCCCGGCCTTGGGCCGCGTGCGCTTGCGCTCCTTGAGGAGCCGGGCCGCATCGGTATCGGGCAGCAGGTCGACCGAGATTTCCTGGCCCTCGCGCCAATAGGACGAGATCTGTAGAATGGCCGGGCCCGACAGGCCGCGATGGGTGAAGAGCATGGCCTCGCGGAAGCCGATACGGCCGAGATGGGCCACGACCTCCAGCGACACGCCGCTCAACTCGGGAACCTCGAGCGTGAGCGGCACCAAAGCGGGCCGGGTGTCGGTCAGCGCGAGCCCGAAACGGCGGGCGACGTCATGGGCAAAGCCTGTCGCGCCCATCTTGGGAATCGACAGCCCGCCCGTCGCCAGCACCAGCGAAGCCGCGGTGAAGGCGCCATGGTCGGTGTTCACCGTGAAACAGTCGGCCTTCTCGATGCCGGCGATGCGATGCGCCAACCGCACGTCGACGCCGGCCGCCTCGCATTCGGCCAGCAGCATGGCCACGATCTGCCGCGCCGAGCCGTCGCAGAAAAGTTGGCCCAGGGTCTTCTCGTGCCAGGCGATGCGGTGCCTGTCGACCAGGGCGATGAAATCGTGCTGGGTGTAGCGCGCCAGCGCCGACTTGCAGAAATGCGGGTTGCCCGACAGGAACGCCTCGGGCCGGCTCAGGAGGTTGGTGAAATTGCAGCGTCCGCCGCCCGAGATCAGGATCTTCTTGCCGACCTTGTCGGCGTGATCCAGCAGCAGCACCCGCCGGCCGCGCTGGCCGGCGCGGATGGCGCACATCAGGCCGGCAGCGCCGGCGCCCGCGACGATGACGTCGAAGTCCCGCCGGTTCCCTGTTTCCATTCGCTCTTCTAGGGCTTGGGCGGGCGAAAATCCTGATCCGGAAAGGCCGACGCATCCGGCAGCTTGATCGCGATCACGCCGACATTGGCGCTCTTGTGGCAGGCGTTGCAGGCGTCGGTGAGCTGGCGATAGGCCGCGTCGAAGCGCGGGCCATCACTTGCCTTGGCCGCTGCCTCGAGATCGTCGAGCGGCTGCTTCACGGTCGCGGCGATGAGCTGGGGGATATCGAACTCCCGCCATTTCGGCACTTGCTTGGCGACGCGCTCGAACGCTTCCTCGAGTTCGTGTCCTTCATAAGTAGCATAGGGCCAGTTCTTCTCCTGGCCGGCCAGTCCCAGCTTCAGGTGACGCGGCTGCACCGTCATCGTCATCAGGTCGCCGAGGCCCGGCTGGTAGGGCGCCGGGCTCTGGGCGGCGGCTGCGGCCGGAAAGGCCAGAACAAGCGCGAGGAGCGAACGCCTGAGAGTCATTGTCGTCTCCTTTTTCAGCGCCGGTGGTTTCTCACGTCAGGAACTCACCGCCGTTCACGTGGATGGTCTGGCCGGTGATGAAGGTGCCTTCCGGCCCGACCAGCAGGCGCACCATGGCGGCGATCTCCTCGACGGTGCCGAAGCGCTTCAGCGGGATCGGGCGGTTGACCCGGTTGGGCGGCGGCGGCCCGGCGGCCGCACCGCGTGCGGTGTCGATGGCGCCGGGCGAGAGCGCGTTGCAAGTGATCTTGTGCGGCGCGAGCTCGACGGCCAACGCGCGCATCAGCCCTTCGAGGCCCGACTTGGAGGCCGAGACGTGGCAGCGGTTGGGCGTGCCGACATGGGTCGAGACGCCGGAGATCGCCACGAAGGCGCCGCCGCCCCGCGCCACCATCTGCGGGATGATCGCCTTGCCCAGCAGGAAGGCGCCATCAAGCGCCACCGACAGGATCTCGCGCCATTCGCCGTATGACATATCCAGGAACGAGGTCTGGCGCCTGAGGCCAGCATTGCTCACCAGGATGTCGACGCCGCCGAATCGCGCAGCGGCTTCGACGGCGAGCCGCGGCGCCACGGCTGGATCGGCCACGTCGCCCATCGCCGCCATGGCCTTGCCGCCCGCCACCTCGATCTCATGCACGACGCCGTCGACGGCCGCCTTGTCGGCGCGGCCGTTCACGACAATGGAAGCGCCGTCGCGCGCCAGCGCGAGCGCGATCGCGCGGCCGATATTCTTGCCGGCGCCCGAAACGAGCGCGACCTTGCCTTGCAGGGGTAGTGACATGCGATCTCCAGCACCAGGGGGCGTGCGCGACCCTAGCGGAGATCGGGCCGGAATTTAAGCGAGCCCTATCAGCCGGCGACGATGTAGGCCTTCAGCGCCTCGGTCTCGTGCTTGGTCTCCTCCAGCCGGGCTTTCACCACGTCGCCGATCGACACCAGACCCAGAAGCTCGCCATGACGCACCACCGGCAGGTGGCGGAAGCGGCCGCTGGTCATGGTTTGCATGACCTGGTCGATCGAATCGTCGGGATCGCAGGTGACGACGTCGCGCGTCATCACCTGGCGGGCCTCCAGCTCCATCGCCTTGGCGCCGTGACTTGCCAACGCGCGCACGAGGTCGCGCTCGGAGACGATGCCGGCCACCCCACCCTCGCCGTCGAGCACCAGCATCGAGCCGATGCGCCGGGCACTGAGTTGCTGGGAGAGCTGGGCCACCGAAGTGCCAGGCGTCACGGTGAAGACCAGGCCGCCTTTCTGCGCGAGAATGTCGGAGACGAACATGGTTCTTCCTCCCTTCCGCAAATAGTCGTGAGTAACTCAACGCTGTGGCGCGGAGAAAGGTTGCGGGCCATAAAGCCCTCCATGAACGACGCTCGATCGGCCCTCGTCCTGTTCTCCGGAGGTCAGGATTCCACCACTTGTCTGGCCTGGGCGCTAGAGCGATTTGCGCATGTCGAGACGGTGGCTTTCGACTACCGCCAGCGGCACCGAATCGAGCTGGATCAACGACTTGTGGTCCTCGCCGAGATGCGCCGGCGTTTCCCGCAGTGGGCCGGGCGGCTGGGCGAGGACCATTTCATCGACATGGCCGTGCTGGGACAGCTGAGCGAGACGTCGCTCACCCGCGACGTCGCCTTCGAAATCGAGAAGGACGGCCTGCCCAACACCTTCGTGCCTGGGCGCAATCTGCTGTTCTTCACCTTCGCCGCCGCCATCGCCTGGCGGCGCGCCATCCGCAACCTGGTCGGCGGCATGTGCGAGACCGACTTCTCCGGCTATCCCGACTGCCGCGACAACACCATCAAGGCGCTGCAGGTCGCGCTCAACCTCGGCATGGATCGGAGCTTCGTGCTGCACACGCCGCTGATGTGGCTCGACAAGTCCGAGACCTGGTCGCTGGCGCAGGAGCTGGGCGGCGAGGCGCTGGTCGAGATCATCCTCGAGCACACCCACACCTGCTACGAAAGCAAGCGCGGGCCGCGCGAGGCGTGGGGCCACGGCTGCGGCGTCTGCCCGGCCTGCGCCTTGCGCAAGCGGGGCTACATCGCCTGGCGCGCGGGGCGCAAGGTCGTCTAGTTTCCCGATTCGAAGGTTCGTGCGATTTGCGCCTGGCGCTCGATGCCACCCGCTGTCATCCCGAGCGCAGCGAGGGACCTTCGAACGGCACTGGCTAAAGGTCCCTCGCTGCGCTCGGGATGACAGCGGGTTGTCGCGATGCAGCCTCTTCAATCGATCCAACGAAATCACACCACCTCACCCTGAGGAGGGCGCGGAGCACCCGTCTCGAAGGGTCGGCAACACCATGACGGCGTCCCACCCTTCGAGACGCACCGCTTCGCGGTGCTCCTCAGGGTGAGGCCATTCTGTAAAACGGAAAGCTCTAGCGGCTGCCCGCCAGGCGCTTGGCGTACTCCAGGAACATCTTCGACTTGGGCAGCATCATCTGCGCGTAGCGGCGCAACGGGGCGCCGTTGCCGTTCTGCGAGAAAGCGCCGAACTGGTCGACCGCCTCGGTCTGCATGGCAAGCTGGGCATTGGCGAAGGCCGCGTCGAAATCGGCGCCTTGCAGGGCATTGAGCTGGGGCAGCATCCGCTGCGCATTCGGCGGGCCGTTGGGATCGGGCGCATAGGAAACGCCCGCCTCGGAGCGCGACTTGGCCAGATACGAGGCGGCCTCGGTGTATTCGGACACGGCGCGCGTGGCGTAGCCGCGGATATTTTCATTCGCCGACCTGGCGAGCGCCAACTGGCTGGAGCGAATGGCGAAATCGTTGACCGCCTGGGCAAAGCCGACAAAACGGGCGTCGGGCAGCGCGTCGACGGCGCGCGCGACGGAACTGTAGGCCGCCGGCGCTGCGGCCAGGGCAATCAGAAGCGAGCGGCGGGCGATCAATGTCATGTTGGCTCTCCGATGGACTGAACTACCGTAACGCGCGCGCCGGCCATTGGGTTCCCGGGCGATGGGTTCACGAGGCTCGCTGGACCTGCTAGGGAGCGCGCCGAATGACCGCCAAACGCATGATCCTGACCCGGCAAAAGGCCGCGGCCCTGGCCTATTTCCTGGCTTTCATCGCCTGCATTCCTCTCGCCAACTGGATGATCGGCAATGTCGGCACGGTCTGCGTGACGCCGCACGGTCCTTGCCTGGTGCCGGTGGCGCCGTGGGGTCCGGGCGGGCAGCCGCTGATGGCGCCCTCCGGCGTGCTGATGATCGGGCTCGCCCTGGTGCTGCGCGATATGGTGCAGCGCCGGCTCGGGCGCGGCGTGGGACTCGCCGCCATCGTGGCAGGCGCTGCGCTATCGGGCGCCATCGCGCCGCCCCAACTGATTTTTGCCTCGACGATGGCATTCCTGCTCTCGGAGCTTGCCGACTTCGCGGTCTATACGCCGCTGCAGTCGCGCGGCCTCGTGCTGGCGGTGCTGGCCAGCAGCGTGGTCGGCCTGATCGCCGACAGCATCCTGTTTCTGTGGTTGGCGTTCGGCAGCCTCGACTTTCTCGCCGGCCAGATCGTCGGCAAGCTCTGGATGGTGGTTCTTTCGCTGCCGTTCATTCACTGGATCCGCCGGCGTGAGATCGCCCGGCAAGTCGTGGTGACGTAGACCGCATCGTTCGCCGGCCGAAAGTCTCGGCTTGCATGCGGGCCACCGGCCCTTCTTAATCTCGCGTCCGTTGCCCTGGGGGAGCCATCGATGTTCAAGTCCATTCTCGCCGTGTCCGAAGGCGGTCCCGACGCCACCATGTCGTTCAAGCTGGCGGCCCGTGTCGCCGGCGAGTTCGACGGCACCGTGGACGCGCTCCACCTGCCGGTCGGTCCGGCCGGCGGCATGGCCGGCGGTCTCGCCATGAGCGGCGAGGCGATGCCGCTGATCATGGACCTTGACGACGAGCGGCTCGAGGCGCGCGCTGCCGAAAGCGAGCGCGCCTACAAGGAGATCGTGGCGCCGGTGAAAGGCGCCACCTATACCGCGGCCAAGACCGCGACCCTGGACACCCTGGTGGCGATGGGCCGCTGCGCCGACCTGCTGGTGCTGGGCCGTCCCGGCGCCGATCCGGAGAACGTGGCGCCCGCCACGGTCGAGGCCGCGGTCCACGAATGCGCGCGTCCCGTCATGATCGCGCCGCCCACTGCCGGCGAAGGCCCGTTCGGCTCGGTGATCGTGGCCTGGAACGGCAGCTTCCAGGCGGCACGCGCCGTCGAGTACTCCCTGCCGTTCCTCGCCAAGGCCAGCCTGATCACCATCCTGGTGGTGGGCAGCACGCCCGACGATGTCGGCGCGCCTTATCTGGCGCGCAACCTCGGCCGGCATGGGCTCAAGACCGCCATCGACGCCATCGATCCCGGCGCCGTGTCGGGCCGCGCCCGCGGCCGCGCCTTGCTGGACTACACCCACGGCAAGGGCGCCGACCTCCTGGTGATGGGCGCCTACGGCCGCGGCCAGGTGCTGAGCTTCCTGGGCTTCGGCGGCGCCACCGGCAAGGTGATCTCGTCCTGCCGCGTGCCGCTCTTGATGGCGCACTAGTTCATGGGACCGCGGGCGTCCCGCCCGCCTCATGAATCATGAGCGGGCGGGACGCCCGCGGTCCGGAAGATCAGAGCGTCTCGCCGATCTTGTCGAGCATCCACGCCAGCCCTTCCTCGCGGCGGGCGGCCGTTTCGTCATGCCGCTTTCGCCGCGCGCTTGAGCGCCGCCTCGAGATTGTCGAACAGGGCACGCGTGCCGTGCTCGCGGGCGCCGGCATCGTCATGACCGTCGAGAAAGACCGATTGCTCGGTATAGACGAGTCTGGTTCCCTGGCCGGCCGGCTTGAACTCCGTGGTGCCGAGCGACACCGAGATGCGCGTCTTGTCGAGGTGCATCTCGTAGGTCAGCACGATGCGCTCGTTGGGTACGATGTCCTGGTAGAGGGCGTTGTAGGAGTGGATGGGGCCGCCCGGCGGGCCGCCGCTCACGCTTTCGCGGCCGCCGACCCTGAAATCGAGCTTGAGGTTCGACTTCTGCCATTCGTCGGGGCCGACGAACCAGCGCGCCTTGGCCTTGGCGTCGGCAAAGGCTGAGAACACGCGGGCCGGCGGCGCGGCGAAGCTGCGCTCGATGGTGAAGGTGGCGTGCTTGGTCGATCGCTTGCTCACTTTTTCCTCCGTGGTTTCGCCAGAAGTTCGGTTTCGGACAGGAAGTCGCCCAGGCGGTCGAGGCGGCGTTCCCAGCTTGCCCGGCGCTCGCTGATCCAACGCTCGGCGGAGCGCAGGGCCGCCGGTTCGATGCGGCAGGTGCGCACACGGCCCACTTTCTCCGACCGCACCAGCCCGCTCGCCTCCAGCACCGCGAGATGCTGCACCACGGCGGACAGGGTCATGTCGAGCGGACGGGCGAGCTCGCTCACCGAGGCCGGGCTTTGGCTCAGGCGCTCGACCATGATGCGGCGGGTCGGGTCGGCCAGCGCCTGGAAGGCGAGATCGAGCGGGGCGGAAGACGGCAGCACGTCGCTTCCTCTCAGCCCGGAAAGAACTTCATGTAGGGCTCGGCCTCGGCAAGCGCGCGCGCGAAGGAAGGACGCCGCGTCAGGCGCTCGAAATATCGCGCCAGCTTCTCGTGGCTGCCTCCGAACGGCATCAGCTTGTTGGCGAAGAACAGCGGCGGGCCGGCGGCGCAGTCGGCCAGGGTGAAGGCATCGCCCATCGCCCAGGTCCGCGCCGCCATCTCCTCGTCGATCATGCCGTAGGACAGCTGCAACTGCGCCTTCGCGGCTTCGACGCCGTGCGGATCGTTCTTTCCCGCGGGTCGCAGCCTGTCGCCGACGATCCTCTGCATGGGTTCATGGACGTAGAGATCGTAGAAGCGGTCGCGCAGACGCGTCTGCAGCGCGAGCTCTGCCTCCGCGGGAATGAGCTCGGCGGGTCCCGGATAGTGCTGCGCCAGGTACTCGATGATGATGCTGGATTCGGGGATCGTGCGGTCCCGCGCGTCGTCGCGCAGCACCGGCATCTTGGCGACCGGCCACAGCTTCCTGAAAGCGGCCGCCGAAGCCTCGTTCGAGAAATCGACGACGTGCGGCTCGAAGGGCGTGCCGTTCTCGTAGAGGGCGATCAGCACCTTCTGGCAGTATGACGCGAGGGGGTGGAAAAAGAACTTGAGCGACATGACGGGAAATCCAGCTGGGAGAAACAATAGTTAAGTTATCACTTAACTATCAATCCCGTGATTTCCTGGCAAGCCCGTCCTGAACTCTAGTCTTGGGGACAGGCCCCTGCCGCCTGGCTCACGACCTCGGGGTCGCCGCAGGCGCTGCACGCATTGCCGTAGGTCTTGCGGCCGCCGTCGCGGCGCAGCCCGCAGGCCGGCCGATAGTCGCGCGTGCAGACCTGCGGCCGTGGATCGGCGCAGGCGCCGCCGGCCACGGGCAGCGATTCCTCCGCAAGCTCGGCCTGCGTCATCATGAACTGGAAGGGCTGCGGCCGGTAGTCGCTCAAGGTGCCGATGATCGCGATCTTGTCGCCGACCGCGGGCAGCGGTGCCAGCGGGCGGGCCAGGGCGATGTGCAGATCGGCGATGTTGGCGGCCTGGGCCTGGTCGGTGATCGCCGCCTCGATGATGTCGGGCGTGGCCCTGATCACCTTCACCGGCAGCTTGAGCCGCGTGCCGCCGCCCTGCTGCTTGTCGGTGATCACCTTCCACACCTTGTCCGCCGCCGCCTTGTTCGCCGGCGAGACGTCGCGATGGCTGAGGACAAGCGCCCAGTCGGCGAAGGACAGCGAAGCGGGATCGTGCTCGTCGACGACCTGCAGGGCGGCTTCGGGCGGCGTCAGGGCGTGGGGGATCGACTTGACGAAGCCCGCGGGCGGCGCGCGCTCGCCCGCGACGACACGCGCCAGCAGTTCGTTCCAGCCCTGCTCGCTGCCGCGATAGATGCGATAGCGCGAGCGGACGTAACGGTCGATGTCGGCGGCGGCCGCCTCGCTCTTGGCGGCGCGCGCGATCGCAATGGAGCGCGCGGCATACCAGAAGCCCAACGCATCGAGCGGCGTACCCTCGAGTTGCGCCACGGCCAGCTGATAGACGTCCTGGAGATTGTCGGGCTCGGCCGCCACGGCCTCGCGATAGTGGCGACGCGCCTTGTCGTAGTCCTTGGCCTGCAATGCCGCGTCGCCCAGCGCGCCGTTGAACACCGCGCCCAGCTGTTGCTTGGTCCGCGCGAAGACGTCGTCGGCGAGCGTCACGGGTTTGCGCCACTTGGCCAGCGCGGCGAGGCCGCGCTCGGCCGCCTCGACCATCGACGCCATCGCCGCCTGATCGCCCTGGATGGCGCGCGCCCGCGCGCCGTAGATGCGGTTGGCGAGCGCGCGCACGTTGTCGGGATCAGCCTGCAGCAGCTTGCCGGCGATGATGTCGGCCTTGGCCGGCTGGTTGGCGGCGTGCCAGGCGGCCATCGCCTGCTCGTAGGCATCGGTGCGCAGCACGCTCGTGGGATACCAGGCGATGAAGACTTCCATCGCCGTCGCGCGCTTTTCCGCATCGCGCGTATTGAGCGCCGCCATGTAGGCGTCGTACTCGGCGGGATTCTGGAAGCTGCTGCGATTCTGCGCAGCAAGATCCGACGCCACGACCGCCAACACCACCGACAGGACGAGAGCCAACCAACGCACCACTGGCACCGCAACTCCTTTCTCCGTTGCCGGCCGGAAATACCGTGACCGTTTTGTCGAATTAAGGCAGTGTCTGGAAGTTACTACGAGTGGGGACGAAGACAATGCGTGAGCGGCGTCAATGGACATCGGCTCTCGTCGCGGCGTGTCTGCTGGCGACGGTCCTGGGCGTGCCCGCGGGGGCCCAGCAGGGCGCCCCGCCGCCGGCCGTTCTGGTGCAGCCCGCCGAACTGACGGCAATTGCCGATCAGGCCGAATTTATCGGCCGGGCCGCCGCCGTCGACAAGGTCGACCTGCGCGCCCGGGTCAAGGGCTTCCTGGGGCCGCGCAAGTTCGACGACGGCGACCTGGTGAAGAAGGACGAGGTCGTGTTCACCATCGAGCCGGAGACCTACCAGGCCGCCGTCGACCAGAAAATCGCCCAGCGCGATTCGGCTCAGGCCGCCCTGACCAACGCAGATTTCCAGCTGCAGCGCGCGACGGAGCTCCTGCGCACCAACACCGGCACCAGGCAGACCTACGACCAGCGCACGAGCGAGCAGCTCCAGGCCAAGGCGAACCTCGAAGACGCCAAGGCGCAGTTGCGCGACGCCGAGATCCAGCTGTCCTACACCGAGATCAAGTCGCCGATCGAGGGTCGCATCGGCCGCGCCGCGGTTTCGCCGGGCAACCTGGTCAGTCCCGACTCGGGGGTGCTGGCCACGGTGGTGAGCGAGAGCCCCATTCGCGTGCTGTTTCCGGTGACCCAGCGCGAGCTCCTGGAAGCCAAGCGCAACGCCAGCATCGGCGATCCGCCGGTCGTGCGTCTGAAGCTGGCCGACGGCAGCCTCTACAAGGAGAAGGGAGAGCTCGACTTCATCGACATCACGGTCGATCCCAAGACCGACGGCCAGATCGTCCGCGCCACCTTCGACAACAAGGACAACCTGCTGACCGACGGCCAGACCGTCCGCGTCCTCATCGAGGACAACAAGCCCAAGACCGTGGTGACGGTGCCGCAGCAAGCCATCGCGCTCGACCAGACCGGCCCCTACCTCTTCACCGTCGACGACAAGAACGTGGTGCATCTGCAGCGGGTGAAGACCGGCACTGTGCGCAACGGCCAGCTGGTCATCACCGAAGGGCTGAAGCCGGGCGACAAGGTCGTCGTGCAGGGCCAGCAGCGCATCCGTGACGGCATGACGGTGGCGCCCAGCGTGGTCGCACCCGCGGCCGCCAAGCCGAAGCAGTAGCGCCATGACCATCTCGTCGCTGTTCATCCGCCGCCCGCGGCTGGCCTTCGTCGTCTCGACAGTCATCACTATCGCCGGCGTGCTGGCGATGTCGGTGCTGCCGGTCGCGCAGTTCCCCGACATCGTGCCGCCGCAGGTGCGCGTCACCGCCACCTATCCCGGCGCGTCGGCCCAGGCGGTCGAGGAGAGCGTTGCCCAGGTCATCGAAGGCCAGGTCAACGGCGTCGAGAAGATGATCTACATGAAGTCGACGTCGGGCGGCGACGGCAGCTATGCGCTCTCCGTCAGCTTCGCCGTCGGCTCCGATCCCGATCTCAACACCGTCAACGTCACCAACCGCGTCAACCAGGTGCTGGCCCTGCTGCCGCCCGAGGTGCAGCGGTTGGGCGTGACCACCAAGAAGCAGTCGTCGGCGCTGCTGCAGGTCATTGCCGTCTATTCGCCCAAGGGCAGCCGCGATGGGCTGTTCCTCAGCAACTTCGCCACCATCACGCTGATGGACACGCTGCGCCGCGTGCCAGGCGTCGGTGACGCCTCCCTGTTCGGTCCGCTCGACTACTCGATGCGCGTGTGGCTCAACCTCGACCGCATGTCGAGTCTCGACATCACCGCCGACGACGTGGTCAAGGCGGTACAGGCGCAGAACGTGCAGGCGGCGGTCGGCCTGGTCGGCGCCGCACCACTGCTCGACGATGTCGGCTTCCAGCTCAACATCACCACCCAGGGCCGCCTGACGACGGTCGACGAGTTCGAGAACATCGTTGTACGCGCCAAGAGCGACGGCGCCCTGGTGCGCATCAAGGACATCGCCCGCGTCGAGCTCGGCGCCAAGAGCAGCGATTCGGTCGGCCGCTACAACGGCAATCCCGCGGCCGGCATCCAGATCTACCAGTTGCCGGGCGCCAATGCGCTGGCCACCGCGCAAGGCGTGCGCAAGGCACTGGACGAGCTGAAGTCGCGCTTTCCCGACGACGTCGCCTACGACGTCATGTACGACACCACGGTGTTCGTCGAGGCCACGATCGAGAGCGTGATCCACACGCTGATCGAGGCCTTCGTGCTGGTGGCGATCGTGGTCTTCATCTTCCTGGGGAACCTGCGGGCCACGCTCATTCCCATCATCGCGGTGCCGGTGGCGCTGATCGGCACCTTCGCCGTCATGCTGGCTCTGGGCTTTTCGGCCAACACCATCTCGCTGCTGGCCCTGGTGCTGGCGATCGGCATTGTGGTCGACGACGCCATCGTCGTGGTCGAGGCGGTCGAGCACATCCTCGAGCACGAGCCAGACCTCACGCCCGCCCAGGCCACCGAGAAGGCGATGGGCCAGGTCACCGCGCCGATCATCGCCATCACCCTTGTGCTGCTCTCGGTTTTCATCCCGACGGCGTTCATCCCGGGCATCACCGGCCAACTCTACAAACAGTTCGCCGTGGCGGTATCGGTTTCGATGGTGATCTCGGCGATCAATGCGCTGTCGCTGTCGCCGGCTCTCTGCTCGCTGATCCTGCGCCATCGCAAGAAGCCGCGCGGCGTCATGGCCTGGCTGCAGAACGGCATCGACAAGAGCCGTGACGGCTATGTCCGCCTGGTGACGCCGATCGCGCGGCGCACCTTCCTGGCACTCATCCTGGTCGGCGGCTTCGTGCTGGCGACCGGCGGCATCGGCAGCCTGGTGCCCTCGGGGTTCCTGCCCGACGAGGACCAGGGCGCTTTCATGGCCGAGGTGCAGCTACCCGACTCCGCCTCGACCAACCGCACGGCGGCCGCGGTCGAGGAGGTCGAGAAGACGGTCCAGGGCAAGCCCTGGATGCAGAGCATGTTCACCGTCACCGGCTACAGCCTGCTCGATGGTCTGAACATGTCCAACCGTGCCCTGGTCGTGGTCGGGCTGAAGCCGTTCGCCGAGCGCAAGGATCCCACG